>Ga0194133_10002811_pt1 | contig 26024 bp, 9 predicted proteins | sample TA2KigOf40mmetaG_FD_155448 | JGI IMG/M metagenome (GOLD analysis project Ga0194133, IMG submission 155448) | Freshwater microbial communities from Lake Tanganyika, Tanzania - TA2015055 Kigoma Offshore 40m | ecosystem: Environmental > Aquatic > Freshwater > Lake | place: Tanzania: Lake Tanganyika... | reverse complement strand
CCGACCTGACCACCATGGGCAAGGTGATCGGCGGCGGCCTGCCCGTGGGCGCCTACGGCGGCCGCAGCGACATCATGGGCATGGTGGCCCCTGCCGGGCCCATGTACCAGGCGGGCACCCTCAGCGGCAACCCGCTGGCGATGACCGCCGGCATCAAGACCCTGGAGCTGCTGAAACAGCCGGGCACCTACGAGCGCCTAGAGGCCATCACCAGCCGCCTGATCAACGGCATCCTGGAGGGCGCCCGCAGCGCCGGCCTGCCGATCACCGGCGGTTCGATCAGCGCCATGTTCGGCTTCTTCCTGTGTGAAGGGCCCGTGCGCAACTTTGAGGAGGCCAAGGCGGCCGACGCGGCCCGCTTCGGCAGGCTGCATCGCGCCATGCTCGAGCGCGGCGTGTATCTCGCCCCCAGCGCCTTTGAGGCTGGCTTCACCTCGCTGGCCCACAGCGACGACGACATCGACGCCACGATCGCGGCCTTCCGCGAGTGCTTTGCGTTGGTGGCTTGAGGTTCAGGCTGGCCAAGCTCACAACTTCAGCGGTTATTCGACTCAGTGCTGTGTTCATCGTCTTGGCATGACGATGCAGGATCTCAACGACGTGGTGCTCGCGTGGGCTCGGGGCGGCGGTTGGCTGGGCCTGGTGCTGGCCATGACGGTTGAAAACCTGGTGCAGTTCGTACCGTCACTGGCGATCTTGCCGCTGGCCGGTCATCTGAGCGCCCAGGGGGTGATCAGCCTGCCGCTGGCCATGGCAGCATGCACGGCTGGCAGCCTGCTGGGCTGTCTGATCTGGTACGGGTTGGGGCGGCTGATCGATGCACGCCGGCTCGAGTTGTATGCCCGCCGCCATGGCCGCTGGCTGGGGCTCAGCCCCGCCAGGCTGCGGGCCGTGCGCCGCTGGTTTGGCCGTCACGGCTGGCAGCTGGTGTGCTGGGGCCGGCTGGTGCCGGTGCTGCGCACCAATGTGTCATTGCCAGCGGGAGTGGAGCTGATGCCCCTGGTGCCCTTTGTGGGCTGGTCGGCACTCGGCAGCGGGCTGTGGAACGGGAGCCTGATCTTGGTGGGCTATGGCGTGTCGCTAAGGCTGTTCACTTGAGCGGCAAGCGGCTTTGGCTCTGGGCGAATAGCCCCCGCGCCGAGACTCCATAGCGCGCGCGAAAATCTCGGCTGAAGCTGGCCAGGCTGAGGTAGCCGCAGGAATGGGCCACCTGGGTGACCGACTGGGCTGCGCCGGGTGACTTGAGCAGGCTCAGGGCCAGATCAAGGCGTTGGCGGCGCAACCACTGCATCGGTCCACAACCAACCTTGGCCTTGAAACCCAGCTGAATGGCACGGCGCCCGTATTGGGTGCGCTGTTCGACCTCAGTCAACGTGATGGGCCGGTGCAAATTGGATTGCATCCAGTCCATCAAGGTGTCGATGGTTTTATTGAGGTCGTAGCGGCTGATTCGCGGAGCCTCGTCAGCCATCGCAGCCAGCGGTGGATACAACAGGAGCGCCAGGCAGCGCATGATCAGGTCGTCGAGGTTCAGCATCGGGTCCGGTGCACCCGGACCATGGCGAAAACTGTTATCGAAAAGCGAAAGGGCAGCCAGCAGCTGGCGGTAGTAGTAGCTAGGCCGGCCTTCGCTGGTGCTCACCACAAATGGAAGCGAGAGCAAAGCTGAGGCCACCCCGGCACTGAGCGTGCAACCCGAAATAGACAAGATGCGACGGATCAACGCTTCCTGCGCAAACTGCAGCGCCGTGCCACCGGTGCTGTTGTTGATCAGCCGCCATCCAACGGGCGGCAAATAGGCCACCGAATGACCCACCGTATTGTCGAGTTTGTGATCGTCAAGCTGGTACTGGCCCCAGCCCACCGAAGGCAGCGCCACCATGCACAACGCATGCAATGGCTCGACCTCGAGTGAGAGGGGCTGCCCCAACACACTGACCAGACTGACCTCCCCAACCATCACCGACGCGGCTTGCAGGGTCAACGGCCCTGGCGTCGCCAGCGGTTGTGCAATCGGCTCAAGATCAACGATCTTGTATTGCTGCGAGAGCAGATTGCTCAGTGCTTCCACGCCGTTGATTGGCGCCGACCAGGCGGTCCCGAGCAGGAGGGGCTGATGAAGGGTCGGAGCCGGCATGCTCGTGCGCAGAAATCAAACAACGGTAGTGATCAGAAGCCTTGCTGTGCCAGGTTTGAACCCAATCGTGCGCAAATCGTCAGGCATCCATTCGCCGTTTCAACGCTGCCAAAAACGCCTTCAAGGCATCGCCTCGCTGCTGGATGGAGCGGTCTTTTTGCTGAGCTGCTGCACCAGCTCCAGCATGCGACCGCTGGGGATCACCCGCAGCTGCCCCACCTTTTCGGCCGGTTCCTGGCGCAGGTAGGCCACGAAACTGTTGAGCGGAATCGCCACCACGCGCAGGTTGGCCTTGGCGAGCTGGGGCGATTCCTTGATGCCCCGCTGCACCATCGACTCGACGAAGCCCGCCTCAGTGGCGCAGGGCACAAATTGCTTGCCCTTCTCAGGCCCCTCGTTGAAGCTCACCAGCAGCCCGGGCTCCGGGCAAAACACCATCGGCTGCAGGGTGGCGATCTGCTTGGCCTGCGCTGCGGGCACCTTCTGCTCGATCAGGAGCTTTTCAGCTGCACCGATCTGGGCCGGATCTGGCGCGATCACGCCGAGATCCTTGGGGTTCTTCTGCAGCAGCGGCCCCAGCAGCTGATAAAACTTCGCCAGGCTCACCGGTGCAAAGCGCAGGCTCTTGGCGTCAGGCTTAGCCACGCCATAGCGCTTGCCGGCGGTGATCTCTTCGGCAGCGGCGATCGACATCGCCGCCAGGTAGGCGTTGGCAGGCTTGTCGTCGACCTTGGCCTTGATCGCCCGCGGGCTGCCCTTGGCATCCACCACTATCAGCATCAGGATCGAATCCAGCTTGGTGGCCACCTCCGCTTCGGGCAGGGCCAGGGCGGGTGCGGGCAGCAGCGGCACGCCCAGGGCTGCAGAGGCGATGAGCCGGGTCAGGGTGCTGCGGATCAGCGATGGCATGGTCGAGGGGAGTGCGGGGCGGGGAGCGTTTGCCTAGCGACGGCTCTGCAGCCAGCGCGCCAGGGTCTGCAACCGAGCTTGGGTGGTTTTCATCGCTTTGCCCACACTGTCGGCGGCTTTCAGCAGGGTGTCGGTGCTGGGCAGCACGCTCTGCTCATTGATGCCGCGGATCTTGAGGCCGCCCCCATTGGGCGTGCTGAGCGAGGCCTGGTTGCCGCAGCCGCTGGGTGAGAGGCACACCTCCTTGCCCGGGTCGATCTGCAAGTTGCTCTGGCCCATGCTGTAACGCTCGTTGCGCTGGGTTTGCACAGCAAAGTTCGGTTGCTGCGGTCCCAGGTTCTGGCTGGTTGAGGGGGGCGTGGCATCGCCGCCAACGATGGTGCTCACCACCTGGTTGTTTTGCACCTGCCCGGTGTTGAGCGGCAGGATGACCTCCTGGATCGGCGCTGCCGTTATTTCGATCGGCGTGATCGTGAGCAGTCCAGGAATCAGGTAGATCTCATAGTTGGACGTTGCCAGGCTGCCGCGGCCGATGGCGTAAACCCCGGGCAGTTGACCGGCGGCGCGAGTCAGGGCGCCACGCAGGGCTGAAGCAGCCGTGTCGTTGATCACCACACCGTTGGCCAGGGTCACGTTGACCAGTCCGCTGACGCTGTAGGTCAGTGCCGGGTCATAGGTGCCGAACGCCTTGGAGGCGTTGTTGGCCGTGATAGCCAGCGGTGTGGATGTGGGCCCGGGTCCGGGCCAGGGGCCAGGGCCGCTCCAGGTGGTGCGCGGGGTGATCGTGAGGTTGGCGCCGGTGTATTGGATCAGGTAGTCGCTGTTGGCGGTGAGGCTGCCAAGGCTGATGGCGTAGCTGCCCACCTGTTCACCAGCGAGGGTTCCAAACAGGGCGCGGCCCAGGGATCCAGTGAGCACCGTGCTGGCCGTATCGCCGGCCATCAAACCCGTCACCGCGTAGGTGAGCGCAGGATCGTTGGTGCCATACATCTTGGTTTTGGCATCAGCAGTGATCGTTAGAGCTGCCGCCACGATGTTGGCGGTTGATGATGCCGACACACCGGTGGGCAGGGTGTAATTGGCCAGGGTGGTGGCGTCGCCGCTGAGCGTGATGCCGCTGAAGGTGACGGGCTTGCCGCTGCCCATCGCTGCGGTGTTGAAATTGATGCTGCTGGCGCTGGCTGTGAGCGTGTCGCCGGCAAACAGCACGGGCGTCAGGGTGCCGGTCGCTGTGGTGGTGCCGTCGTACACCTTGCTGTTGGCAATTGCCGTGATCCCTGGGCTGCCAGCACTGGGAGTACCGCCAAAGCTGAGCTGGAAGGGTGTGATCATCAGCGGGGCGTTGATGAAGGCAAAGGTGTAATTCGAAGCATCCGTGCCGCTGACGCCGAGCGATGAGGCGTAGACGCCCACGTTCTTGGCCGCGGCAACACCGGTGGCGCGCACAATGTCATCGACTACGAGTCCGGAGAAGTCGCTCGTCTGGGATTGAACGGTGCCGTTGTAGGTGCGTGAGATTGCGTTGGCGGTGAGGGTGGCTGGTTTGGGCGTCACCTGCAGATTGCCGGTGGCCACGGCGTTGTTGTCGAGATTGGTGCCCGATTGGCTGAGGCCTGTGACCGCAAGGGCGTAGCTGCCCACGTTGGTATTGCCAGAGGTGGATGTTGTGGTGCCTGTGGGTGTCAGCGAGAAGCTGACGCTGTTGGTGATCCCATCTTTGTAGGTGTAAACCCCATCAAGACCCGGCCCGCTGTCAAACGTCAGGTTGCTGATCGGATTGCCGGCCGATGTGGCCATGTAGGCAACGCTGGTGATCGTGGGCGTAACCGCCCCGGAGCCGTAAATGCCAGTACCACCGGATGTTTTGACCAGCAACTGGCCGGCGGGAACGATCGTGAAGCTGCCGGGCACATAGGTGAGGGCGTAGTTGCCGTAGGTAGCCAGACCACTCGCAATCAGCGCATTGGTGTAGGTGCCTGCGGCTTCTTTGTTGCTTGGTCCGAGGCTGCTTGGCGTGGTGATCCCGTCGCGGCTGATGGTGATCGAATAAGACCCAAGAGCAGCTGCTGTTTCGCCTGCCACGAAGCCCGAGAACTGGTAACCGTTGTATCCACCGGTGGCAGTTGAGGCACCGACGGCGTCGGTCTGGCTGTAGAACTTCGCGTCGTTCTGCACGTAGACCCGAAGGGCAGCCGGCGTGATGGTGCCATTGGCGGTCACCGTCGGTGCGCTGCCCAGCGAATAGTTGGCCAGGGTGGTGGCATCGCCGCCCAGGGTGATGCCGCTGAAAGTCACGGTCTTGCCGCTGCCCACGTCCTTGGTATCGAAACTGATTCTATTGGCACTGGCGCTCAGGCTGTCGCCGGCAAACAGCACCGGCGTCAGCGTGCCGCTGCCAGCGGTGATGCCGTCATAGACCTTGGTGTTGACGCTGGCGACCAGCCCAGGGCTGCTCGCTGAAGGAGTGCCGCTCAGGGAAAGCTGATAGGGCGTGATGCTGAGCGCGCCGTTGGTGGTGCTGAGGGTGTAATTGCTCAGCAGGGTGCCGCTGTTGGCCGTGACCGTTAGCGCATCGCTGCTGGTGCCCACGTTGCGGCGGGCTGCGTAGCCCGCGATGCTCACCGAATCGCCTCCCAATAGGCCTGTGACCGTGGCGGCTGCGTTGGTTTGGGTTGTGCCGTTGTAGACGTTGGATGTGGTGGCACCCGTCACGCTGACAGCTGCCGGGGTGATGGCGGCTGTTGCGGCGCCTGATGCACCATTGAGCACGCTGTAGTTGGCCAGGGTGGTGGCATTGCCGCTGAGGGTGATGCCGGCAAAGGTGACGGGCTTGCCGCTGCCCACGTTCTTGGTGCTGAAGCTGATGCTGCTGGCACTGGCGGCGAGGGTGTCACCGGCAAACAGCACTGGCGTCAGGGTGCCGGTGGCTGTGGTGGTGCCGTCGTACACCTTGTTGTTGGCCGAGAGGGTGATGCCCGGGCTACCGGGTGTGGGAGTGCCCCCCAGATTCAGTTGGAATGGGGTGATCGTGAGTGAGCCGTTGCTGTAGGCAAAGGTGTAATTCGAGGTATCACTGCCGGTGACAGCCAGCGATGAGGCGTAGGCACCCACGTTGGTGCCAGAGGCCACACCGGTGGCGCTCACCAGATCACCGCTGATCAGGCCGGTGAACGCGCTGCTCAGGGTCTGGGATGTTCCGTTGTAAACGCGACTGGCGCTCGTGGTTGTGAGCGTGGCGGGCCTCGGCGTCACCTGCAGATTGCCGGTGGCTGCGGCATTGGTGGTGTCGCTCAGGTTGGTGCCCAGCACCGTCAGATTGGACACGCTGTAGGCGTAGCTGCCCACGTTGGTGTTGCCAGACGTGGAGGCCGTGGTGCCCTTGGGCGTGAGCCAGAAGCTCACCGAGCCACTGGCACTGTCGTTGTAGACGTAGATGCCATTGGCATTGGGACCGCTGCCGGTCAGGTTGCTGATGGTATTTCCCGTCGGATCGAGATAGGAGACCGAAGTGATTGCAGGTGTGAAGGAGCTGGAGCCATACACGCCGCTTCCGCCTGAGGTTTTAACCAGCAGCTGACCAGCAGGCACGATTGTGAAATCGCCGGCCAGGTAGGTCAGCGCATAGTTGTTGGCTGTTGCCGGCCCGCTTGCCGTGAGCACACCGGCATAGCTGCCAGCAGCATTGGTTCCACTGTTGCTGCGGCTGATCGTGATCGCGGGGCTGCCCAGCACGCTGGCGGTCTCGCTGCCCACAAAGCCAGAGAACTGGTAGCCGTTGAAGCCAACAGCATCAGTTTGGGTCACAAACTTGGCGTCGTTTTGTACATAGACATTCAGGGGTGCGCGGGTGATGTTGGCGCTGGCGGTGACGATTGGTGAACTACCGAGCGAGTAGTTGGCCAGAGTGGTGGCATCGCCGCCCAGGGTGATGCCGCTGAAGGTCACGGTCTTGCCGCTGCCCTGATCCTTGGTGTCGAAGTTGATGCTGCTGGCTGCGGCCGTGAGCGTGTCGCCGCCCAGCAAGCCCGTGACGCTGAGCGAGCCTGCAGCAGCGGTGGTGCTGTCGTACACCTTGTTGGTGGCTGTGCCCAGCACGCGCGGGCCACTGCTAGCCGTAGGGCCAAAGCCCATCAGATAGGGCGTGATCGTCAGACTGCCTTTGGTTGTGTTGATCTGGTAATTGCCCAGGCTGGTACTGCCGCCAGGTGTGAGCACCAGGGCATCGGCGTAGGTGCCCGCATTGCGACCTGAGCCATAGCCAGTCACGGTGATGCTGTCGCTGCCGACCAGGCCACTGACGGAGGCGACTGCATTGGTCTGGGTGGCACCGTTGTAGGTCTGGCTGGTTACGGCACCACTCACACTGAGTGCTTTCGGCGTGATCGTCAGTGAGCCGTTGTTGAAGCTGAAGCTGTAGTTCGTGGCGTCGACACCACTCACCCCTAGCGAAGACGCTGTGGCACCCACGTGGGTGGCTGAGGCCGCGCCCGTAGCGCTCACCAGATCGCCAGCGATCAAGCCGCTGAAGCTGGTGGCCTGCTGTTGCAGGGCGCCGTTGTACGTCAACGTGGAGCTATTGGCGCTCAGGCTGGCGGGCTTGGGGGTGATCTGGAGATTGCCTGTGGCGGCGGCATTGGTGGTGTTGCTGAGGTTGGTGGCACCTGTCACGCTCAACCCCGTGACGCTGTAGGCGTAGCTGCCAACTCTGGTGTTGCCGGAAGTTGAGGCTGCGGTGCCGGTTGGCGTGAGCGTGAAGCTCACGGAACCACCAGCGGTGTCGTTGTAGGTGTAGCTGCCCGCACCTGACGGACCACTGGCCAACGTCAAGGTGCTGAGGGTGTTGCCGCTGGGATTGAGGTAGGCAACGCTGCTGATTGCAGGGGTGACCGTTCCAGATCCATACACACCGCTGCCGCCCGAGGTTTTGACTAGCAGCTGACCAGCCGGCACGATGGTGAAACTGCCGGGCTCATAACTGAGCGCATAGTTGCCAGCGTTGGCCGGCCCTGTTGCGGTCAGTGCATTGGTGTAGACCCCGGCTGCCTCAAGGCCGCTGGGCCCCAGCACGCTGGGATTGCTGATGCCGCTGCGGCTCACGCTGATCGCGGGGCTGCCCAAGACGCCGGCCGTTTCGCCGCCCACCAATCCCGAGAACTGGTAGCCGTTGTATCCGCCGGGCGCCGTCGACGCGCCAGCCGCATCGGTTTGGGTCACAAATTTGGCGTCGTTCTGCACGATCACGCGTAGCGGTGCCGGCGTGATGCTGGCGATCGCTGTCACAGCCGATGTGCTGCCCAGGCTGTAGTTGGCCAGGGTGGTGGCATCACCGCCCAGGGTGATGCCGCTGAAGCTCACCGTCTTGGCGCTGCCAACATCTTTGCTGTCAAAGGCGAGGGTGGTGGCCGCAGCCGAGAGCACGTCGCTGCCAAACAACCCCTGAACACTCAGGCCGCCCGCGGCCGCTGTGGTGGCGTCATAGACCTTGTTGCTTGGATTGCCCACCAGGCGCGGCCCCGTGGCGTTCGGCCCCACGTTCAGCTGATAGGGCGCAATCGACAGGGCGCCGTTGGTGATCGCGATCGTGTAATTGCTCAGCGAGGTGCTGGCGCTGGCCGTCGCCACAAGCGCATCGGTGTAGGTGCCCACATTGCGCCCGGCGCCATAGCCGCTGATCGTGATGCTGTCGCTGCCGAGCAGGCCGCTCACAGTGGCGGCAGCATTCACCTGGGTGTTGCCGTTGTAGCTCTGGCTGCTGGTGGCGCCGCTGATCGTGAGTGCTGCTGGTGTGATCGTGAGCGCGCCGTTGGTGCTATTGACTTGGTAATTGCTCAGCAGGGTGCCGCTGTTGGCGGTGACCACCAGCGCATCGTTGAAACTGCCCACATTCAGGCCTGTGCCATAGCCAGAAACCGTGACGCTTTCACCGCTGATCAGCCCGCTCACGGTTGCCGCGGCGTTGGTCTGGTTGCTGCCGCTGTAGGTGCGGCTGGTGGTGGTACCGGTCACCGTCAGCGGTGCCGGGGTGATCGCGGCGGTGGCGGTGATGGTGCCGCCAGAGGTGATGGCGTAATTGGCCAGGGTGGTGGGATCACCGCTCAGGCTCAGGCCTGCAAAGGTCACGGTTTTCAAGGCGCTCACGTTCTTGGTGTCGAACGTGGCGCTGCTGGCGCTGGCGCTCAGGGTGTCGCCGGCAAACAGCACCGGCGTCAGGCTGCCTGTGGCTGTTCTGGTGCCGTCGTACACCTTGTTGTTGGCGACTGCGGTGAGGCCTGGGCTGGTCGCCGTGGGTGAGCCGCTCAGCGACAGCTGATAAGGCGTGATCGTGAGCGCGCCGTTGGTGGTGCTGATGGCGTAGTTCTGCAGGCTGGTGTCGGCGCCGGCTGTGACCACCAGGGCATCGCTTCTGCTGCCGGCATTGCGGCGGCTGGCATATCCCGTCACGGTGACGCTCTGGCCAGCCACCAACCCATTCACGCTGGCGGTGGCATTGGTTTGAACGGCAGCGTTGTAAACCTGCGAGGTGGTGGCGCCGGTGATGGTGAGGCTCTTCTGGCTGATCGTGCCAGCGCCGCTGGCTGCAGTAGGCAGCACGTAGTTGCTCAGCAAGGTGCTGCCGCTCAGGGCGACGATGTCGCTGCCTGCCAGGGTGGTTGACACCGTGGTAGCGGGTGCGGTGCTGTTGAGGCTGGCATTGGCATTGTCGTAGCTGCCTGCCGTCTTGGTGACGTAGGCCCCTTCGCTGCCCACAAAGCCCGCCAGTTCAAAACTGCCAGACCTCACCAGGCCCGTGCCGGGTCTGGTGACTGTGCTGGTGCCCGCCGTCAGCGTGGCTGTTGTGCTCTTGTCATAGGTCTTGGTGGGGTTGCCCACGATGGCTGCCGTGAGCTGTTTCGGTGTGATCGTCACCGAAACAGTGCTTGCGGGCAGCACGTAGTTGCTGGCCAGCCCGCCACCTGTGCCATTGCCCAGGGTGTAACTGCCCACGGTCAATGACGACACGCCTGTCACATTGGCGCTGTTGGCTGTGCCGCTGAAGGCCGTGAGGCTCAGTGTCTCCAGGCCCACCCCCGTCACGGTGTAGCTGCTGCCGGGGCTGCTGAGGCTGAAGCCCGTGCTGCCGTCGTAGGTCTTGCCGGCCGTCAGCGAGGCTGTGGCCTTGTTGATGACGTAGGTGTTGTTGCTGGGGTTGGCCCAGCTCACCAGATAGTTGTTATTGCTGGAGCTGGCGGTGAGGGATCCTTGGCTGAAGGTGTAGGTGCCGGCGTTCTTGACCGTGGTGGCGGCTGAGCCGTTGAAATCCATGGCGCCACTCAAGGTCAGCGTCGAGGTATCACCGTTGAAGTAGCCGCTGACGGTGTAGTTGCCGGTGGTGGTCGAGTAGGTCGCCGTGTTGAGGGTGGTGCCGTCGTAGGTGGTGGTTGTCTGCTTGGGCGCAAGCGTCAGGGTCGCTTTGCCAACCGTGAGGGCGCCGTTGCTGTAGGTGATGGTGTAGTTCGTGCTGTTGAAGCCGCCAGTGCCGCTGGCGTTGCTGGGCACGATCGCGTTGCTGTAGCTGCCGGCATTGACCGTGCCGGGCACGGTGGTCGTGGAGCTCCCGCTGTAGTTGATGGCAACGGCGCTGATGGCATCACCAGTCACCAAGACGCCGCTGCTGATCGTGTAGGCCGTCTGGCTCAGCGTTGTGGCTGTGCCATAGGTTGATGTGACGTTGTTGGCCTGGATCGTTAAGGGTGCAGGTGTGATGGTGCTGGTGGTGTTGTTGGCAAAGGTGATGTTGTAATTCCTGCCGGAATTGCCATCGTCAACAGTCACACCCGTGACCGTCACCGTTTTGTTGCCATTGCCTGCGCCTGTGCTGGTGTAAGCAAACACACCGCCCACCAACGCATCTAGAACACCGCCGTTGGAGGCGTTGGAATAAAGAGTGCCCGTTGTGACCGTTGGCGTTGCGCTGGCCACAGCCAGGCTGCCGTCATACACCTTGCTCACGTCGGCCGCACTCACGGTGATTGGAGCAGCCGTGATCGATACCGTGCTCTGGCTGCCGCTCAGGGTGTAGTTGCTGGCCAGTCCGCCAGTGCCATCCGCCAACGTCAGCCCCGTCACATTGGTGAGGGTTTGGGCAACGTCTACATTGGCGCTGTTGGCTGTGGCCGTGCCGCCCGCCGCCAGGGTGAGGCTCTGACCTGTGATCCCTGTGCTGACCGATAACGAAGCAGCGGCAAAGCTGGTGCTGCCGTTGTACTGGCGTGTGCCTGTCAGGGTGACAGGTTTGGGGGTGATGTTGGCGCTGAGGGCCCCCGAAACGCTGGTCACGGTGTAATTGCCAGCATCAGCTCCGCTGAGTGTGATGCCGCTGAGGCTGTTAGCCGTGACGGTGAGGCCGGTGCCGACGTTGCTTCTGGCTGTGTTGTCGCTGTTTCGGAAGGTTCCCGCGAGGGCTCCTGTGGAGCTGATCGACACCACATCGCTGGCAAGCACGCCGACCAGCTTTTGATTGGTGGTCGCGATCGTCGCATCGCTGGTGGCGTCGTAAACCTTGTTGTTGGCCGCCAATCCACCCACGCTGAGCGGGGCGGGTGTGATCGTGCCATTGGTTCCCGTGAGTGATGTGGTGCTAAGCACGTAATTGCCGGCATTACTGCCACTCAGGCTCAGATTGGAGATGGTGTAGCCGGTTGTACCTACGTTCTTGCTGTTGTAGGCGCCAGTGCCGGTGATTGTTGGTGCGGTGTCATTGGTCAGTGGCGTGACGGCCAGTGCAAGCGGCGTCGTGATCACCGTCGTGGCGTCATAGGTCTTGCTTGGAGCTGTGGTATTCGTTGGAGTCACCGTGGCTGGGGTGACAGTCAGTGTGCCTGCGTTGTAATAGGTTGCCCTTGGACTTAGCGTTCCGCCGGCATTCTGGGTTGCATTAGAAGGCGTACTTGTGTAATTGCCGGCATTCAGGTAGTTGCCCCCTGTGCTATACACTGCTGAGCCGACGTTCAGGTTGAAGGTGTAGATCGAGTTCGTTGCGTCTGTGCCACTGACATCTTTGGCTGTCCACGCGGTACTGCTGCCGGTTGGCGCGGTGACAGTGAAAGTACGGATGGCCGTTCCGCTGCAGGCTGTCCCTGTTGGGGCATCGCAATACCTCACAAGCGGATTGAGGGCTGCGCTTAGATTTGATGAACTGCTGAGGGTTCCATAGCTACTTGTGGTCGTTCCACCAGTGATCAATAGATCCAAGTTGGAAGCTACAGACAGTGCAGCAGTATTGACCGTGATCTGGTAGTTCTGCGACACAGCATCAGACGCCACCACTGGCGTGATGGTGCCGCTGGTCGTTGGATTTGCTGGAGCAGCAGAGCCCCCCACGGTGTAGGACACACTCACACTCTGGCCGCCGAGCAGGCCGCTCGAGGTTGAGCTGTACACAGCGGTTTCGCCTGAGAACAGGGTCACCGGATTGGCGCTCACGCTCAGGGCCGCGCGGCTGATGCTGCCAGTACCACTGGCTGCTGTTGGCAGCGAGTAGTTGCTGAGGCTGGTGCTGCCGATGGCCACGAAGTTTGAGCTGCCCAGCGTTGTCGAAACCGTTGTGGCGCGCGTACTGGCGAGTGTGTTGTCGCTGGCGTTGGCGGAGTTGTAGGTGCCTGATGTCTGGGTGACATAAGCCCCTTGGCCCACCACGAAGCCATCGAGCGCGTAGCTGCCAGAGGTCACCGTGCTGGTGGTGGTGGCTGCTGTGTTGGTGCCAGCTGTGAGGGTTGCTGCGGTGGTGGTGTCGTAGGTCTTGGTTGGGGTCCCGACCAGGCTGGCCGTGAGTTGCTTGGGCGTGATGGTGACCGCAGCCGTGCTGGCAGGCAGCACGTAGTTGCTGGCAAGCCCGCCGCCGCTGCCATTGCCCAGGGTGTAGCCGCTGGTGTTCAGGCTCGAGACACCCACCACATTGGCGCTGTTGGCAGCGCCGGTGCCGGCTGTCATGGTCAGGGTCTCCGATCCAATGCCGGTCACGGTGAAGCTGGTGCCGGATGTGCCCACGGTGAATGCTGTGGTGCCGTCGTAGATCTTGTTGGCCACCACCGACACCACAGCTGGATTGACCGTGAGCGTGCTGTTGGCATAGGTCACGCTGTAGTTGCCGGGGACGCTGCCCACGCTTGCCCCTGAAGCAACGATGCTGTAACTGCCTGCGTTGGTGCCTGCTGCCACGGTGGTGGCGTTGTTGGTTTTGAGCGTTAACGCACTGATCGTGTCGCCGTTGGGCAGGGCGCCCACATTCGTGGTGTACGCCGTACTGCCCAGGGCCAGGGCTGTGCCATAGGTGGTGCTTTGGGGGCTGGCGGTGATCGTGAGCGCCAGAGGGTTCACGGTCAGATTGCCGTTGGCATAGCTGACCGAGTAGTTGCTGGTGTTGAAGCCGCCAGTTCCGCTGGCGCCACTGGGGATGATCACCCCGTTGTAGGTGCCGGCGTTGACAGTGCCCGGTACGGCAGTGGTGGGCACAAACCCAGATGCACCGCTGTTGTATTTGATCGACAGTGCCGTGATGGCATCACCACTCGCGAGCGTGCCATTGCTCACGTTGTAGGCCGTTTGACTCAAGGCCTCGGCTGATCCATAGGTGCTGGTCACCTGGCTGGCCGCGATCGTGATCGATCGTGGGTTCACCGTCAGTTGACCGTTGCTGTAGGTGATGTCGTAGTTGGCCGCATTGCTGCCGCTGATCACAGCGGCCGAAGGGATAATCGTGTAACTGCCCACGTTGGCAGCTACGGCGCCGCCGCTGCTGGTGAGCGTGAGTCCTGTGAAGGAATCACCACCTTGAAGGCCGCTGACGCTGTAGCCCATCCCGCCGGAAGTAGTGGCCACGCCGCTGGTGCTGGTGTTGTAGGTCACGCCAAGCGTGGTGCTTGAGTTTCCGTAGATCTTGGTGTCGGCCAGAGCCGTAATCGTGAGCGGGATACCGGTTGCCGTCAGGGTTCCGTCGGTGTAATTGATCGTGTAGTTCGAGGCCGTACCAGTCCCGAACACAGCGTTGCTTGGGGTGATGCTATGGGTGCCTTTGACTGCAGATGAGGAGTAGCCGGGTGAATTCAGCGTCACGGAGCTCACCGCATCACCGAGATACAGGCCGTTGACACTGCTCACCAGACCTGTGGCAATGAATTGGTTGGTTCCGTCAGGTGTGAATGTGGTGCCGGCCGCCTTGCTCTGATTGGTCGCTGCAATCGTCAGCGTCTTCGGGGTGATGCTCAAGCCCACAGGGTTGGCGCCGACCGTTGAGCTCACCAGTACCCCGGAGGTGGTCAGGACACCCATGGCACTGGTGAAGCTGTAGCCGTAGTTGGCGTCATAGCTGCCCGATGTGGGCATGGTGTAGGCCTGCTGACCACTCACCAGAGCTGTACCGCTGCGGGTGCCGCTGATGCTGTTGAGAAAACTGTTCAGCGGTATGTAGAAATTGGTTCCATTGACACTCAGAATGATTTCTGTTGTGCCGCCGTTGTCACGCAGCCGTGTCGGATTGGTAGCAGGCGTGGTGAATGCCTGCGCCAGCTCGTATTGCAACGTGCCAGCTGTTGTCACGCTGTTGAGGGTGTTGGCCGGATCATCAGAGCCATAAACCTTGCTGAGGTTCCGGCTCAGCACCATCTGATAGCTCGGCGTGATCCGGAACTGGACGACAGGAGCGATTCCCGCTGGCGCATTGCCGGTGTTGGGGCTGTAGTCCGGCAGATTGGTGGCTGGGACATTGCCGGTTTCATAGGCCTGGGAAAACACTGTGTTGCTGAAGCTCAGCGTTGCCAGTGAGCTGTCCAGTGCCCCCAGATTGGTGGTGGTGCTGCCTGCCGTTGATCCGGGTGAGCCGGCATACAGATAGACGCGCCCTGTTGGAGAGGTGATCGTGTTGGTATTGAGCCCTGTGATCTGACCGCAACCCGTCGTGGTGCAAGCTGTTGAGACCGTGCCCACCGGCAAATAGGCACCTGCACCGATCACCACATTGCCGGTGCCGTTGTTGATGATCTTCGGCGGGGTGATGTTGCCGTTGTTGGAGGTGGCCAGATACACGCCACTGTTGGAGTTCTGCGTGAAGGTGGTGCCGGCCACCGTCAGAATGTCGGCTGATGTGCCGATCGCACTCACCGCGATGGCGCCGGCGGTGGCGGCATTGGTGATCGAGACAATGTCGTTGTAGCGGCCGGTGTAGGCCGTGATTGTGGTGTTACCGCGGGTGGAGTTGTTGGCCACGCTGACGTTGCCACTCCCGGTGATCTGTATGGCGTTGCCTTTGTTGGTGCCTGCAGTTGTGGCGGCTGCTGCCACGAACTGAGGCGTAATTCCCACGATGCTGATCGCATCCTGTCCAGCGGTGAAGCTGCCGGTTGTCGATAGGCTCAGGGTTGTTCCTGAGGTGGCGTTGATGATTGATACCGCATCGGTCGTTTGATTGGCTGTTAACGACGACGCACCCACCGCACCGCGCAAATAGATCCCGGCCTTGGCGGTAAGCGAGGCGGTTACGGGAATGCCGCCCCCGGTTGTCGTGGTGGCAAGGCTCCAGGCATTGGCACTGGTGATGAAACCACTGGCGGGCGAGCCTCTGGGCCCCGCCGTGCCTCCATAGGTGTTGTCAAACGTGATCGCCCCCGGCACGTTCAGGGCGCTGTTTACGATCAGCTGGGCGCCACTGGCGATGTTGGAGTAATTGATCAGCTTGGTGGAGCTGCCGCTGAAGGTAACGGCTCCCGCGTTGATCAATGACAGCCTGTTGCCGCGCGAGGTGTCGTAGAGGATCTCGCTGTTGGCGCTGCTGGTGTTGGCGGCAATGGTGACATTGCCGCTTTGGTTGATCTTGTTGTTGGAAATGAAGTGAACGTTGCCGCCGTTGGCGTTCTGGGCAAAGGTGCCGGTGAGGTTGATCCCCAGCTTGTCGCCCGTGTAGCTGCCGCCGGTCGCCGTGTTGCCCGTGACAACAATGTCGCCGGAGGCATTGGTGAAATTCACGGCGCCATTCACCACGGTGGCGGCATTGGTGGCTGTAGTGGTACCGGTGAGCGTGATGCCAGCAGCCGAGTTGATGGCACCGGCCATGTCGATGGCCATGCCTGCGTTGGATGTGCCCATAATCGTGACGCCGCCGCTGGTGGTGGTGAGCGTGGTGCCCGTCGCCTGATTGATTCCCTTGCTGCCTGCCGTGCCAGCGACGGTGCCGGTGATGTTGAGCGTGCCGGCACTGATGGGTGCGCCGGCATCCACACCGATGCCGTTGCTGGCTGCTGTTGATGTGGCTTGACCCCAGATCGTGGCGGTGCCCGCCACCCGGATGCCAGTGAACGTGCCGGTATTGGGCCCGCTGTTGATCGTGACAGGGGTGGTGGTTGCAGCGATCTTGACCGCAGTGCCTGAGCTGGTGGTGGTGGCCGTGCTCGTATCGACCGCAGCCACTTTGGTGGTGGGATCGATTGTGGCGTTGTAGGTGTTGTAGTTGCCGCCGGCATAGAAGGTGGCTGTGATGTAGACACCCGGGCCTACGTTGGATGAGGCAGCCGCCACGATGTTGCCGCCGGCCAGCAGCTTGGCGCTGCCGGGGGTAAAGATCGCACCCAGAATGGCGCTGCTCGATGCGTTGTAGCCGATCAGGGTGAGGTTGTTCTTGGCACTCAGCTGGCCGTTGGCGATCACGCCATAGGGCTGGCCGCCTGCGGTCGCGGTGGGCGATGAACCGCTGATGGTGATGTCACCCAAGCTCGAGGTGATCGCCACGTTGCCGATGTAAACGCCGCCGCCACCGCTGGTGGTGCCGACACCGCCTACCCCCTGCACGGTGAGGTTGCCGCTGGCGGCCGTCACCGCGCCGTAAAGGCTCACCCCATAGGTCATTGAGGTGCCATTGGGTGCGGCACCCGAGATCAGGATGTCGCCACCCGTGGCGCCGGTGGAGGCAATCGGCCCGCCCACCGACTGGTACACCGCATCGGGCGCCTGTGCCGACACGCCCTTGATCGTGATGGCGTAGGCATCACTGCCGATGTTGGCGGCGTTCAGCGCCTTGGTGATGTAGATGCCATTGCTGACCGTGGTGTTGCTGGTCGTGATCGTGGAGTAGTTGAGGTAGCCACTGGCTACCGTGCAGCTCGCCCCAGTGCAACCCCAGGTGTTGTCGATCGTGATTGAGCCAGGGATGGTCAGCGTTGGTGTGGTTAGTGCAGCACCGGCGCTCTTTTGGATGTAGTTGACGGCTGAGGTGGAAGTGCCGGAGACCGTGACATTGCCAACGGTGATGATCGAATCCTTGTTGCCGCTGGTGGTGTCGTAGGTGATGCTCGATGCTGTGCTGGTGCGCGTGTTGGCGGCGATGGTGACGGTGCCGCTCTGGCTGATGGTGCCGTTGCTTAAGAACAGGATGTTGCCGCCGCTGGCGTTCTGATTGATGGCACCGCTCGTAGTGATTCCCGCTTTGCCGATGTTGGCGCTGTCTTTGAGGCCAATGATCGAGATGGCGTTGTCGCTGCTGCCGCTGTAGGTGGATGCAGAGTTGATCGTGAGCGTGCTGGCTCCTAGGGCCACAGCGGCATTGCTGGCGCTCACGTTCACGCCTTTGATGCGAATGGCGTTGCCGGCCTGGGCCACGGTGCCAACAGAGAGGTTGCCGCCTACGGTGATGCCCGCTGCGGTGGTCGCCAACGTGTTGGCGTTCGCAGCCGTGATGTATCCCGTGGCTGGCGCGCCTGAGGCTGCGCCATAGGTGTTATCAAGCTCGATGAAGCCCGGCACGCTGATGGCGCCTGTGCTGATGGCAGCACCGGCAGTTTTCTGGGTGTAGTTGATCGCTTTGGTTGAGCCGGTTGTGACGCTCAGTGCGCCGGAGGTGATTGTCGAGTCTTTAGTACCTGTTGTGGTGTCGTAGGTAACGCCAGAGGTGGTGCTGCTGGTGTTGGGGGCCACCGTGACGGCACCGGTCTGATTGATTTTGTTGTTCGACGTGAAGGTGACGTTGCCGCCGTTGGCGTTTTGGGTGATGGCTCCCGTCAGATTGATGCCTGTGCTGGACCCACCAGAGGCGTTGTTTCCGGTCACGGTGATGCTCCCGGCCGTATTGGTCCAAGCCCCAGATCCATTGACCACCGTGCTGGCCGCGGTGGAGGTGCCGCTCAAATTGATGCCATTGGCCGAAGCGAGCAGGCTGCCGTTGAGGTTGATGGCCGAATTCGTTAAGGCCGTACCAGTGATGGTGATACCACCTGACGTGGAGGTGAGTGTCCCGGTGTTCATGAACACCCCCACCGAAGCGCTATTGCTCACGGTGCCGGTGATATTCAGCGTGCCAGCTGAAAACGAGTTAGCGATGTAAACCCCGTAGTTGGCGCTTGGCGGTGCAGCTGAGTCATCCGAGCGTCCCCAAATGTTGGCGGTACCAATGACGCGAAGACCCGTATAGGTGCCTTGATTGGGCCCCACCGAGATCGTGCTAGCCGCCTGGGATGCTCGAACCCATACCCCGTAGGCATAGCCATTCTGGGCAGTGGTGGCACCCTTGCTCGTGTCTGAGACTGCCATGCCAGTGGTGGCATCTGGGATGGTGGCGTTGTAGGTGTTGAGGTTGCCTCCCGCATAGACAACATTGCCAAGAATCAGGCCCATGTTGGATCGGTTGTAAGCCGACATCGTGACGTTGCCGCCTGCCAGCACATTGCCGGCCGGGGCTGTAAAGATCCCGCCTCCGTTGGTGTTGGTTGCATTGGTGCGACCGATCAGATCCACATTGGCTGAAGCTGAGATGGTGCCCGCGATGTAAACGCCGCTGCTGGCTGTTCCTGCTGCAGCATTGCTGGCGCCATTGATCGTGATCGAGCCGCTCTGGGCAAGCACGTTGCCGTTCAGGGTGACGCCATTGCCCCACTGCGAAGCCCCGCTGATCGAGATGTTGCCGCTGGTGGTCGAAACGCCAACCAGGTTTATTGCGGCACCACCGGTGTTACCGACACCCTGCGAACCTGTGATTGCGATGGCGCCTTGGCTTGCCGAGATGACACCACTGGCATTCGCGATTACTGCTGTGCTGGCAGCGCTTGTCGCACCCTTGATGGTGATGGCGGTTGCGGCATTGGTCAGATTGGCTGCTGTCAGAGCGCCATTGATCGTGATGCCGTTGCTTGCGGTCGTATTGGTGCTGGTGATGGTGCTGTATTTCAGATAGTCGGATGCCACCGTGCAGCCTGCGCCGCTGCAACCCCAGGTGTTGTCGAGGGTGATGATTCCCGGCACGCTGGTTGCTCCCACAGTTAGAGCGGTTCCGGCAGACTTTTGGATGTAGTTGATGGCGGATGTCGAACCGCTGGTGATCGTGAGTGACCCCGATGAGATCAGAGCGGTTTTGTTGCCAAGGGTGGTGTCGTAAATGACGCTGGATGCGGTGCCGCTCGTGTTGGCAGCCATGGTGATGGCGCCTGATTGGTTGATGCCACCGTTGGATTGAAACAGCACATCGCCGCCGCTGGCGTTCTGGGCAATGGCACCGGTGCTGCTGATGCCGGTCAGGCCGATGTTGGCAGTGTTCTTGGTGCCGGTGATCGAGATTGCTGTGCCGCCACCGCTGAAGCTGGAGTTGGCGCCCAGCGTCAGGGTGCTGGTTCCGAGCGACACGGCCGCACTGGTGTTACTGGCATTGATGCCGTTGATGCGGATGGAGTTGCCGGTGCCTGCGAAGCTGCCGGCACTTTGATTGCCTGAAACGGTGATGCCGACGCTGGCTGTCGTGTTGGAGCTGGTGGCTGTGGCCGCGGTGAGGTCGGAGACCCCTGCCGTCGTGCAACTCAGGCAGGTGTTGTCGTACTGGATGTAGCCAGGGATCGTGCGGGCCCCGCTGATCGTGATCGGGGCCCCGTCCGTGAGCACCGAATAATTAACGGCACTGGTCGCTCCAGTTGTGTTGATCGTCAGAGCACCTTCGCGGATCGATGCGTTCTGGTTGCCCGAGCGGGTGTCGAACACCACGTTCTGAGCTGCAGAACTGGTGTTGGCTGAAAGGGTGATGCTGCCGCCCTGGTAGATGGCGCTGTTGGACATCAGCTTGACATCGCCGCCGCCCGCATTGTTGGTAATCGCTGCCTGGGTCAGATAGATACCGTTGCCGCCGCTGCTCTTGTTGCCCGTGAGGCTGATCGCCGTGCCGCCGCTGGCGTAATCGCTGGACGCCACCACATTGAATGTGGGCCCTCCGGCAGCGTTTTGCGTGAAGATGCCGTAAGCATTGCTGGTCGCTTCGCCGGTGATCTGGATGCGTTTGGCCGAGAACGTGTTGTTGGCCAGAGTGTAGAAACCATTACCCAGCGTGTCGATCGATACGGCCGAGTCGATTGAGCCATAGATCACGATGGCGCCCGAGTTGGCGGTCACATTGCCATCAACGCGTGTGCCGAAGACCGAGGATCCCGAGATGGCGGATGCTGTACGCAGCACCCCATTCAGATTGATGTCGCCGCCTGTGGCGGTGAGGGAAGTGCCCGTACCAGCGCCGATATAGACACCGGCGGTCTGGTTCGTCGATGCCGATGACACCCCTTTCATCGTGATCGACTTGGCTGTGATGCTCTGGTAGTAGCCCAGGCCGATGCCGCTCGCGGTACCGATGGCGTAAGTGGTGGCGTTGGCACTGTTGATGAAGCCGCTCGTTGTACCACCTACAGCAAAGGTGTTGTCGAGGAGCAGATGTCCTTTGATATTGAGCGTCAGCCCTGTCGCTCCATTGCTATTGGGCAGCAAGATTGATCCACCTGCTGACAGCATGCTGATGTTCACGCTCGATCCCGAGGCGGTGGTGGTGTCGCTGATTGTCGCGACACTCCCCGATGTGGTGATCGTTTTCTTTGAGCCGCTGCGGTTGTCGAGCGTCAGCGTTGGTGTGGTGTTTGTGGGGCTGACGGCAAAAGCCAGGTTGCTGGATAGTGTGATCGTGTCGCTGGCCACGATCGACACGTTGTTGCCCGCATTGATGGCGTTCTGAATATCGGTGGCTTTGATGCTTGTGACGCCGGCATTGGCAAGATCGCCCGCGAGGCTGCCTGTTGTGCTGCTACTGGTGATGTTCACCGTGGTCGGATCCAACAACCACAAGCCATTGCGCCCCATGGGCGCCAGGGTCGACACGTTGATGCCATCCACCTGCAGCAGCGCGCCCGAGGCTTCGAGTCGGCCGCCGTCGCCGCCGTTTGGGCCGCCCTCGGCGCGCAGGCTGCCGGCCACCCTGGTGACGCTGGCGGGGTTGGTGATGTCGCTCCAGGCGACCACCGTGCCGCCATGGCCCTTGGCCGTGGCGCTGGCATCGAGCACGGCACCAGCTTCGACTGTTGTGGTGGTGGCCTGACGCACCGCCGGGTCGCTGTTTTGCCAGCTGCCGCCCACCAGGATCTGGCCGCCGCCGGCCGGGCCTGTGGCATCGAGTACGGCCGTGCTCGTCACGCTGATGTGCTCGCCTTCCACCGTGATGCGGCCGCCTGAGCCCAGCAGCTCGGCATTGCTGCGCGCCTGGATCACGCCGCCCAGCTGCACCGTGGCCGCCGCCAGCGCCGCCGCCTCACCGCCGCCAATGCGCACATGGCTGGCTTTAATCGTGCCGTTGGCGGTGATGCTGCCGGCCACCGCCGGATCGAGCGCCACACTCAGCAGCCCATCGCCGCTGATATCGAGCGTGGCGGCGGTGCCGCTGGCCAGCTGCACCTGGCCCAGCTTGGCGGTGATCACGCCGTGATTTACCACCTGCGGCGCAAGCAGCGCGGCAAAGCCGCCGCCATTCACCGTGATGCGGCCATGATTGATCACCGCGGCGTTGGGATCGCTGCCCGGCAGAGCCTTGAGCTCCACCACGCCGCCCTGCATGAAGCGCTGCGGATCCACATGGAGGGTGGTGGCGGTGAAGGCCGCTGCATTCACCACCCCGCCCGGGCCCACGATCAGGCCGGCCGGGTTCACCAGCACCACGCGCCCGTTGGCATCGAGCTGGCCGTGGATCTGGGTGATCTGGCCATTGGTGACGCGCCCCAGAAACAGGCTGGCGGCATTGGGCTGCTTGATCTGCACCCGCTGGCCGGCGTCGATGTTGAAGCTGTTGAAATCAGCGGCCGCCCGCTGGCTGCCCTGCAGGATCTGGGCGTTGTTGGCGTCGCTCTGCTGCAGCTCCAGCTGGCCGCCGGTCACCACCATGCCCTCGGGCAGCGCCAGCGCCACGTCGCCGCCGCCCAGCACCACCATCGCCGAGGTGGCGGCGGCGGCGGCAGCCGAGGCGGCGGCCTGGTGGCGGCGGCGCTTGGCCATCAGCCATCACCCCCTGAGGGATCCGGTTGGGGGTCGAGCGGCACCGCGCCGCTGCTGCTGAGCTCCTCGCGGATCACGGCCAGATAGCCCAGGCGGGCGGCATCGAGCTGACGCAGGCGAAACTCCAGCTCGCCGCGCTCCTGGTTGTTGCGCACCAGATCGTCGACATAGAGGCGCACGTTGTCGGGCAGGGCGGCGGCGTCATAGGAGGTGCCGTCGATGGTGAGCAGCGGTTGCTCGGTGTCAGCGCTGGCGCCGCTGGTCCACACCGGCTGCAGCCCCGCCTGCTCCACCTCGGCCTTGAGGCTGTTGACCACCGTGGCCTCCATCGCCACAAACTGGCGGTAGCGGTGCTGCAGCGCCTGCCATTCCTGATCGCTGCGGATGAAATCCACGCTCAGCAGCCGTGCCCGCTCGCTCAGGCCTTCAAAGCCGTAGCTCACCCCATCGACCGTGAGGGTCGGGGCGGCATCGGCCGTGGTGGGCTCGGCGGTGCTGGGGCTGGGGCTTGGGGCTTTGGCCATCGCAGGGGTCAGAAGAACAAACTGGCGCGGAAATACACGATCGAATTGGCCGCACCGGCGCGCTGGGCGCTGGCTGGGAACGGTCCCTCAGGGATCGCCCAGCCCACCTCCCAGCTGGTGGCCGTGCTCCAGCTGCCACGCAGGCCGATGCCGTAGCTGGCGGCCTGATAGTTGGCGGATATCGGCACATTGCCGTTGTTGGCGGCCGTACCGAAGTCGCCAAACACAAACGGCGTGAGCGCCCATTGGCCGCTGTAAAAGGCGTGTGAGAGCTCCAAGCCCGCCGCCACGCCTTGATCGCCGATCAGATACGTGCCCTTGTAGGCGCGGCCCAAAAAGGGGCCGCCATAGGCAAAGTCTTCTGGTGCCGGCAGCACGTTGCTGGTGAGCTGGCCGCTGCCGGTCAACGTCACAAAGGTGTTGCTGCTGCCCAGCCGCTGCTGGTGCCGCAGCGTGAGCCTGGCGCTGGTGTAGCTCAGGATGCCGCTGGGCAGGGCGCCGCCGGTCTGGGCCAGGGTGGCTGCGTCGAAGGCGCTGGCGATCGGCAGTCCCTGGCTGATTTGCAGGTTGGCGCTGGAGGCGTAGAAGGGGGTGCTCAACGTACCATCCACCCCCAGCCGCAGCACCCGCAGCCGGGTGAGATTCGACACCGCCAGCAGACCATCGAGGTAGGTGTTGTTGGTGGAGTTTTGCACCTCGCCCCCGAGCGACAGCCCCAGCGAACCGGTGCGGCCCAGCAGCAGCGGGTAGCGCAGCGCCAGGCTGCCCAGATAGCTCTCGCCGCTTGAGGTGAGCGTGATCGGCGGGCCACCCACATCGATCGATGTGCCGGCGCTGTTGGTGCTGGCCACACTGCCCAGGCCCACCAGCCGCAGGCCGCGGTTGCCCAGGGGAGTGTTGAGCGATAGCGAACCGCTCTCGAGCCCGTTGGGGTAGGGAAAGGCGTAGTTGGCGAAGAGGTTGACCTGCAGCGGCTGCTGCGCCGTGAGCACATTGCTCTGCAGCTGCACGGTGGCTTGGTAGTCGCCCAGGAGCTGCTGCACGTTGTTGTCGAGCCCCACCGAACCGCTGAAGTACTGAGGGTTCATCTCGAGCACCAGCTTGGAGCCGGCAAAACTTGCGCTCCTGGCCAGCGTTGAGCTGAAGCGCACGCCGCCAAAGCCCTGCATCAGCAGCAGTTGGCGCTCCAATTGCTTGAAGCGGATCGGCCTGGGCTTCTGTGCCGTGCTCACCAGCGGCTGCATGTAGAAGCGCGCCCAGCGCTTGAGGCCCGGCGTGCCCCGCCCGATCACCTCCACCTGTTCGATGAAGCCCTCCACCGCCACCACGGTGAGCACCCCATTGGCGAAGCCGCCCTGGGGCAGCACCACCCGGCTGGTGAAGTAGCCCGCATCGCGGTAGAGGTTTGAAGCGGCATCCAGCGCTTCCTGCAGTTGCGAAAAGCGCACTGGCCTGGGCTGGCCCGCCCTGCTCAGCAGCGGCGCAAACACGGCTTCAAGCTTTGAGGCACTGATCACACGGGCGCCCTGCACCCTCACCTGCTCGACCAACAGTTGTGGATCGTCGGCCGGCTTGGCAGGAGGCCTGGCTGCGTCTGGCGATGTCACGAGCGGCGGCGCGGCCTCCCGCTGCACGGCAGGAAGCTCCTGTTGGCGGTGCTGCAGCTCCTGCTGTTGCTGCAGAGCTGGGTTGGTGAGCCCCGGCACGAATTGGGCCCGAGCTGCGCCGGGGAGCTGCAGCACCACGGCCAGCGCCATCGGGGCATGCAACAGCACGCGCACAGGCACTCTGACGGCTGGTGTTGTCATCGCGCCGACAGCGTTATAGCCAAACAGATGTGTTCTTCAATTGTGCTGCTCCGATGCCAAAAATCAACCTCTTTCTGCAGCACCGTTGCGGATCATTCGTTTTTTGCTCAGTCAACACCATCGGATTTCGTTTTTACGCAAAGTTTTGCGGCCCCGCTCTGAGAAGCGATCACGCTGATCCCAGGCGGGAGAACGCCTTAGGGGGCCAGCATGTTGATGCTGTCTTCGCGATCGGCGTCGTTTGATTTGAGCTTTTCTGGATCCTCGATGCCACGGCTCGGTGAACCATCTGTGTCAGCAGATTCATTCATCCGAATCAGCGGTGGGGGAGTCGTCTGCTGCACGTTGGGGAGCCGCTGTTGGCGAAGCTGCTCCAGCCCCTGCTGCTGCTGCAAACCCGGATTCAGTGCCGCCGGATTGAACTTAGCCCTGAGCGATCGCGGTGCAACCAAGACCACAGCCAGGAACACCATCGATGATCGAATCATGGGTCGCGATCACCGCCGTGCATCGTGCAGCATGGCTCCATAAGGAACCAGCGCAGCATCAGCGCTCAGCAGGGTCAACGGTTCGCTGATCGCCTGGGCCACCAACAGGCGATCAAAGGGATCACGGTGATGGAGTGGGAGTTGCTCCAACGTGATGATGTGCTCCAGTGCCAGAGGGAGCAGATCGAAACCAGAGGCTTCAGCCCAGTGACTCGCCTCAGCCGCTGATACGGGCATATCGGCGCGAGCCAGAGCGTGCTTGATCGCAATTTCCCAAAGTGAAATGTGGCTCAGCAGCACCCTCTCTGCCTGATCAAAGATCAGAGATCTGCTGACCTCGCCGAGCCGAGCATCGTCGCTGATGGCCCAGAGAAACGCGTGGGTATCGAGCAGAAGGCGCATCAGCCTTGCTCGAACAGATCAGCGATCAACGGGTTGGCGGCATCAATTGAATCGGGCGCCACAACAATCCCTTTGGCCAAGCCCAACCGGCGCGGCCGCTGCGATGACGCCAGGCTGGTGAGCCGGGCCACAGGGCGGCCGTTGCGTGCAATCACAACCTCCGTCTCCAGCCCCCGCTCAATCCCGTCCACAAGGCGGGAGAGCTGTGTTTTGGCTTCCAGCATGTTCACCATGCGGGGAGCACGGACGCGTTGTCCCATGGCCCATTGACGCCAACCAGACCAGACTAGACCAACTGACTGAACCGAGGCAGCTTGACAGCGCCCGTGCCACCGCCCAGCATCCGCAGCAATGCCCTGCCGATGACGACCACTCCCCCGCCATCGACGGCTGTGCGCCAGCGCGGCGCCCTGCGGCTGGCAGCCCTGCTGGCAGCAGGCATTGGCACCTTGGC
>Ga0194133_10002809_pt1 | contig 26030 bp, 19 predicted proteins | sample TA2KigOf40mmetaG_FD_155448 | JGI IMG/M metagenome (GOLD analysis project Ga0194133, IMG submission 155448) | Freshwater microbial communities from Lake Tanganyika, Tanzania - TA2015055 Kigoma Offshore 40m | ecosystem: Environmental > Aquatic > Freshwater > Lake | place: Tanzania: Lake... | reverse complement strand
CAGGGCGGTGTGCTGGCTCGGGTAGTTGCGGTCCATTCCCGTGGCCATCACTGCGACCGTGGTGCCCGTACCGCGACCTGCGCTGGGCAGTGCGCCGCGGTGTGCAGCAGCGTCGATGCCCTCGGCCATGCCGCTCACGATCGAGAGCCCGTGGGTTGCAAAGGCCTCGGCAAAATCATGCGCGATCTCCGCACCACGATCGCTGCAGGATCGCCCCCCAACGATCGCCACGCATGGTCGGGCAGGCAGAGTGCGCTCGCCCTCCACGAAGAGCACGCGCCAAGGCCTGGGTTGCGAGGCGCTGAAGGACTCCTCCGCATCGCGCAGAAGCAACGGGTAGTCGGGGTCGTTCTCGCTCCAGAGCACATGGTGGTGTGCATGCTCGAGCCATCGGCGCAGCCAGCGTTGCGCTGGGGAGGTATGCAGATGGAGGGTGGCCAGAAACTGCCCGGTCGCCCCCGGAGTTGCCAGGGGCGGGCTGCTGTAGATGCGCTTGTGACGCCCGCGAAGGCCTTGTTGTTCACCAAGTTCCAGGTGCAGCCATCGCGCAAGTTCGAGCCGGGCGTCACGGCCGGCATCACACCAGGCTAGCGCGCTTTCAAAGTGCTGCATCACCCATCCCAATGCGTGGGGGCCGAGAGTCTCCCATTGGAGAAAGGCAAGGCGCGCAAGCTGCTCCTCGGGACCGGGACGGGGCGGGGCAGGGCAGTGGCTTGGATCTCGAGCGTGGGGGGAGGATGGCACAGTCGGCTGGATTGAAGTCATGGCGTTGGCTCTTCGTGAGGATGAATGGCGGGGACCGGCGAAAGGTCGGGCCGGCACCCTCAGCCCTTGCATTCGACGCAGTAGAATCAAGCCACCAAACTCAGAGTCTGAGCAGTCTTCGAGCCATGGCCCTTCTCACGATCCTCCGTTACCCTGATCCCCGGCTTCATCGGCGCGCCAAGGCGGTGCAGGCCGTGGATGAGCGGGTGCGGCAGTTGGCTGCCGACATGGCCGAAACGATGTACGACGCCCCGGGTATCGGCCTTGCGGCAACCCAGGTGGACGTCCATGAGCAGGTGATCGTGGTGGATGTGAGTGAATCCCGCGACCAACTCATGGTGTTCGTGAATCCCAGAATCGTTGCATCCTCCCACGAACTTCGCCCCCACGAGGAGGGTTGCCTCTCGGTTCCCGGCTTCTACGACGACGTCACCCGCCCCGCTCAGATCGAAGTGGAGGCGCTCGATCTGGATGGGAAGGTATTCCGCCTTCAGGCCGAGGGATTGCTCGCGGTGTGTGTGCAGCACGAGATGGATCACTTGCAGGGCAAGGTGTTTGTGCAACACCTCTCCCGGTTGAAGCAGGCCCGAATCCGCAGCAGGATGCTCAAGCTCGAAAAGGAGCGAAGGCAGGAAGACACCGCCACGGCGAGCGAGCGATCGGCCTGAGATCGCGTATCCGCACCCGTGAGGATAGTGTTTGCAGGCACGCCGGCCTTTTCGGTTCCCACGCTCCGGGCGCTCCATCGCGTGGGCCATGCGATCGTGGGTGTGTACTGCCAGCCGGACCGCCCGGCGGGACGCGGCCAGAAAAGGGTCATCGGTCCGGTGAAGGAAGCCGCAAGCTCGCTCGGACTGGCGGTGTTTCAACCGGAGCAACTGCGCAGCCCCGAGCGGCTTGCAGAACTGTCAGCCCTCGGCGCCGAGGCGATGGTGGTGGTGGCCTACGGATTGCTCCTCCCGCAGGCTGTGCTCGATCTTTTTCCTTTGGGCTGCTGGAACGTCCACGCCTCGCTCCTGCCACGCTGGCGCGGTGCTGCACCGATTGCGCGAGCGATCGAAGCGGGCGATCCGCATACGGGCATCTGCATCATGCGCATGGAAGCAGGGCTCGACACAGGGCCTGTCCTCACGCGAAGCACCATCCCCATTGCAGACGACGCGACCGCAGGGACGCTGCAGGACCGTCTTGCGGCGCTTGGCGCCGAGCAGATGGTCGACGCCGTTGCGCGCCTCGAAGCGCTCCGGAACGGCTGCGGCAGAGGCGATCGCCTCGCGGGATTGGAGCCTCAAGCCTCCGAGGGCGTGACCTACGCGCACAAGCTCCGCAAGGAGGAGGCACGCATCGACTTTGCGCTCGACGCAGCGCTTCTCGCGCGCCGGATGCGGGCCTTTGACCCCCACCCTGGCTGTTACACCGTGGCGAATGCCACGCCTGCAGCGTCGGCCGGGCGGTCTTGCGGTGCAGCCGAGTTGTCACGGGAACCCGCGGCGGCCGCGCCCTGGCTCCTCAAGTGCTGGAGTGCGCGGGTGCTGCCGATCAACGCCCGGGAGCCTCCCGGAACGGTCACGATGCTCGGCAAGGATGGCCCGGTGATTGCCTGCGGCAGGCAGTCGCTGGAGATGCTGCAGCTTCAGGTCGCGGGGGGCAAGCGTCTTGCGGCGGCCGTCCTCGCGCGTCAACTGGGGCTGCGTCCGGGGATGCGACTGGGATGAGCGGATCCTTCGGCCACCACTCCCGTGCGCTGGCCGCGCGAGACAGCAGCCCTTTGTGAAAGCTCCCAGGTGCCTGTGAGCGCGACAACGCGTCAAGCCGTGGCAGCAGCGCCGCAGGCACAAGGTCGCTGGCCGCTGCACCAGGAGATGGAAGTCGTGAGCCGGGCGCTGGTCGCAACGCTGGCGACGACTGCTGCGGGCGACGGGGAGGCTTCGGCCTCCTTGCCCGCGCACTTGCACCGCGAAAAAATAGCGCTCCTGCGAGGCCCTGGCCCCCACACCGATTCCGCCCGGGTTCTGCGCGAGATGGCCGCTGGAGCGATGCGCCAATGGGGCAGACTGGGAGCGCTGGTGCAGGCGATGCAGACAAGGCGCACATCGCCGGTTGAGCGCTCTGCCGAGGTGTCTGTTCATCTTGCCGATGCGCTTCTCAGGCTTGGCCTTCACTGTCTGGAGGCCAACCCCGACCGCGCGCACCGGATCGTGGACCAGGCTGTGGACTGCGCCAAGCGCATCGCCCCGGGCTCGGCCGGCTACATCAATGCGCTGCTGCGGCGCTTCGGCCGCGAGCGTGAGGCCCTCGTGGCGAGAGTGCTCGAGGAGCCCTTGGCGCGCTGGAACTTTCCCCTCTGGTGGATCGAGAAGCTGCAGCACGAATACCCGCAACGCTGGCAGCAGGTACTTGCCGCAGCGCAAGGCCCCTCGCCGCTCACGCTCCGGGTGAACCGAAGAGCCTGCAGCCGGGAAGCCTACCTGCGTCGCCTCGTGGAAGCGGGCTTTCGGCCGGATGCGCCACAGGGTGGCCCTGGAGCACTGCCGGGGCTCCATTCGGTGCCAGTGGCCCGGCCGGGCAGTCCGGGTCGGGTCCTGCGGGTTGAGGATGCGATCTTTCTCGACCCAGCGAGCAATCCGGTTGTGCTGCCGGGCTACAACGAGGGGCTCTTCAGCGTGCAGGACCTTGCTGCGCAACAGGCCGGCTGGTTGCTGGAACCCGAAGACGGGTTGCGGGTGCTCGATGCTTGCGCAGCGCCCGGAGGCAAGACATCCCATCTGCTCGAGCTTGCCGACTGCGAGGTTCATGCCTGGGATGTTTCGCTGCACCGGCTGAAGCGGGCGGAGACGAATCTGCGCCGCCTCGGGTTGCAAGCGCATTGGCGCAGGGCCGATCTGCTTGCAGCCCGTGGACTTCCCGAAGGTCCTTCGCACTTTGAGCGCATCTTGCTCGATGCGCCGTGTTCGGCCTCCGGGATTGCGGGGCGGCACCCTGAGATTCGATGGCGCCGACAGCCCGGCGAACTTCTTGCACACCACAAGCTGCAGCGCGCGATGCTCGAGGCACTCTGGCCTCGGCTCGCACCGGGCGGACTGCTGCTCTACGCCACCTGCTCGGTGTTCGCGGAGGAGGGAAGGGAGGTGGTTGCAGCCTTCGCAGCGCAAACGCCCGACCTTTGCGAAGCGCAGAGCCCTGAGGGATGGGCTTTGTTGCCTTGTCGCGACGGGGGCCTCATGCACGACGGGTTCTACTACGCGAGGCTGCGAAAGCGGCAAGTCTGAAACGGCGCCGTCGGATAATCCGCGCATGATGCGGCAGCCGAGATCGTGGACGGAAGCGCAGGCGCGCCCGGATAGGCAGCGCAGGCGCTTGCTTCGCAGGGGACTTGCGCTTGCCGCCACCTCGCTTCCTGCTGCCCCGCTGGCAGCGCCGTTTTTGAGCGGAGCACCGCTGGCAACAGCTGCACGCCTGGGCGCGCTGGGGTTGGTGGCGGGGCCCGTTTCTGCCAGCGAGGCTCCCGGATCCGGTGCACCGCTCACCTTGGAGATGCCACCCGGCGCACCACCCGGCGCACCGCCCGGCACACCATCAGGAACGCCGCCCGGGGCACCAACCGGCGCACCCGCCGAGGCCAGCGCAACGGTCGCGGCCGAGGCAACGATCGAGGTGCAGTCGGCGGGGCTTCGTCTGGCTGCCGATGCCGAGAGTTACCAGCTGCATTCCGACCTGCAGATCGTGCTGAATCCCACGCTTGCCGAAGCGGTAGGCAAGGGTATTGCCCTCTACTTCGTGCTCGAGTGCGAGATCCTGAGGCCGCGTTGGTACTGGACCGACGAGAAGGTCGTGGCGCGCGACCGGGTCTACCGGCTTGCCTTTCACGCACTCACCCGACAGTACCGGTTGCAGATCGGTCAGGGCGGCTTAGGCGCGGGGCAGGCAGTGTCGGGGTCTGCGCAACCGGCAAGCTGGTATGTATGGCTCTGGGGCGGATCGGGTTCTGGAGCCGGGGCTGGACCGGGTGCTGGACCCGGGGCGGGAGTGGGTTCTGGAGCCGGGGTGGGAGCCGGGTCGACAACCGGAGGGGGGAGCCTCTTCGTGCAGAGCTACGCCTCGCTTCGCGAGGCTCTCGCCGCACTCGGGCGGGTGCGCGGCTTGCGGATGGTTGAGGCCGGGAAACTTCAGCCCGGACAGGCCTACGAACTGCGGGTGCGGATGCGGCTCGACGCAGCTTTGTTGCCGCGCCTCTTCCAGGTTCCCGGCATTGCCCAGAAGGATTGGTCGATCGAGTCCCCATGGAAACGCTTCAGCTTCGAGATCGAGACGAGGAAAAACGCTCCCTGACGAGGGTGCTGCGGGTTGTCCTGATCCTGGCGATCGGGCTGGCCGGCGTGATGCTGCTTGCCTTGTCCACCGCAACGCGCAATAGCCAGTTCTTCACCGCGTACTACCTGAGTCTCTTTTGGACTGCGGTGGGGATCGGGATCCTGATTCTTGGTCTGCTCGCCGAACTGCTCAGGCGACTGATCACCCGATTGCGCCGCGGTCTCTTCGGCTCGCGGCTCATGGCGCGCATGGCGCTGGTGTTCATCGCGCTCGCAGTCTTGCCCGCTGCCCTGATCTTTTTTGTGTCGGTGCAATTCATCGAACGTTCAGTCGAATCCTGGTTCGATCTGCCCGTGGAGCGCGCACTCGACTCCGGATTGAGCCTTGCACGCGTTACGCTCGACTCGCGCCTGCAGGGATTGCTTCGGGATGCGCGCGCACAGGCGTTTGCGCTCGAGGAGGGCTCGCAGTTTGCGCCCGGGGCCCAACTCGAGAGGGTTCGTGCACGCCTGGGGGCCGTCGAAGTGCAGCTCTTGTCGGCTTCGGGCCGGCTACTCGCCACCGCAAGCGAGGCAGTCCTTGCACCCGCCCTGCAAGGGCCCGGGGCAGCGGTTCTGAGGCAGGCGCGCAGCCAGGGCCAATGGGGCGCGATCGAGGGGTCTGACGGCGGTTACCGCCTGCGGGTACTCGTTCCCTGGAGTGCCCCGGGCAACACGCTCGAGCAGAACTGGTTGCAGGCGGTCGTGCTTGTGCCTGCCGACCTGGGGGAACTTGCCGAGGCTGCCCAGCAGGGTTGGCGTGACTATCAGGAGCTGTCGCTTGCCCGCACAACCCTGAAGCGGCTCTTTCGGGTGACGCTGGTGATCGTTTTTCTGCTCACCGTGTTCGGAGCGGTTGCAGCGGCGTTCCTGCTTGCGGGCTGGCTGGTGGGACCGCTTGCGGAGCTGGCCAGGGCCACGCGGGTGCTCGCAAGCGGTCAGTTCATCGAGGTCAGACCGTATGCAGCGCGCGATGAACTCGGGATCCTGATGCAATCGTTCAACGACATGTCGCGAGGTCTGCACGAGGCCCAGCAGATGATCGGGGAGAATCAGGCGGCTCTCCAGGCGGTGAATCTTCGCCTGCAGAGCATCCTCACGCACATCGACGCGGCAGTTCTGGTGCTCGATGGTCAGATGCGCATGGAGTCTGCGAACGCGCAACTCGAACGCCTGGGCGGGCAATCGCTGCAGGGGTGCAAGGGTTGGCCTCTGCTGCAGCTTCCGGGTCTTGGTGAACTCGCCCGTTCAATCCAGCAGGCCTTCGCCGAGTTGCCCGACGACGCGCAGACCGGCTGGCAACGGCAATGGACCTTGCGCGCAGGCGCAATCACCCTCCTGGCTCGCGGCGCGAGCCTTGGCCCAGAACGCTCAGGCTATGTGGTGGTGCTGGATGACATCACCAGCGTGCTCTCCGGGGAACGAGCGCTTGCCTGGGCGGAAGTTGCCCAGCGCCTGGCCCACGAGATCAAGAACCCGCTCACGCCGATCCAGCTCTCGGCCGAGCGGCTCAAGCGTAAGCTGCAACCGCAACTCGACGGGGCACAGGCCGAACTGGTGGACAAGACCGCAAGCACGATCGTGCAGCAGGTTTCTGCACTCAAGGATCTTGTGGATCAGTTGCGCGACTACGCAAGGCTTGCCTCCACGCAGTTCGAGGCACTCGAGGTCAATGCGCTGGTGCGTGAGGTGGTTGACCTCTACGGGCACGATGTCGTCACAACGCTCGATCCCGACGTGGAAAGGATCGCGGCGGACCGTCTGCAAATGCGCCAGGTGCTGCACAATCTGGTGAAGAACGCGCTCGAGGCGCAAGCCGGGGGCAGGGAGGAAGGCCAGGCAGGGGGCTCTTCGGCTGCGGCCCCGGTGGTGGTTTCCACCCAGAGCCTCAAGCGCCTCGATGGTCGCGCCGGGGTGCGGCTGCGGGTGCGCGATCACGGACCAGGGTTCTCGCAGGACAGGCTCGCGCGCGTCTTCGAGCCCTATGTCACGACCAAGGCCTCGGGCAGTGGACTTGGCTTGGCGATTGTGCGCAAAATCGTCGAAGAACACGGGGCACGCATCGAAGTGAGCAACTGGGTCGACGAATCCGGTCGCTGCGCCGGGGCTCAGGTGAGCATCGTCTTTCCGACCGACGATCGCCAGGGGATTGGCTGAAGTTGCGCAGACCATGAGGATGTATGGCAGAGATTTTGATTGTTGATGACGAGATCGGTATCCGGGAACTCCTCAGCGAGATCCTGGGCGATGAAGGCCATGAGGTCATTCAGGCGGAAAACGCGGCGCAGGCGCGGCTTGCGCGCAAGCGGTCAAGGCCCGACCTTGTTCTGCTCGACATCTGGATGCCCGACACCGACGGCGTGACCCTGCTGCGCGAGTGGGTGGAGGGTGGCCTTGTCGATATGCCAGTGATCATGATGTCGGGACATGCAAGCGTGGAGACTGCGGCCCAGGCAACCCGGATGGGCGCGGTGGGCTTTCTGGAAAAGCCGATCGCCCTGCAAAAGCTCCTCAATGCAGTCCAGCGGGCGCTCAAGGGCGGAGTGCGTGGTCTCCCCGGCTCGGTGCCCCGAGCCAGCGTGGCCGACCGCGCGGCAGGCTTGCACGGCGGAAATCGGGGTGTTGCAGCCGAGCGACCCGATGAGTTGTCGAACGAGGGTTTGGGCCTGGGGCCCGCCGGAGGCGCGGGCACCGAGCCATCGGGGCGGTCCTACCCTGGCAGATCAGCGGGTTTTTCGGCCGCTGGCACGCATCCTTCCGCAGCGGGGACAGGCTCATCGAGAGGCGGAGAGTCTTTCCCGGGGGGAAGTGCGCCCTACCCTGGGGGCAGCGCGCTCTTGCAGGGAGCGGGAGCCCCCCTTCACGGAAGCGGCGCCACCTCCCCCAGAGCTGGCGTGTCGGGAAGCGGCCCCGGGGGATTCCCGGGTTGGGGAACCTCAGGCGGAGGAATCGCAGCTGGCGGTGCCGCAATCGCGGGAGCCGCAGGCGGTGGGGTCCCGGGTATGGCGTTTCAGGGAGGAGAAGTTGCAGCGGGAGCCGGCCTGGGGGGCAATCCACCATGGCTGTCACCGCGCGCAGGCGCGTATGGGGACGAGACCTCGCCCACGGCAAGGCTTGCGCGCCTGTCGCTCGATCAGCCTTTGCGCGAGGCGCGCGATGCCTTCGAGCGGCTCTATTTCGAGCACCATCTGGCTCGCGAGGGGGGCTCGATGACCCGCGTCGCCGAACGCACCGGCCTTGAGCGGACGCATCTCTACCGCAAGCTCAAGCAACTGGGCGTTGAGATCGGCCGCACCCCGCGCAGGGACGGCCTTTGACCCGCATCATGGGAGCGCCCGGCGCAGCTTCGCCCCTTTGCGCGCCGCCCTCTTTGTGCGCCGCCCCGCCACCGCAGTGACGGTAGCCTGATGGCGGCGCTCAGCGTGGTGCGCTTCCCTGCGGAAGCCAACGCCGAGTCGATGCTGCGCGGTGTTGCGCCGCTTTGGCAGCAGGCGCGCAGCGGCGGCGGGGCTTGCGCCCTTCTGCTCAACCATGCTGCGGCTGGTGCCCCCTCGATCTGGTCCGAACAACTTGCCGACAGCGATGGCTCTGCGCTGGTCCGTTCCTGGGGCGCAGCCTGTGTGTGTTGCGAGCGATCGGGCACGCTCGTCTTGCGGCTTGCTGCGCTCTTCAGGGACCTCTCCGAGGGCAGCCCGCAAGCGCTGCCGGCCCGCACCGTTTTTCTCCTCGTTGGTCCTGCCGCGAGCGAGTCGGGTCTGCGCCGGCAGTTGCGCTGGATGCAACCAACCCCGTTGATCCGCTGGGCTGAGCCGGGGTTGTTATAATGACAGGTTATGTTGCCTGAACCTCACCGACCCGAGCGCCCACGTTGAGATCCCCTTTGCGACCGGCCTGTCGGAACCAGAGCCCGCTGGAGAGGCAATTGCGCGGCTTGCTGGCGCAACGCATCCTGATTCTCGACGGCGCAATGGGAACAATGATCCAGCGCTATCGCCTCTCCGAGGCGCAGTTCCGCGGCGACGATCCGCTTGCAGGCGCAATGCCGGTCCACCACGGAAGCGAGGCTGCGCGCGACGCAAGCGCATACGCGGGCTGCTCGATGCAGGCCGAAGCGCTCGGCTGGCTCGACGAGGATGCGCGCCGCACTGTCGAGGAGATTGCGGCGCTCGGGCGGCCACGGGAGTTTCCGCAGGATGTGAAGGGAAACAACGAACTCCTGAGCCTTACCCAACCGGCGCTGATCCACGCGATTCACCTGCAGTACCTGCTTGCCGGAGCAGACCTTATCGAGACCAACACCTTCGGGGCAACTGCAGTGGCCCAGGAGGACTATGGTCTTTCGTCGTGGGCCTATGCGATCAACCTTGCCTCTGCACGGCTTGCCCGCGTGGCGGCCGACCGGGTCGCCCGCCAAACTCCCCATCGACCGCGCTTTGTGGCCGGGGCGCTCGGACCACAGCCGCGAACCGCGTCGATTTCGCCGGATGTCAACGATCCAGGGGCGCGGAACATTGATTTTGAGACCTTGCGCGCCAGCTATCGCGAGCAACTTCAGGGGCTTCTCGAGGGCGGGATCGACATCGTGCTTGTGGAGACGATCTTCGACACGCTCAACGCCAAGGCGGCTATCTTTGCCATCGAGGAGGAGTTCGAGGCGCGGGGCAAGCGATGGCCGATCATGATTTCCGGCACAGTTACCGACGCTTCGGGACGGATCCTCTCCGGGCAAACGGTGGAGGCATTCTGGAACGCAGTGCGCCATGCACAGCCGATGAGCATCGGGCTGAACTGCGCCCTGGGAGCGGCTCTGATGCGGCCGTATGTGCAGGAACTGGCGCACAAGGCTGACACGCTCGTTTGCGTGTATCCAAATGCCGGGCTCCCGAATCCGATGTCAGACACCGGGTTCGACGAAACCCCGGAGATGACAGCGCGGCTGCTTCGCGAGTTTGCCGAAAGTGGTTTTGTCAACATCGCCGGTGGATGCTGCGGCACCACGCCCGAGCACATCGCGGCGATCGCCGGGGCGCTTGCCGGCCTAACGCCGAGGGTGGTGCCGCAGGTCGAACCGGCCATGCGGCTGTCGGGACTCGAGGCGCTCAACATCCACGACGCGAGCCTCTTTGTGAACATTGGCGAGCGGACCAATGTCACCGGCTCGCGTCAGTTTGCCCGGCTGATTCTCGAGGGTCGCTTCGACGAGGCGCTCGCCGTGGCGCGCCAGCAGGTGGAAAACGGCGCGCAGATCATCGATGTGAACATGGATGAGGCAATGCTCGACTCCGAAGCGGCCATGGTGCGCTTCTTGCGGCTGGCAGGCTCCGAGCCCGATATTGCGCGGGTGCCGATCATGATCGACAGCTCACGCTGGTCTGTGATCGAGGCTGGATTGCGTTGCGTGCAGGGCAAATCCCTGGTCAATTCGATCTCGCTCAAGGAAGGCGAAGAGGCGTTCATCCATCAGGCTGGACTGTGCCGGCGTTACGGCGCTGCGGTTGTGGTGATGGCCTTCGACGAGCAGGGACAGGCGGACACCTTCGCCCGCAAGACGGCAATCTGCGAGCGGGCCTACCGTTTGCTCGTGGACCGCGTGGGCTTTGATCCCCACGACATCGTGTTCGACCCCAACATCTTTGCGATCGCCACCGGCATCGAGGAGCACGACCGCTACGGGCTCGACTTCATCGAGGCCGCCGCGTGGATCCGTCGCAGGCTGCCCGGAGCCAAGGTTTCCGGCGGTGTATCCAATGTGTCGTTCAGCTTCCGCGGCAACGATGCTGCGCGCGAGGCGATTCATACCGTCTTTCTCTACCATGCGATCCGCGCAGGCCTCTCCATGGGAATCGTCAACGCAGGAATGATGGGCGTCTACGACGATCTCGAGCCCGATCTGCGCGAACGCGTCGAGGATGTCGTGCTCAACCGCCCGGGTCCGGGCGAGGGGCTCACCCCCACCGAGCGGCTGATCGCCAAGGCCTCGGCGCTCCGGGGCGAGGCAGGCAGACGCGAGGAGAATCTGGCTTGGCGCGACACCAGCGTGCAGGAGCGGCTCGCGCATGCACTGGTTCACGGGATCACCCAGTGGATCGTTGAGGACACCGAAGCTGCATGGCAGCAGATCGCATCGCAGGGCGGAAGGCCGATCGAGGTGATCGAAGGACCGCTGATGCAGGGCATGAGCCTTGTGGGCGATCTCTTCGGGGAGGGCAAGATGTTCCTGCCGCAGGTGGTGAAGTCGGCGCGGGTGATGAAGCAGGCCGTGGCCCATCTGGTGCCCTACATCGAAGAGGAGAAAGCCGCCTCGGGCGCACCCCAGGCACGCGGCCGTCTGCTGATCGCTACCGTGAAGGGCGATGTGCACGACATCGGCAAGAACATTGTCACGGTCGTGTTGCAGTGCAACAATTTTGAGGTGATCAACCTGGGCGTGATGGTCCCTGCGTCCGAGATCCTCGCGAAGGCCAGAGAGCACGAGGTTGACGCCATCGGTCTTTCGGGATTGATCACTCCCTCGCTCGAGGAAATGGCGCTGGTTGCAGAGGCGATGGAACGCGATGATTATTTCCGCGAGCGCTCGATTCCGCTGCTCATTGGCGGGGCCACAACCTCGCGGGTCCACACCGCAGTGAAGATCGCGCCGCGCTACAGCGGCCCGGTGGTGCATGTGGTGGATGCCTCGCGCTCGGTGCCGGTGGTGCAGCAGCTGGTGGCCTCCGCGCAGCGCGAGACTTTTGTGGCGCAGTTGAGGTGCGACTACGACGCAGTGCGCAAGCAGCATGCACGTGCACGCGGCCCTGCGATGATTGCGCTCGCCAAGGCCAGGGAAAACGCCGAGCCGATCGATTGGACGGACTACCAGCCCACCCAACCGAAGTTTCTCGGGCGACGGCACTTCCGCAACATCGATCTCGAATCCCTTGCCGGCTACATCGATTGGCAGCCCTTCTTCCAGACCTGGGACCTCCACGGTCCTTTCCCCGCGATCCTCAGCGACGAGGTGGTGGGGGAAACCGCGCGCAAGCTCCTTGCCGATGCGCAGTCGATGCTCAAGCGGATCGTCCAGGGGCGCTGGCTCAAGGCACACGCGGCCATCGGTTTCTGGCCGGCGGCTTCGCGCGGCGACGACATCGTGCTGTTTGCCGATGAGGCACGCGAGACCGAGCTTTTCGTGTGGCACAACCTGCGCCAGCAAAGCGCCAAGAAACCCGGCGTCTACAACAAGTCGCTGGCCGACTTCGTGGCCCCCGAGGCAAGCGGTGTACGTGACTACGTGGGGGTGTTTGCACTCACGGCGGGCGACGGCGCGGATGCGCGCGCCGCAGCTCTCGCCGCTGCGCACGACGACTATGCCTCGATCATGGTGAAGGCCCTGGCCGACCGTCTTGCCGAGGCCCTTGCCGAGGCGATGCACGAGCGGGTGCGCAAGGATCTCTGGGGTTATGCGCCAAACGAGTCGCTCGAGCCGCGCGAGCTGATCGCGGAGGGTTTTCGTGGGATCCGCCCGGCACCCGGGTATCCGTCGTGCCCCGAGCACGCGGTGAAGAGCGCCATGTTCACCGCACTCGATGCCGAACTTATCGGCATGCACCTCACCGAGACCTTGGCGATGTGGCCGGCGGCAAGCGTGAGCGGTTTCTACATCGCTCACCCCCGGGCGAAGTATTTCAACCTGGGGCCGATTGGCGCGGATCAGAGCGCGGATCTTGCCGAGCGTCGGGCGCGTGAATTCGACCAGCGCGAGACCGCATCTGCGCGCTGGGCCGCACCATCGCACGGGACTGCACCATTGCACGGGACTGCACCATTGCACGGGACCGCACCGTTGCGTGAGGCCGCAGCTTGACCCAGGCGCTCAGGCCTTGCGCCAGGTGACTGGTTTTTCGGCCGCGAGCGCGCGGCGGAACTGTTCAACGAGCGGCCAGACGCGCTGGTGCATGCCGATCAGGAGCGGGTCCCGGTCTTCCTCGCCGCGGCTCAGCGCGGTGTCACGCTCATGCTGGCTCAGGTCTTTCGAGCGGGCCATGAGCTCCTCGAGCAGCGTGATCAGGCCCGGCAACTGCTCAACCGTGAAGATGCCCTCCTGGGCGCGCCGATCCTCTTCGCTGCCGTGACCGAGCGCGGCGAGAATAGTGCGGGCCACTGCCTCGGTCATCCAGACCGATCCGGTGGCGCGTGATTCAAAGACGAGGGCCATGGACTTTCCTTCGTGAGCCGATGTGCATCGGCGCTGCCGAGCGCCGAGTGGCGCTGACCCGATCTTATCCCCATGGCCAGCACGACGCCGAGCGCCGAAGCAGCCGGGTTCCGGTGCGCGGCGCCGCGAGGTTTGCAGCGCTCCTGTCGGGTTTGGCGATGGCTCTGCTGGCGGGTTGCTCGCCGGAGTTCAACTGGCGCGAGGTGCGCATCGAGCCAGGGGGATTCCAGGTGCTGATGCCGAGCAAGGCGGAGCAACTCACGCGCAGGGTACCTCTGGGAGACGAAGCCCTCAGCATGCATATGACCGGTTCCCGGGTGGGGCCGGTGAGCTTTACCGTCACGGTGGTGGAACTCGGGTCCGCCACCAAGGAGGCGTCGGAGCAGGCACTCCACCGGATGGAACAGGCCATGCTGCGCAACATCGGGGGGCGGGTGCTCGAGCGCGCCAGTCTTTCGCTTGCGCCGTCGACGGTGGTGCTTGGCCTGCGCGCGCAGGGCCAGGCGCAGGGAAAGCCGATCATGATGTGGGCGCGTTTTTTCCGCTGGCAGGCCTATGCAGTGCAGGCGGTTGTCCTTGGGGGAGAAGCCGATGGCGACAAGGCCGAGACCTTCTTCGGCAGTCTGCGGCTGCCTCCGTAGCCTGCCGCGTATCGCGCTGCGCGACCGGCACTACCCAATGCGCGGAGGGCACCTTCGCATGTCGAAGTCGTCCCACGGTGCCCGGTGACAGGGCCAGCGCGTCGTGATGCGGTGATCTTCTCGGCGTTTGCGCTTGCCTTTTTCATGTCCTACGGTCTGCGAGCCGTCAACGCTGTCCTCGCTCCGAACCTCGTGGCCGAGTTTTCCCTTTCCGCTTCCGAACTCGGTGCGCTTTCGAGCGCCTATTTCATGGCCTTTGCGCTGATGCAACTGCCGCTCGGCATCTGGCTTGACCGCTACGGTGCACGACGGGTGGAGGCGCTCCTGCTGGTGGTCGCTGCGGCAGGATGCGCACTCTTTGCTGCGGCACAGAGCTTTACCCTGCTGTGGGTTGCGCGCGCCCTGATCGGCGCAGGGCTCTCCGCGTGCCTCATGGCGGCCCTCAAGTCCTTTCGCTTCTGGTTCGAGGCGCGTATCCAGCAGCGTCTTGCCGCATGGATTCTGGTCTTTGGGACGACGGGTGCGCTGGTGAGCACAGTACCGGTGGCCTGGCTGGTCGCCTATTGGGGCTGGCGCCCAACCTTCCTGCTTGCCGCGACCCTGCTGCTTTGCTGCTGCGCCTATCTGTGGTTTGGCCTGCCGCGCGACGAGGAGGCTGCAAGCGGGCGCACCGCTTCAACTACCGGGGGCTATCGGGCGGTGTTCGGCAACCGCTTCCTCCTGCGCTCGGTGGGTTCGCTCATCATGCTTCAGGGCGGATTCCTGGCCCTGCAGACGCTCTGGGCTGGCCCATGGATGACGCAGGTGCTCGGGCTGTCGGCGCAGGCGACTGCGCAGGTGCTGATGCTTCTCAATGGCGCGCTGCTCGGCAGCTTCCTTGTGTTGGGCTGGCTGGCGCCGCGCATTGCGGCGCGGGGATGGGACGGTCCCCGGGTGATGCGCGCCGCTGCGGCACTCACGCTGGTCACCGAGACCGGGATCGCGTTCTGGCAGGACCCGGATGCATGGGTATTGTGGCTCGTCCTGGCAGCAGGCTCCACGGTCTTTACGCTCTTGCAGACGGAGGTCGCGCTGAGTTTTCCGCCGGCCCTGAGCGGGCGAGCCTACACCGGCCTCAACATGTTGCTCTTTGGCGGCGCTTTCGCTCTCCAGTGGGGATTCGGCTGGGTGATCGACTTGGCAGTGTTGCTCGGCGAAACCACGCCAGAGGCCTATCAGGTTGCCTTGATGGTGCTGATCGTGCTCCAACTGTTGAGCCTTGCTCCCTTGCGCTCACGTCCGCGCACGCTGGGGACCGACCCGCTTTGAGGCCCGGCGACGCGCGCAGTCACCGGCCGCCGAAGCCGCGGGCAGCGGAGGTCGGCGGCGACAAACGCGTCATCCAAGCGCTCCGGACAAGCGCCCCGGAAAAACGCCCCGGAAAAACGCTTCGGAAAAAACGCTCCGGACAAACGCGGCACACAAAAGCGTCAGACAAAAGCCCCGGGCAAGCGCTTCGGACGAAAGCCTCAATGTCTGAAGCGGAGCACCGGCTGGGGGCGGACGTAGGCGTTTGCCGGGGGTCGCTCGGCCCTCGCGGGCGGATCAGCGCCTGGAGGGATGCCGGCTTGTACCCCACCCGGGCCAGGAGTGTGGCGCTGGAAAAGCCCGTTGTCGAGGTTGTGGGGATACCTGCTTGCCTCAATGAGATCAAGCACTGGGGCAAGACAGCAATCGTGTCGCTCGGCCTCGCGTGCCCAGGTATCGCGGTCCCGGCTTGCGAAGACCTGGGTGAAGGCCGCAATCGCTTGCGGCCAGTGCGCGCGATCGTTTTGGTGCGCCGGATCGAGTTGGTCGCGCAGTCCGGTGAGTTCGAGCAATGCACGGTAAAAGCGCCCCTCGATGGCTCCGACCGCAACATGCTTGCCGTCGGAGCATCGATACACGCGGTAGTAGGGGGCTGCACCATCGAGAATGTTGTCGCGGCGGCGCAAGGTCCACACGCCCGCAGCGAGCAATCCGTAGAGCATTGGCGTGAGACCGAGTGAAGCGGCCAGGATGCTGGTGCTCACGACCGAGCCTTGCCCGCTCACGCCACGGCGCACGAGTGCAGCGAGAACGCCAACGAGAAGGTGCATCGTCCCGCCACCGAAGTCGCCGACGAGGTTGAGCGGAATCTCGGGTGTATCAGCAGAACCGATTGCGTGAAGAATGCCGGAGACGGCCAGGTAATTGATGTCGTGGCCTGCCCGGGGGGCAAGAATGCCGTGTTCACCCCAACCCGACAACCTTCCGATCACAAGGCGCGGGTGGCGTAGGCGCAAGTCGTCGGGATCAAGACCGAGTCGCTCCAGGACCCCCGGACGAAAGCCCTCGAGCAAGATATCGGCGTCAGCAAGAAGGCGCTCGAGTTCGCCACGCGCATCTGCGCTTTTGAGGTCGAGCGCCAGGGCCTCCTTGTTGCTGTTGAGCAGATCGAAGGCCGGAGCAACCTCCAGACCCAGCCCCGGATCCGCCGGTGGGCTCACACGGATCACCCTTGCGCCGTATTGTGCAAGCAGGTAGCCGGCGAAGGGCACAGGTCCGATTGCGTGCAATTCCACAACCTTCAGCCCTGCCAGCGGTTGCATCGGGTCGACGTCGGTGGGATCCTCGCGAGGGCTTGGGGGGGCAGGCATCGCTGCGCCGGGGTTGGGGGAGACTGCGTTGGGGTCGGAGAAAATTGCGCCGGGGTTGGGGGAGACTGTGTTGGGGCCGGAGGAAACTGTGCCGGGGTTGGATGAGACTGCCTTGGGGTCGGAGAAAATTGCGCCGGGGTTGGGGGAGACTGTGCCTGGGGAAAACAACATGGGTGCAACTCGCAGAGAAAACCAGGATGCCAGAGGCGCAAGCATAGCCCAGCGCTCGCAGCCGAGCGTGCACCTTGGCTGCATTGCAGACGATTTCACAGGCGCAACCGACCTGGCCAACAATCTGGTGCGCACGGGCTGGCCAACAGTCTTGTGTCTGGGGCTCCCACAGGATGGAGAGGCGCCAGACCTGCCCGATGGGACGCAGGCGGTGGTGATTGCGCTCAAGTCTCGCACGATTCCTGCCGACGCGGCGGTGGCCGAGTCCCTGGCCGCGTGGCGCTGGCTGCGCGCCGTCGGCGCACAGCAGTGCTACTTCAAGGTGTGCTCCACCTTCGATTCAACCGACCGGGGCAACATCGGACCCGTGGCCGACGCCCTGTCTCAGGAACTCGATGCGCCGATTGCCGTGGTTTGTCCGGCCTTTCCGGGGGGAGGCCGTACGGTGTTCAGGGGCCATCTCTTCGTGGGCGATCAGCTGCTTTCCGACTCGGGTATGAAGGACCACCCACTCACGCCGATGACCGACAGCAACCTGGTTCGGGTCTTGCAGCGACAGTCACGGCACCGGATTGGTCTGATCGACTACCTCACCATCGCAAAAGGCGTATCCGCTATACGGGGTCGGCTCGAAAACCTCAAGAGCGAGCAGGTGCGCATGGCTATCGCCGATGCCACCTGCGATGCCGACCTCGAAGTGCTCGGAGCGGCTTCGCAAGGGCTTTCGTTGCTGGTGGCGGGCTCCGGCCTTGCGCTGGGCATCCGTCCACCGGGCAACCTTCCACCGGGCAACCCCGCTGGGGCGCGCCCAGGCTTTGTGCCGCAGGTAAAGGGACCGGCGGTCCTGCTTTCGGGTTCATGCTCAAGCGCAAGCCTCGGGCAGGTTCGTCACTACCTCGGGCAGGCGAGGAACACAGGCGATCGTGCGCTTCGGGTCGATCCCCTGGAACTAGGGAGGTCGAGCGAGGCACGCGCGCGGTTTTTCGCTGAAGTGGACACCCTGCTCGACGCAATGCAACGCGTCGGCAGCGTGCAGGCAGCCCGCAGCCCCCGGATGCTCGTCTACGCCACGATGCCGCCCGAGGAGCTTCGAGGCGTGCAGCAGGTGCTCGGTCGCGAGCGTGCAAGCGCATTGGTGGAGGAGGTGATGGCGAGCGTGGCCCGCCGTGGCTTGCAACGTGGGATCCGTCGCTGGGTGGTGGCCGGAGGTGAGACCTCAGGCGCGGTTGCGCAGGCGCTCCAGGTTCGCCTGCTGCGCATCGGCTCGCAGATCGATCCCGGGGTTCCCTGGACCGCATCCGGCCAGGGCCTGGCGCTCGCCCTGAAGTCGGGTAACTTTGGTGGCGAGGATTTCTTCAGCCGGTCGCTCGACATGCTCGACGCGGCCATGCCCGCGGGTGGCGACGAAGGAGCGGCATGAGTTCCTCGGAAGCCACAGCGCGCGCGGGCCTTTGCAGGGTAGGGGCGAGTCTGCATGCGCGCGGCTACACTCACGGTGCAACCGGAAATCTCAGCGTTCGGCTTGAAGACGGCTTCCTGATGACGCCCACCGGAGCGCGGCTCGACGAGCTCCGGCCCGAGCGGCTTTCCAGGCTCGATGTGCAAGGGAGACTGGAAAGCGGCGAACCGCCGACCAAGGAAGCAGGGCTCCACTTGGCCATGTACCGGAGTCGACCGCGCGCGCAGGCAGTGGTGCATCTGCATGGCACAGACTCGGTGGCGCTGTCGCTGCTTCCCGACCTCGATCCCGCAGACGCCCTGCCGCCTTATACCGCCTACTACGTCATGCGGGTGGGCAGGCTCAAGCTGCTGCCCTATTTTCCTCCGGGGGACGCAGCGCTCGCGCTGGCCGTGGGCGAGGCTGCACAGCACACCCACGCGATGCTGCTGGCGCACCACGGGCCGGTACTGGCCGGAAGGAGCCTCGATGCCGCTGCCGACGCTGCCGAGGAACTCGAGCAGACGGCACGCATCCACTTGCGTGTGGGTGGTCGCGGGTGCCGTTGCCTGAGCAGCACAGAGCGCGCCGAACTCGAGCGGCGCTTCCCCCACGAGGCCTGAGCCAGGCCGGATGCGGCGCTGCACCCGAGGCGCTGCGCCGCGCGACCCCGGCGATCCAGGCGATCCAGGCGATCTGCGCACGGGTTGATGCCGCGCTCAAGTTTGCTGCCACCGGGGCGATGATGTATCCGGAGTTGCAGCGCCTCGAGGCTCTTCCGCGCCAGCCGAAGCCGGCTTCACCGCCACAGAGTATCGATTCCGCGCTTTCACCTGTGCCGACTGGATCAGGCGGCACAGGTGCTCGAGAAGGCGGGTGCGCCGTAACCTGCCCGACTCCGGCACGATCGACGACGGTTTTCGCCTGGAGCTATTCAACCAAAGCGACTATGCGGACTGGATCGGGCGCGAATACTGGCCGGCGTCGGGAGCGAAGTGGCCCGCGCGGCGCAGCTGCACCGCAAGCGCCAGCGACGACTCGCTGATCGTGTCTTCGTTGAGCATGTCCGCGAGGCTGCGCGCCACCCGCACGAGGCCATGCATGGCCCTGTGCGAGTAGCCAAGCCGCGACAGGGCCGCTGCAAGCTTTTGTGCGGACGCATCGAGCCAGCCCACCTGCAGCAAGGCACTCCCCGAAAGGTGCGCGTTGAGTCTGGACTGTCGGGCGTATTGCCGATCCCGGCAGGATCGGGCAAGCGCGAGGATCGATTCCGAGTCCAGCTTGTCGTCTGCAATCCCGTGGGCTCCAAGCATCCGCTGCAGCAGGCCGCTCGGGTTGTTACCCGAAGCAGTGCGGAGGGGCGGGGAATCCGCGTTCGCCGGAGCTCCGCAAACCTCCACCTGAAGATCGATCCGGTCGCGGATCGGACCCGATACCCGGGCCTGGTAACGGCGGATCCGCTCCGGGGAGCATGCGCAGCGACTGCCGGGCGAACCGGCGTAGCCGCAGGGGCAGGGATTCATGGCGGCAACCAACTGGAAGCGCGAGGGAAACTCGGCACTGTGGGTGCCCCGGGCGATTTGCAGAAAGCCCGCTTCCAGCGGCTGACGCAGCGCATCGAGAACCTTCACATCGAACTCGGGAAGTTCATCCAGAAACAGCACTCCGCCGTGCGCAAGGCTGATTTCACCGGGGCGCGGCGGCACTCCTCCGCCGCAAAGCGCAACGATCGAGGCACTGTGGTGCGGTTGGCGAAAGACGTTGCCAGGATGCGACTCGAGCCTCCACCCGGGAGTGCGGAGGCTGGCGAGCGCCATCTGCTCGTGTCGGACCTGTTCCACGGAGGGCGGCACCAGGCTCGCCAGCGCAAGCGCGAGCATGGTCTTGCCGCTGCCCGGCGGACCCACCATCAGCAGGTGGTGACCCCCAACTGCGGCAACGCCCAGGGCAAGCTGGGCCAGGGGTTCGCCCTGCACCTGCGCAAAGTCGGCTCCCCCACCGCGCAACCTGCCTGCGGCGGGACTCTCGCTCGAGTGCGCCTGCGTTGGCCGCGCAACTTCGAGGATCGGCGCTGCGGCCTCGAGGGGATGCAGGGTATCGCTGGCGCAGCGTGCGTCGACCGTTGCAGCTTGCCGCGAGGCCCGCTGCTGTTCCCTGGCCTGCCTGCCCGCCACAACCTGGAGACCCTGAACCAAAGCCGCAAGATCCGGTGCTGTCCAGACCTGACCCGTGAAGGCAGCTGCGCACTCGCTGGCACTCGCGGGTGGCACGACGAGGATCGGTGAACCGGCGTGAAGATGGGCCGAATGAAGATGCGCCGAGAGGCTTAGCGCGAGCGCAAAAGCTCCGCGCACGGCTTGAAGTTCGCCTGCAAGCGACAATTCCCCCAGAAAGATGAAGCGCGCCAGCGGCTGGGGGGGGAGTTGACCGCTGGCCGCGAGGATGCCGATCGCAATCGGGAGTTCGAAGGCGTTGCTGTCCTTGGGCAGATCAGCAGGTGCAAGGTTCACTGTGAGGCGCTGCTGCGGGAACTGAAAGCCACTCTGGCTGATCGCTGCGCGCACCCTTTCACGCGACTCGCGGACCAGCGCCGCGGGCAGTCCCACCAGGTGAAAGGCCGGCAAGCCCTGTGCAATCTGCACTTCGATACGCACCGGAATTCCCGTAAGGCCGCTCAGGGCCTGGCTGTGGACGATGGCAAGACGCATGGTGCTGCTCCTTCAGGGTTTGGGCGATGGTTCCGAAAAGATCTGCTGGCTTGCGGAAGTCTCGAGATGTGTCGGGAGGTGTCGGGATGTGTCGGGAGGTGTCGGCACGTCTCGGGACGTTCCGCTAGGGGCTGACACGGTCGCGCAAAAGAAAAGAGCCTTGCTCCCCAAGGCGGTGCGGACGCACTATCGCGGTGCGCACCGCCGGGTCGAGCTTCAGGTGACGCGTGGTCCTCGCTTTCTCCGATCCACCCGGGGACGGACGCCCGCCGTCTTCGCGCGCTCAGGTCCCGGAGGCCGTCAACGGCTGGCGATGCTACGCGCGCTGCGCCGCGCCAGTTCACCGCAGGATCGGGATTGGCACGGGCCGTGCTTCCTTGTGAGCACCTGACAAGGTCGGACCTGTTCGGCGCGTATCGTCAGGGCTTTCGATAAGTCCGTTGTGATCTTCGCCAAGGGTTGAATCCATAGGCACAGCGCTTTTCACCGACTGCAGCCATCTCTCAAGGAGCAAGGAAAAAATGAAACTCGCACGGCCTCTCGCCCAGATTCAAAGGCATGCATCTGCGCCTTCGACATCGCTTCTGCCCCACGCCTCAGGCGCTGCCCTGTCCAACTCCACTGTTTCGCCCTTTTGGGCCCCATCGCCTGCTTCGCCCAAGCTCGCCGCAGGGTCTTTGAGTCGCAGCGCGCGCGCAGGTTTGGCAGCCTCGGTCCTGGCGATGGGAGCCCTGAGCGTTCAGACGTCAGCCTTTGCGCAAGCCAAGGCCGAACCCGCGTATACGCTCACGGGCAACGCCGCAATCGTGAGCGACTACCGCTACCGGGGTATCACCCAAACCACCTTCGATCCAGCGCTTCAGGTTGGCGCGGACTTCTCTCTCCCAAACGGCCTTTACCTTGGAGCATTCTTGACGAACATCAAGTGGATCAAGGATTACGGCCGTAGCGATGGAAACCCCAGTGTGAAGGGCTCTTCGGAGTTGGACCTCTACGGTGGTTTCAAGACCGAGTTGGCGAAGGGCATTACCGGCGATATTGGGATCCTGCGCTATCAATATCCCGGAAACACCCTGCAGAACCACAGCGGTTACGACAATGCAAACACGACGGAAATATATGGGGCGGTCTCATTCGGTCCGGCAACGCTCAAGTATTCGCGGTCGACGACGAATCTCTTCGGAAATCCCAACTCGAAGGGCAGCGGATATCTGGACCTCACAGCGGCGTTCGATCTCGGTGATGGATGGAGCGTTACTCCGCATATCGGTCGCCAGACTGTGGCCAACGCAACCGCTTCGGCGGGTGACTACACCGACGTCTCTGTAGGGTTGACAAAAGACTTCGCTGGAGTGCTCTTCGGGCTCACGTTCGTGACAGTCGATGCGAAAGATGAGAACTTCTACCAGACTTTCGCCAAGAAGTTTCAGGGCAAATCCGGGGTGGTTTTATCGGCCAAGTACAATTTCTAGGGGGTGAATGATGAAACTCATCACCGCGATCATCAAGCCCTTCAAGCTCGACGAGGTGCGTGAGGCCCTCTCGGAGATCGGCGTCCAGGGAATCACGGTTACCGAAGTCAAGGGTTTCGGGCGCCAGAAGGGACATACGGAACTCTACCGCGGTGCCGAGTATGTGGTGGATTTTCTGCCCAAGGTGAAGCTCGAGGTGGCCCTGCCCGAGGCTCTGCTTGAACGCGCAGTCGAGGCGATCGAAAAGTCGGCGCGAACCGGAAAGATCGGTGACGGAAAGATTTTCGTCTACAGCCTCGATGATGTGATCCGGATCCGGACCGGCGAGACCGGCGAGGCCGCGATCTGACCGCGACCCTCTTCCCTGCCCAAGGAAACACCATGAAAAAATTTCGATCCCTCCTCGCGGCGCTGTCACTCGGCTTGGTCCTCGCAGTGCTTCTTGCGTTTTCGCCCGACGCCGTCGTGCACGCTCAGACCGCGCCTGCGACGGCGGCAGACGCCAAAGCTCCGGCAGCATCCGACGCCAAGGTGGCACCTGCGCCCGACGGCAAGGCAGATGCGAAGGCGGAGGCCGAGCCAGCCCCGGCCGAGGCCGCGGCGGCCCCGCCCCCCCCCAACAAGGGCGACACTGCGTGGATGCTGGTCGCCACATTGCTGGTGGTGATGATGTCCGTACCCGGGCTTGCGCTTTTTTACGGGGGACTCGTTCGCGCCAAGAACGTTCTCTCGGTACTGATGCAGGTTGCAACGGTGTTTTCGTTGATCGTGGTGCTCTGGTCGATCTACGGCTACAGCCTTGCCTTCACCGGCGGGTCGGCCTTCATCGGCGGATTCGACAAGATCTTCCTCTCCGGGGTAACCGCAGAATCGGCAGGTGCCACCTTCAGCAAGGGAGTCTATATTCCCGAGATCGTGTTCGTGGCGTTTCAGTCCACCTTTGCCGCCATTACCTGCGCACTCATCGTAGGCGGTTTTGCGGAGCGGGTGAAGTTTTCGGCTGTGTTGCTGTTTTCGGTGATCTGGTTTACCTTTGCCTATATTCCGATCGCGCACATGGTGTGGTTCTGGGACGGTCCTGATGCGATCACAGACGAGAAGACGCTTGAGTCGGTTACCGCTGCGGCCGGATGGTTGTGGCAGAAGGGGGCGCTCGACTTCGCAGGTGGCACGGTGGTGCACATCAACTCCGGCGTTGCGGGCCTGGTGGGCGCCTATCTGATCGGCAAGCGTGTGGGATTCGGCAAGGAAGTGATGGCGCCGCATTCGCTGCCGCTCACGCTCGTGGGAGCGTGCCTGCTCTGGGTGGGTTGGTTTGGCTTCAATGCCGGATCGAATCTCGAGGCGACCGGCGTGGCGGGAATGGCGTTCATCAACACGCTCATCGCTGCGTCTTGCGGCCTCCTAGCCTGGTCACTCGGCGAGTGGCTCTCCAAGGGTGAGCCATCGATGCTCGGTGCGGCCTCGGGCGCGATCGCAGGCTTGGTGGGTATCACACCAGCCTGTGGTTTCGTCGGCCCGATGGGTGCGATCGTGATCGGGCTTGCATCCGGCTTTGCGGCACTCTGGGGGGTTGGCGGGCTCAAGCGGATGCTCGGTGCCGACGACAGTCTCGATGTCTTTGGGATCCACGGCGTTGCCGGCATTGTGGGTGCCCTGCTCACGGGGGTCTTCGCAGCGCCCTCGCTCGGCGGGTCGGGAATCTTCGACTATGTGGCCAACAAGGCTACCGACAGCTATTCGATCGGGTCGCAGGTGTGGATCCAGTTCCAGGCGGTGATCACCACAGTGATCTGGTCGGCAGTGGTTGCGGCAGTCGCCTACAAGATCGTGGATCTTGCGGTGGGCCTGCGGGTAAGCGATGAGCAGGAGCGGGAAGGGCTCGACATCGTTTCCCACGGTGAATCGGCCTACCGCTACTGAGCACTGTCTTTCGTAAGTCCCGGGCGACAGGCTGGTTCGAAACGTTTCTTCAAGTGATGGCTCCTCGCTGACGTTCTTCATGCGTCTTGCCCCGCCCCCAGTGGCGGGGTTTTTTTCGATGTCGCAGAGTCTGACTGCGCCGTGTTCGCCGACGGCACTGACGGTACCCACGCCGCTGATTGCCCCCAACGGCACCGAAAGCACCCAGGTCGCTGACTGGAACCCACGGCACCGGCGGCACCCACTGTACCGACGGCACCAGCAACGAACAATGTTCGCCCGACGACGGGGGCACTTACAATCCGCGTCTAGCATTTCCCTAGGCGCGGACATGGTCCCTCATCTGAAGACAGCCCTCAGTGGCCCCTTGCTCCAGCTGGAGCGGCGCATCATCGAGGCAAGTAGCTCGATCGAGCGCTGGTTCCGGCTGGCTTGGCAGGAGCACACGCCGCCCTTCTACGGCTCGGTCGACCTTCGGCACGCAGGCTTCAAGCTTTCGCCCGTGGACATGAATCTCTTCCCCGGAGGCTTCAACAATCTTTCGGAGGACATGCTGCCGCTCGCGATTCAGGCGTCGATGGCGGCAATCGAGAAATACTGCCCGGAAGCACGCGACCTGCTGCTGATTCCGGAGAACCATACCCGCAATGTGTACTACCTGATGAACGTGGCACGCCTTGCCAGCGTGCTCAGGCAGACCGGATTGCAGGTTCGGCTCGGAACTCTGTTGCCCGAGATCACAACGCCAGAGGAAGTTGCCTTGCCCAACGGCGGTTCGCTGGTCCTCGAGCCCCTGCTGCGGACTTCGCAGAAGGGCGCGGTCCGGATCGGGCTTGCCGACTTCGATCCCTGTGCGATCCTGCTCAACAATGACCTCTCGGGCGGAATCCCGGAGATCCTGCGCGGCCTGGAGCAGCAGGTCGTCCTGCCTCCTTTGCACGCGGGCTGGGCCACGCGCCTGAAATCGCGCCACTTTGCGGCCTTCGACGAGGTGGTGCGCGACTTCGCCGAACTGCTCGACATCGATCCCTGGCTGATCAACCCCTGCTTTGGCCTTTGTTCCAAGGTGAACTTTCAGGACCGGACAGGCGAACAATGCCTGGCCGATGAAGTGGCCCGACTCCTCGACCGCATCCGGCTGAAGTACCGCGAGTATGCGATCGATGAGACTCCCTTTGTGATCGTGAAGGCCGATGCCGGAACTTACGGCATGGGTGTGATGTCGGTGAGCGATCCGGCGCAAATGCTGCAACTCAACCGCAAGCAGCGCAACAAGATGGCGGTTGTGAAGGAGGGCCTGCAGGTGAGCAGCGTGCTGCTGCAGGAGGGGGTGCCCACGATCGAACAGGTCGATGGTGCGAGCGCCGAGCCGGTGGTCTACATGATTGATCGCTACGTCGTGGGCGGCTTCTACCGGGTTCATGGAAGTCGGAGCCGGCAGGAAAGCCTCAATGCCCCCGGGATGCATTTTGTGCCCTTGCCTTTTGCAACCTCCTGCATTCGGCCCGATGGTGCGGAGCCGCCGGAAGCTGCGCCAAATCGCTTCTACGCCTACGGCGTGGTGGCGCGTCTGGCACTTCTTGCGGCCTCGCTCGAACTGGAGCAGACTGATCCGCGCGCCAAGGCAGTGCATCCGATCGGATGACGAGCGAGTTGCACCCCTCCGTCCCCGAGCACGACGCTGCCACCCCCACCCCCCACCCCCCACCCCC
>Ga0194133_10002807_pt1 | contig 26043 bp, 23 predicted proteins | sample TA2KigOf40mmetaG_FD_155448 | JGI IMG/M metagenome (GOLD analysis project Ga0194133, IMG submission 155448) | Freshwater microbial communities from Lake Tanganyika, Tanzania - TA2015055 Kigoma Offshore 40m | ecosystem: Environmental > Aquatic > Freshwater > Lake | place: Tanzania: Lake... | reverse complement strand
TACGTTTACCTTCTCCAACACCACCCCCGCCTCCTCCCCCGCCATTACCACCACCTGCTCCACCGCCATTACCTCCCCCGCCCCCATTACCACCCCCATTACCACCAACTCCATTACCGCTGCCACCATCGCCTCCATTACCGCTTGGTGGTGTTGGTGGTGGTTGAGTTACTACTTGTCTAGCAAATGGATAATATAAAGGAAAATATGTTCTTGAGGTATATTTTTTCTTTTTCTTTTTCTTACGTTTTCGTTTTTGTTCTTCAATACCTCCATAATCACTTTCAGCGTTACCATCGACTACTTCCAAATCATTATCAGTGTTTTTATCTATTGTGGTAGGTTCTTGTTGAACGTATTGATTCCATATTGGAGCGTAATTAACACCATAAATATATGCTTGTTTACACTTTTTACGAATTTGGTTTCTAGAGTCCGTAGGATATATGGTACACTCTTTACGTTTCTTTTCATCCAAGATTTCTAACTTTTGATTAAATGCGTCGATAATATTTTGAGTGGCTTTTGTTGCTTCAAACAAAATATCTACATCTTGAACTTTATTTTTTTCAATATAACTCAACGCCCCAACTTGGAGTCTATGACCAGTGGGGAACTGTAATAAGAAACTAAGTTGTTCTTTAGTTAATCGCTTCATGATAATGTACCCAAATCAATATTGGAGCCGGTAAAGAAGGTAGGAACAGATTCTATAGATACATCTGTTGAATTATTATTGATATCAAAAAATTCTATCTTATGTTGTAATAATTCGTTATAATATTCCGTATTTGGTACCAAAATTTGTACCTCGTCTGGAGCAAATAATATATCAGACGCCGGAGTCAATGATATTTCGGAAAAATACCAGAACCCATTTGTCACAACAAACCGTACACCAATGTATCCTTCTCTCGGTAGTTGTGGTGTAAAATTAACTTGTTGGTCTTGGAACCAATACGTTTCTACACCAGATGGTAATACCAATGTTCCAAGTTTTTGTCCTAATGGATTATTATCAATAACTTTTGTTCCACCAACCCCTATAATATAAATATCAACTTTAGGTTCTACACCAGTCAAATTTATCGAAGCGGACGTTTTTTTGTAGTACGCATCAAATTGTAATGTATATTCGGTAGATGGGAATAGTTGTACTGATTGTTTATTACCTATAAAATATCCACTTGCAGAAAGATATCCACTGTATTTGTTATTATTAACCGTTTGAACCTCAGCTCTAATCGAACGTAGTAATATATCATCTGTAGTACGTAACGTAAGAGGTGTGCCACTACTGGCGCTTACCGATGAAACGTAATAAGCGTGTGAGCCAGAAATTGGGTACAGAGCGTTTGAACTAGTTTCTAATCTATTAGCATACCAGTTTATTGACTCTGTTGGAGAAATATAGAAATCTCCAATTGGTAAATCACCTCTCGTAGAACTAGTAATTAGTAATTCAGATGTGGTGATAGGAACATCGGCTATCAATTTATAATCAGAAAGATTTGTAGCTACCTTACTATATACTTTGAATTTATATATTTCACCGCTTACTGTATTTAAATTAACAAGTCTAAGTTTTGCATATGACACAGGTACGTGTAGGTTGTTTATATCTAAACTACTACACACTATTTTTGCTGAACTCGTTATTTGCGATGTACCACCAAACAATACTGTGTTGTAACTACCACTTCGTAAATAAATTCTATCGATAATACGACCATCTTCTGTTTCAATTAGTTCACCAGTACTAAACGCCGTGGTATTATTTAGAATATCTGTGATTGGTAAATATAAACTTGCACTTACTCCGTCTATAATCATAGAGCCCGTTATGTGACCTCCCATATAATCTTCCGAAAAAACCGTAGGAGATTCTGCCTTAATTGTATATCCTATTTGAAAACTAGAATATAATGTAGGACTCAAACTCGCTGTAAATGGTATGCTTGCGGTTGTATACGAAGAAGTTAATACACTATATAATCTATTTTCTTCAGAAATTATAGTTGGTGTATTTTCTAAAATAAGTGGAGAAGAGTTTCTTAAATTTGGTTCTATTAATATTTGTTTAATCCACCGCACATTATATGAATTTTGCCAATCCGGTGGAACTGGTTGCCCATTTGGTAATGTAATAGCCTGTCCTAATATGATTATGGTAGCAAATCCTACCGCAGTGGTTTCTGTAACTTCAACAGAAATTAATCGAGCATCTCCTTGTACATATTTTTGAACTGGATTTTGAAAAATAGGAATCCCAGCCGAATCTAGTATTTCTATCTGAATAGACGAGGCTGATTTTAGTGCGGATGACCCTGCTATTAAAAACGAATTTCTGCCACCCGTGAATGAGGATGGCAGATTCGTAACTTGAAAATAGGTAGAATTTGGTGTCCTATCTTCAATCAATACATCATATTTTGCTAAATTTTTTAATTGTATCGTCTTTCTAGTCTTTGGCATAAATTCCCGTCTAGAGTCCTAACTCAATATAAATAGTTGAGTTAGACATTAATATACGAGAATCCGTCCTCTCGCTTGATTTCAATTACCTTGTCCACCATATCCCGTGCAACATCCAAGTGACTGATAACTACTAAGAAATCAAATTGCGCCTTTAGGATACTGAACATCGTGTGCATTGAAGTCAGGTTTTCTGCGTCCAACGTTCCTAAACCTTCGTCGATAATCATAAAATTAGACTTTGGAAGATTCGAGGCGTTCAACAGAGCCACCCGAATAGCCAGACTACTGATGAATCGTTCCATTCCCGATGAGTTTTCCAACGGCCAGATGCGTTCGTGGTCGTAATTGAGCTTTCCAAGAATGTTCTTTCCGTCCACTTCGAGAGAAATAGTGAATTCAGCAATCTGTGTTAAAATATTATTTATTTCGGATTCGATGGCGGGAATTGCACGTGCCATCAGTTCATATGGTACGCCATCTCGACTTACTGCTTCCATATAATACTTGTAAGCTTCGTAAGTATCTTCGAGTTCCTCGGCTTCCTTAATTTGATTGAGGATATCAGCCTTGGTCGCTTCGAGTACCTTGATTTCTCCATGCAATTCACGAAGTTGCTTTTCCAACTTGTCCATCGACTTTTTATTCACATTAATATCATACTCAACGTGACTGATGTGCATATCGATGTCTTTATTATGTTTGATATTGTCTTCATTCGTCTTGAACAATTCAATATCCTTTTCAGTCTGTTCACGTTGGCGGTCACACTTTTCAATGTTGGTAATAAACTTTTGGATTTCCAGTTCTACTCCACTTCCTCTCTTTTGGAGTTGTTGAATTTCACTTTGTAACTTTTCGTAGTGTGCGCATAGATTGACCTTATCAACCAACGGTTCCATCTGTTGTTTGATTTCAATCACCGCATCTTCTTGTTTAGATTGTAGTTCCCACAGGTCAATCAATTCGTGAGTAACGGATTTCATATCTTCAATAATTGACTTATTGTTTTCTACGCACACATTACAATCTGGATTGTATTTGTAACTTTCCAGTTTCGTCTTAAACTTTTCCTTTTCGGTGACCTTTGAAGTAGTCAACTTTAATGCGCTACTACCCTTATTAAATAAGGCAGACATTTTATTATACTCTTCCACAGACTGACGAAGTTCTGGGAGATTTGCGTCTAATATAGATTCTGTGCGGTGTTTTATACTAGCGTTGATTTCTTCTAATCTATTTTCTGCATCCACTTTACCTTTTGAGTATTCTAGTAGTTGGTCAACTGACTTAGATAAAGTAGTCACTAATACGTCCATATCTAATGTAATATTTGGTACCGGACGTTTTTCTTTCTGCCATCCCTTCAACTTCTCATCCAACATATCACGCTCGTCTTTCAGCTCGGTAATCAGTGTTTCCACGCGTTCGTGCTTTACCTTGTTATCTTCCAACTTTGTCTGGGTATCTACGATAGCTTTATCAAAATCAATTTTCTTAAACTTTTTTAAGGCACCAGAAATTTCCTTACTTTCTTCGTTAGCGGTATCAAACAACTTATCAAACACATTTAATCCCATAAACTGAATGAGTAAGTCCTTCCGTTCAGAATGTGACTTGTCAATAAACAATGCGTTTGCCGTTTGACTACTGAGTGCAGTCAGTACGAAATCTTCATAACTACCAACATAGTTACGAATGTTCGCATTAGTATCACGACGGTCTTCGCCATTCAATGAGGTATGGGTGCCATCTTCATTTTCCTTCCAGAATGATACGTCTACCTTAACATCACCGGTCTTTTTTCGTGTACCAGTTCTACGAATGAAATAGATGGCTTGGTCGATTTCAAACTTTAATTCACACTCAAATGTGTCTTTCCGATTGTTCATAATATGGTCACCACGGAATGCCCGTGGGGTCTTATCATACAAGCAGAAGATAAGGGCGTCCATCGACGAGCTCTTTCCAGATGCGTTTGGAGCGAACACACCATGTAATCCTTGCATATGTTCAAAATTAATTTCGTTACCTTCTCCATATGAGAACATATTAGAGAACTTAAACTTCAACGGACGCCAATGAATGTTTCGTGAATGGTCATCGTGGTTGACTTGTGCGTTCAACTTTGTGTTGACCGCAATGATTTTCTTCATCAACTCATCGTCAATCGTTTCGTGATTCCGCTCAATCCAATCTTGAATGAGCGAGTTCTGTGTATTGAGGCTTGTAACATCCGTAGTAAGATGCGTTCCCTTTCGATATGACGGACTAGACGTATTGAATCGATTCTTGTTGATACTCAATTCGATAACATTATACCGTTTCCGTAATGCTGCCGTCGTCTTCTTGACAAGCGATGTATCAGCGTTCCCGGTAAACAATCGAAGTCGGACGTTCTTTGGCATATCGGTTGGGAAGTTAATCTTACCTTCGACTAGTTCTAACGTGTAATATCCGTATGCGTTCGGAAGTTCTTTGAACGTATGTGAACAATCTTCCACGTTCCACAAACACCATCCGTGACCCGTGACTGATTCACCGTGGTTCTGCTGAATAAGTGAAGAAGAATACACAATAACTGGGTTACTTTCTTGTAGTACTTGATATCTGTGGATGTCACCGAGAAGTACAATATCATATCCCTCAAATGTGTCTACACTTACGTGACGGTTGGTGATGACATATTTTACATCTGTTTGCGCACCGTGAACTGGTCCGTGATATAATGCAATCTTACGGGCATTCTTCCTACAATCTTGAACTACCGGCCATTGCTCACGGTCATCTAAGATGGAGAATACAGCAAAGTCTACGTCCGCAACTTCGTAGATGTCTGAATGTTTGAGGTAATGGAGATTGGAATGATTGAGGTTTCTGATAATTGGTGTCAGACTATCCAACCGATTCATATTAGACAGGTTGAGGTCGTGATTACCAGCTATAACAAACGTAGGAGCGATATCGGCAATATTACGGAGGAACTCAGAAGCAAGTTCCACCATTTCTGGACTCATATCCGTCTTAGCATGAAGGATGTCACCCGCAACAACGATAACCCCATCAGTTAAATCTGTCTGGCTGAGCTGTTCATAGAATGTAGTAAATGCTTCCCGATATTCTTCGTGCCGCTTGAAAAGTCGAATATGAATGTCGGCACAATGTGCAATTGTTCGTAACTTCGTAAATGGTACGTCAATTCTCATATATTCTGTAACCTGCCACCAATATAGTCTTTAAAGGTTGTTGCGGTCCCACGTTCGATACATTCCCACGTATCCTTAAAACCTAACTCCGAAGGGTCTTTCTTGTCAAGGTTTACTAGCTTGACATTCATCTCATATGTGTTCAGCGTCTGCTCGATTTCACGTGCATCGTTCAACGCATCGTCATCCAATACAACATACACTTCTTTCACTTTGTTCTTGACCATTTCCTTCAACAACTTTTTGGGTATGAATTTACCCAAAAGAGGTACGGCGTTTCGACGAATAGCGATAGCATCGAACACACCTTCACACAACACCAACGGCATCTTCCAATTGATTTGATTCTCGAACATCACCACATTCTTTGATACTGGTGGATTCTTATACTTCATCCCGTCATCATAGAAGCTACGGGCGATAAAATAGTTTAGTTTATTATTCTGGTCATATGAAGGAATAATAATCCGATTAGCATAAGGACCATCAATCGTATACCCCATTTGATAGCGGATAATATCATATCCAGTGATTCCTCTGTTCGTCAAATATCTCAGAGCGTGCTTGTATTGAAGGCTCTTGGTTGGAATCCAAAGTGGCTTGTACCCCGGCGGAAGATATAGGTCGGTAACCTCATCTTCGGTTTCTTTATAGTTTCGTACTTGGTCATCAGATAGAAGTGACCGCAGTTCCTTCATCTGGGTCGGAGATACATCAAGTCTCTTAAATAGTGTTATCAAAGAACGACCTTTTGCCCCACAATGCCAACAATGAAAAACATTTTTTAATAAATTGATGGCAAACTTTCTCTTATGGTTGTGGCAAAACGGACATTGGAAATAGTGTTCGCCATTTCCAAACTGTTTAAAATCACCTAATATTTGCGACAAAAGAGAGATTAGATTCATACTACAAATCTAACCCCTCTTTAGCAAGTTGTCAAGTTATTTTTTATTCAACTGTCTTTTTGTTGACCAATTGAAAGAAGTGTTCTGCGGGAATAACCGCGTACACTGGCGTATTGTTTCTCTTAAAGAACAGAACGGGAGTCGTTCCTTCTTTCGTATTCGTTTCTGCTTGTTCCAGAGATGACCAGATGTTCATCTTTTCTTGGTTCTTGCACTCTGGAGAGTAAGGAAATAGCTTCCGCGCCGCAGGTGACAACTTAATATCTGTTCCACTATCACCCATCAAAGTTGAAACCACATCATCGGGTTCCAGTTGTGTGAAGTTTTCCAAAATCATATCTCGTACTGCGTTTTGTAACCGTTTACCTTTGTTCTTTGCTGACCTAGACTTCATCGTAACCTCTTTTTATTTTAATTTGTTAATCCAATCCAATAAATCCTTCTAGACTAGTAGCATTAGGAGTAGAACTATTCAATGCCCCAGGAGTATTTGAAATACCTTTTGCATTTAAATATTTCTTATTAGAATTATATCCTTGTTTCCCTCTTAATGATGTATTACCGTATAATGTTCCTGCGTAATTAAGAGCAGCTGATTTAAATTTAGTGGTACCAGGTATTACTACTGTATTTCCTGGTCCTGTAGGTGTAAGTCCCGATTGATAATTATCTCCTAAAAAGTTTACCCCGTACTCAGCGTTAGCTTGATTAGGTGGAGTAGCTGTTGCTGGCAATCCAGGTAACGAAGAAAAATTCCACGAATTATATCTGGTTTCAGTAGATTGTGTTACAATTTTAACAGTACCGTCAGCTTGATCTTTTGGAGTCTGTACTGCTTGTTGGACGCCTGCTATAGGTTTAAAAGTCCAACGTTTATATAAGTCCTCTAGTGACATAAAAATTCCTCAGGTATCAAATTTGACAACAAATGTTTGAACAGAATAGTCAGTACGCTGAATTGGGTTAGATACTTTTGCAACTGCGACCAACTCGTTATCTGGATTATATAAACCGATTGTCGTAATGTATGGATGTAGACTTTGTGATGCCATTAATTGTAGTGGGGTGGTCGATGATCCCGTAAACATATTTTTATTTGCTGATGGATTATATACTGAATATACGAAATCATTTGGATTCAGTTTTACTCGAATATTATGTTCAAATAATTTGACCGATGAAGTAAATTGTACTTGAACATTTGTTCCACTAACAATACATATACCGTTTTTAGTTAACCCACCACCTACGATACTAGACGTTGGTTGGATAATTGCAATACCTTTGTCATAAAAAATACGACCAATCTTAGACCCAGTACCCGACTCAGATACAATTAGATTACCATATCCATCATCGATAGAGGATGATGTTCCTACTTGTACAGTAAATGTACCTTGTTTTACTTTGTCACCAAATATGTCTTGTGTTGCGGTCACAACGATAACTGACTCCGTTGGGTGATACGACGACGATTGTATACCATATGATGTATATGGGATTGGTGAATAAAATGTTTGTACAACCGAATCAAATAATTCGTACTTGTCATCTTCTACACGTAATCCTTGTGATGCTGTGTCAAATTTAACACCAAGTGAAACTTGTACGTCTACAGAATTTGTTGTTGAACCAGACACATACGTGTACACATGCGATGCATATGCACAAAACGGAGTTATTACATATTCGTTCGGTGCTAAAGATTTATACGCACTAACAGGTACGGTCATAAATTATCCACCTGATAAGCGGTTTAGTAGTCTAAGCGAACGCGAATTAATGCTTCCTTATCGGTACTCTTTTGAACTGGTCTACTGAGTTTTGCCACTGCCAACAATTCGTTTGAATCATTATATAATCCGATTGTGGTTACATAAGCGATTGGCTTTACACGGAATGGTTCAAGTATGTTTTGTGGGTTTGAACCAGTGTAATATGTTGGGTTATTTGAAAAATTAAATTGATTGTTTCTTAAACGAACGAAGTAGTTGGTTGATGTAATGGTTTCTGCTGAACGAGCTTGGAAATCAGCACCCAACTTGATTGCACGAAATAATCCTTCGTGTTGATATTGATATACGGTTGCTGCACTTCCAGTGTATGGACTGAATGGTACGTTTGAACCCATTAATGTATTAGCGTTTAATGCAGTAGAGTTTGACCCCGAGAACCCAACCGATGAACTAATTGCTGATGGGTAGAGAACAATAACACCATAGTCGGGGAATGTTAATCCGAATACAGTAGAATTGCCTGTTGCAAATCCGTCATCAATAGTACCAGAACGGATATTGTATACGTTGTTTGCAACTAGATTACCTTGTACTGCGGTACTAAGACCACTATCGTCGATGAAAGTACGACGCCCATTAGAACCAGAAAGGGTAAGTTGCCAGTTGCCTGGGTCGATAGCTTGCTTTAAACGTGAACGTTGTATATTAATAACATAAATGTCGTCGGATTCTACTTCATCAAATGAAAATAGTTCTACATCTTTGCCCAACAATATATTACGATATTGTGCGTAAATTACTTGTGTAGGTAATGTTGATGTATCCAGTGTTGCTAATGTTGGAGCTCCGCCGCCACTTACATGACCGTATGCAACAGAGAATTGAACTTCTGCCGAATCACTGATTGTTGGGTTCAAATTATACGAATCATAATAATATTCACCAGAATTTGCTACTTGTGTACTTGATGTAAAGAAAGTGGAAAGACTTCCTGTGTCTCCTGACCACATCCCCGTAGTTACGTCTATTCCTGCGATTGACGTAATATCATCTTTTTGACTGAGTTGTGTAAAAATGTTATATGGCATAAGATATTCCTATGAGTTAATTATGCAGATGCGGTGGTAGACAACGTGAAGTTAAATACAGCACCAGAGGTTCCACCAAAGATTGCTACTGAGGTTGAACCTGTTTTATTATAGGCGGTTATTTTAAATTCTAATCCGTTTGCGGTAATCGACCCGCGACTGTTAGCTTTTACCATTCCCGTTGCTGGTGTCATGACTTCTACTGTTGCCAAACTACTGTCTGCAAGAAGTAGTGTGTAACTACTTTCTGCTTCTGATGTGGTGGAAGTGTAAGTGGTCGTTGGACGTATAGTGATAGTTGTTTGCCCCGAGGTTGGACTAAAATAAAGGCTTACAATTCCTGTATCTGGAATTGCTGTTCCTTGAATTTGTATCTGTGGAATAACGACACTTCCGAAACGAGTCAAGTCTATACCATCAATACTGACCAACTTGTATCGCATGATTTGTGTTTCGTCAGGAGTTGCTTCTAATACAGGCATATTTTCGATAATAGACCCGTAGTAATTTGAACCAAGTGGATGAGCGGTGTTATAAAGACCGTAATCTACTTCGTCATCTGAAACTGCAAACTTGGTAATTTGGAAATTACCCGTGCCGGTACCTTGCGACAAAAGCTCCCGTCCACGATTGGTTAAAATAGCGTCCACGGTAATTGTGGATTTATCTAGGTATCCCATAATCTAAATTCTCCTGAGTGAAGTCCAACAAATATAAGTATAAAGTATTTTAATTTAAATCCATTATTCTACGTTTAACCGTCCCGCTCCACCAAATCTAATGTTATTAGTTTGTTCTGGAATTTGTACCGTCCCAGATCCTGCAGGCGATGGTGCTGTTGTGGTATTGACAACGACGGTATTCTTTGTAGAAATTGTCACTATAAACGGAGATTCTCCATCAAATGTATTATTAACATCTTTACATCCGATATAATTTCTTCTCTTTAATGCAGTATTATTGTCTCTACCGAATCTATAATGTCGCGGCAAATATCCACGTGGTATTAGGTTATCTGGTTCGTATGCAAAATAGTTTAATATAATTGACGATGTAATCGTACTTGCTGTTAGATTATTAATTGTATAGTAAATAGATGAATTATTACCTTGCATCATAACGTATGGAAATACGTCTTGTGCATCATTTAACAATCCGTCAAATAAGACACCGTGACTGCCTGTTGGCAATATATCAAAAGCTCTGTTAGAGTCAAGCCCTTGTTTAACAGTATCATTATACAATCTTATTCTCAATCCAGATGCACCATTTAATCCATACAATGTAAATATACCAGCGACAATAATTGTTCCTGACACTTGGTCATAGGCAGTATAGCTGGCGGTTGATATATACGTGGTATTTCTTCCATATTCTTCTACTACAGACCCCGATGGTAATAATGTAATCGGTGCATATAAACGGTCGGTTGGAGAATCTGGATTTATTAAGTCCGACCCGCCATCTAGTTTGACAAGATATGGTTGCTTATATAATGTATAAATATCATACGAATATATACCACTTCGTTTATGGAAGTAACTAAACGTTCCCACATCATTAAAATCGGAACGTGGTGGTATATTATAGAATGGTGTAAGCGTTCCTTCTTCACTTTCTAGACGCTTTGCAACTGAACCAGACGCCGTGGCGTACGCCGGAATCCCGAGGAATGGGTTTCTGGGATATACAGTATTACTACTTTCAAATAAAGCTTTTGTACTGACTGGTAGTTCCGTATCGATTGGTGTTGCTTCTAGTGTTGCAAAAGAACTGTTTGAGTCTAAGAATGATGACGTTACATAATCATCACCAATCTTTTGTAATACACGTTGGAACAAAGGTAACTTACTTGACTTTGTACTTTCCTTTATATCCACACTACTTGAGGTAGAAATAACCGCTTCTATTGGTAATGTATCACTTAATACGTCTGGTGGAAGTCTGACTGCTTGGGGTTGTGTTTCAAATGAATATGCACCAATTGTTGTGATACTATCCCACGATGACCCAGACCCAGACGCATACGCTTCAAACTTCTTTGTTGCCGTACCATTGGCAGTAATAGCACGTACCAATGTATCTTTATTACGTGAAAGCGTTGGTGATTCAATTACGATACCGTCCAATAATTTCGCACGAGCGGGTGTCATTTCATTCGCCATTTCACTTGGACCTTGTACTAAGTTTTTAAAGAATCGAATGTATTCGTTTGGTTTTACAGTTTTATTAAAATATTCTACATAATCTTTTTGAATAGATTGAAGTGTAAAATATCCTGACCCCGTAATATAACGTGGGCTACCAATCAAGTTGTTTACATCAACTACACCCATAGAACGAATAATATTTTGATTAATAAAGTCCGTAGGTGATACTGCCAAGGACACAACATTTAGACCACTGTTATATTGTTTTTCTTCAACTTGTTTAATACTAGTAAGTCTACTTAATACCTTTGTCCCATCTATATCAACGGATTGTTCATTAAATACTGGTGGGTCCATTACTGTTATTTTTTTATTTGTATAAGTAGTAGCACCAACAATTGGAGTAAATTGTTTGATACTTCTAAGCACTCTTGTAAATGATGCTGTAGTGAATCCAGTAGCAGGTAATGTTGCTACAATTGATACATTTTGATATGGACTTTCATTTGTTACCGACGAGGTAATTGATGAAAGCGGTTTGCTGAACGGAAGATGTACATATAGACTGGTGTACGATGAGGTGTAATTTGCACCGTAGTATGCACCTGGGTCATATGCTTGTGACGTAAAGTTATCGTTAGAGATATTTTCTCCCCACACTCGTATTTCGTCAACAATACCATCAAACTGGTTACCAAGTTGGATTGAACCAGAACCACCGACATAAATGAAGGTAGTTCCATTCCACAACGATGACAAGTTAACCGATGCCGATTCTTGGAATAGAATTTGGTCACCGTCAGTTTGAATAATTGAAATGTCACCAGATTGACTACGTAACATCAAGTTTGTGTAGTCATCACTGAAGAGTGGGAAGTAACTACTGGTTGCAATAACAGTACGACCAGACCCACTGACCACGTGGATTCGTCCATAATCTAGCTTAGATGCCGATGGATGTGGTACTAAATCAATTGCCCAGTTTGTTGTGGTAACCAACGACGAACTACGACGAAGTATTGGATTGAATGATAGTTGGATACTTGATGCTGTCAACGATGATGATACAAATGGAACAGTAATAAAGTTATCAGCTGACCCAGTAAATCGTAATCCATATGTTAATTCGTCGGAACGGATATAGTTTCCTGCCGATGGATGGGAAGTTTCTTTAATTTGTAATACTGGTGAGCTAATACCATAGGTGTTTAACAACGCATCAAATGATGTACGTGACCCTTTTGTTTTATTAAAATACACCATACTGTGAAGGAATCGCTTCCATGTTTCTGCTACATAAGAACGTGACCCACTTTCACCGGAGAATTGTGCATTAAATGTTTGAAGATTTTCAAGGGCATATACGTTTGGAAGTTTTAATCCAAAGGATTGAGCAACTTCGTACACTTGGTCCATCGACAGTTCTTCTAATGGATTGATACTTGTAGCGTAAATATTTGGGAATTGGTCAATATATACCTTGATATTGTCTATCAAGTGACCAACCATTTCAAACAAAGTTAAGAACTCTGTAGAATCTGTATCTTCTTGAATGTACCGTGGTAAGTTTAGTAGCAAATAATTTGGATTATTTGAATCATAACGTTGTGCTATTGCGGATTGTCCACTCAACCAATTTATAGCAATAGTACTATATGGACTGTATGGTGTTCCGTCTGTTTGCTTTGGCCAAGACCCAGTAGTATTATATTCTACTTCTCCTGTTACATAAAACGCGCTTGCGGAGTATGGAAGAGAACCCGTAGCATAATATAAAAACCGTTCATATGGGTCAAAGTTTCTGATAATATTTTCTTTTTCTTGTGCTTTAAACTTTAACGATATAGTACTACTTGATACACTTGATGAAATACTTGCTGATGTTAGTTCATCAATCTTTATAAGTTTTTCATTAAACGCCTGTAGTCTCTTATATGCTGACCCGAAATGTACGAAATTGTTATAGTTGGTAAAATCAATATTGAGTTCAGATGATTTAAAATCTCCAGTAAACCAACGGCGAAATACCGTATCTTCATATGATATAGAACTTCCATTTACAATCGACCCAACTGATCCCGTTCCTAATCCTAAGCTAGTTAATGTAGTATTGGTTGCAAACATCTTCCCATCTATATAATTTCTAGAATCAATGTTATATGGACGTAAGTACGGAGTTGTGTCTGCTAATGGACCAAGTTCAAAGTTGACAATATCAACTACAGTTTCTGCAATTTCTCTACTGATAAATGTAGATGTATTTAATGTGATGTCTGTCTCAAGAGGCCTGGTAAGTTTTAATTGTACTGACCCAGTATCTTTTGGAGCAAGTCGCCATGCTTCCGCAACATATTGTCTATCGTTACCGAAGTTAAGTAATGTCTTATATTCTCTATTTTCATCAAAGAATGTCAGTACTTTTTCACGAACTACTTGACGAGCGGTTTGTGACAGTGCATCAAATAATTGAACATTCGCAGTAGATAAACTAATACGAAGTGGGATATTAATTAATGCTTGTTCTACATCCGGTGAACGAGATAATGATTGCTGTTGTAAGTTTAAGATGTTATCAATTAAATCTATATAACTTAGGAGATATATTAATCCATTGACATAGGTGCGTTCTAATCTATCTGCACCAGCTGAAGCGACTGTAAGCGGAAAATGTTTTTTTAGTTGGTCAACACTTTGTGGGCCTGGGTGTTCTGGTGATGTTATACCGATACCCGTTGGGGTTGATGTACAGAACAATGCGTCTGCCAATGCTTCACGAATTAACCGTACAATAGCTTCTTCTGTTGATACTTGGTTTTTTCGTAGCGCAACATCAGCTGCTGTTCTAGAATCATACAGTCGTTCAATTGACCGTCTACTACTACTTCCGGCGATTGCTTGACTCGTAATATTTGGAAAATCGGCTCGGGTCATTTTCCAAGGCGCAGCGTTATCTTCTCTTCCAGCTTGTCTTACTGATTTTATAATATTAGCTACGGCCACTATTCCAGATATAACTCCTCCATATGGGAGAAGAAATCTTGCTACACCCAACGCACCAGTAGTTCCTGCCAATAGTGCACCAGTTGATAACCCAAAAGCTCCTACGGGTGCCGAAAGTGCAAGTGCTCCCGCAACTCCAGTTCCTACTACACCTGCCGCAGCTGCTGTATTTGTTAAATTAGTATTAGTTCTAGCACTTGCTGCTTCTAGTTCTATGTCACTTATATATTTTTGTACTTTATCAATTTTAACCGCACCATCACCGAAAAACTTTGGGTCGGTGAAACTATCAAAAATGATTTGTATTTTACGCCTTTTGTCCCGTAAATCATCCGCACTAAAATATATTTCGTATGCCAATTGTTGTAGTTCAATACGCTCATCGTCACTTAATTCTGTAGGTATACCTAACCCAAATTGAAATCCTTTGGAGTTTTGTGCTACCGATTTATATGTTAAATTTTGTGTATTTACAAATATTCTATGGCTCATATTAGATTAATTTACCACGGTAGGATCAGTGGGAGGTGGTGGAGGTGGTGGAGGCGGTCCATCCGACGACGAAATATTTCGTACAATAAAGGTTATACTAGTTTCTCTTTCTGGTCCTGCGGTAATTCTAACCGTTGTTTCTCCAGGTGACAAACCTCGTATGATTCGTGGAGTATATGGATTATAATCTATTTGAGTATTTTCTGGTTCTTCTACTAGAACAATACTCGTATCATTAGACTTCCAAACTACATCTGGTACATCCTTGTCTGGTATACCATCAGCATTATATACGGTAATATCGACTTTAACCTGTTCGCCTGGGTCTATTGTATAAGTACTTTGTGGTACCGTTATAGTATTTGCTTGACTACCCGTTGACTCAGGAGATATTACAGGAAAACTACCCGACTTAATATCTAAACTTATGTCTGGATATATCGACGAGGATGGTACATTTTCTATTTCAGGCGGTAAATCAATTTTTACCAGAACTACACTAGTACTTGTTGGCCCTAATACTACATTCCCACTTGGAAACTTTAAATTAGCTCCGGTTGTGGGGTTAACAATTTGTATCCACGGTACGGTGGTGGTTATGTTGACCGTAATAGGCACTGCCGTATCACTATTTGCCATAGTCAAAGGAATATCACTAACTGTTGTGGTATTAAAATTATAGTTTCTTATATATTCAATACTACTTGTGGCCAACACAGCCGTAAATTTTTCACGAATATTGTAAGTACTCATATCAAATCAAACCGATAATTTTGTGGATTTTGTGCTTCATCGTCTAATGCAGCATCATACGCGATATCAATTGCGTTTACTACAATATCAGTTAACTCTGTTTCAGTAAACCTGGTACTACCAGACAACAATATCATATCTTCTACTGTTTTTAATGCGATAGGATATGCATCATCTAGTACATTTTGCATAATAGTGTTAATACCAATACGACTTCCATCATCATCGTCAAAATTATACTGGACGAGTTTTTCACCAGACCCACTTGCAAAGTTTTGATACAATGACGAACTATCAATTTTTATCGGACTTGTAGGTAATACTAACTCATCCGCTCCTTCTTGATTGAAAATCTGGCGTAATACTGGTTTTATAAATTCAGCTGGTATTAGTGGTGTAGCGAATTGTTCTAATACTTTTTGTTGTGTGGTATCTGTTAATTTTAATTCAACTTCTGTGCGTGATGTTGATATTTTATTAACTTTTAAAATTCTGCTGTCGTATGACCCGATTTCATCCGAGAAAAAGTTTAAAGTAACTTCAAATTGACCAGAAGGTAACTCTAAATTAGTTTTAGTAAAGTCTATATATAATAAATTACGGAAAATTATGGGATTGATGCGGCCAAACAGTTCAGTTCTGTCAGAACTATTCCCCCCATACTGTATTTTTCTTGTATAAATTGAACCGCTTACGTTTTTAATTATATCGGAAAGCAATAAAGAACTATCTGATAAGCTGTATACATTTATTTCTATATTATTGTTTAATAATTCCTCAGGGAACTCCGCCGGAACTTCTAGTGAAAGTAGTTCATCTTTTTTGTTAGCTATAACCCGAGAAACATTGTATCTAGTATATTGTTGTGATAGTTCATCAACATTTGATTGATAATTTAATATATTTGGCATCAGTCTAACTCTTCAAAATTTTTATTAATTCTGGTTAACCATACATTATAATCCAACTTTTCTTTGTAAATTGGAGTGTAATATGAACTACTATTCATCAAACCAATCTCTGGTATTGTAATTACTTGAGATGTGCTAGAGTAGTCGGTTTGTATTACCCCTCTGTCATCGGTAGCCGATAGGTCAAATAAAGACAAAGAAATATCAATTTGTTCTTTATTTACTATACTACCACTATCTGGATTTATACTACTAGATAAGAATGTTATTTCCATAAACTATTCAACTTTAAATAGAGTGTCGGTGTCGATTACTCTAGAATAATCGCCGTTTACAACTTTTAATTTTAATGTGTAGAATCTGCCTGAATATAATGGTGATGTATCAAGAATTACATATGACCCAGTTGTATCTGTATTAATTTTACTGTAGTTATCAAATGGTATAATAGTTGTATTACTTTGTGCATCAACGATAGAAAAGTATGACGATGTTGGTAAATAATACTTGTTTTTGTATCTTAATACAGAATCAAATGATTTTAATGGATATTGGTCACGAACAACCAAAGTTACCTTGTCTACATCACCCTTTGTGTACGTTTCTCGTAAGTTAGATGCAACAATTTTTACGTTTAGCGTCGAAATAGGTAATAAACTTCCTGTTACTACGGTTTGTGCATCCCATACAACTTCAAGGGTTGGTTGATAAATTGTATGTGTTTGTGTCGAAAAGAATTTAATATTTCCCTTATTATTAGAATCAGTTTCGTCCGTAAGTGGGAAGCGTAATGCCAATCCGTGAAAAGTATTTTGAATAGATTGACTGACAAACGGTTGTAAGATATTAGTTACATCAACACGAATATCTTCTAACGGATACGATGACAGAACGATACTTTGACTAGTTGACCCCGTTAAGAAATCACCACCCGCACTACTCCACGATACAGCAGAAGTACATCTAGCCCACGATGCACCGTCTTCTGGATTTTCCGTTGTTTGATGTACATATCCGCTACCTTCATCCCATGAACGAGAAACTTTATAAACAAGAATTTGTTGATTTCTTTTAATGTTATCTGCATTTGCTAACTTTAAATTCAAGAAATAACTAGCAGTAGCGGGTACACTTGCTGTTGTGGGTAATTCAAAATATATTAATGACCGGACTGAGCCCGTTTCATATGCTGTTGAACTAGTTGGTTCAGAAATATCTATTACTTTTCCAACTTCAAGTATTTCGTCTAGTCCAGTGTTGTTGTTAAGATACGCTTGATAAAGAGTGGTATCTTTACTGGCGGTTAGTATGGTTCTCATTGGGTAGCGTTTCCTATAATATCAGTTGTTGGATATTTCAACTCAAAGATACTTGGGTCGAGACTTGGATAGATAACCCCATTGATGGTTGCTTCATTGATATCATATCTATAATTTTGATACCCAGTACCATCTATATATTGGTATTTATTGAAAATACGAACACTTTTTACTGTTTGTACTCCCTCTACCAAACCAATATTATAAGACAAGTCCGATAAAATAATTGGTTGGTTAATATTCCATTTACTAATATCAAATAAATCCTGAACTGTGCCGATACTACGCGCAAGAACGTCATTAACGTTATAATTTCTTAATACTGAAATATCGAATTGTACCCCTATATTAATTATGAAGGCGTCAAGAATATTAACATCATCGGTTAACATTCTAAATTGTTCTAGATATCTAGCTAGATTTTCTTTAATTACAGTGTTTAGTGTAGTTAGATTACCGTTCGTATCGTATCCTAGTGTATATAAATTAATTACATTTGGGCGTACTGGGTTGTTTACATATACTTTGTCATTTTGTGTTGCCAAAATTCTATTAATTTGTTCGTCTCGTACCGCAAAAGTTTTTGCAATTTTACCAAATTTTGCTGGTAGCGCGTATGAACGTACTGCATAATCTTCTACTGTAACTGCACGGTTTTGTGCGTTAAAGAATGCTAATGCATTTTGTCTAATCTCTTCAATAGATTCTTGATTTCCACCACCCGTTGCTGGTAGGTCGTTTCTTATAGTAATACTCGATACCGCCGCATTAAAAAAATCTAAGTTTTTACTTGAGTCGCCTGGACTGTAATCCGTGGTATCATTTAAAACTATTAAATTATCTATTACATTTATTGTATTTGACGGAGTATTTGTCGTTACACCCCCACCTATCAAATATGTTACAGTTAGTGTTGTATTTGAGGGAGAAATACCATATGTATTACTGTTTAAAAGATTTACATTATTAATGGCTACATTACCTAATGTACTTTCGATAGTATTTCCATACTGTGAATTTGCTACTTGTCTAGAATCTAGTACTGTATTAACCTCTGCTTCATTATTTGTTCCAGAACCAAATACTATTTCCATACGATTATTTCTATTGATTCTTGTTACGAATCTACGAGGAACTTTACGAAGACGTAGCTTAGATGGTGGTAACACACCAACTTCTGTTGAAGTTACCTCTACATCATCCATTATTACGTCTTGCGCTAAATAATCTACTTCATACCATGTATTTCCGTTGGAGTCTGTTACGTTAACAATTCCAATAATATTATCGTCTGGTAAAGTTACTGAGGCGAATCGTTGGGGTGTACCAAATGAAAACGTTGTAATTTTTTCATTTGCTGCCACCAACTTTGCTGGTTTACTGACAATAAAATTTAAAGGATTTCCTCCAGAAAATTCGTTAACTATGTAATCAACTTCTGCAATATCAGAAAAGTCTACATCTTCCGTCAATCTAAACTGTACTGAAGTACTTGCGCCTGATGTACGTACTGTACTAGTACGACCTACTTTAATCAAATAGTTAGGGTCGGGAACGTATCTACCTCCGATGATAGTCGATGGAACTAATTGATAGAGTGTTGCTATTGTGGTTGCGGGTGATACCAATTTTGGTTTATATCCCAAAAATTGTGCGATGGAAATTACATTTTCTTGTTGTTCTGCGTAGGCTAATAAATTTTCTTTAAATGAGTTATCAACATAAAACGACAAAACATCACCGATATATGATGCCATTTCAATGAACATCATGCCGGGTGATGTTTCGTTAAAATCGGAATATGTGTCTGGATAATATGCCTTAGTAAAATCTATAAGATTTTGTCTAAAGTCTGTGAATGTTTTTGCAACATAATTAATTTGCTTAACATTCGGACGAGGTTGTAAGTTTACAGATTGGTTGGTTGGCATTTAAAACTCCAAATTAGTTCTTTATTAATCAGATGCTCTCGTCATCTCTGCCCTTCGTATTCTACGCATATCTGCTACTTGTGCAGCATAACTTGATATTCCCGATGGGGTCGTTGGTTCTGTTCCGTTCGGGTTTAGTGGCACGTTTGGTCTACCCGTGCTGGGATTTATTCCTAACATATTTGTTGATACTGTAACCTGGTCAACTAAATTTGGATTTTTTTTAAATCTATATAAACATGTTATGTTAAGAGAATTACTTACGTCAGATTTTGTGATTTGAAAATCTCTTAATTCTAGAAATGGTAACCATCTTGTGACCGCTTCTTCAACTTTTTGTTTAGCATTTTCTAAAATATTATCGTTCATTGGTTCAAATAATACTTTCCACAAATCACATCCTAGTTCTGGTTGTCCAACACGTTCACCTTTTTTAGTAAGAATTAAATTTTTAAAATTAGAACGAACTTGTTCAATTACCGTGGTAGACTGGTCAAACATTCCTGTTTGTCCCAACCGAATTGGTAATATGACACCGATAAACTTCTGAGCCATTTATATCTCCAATTAGGTCAACTTCATTGCTTTCATTAGAGCAGAGTAGTCTCTATTGATAGCTTGTAGTGTAGGATTGTTTTCGGCCATACCTGCCGGAGCTTGCATTACTGGCCCAACATTCTTTGATGTTGCGGTAATCGTATCACCATGACGTTCCAATCCCATCATTGCGGCAAGTTGGGTACGAGAAAGTTTTGGTTTAGCAGTTGCTACTTCGTTTACTTTCTTTGGTTGTTGTGCACCTTTAATTTCCGCTACAGCTTCACCAAGAACTTCTGGAAGAATCTTCTTGACTGCTTTTTCAACGGATTCTTCAATTTGTTCTTTTACTAATTCTTTTACGTACGCTCTAAATAGTGCTTTGTCCATAGTATTACCCTCTACTGGTTGTTATATCTACCAATAACTACATTCTTTATTATGTTTTATTGTTTATCTATCAATACCTGTCTGTATGTAAACGGATTTTCTTTTTGCTTTAGTTCTTCATCCAATGCTTTAACCGATGCTTGTTGTCGTTGTTGTTTAATTCTATCTATTTTAATCTTGATGTAGTTCTTAATTTGTCCGTATGATGGTATTCTTGGACGAGGAATTATAAGTGTTGGCACCACTGGAATAGTTGGTAATGCTGGTAACCCATCCGTATACGTTTTTGCTGCATTTAAGGTTCGTGCTCTAACTTGGTCAATACTTCCTGTTGTAAATAATCTATCTGGTATGACTGTGTTTAGTATTGCAAATTGTGGTACTTGTGGTGCATTAAATGTTGGTATATTTCCTGTGAGCGATTGAAATGAAGCAGAGATATCACTGGTGTTAAGTGGTAACAAATTACTTTGTATTCCACCTAAATTTGCTGTTGGCAATTGTGCAGTTGGGAGGTCTACTACCTCTGTTCTGAACGGATTATTTATAGGTAATAAATTACTTGGTATTGCCATAATCAGTTATTTGTTTTAGACGTAAAATTACTGGTACTATTGAACACAGCCGATTGAGGAACACTTGGTAATCCTAATTGTATTCGTAACTCCGTTATAGCTTTAACAAATGGAGATGGATTTAGTGTGGCAATCGATTTTGGTATTTCTACAATAAATGCATCCATCAACTTTTGTAACCAGCGGGCTAACTCGCCACCCAACACCATTGGTTGTGTTGTGTCGTTTGGTGACGCCCCTATAAATATCTTTTTACCTGATATTATGTAGTTTTCTGAGGTTCCCTGAGAAATATCATTTGTTACATTTAGACTAATAGAACGACCCGTGAGTACTAAGTCTCTAGTGGTCGAAATTTCGATGTCTCTTTCCGCCGTAATAAATACTGATTTACCAGAATCTATGGTAATTGATTCTACTGCACTTAGGTTTATTTCTTTCTTCGCAAATAGAGATATTTCATTTACCTTACTATTTAAAATAACTCTGTCCGAGTTCAGAAAAATCTGTGCTCCTGTATATTTCGTAGAGTCGGATGACTCCGTACTACGTAAATGTGCTATACTGGATTTTGTAGCCGGACTTAATACTATTTTTTCGTCTACCACCATCCAAAGACAGCTTTTATCCTTATTTATGTCTTCCACTACCAGAGTATACGGTGATACACCCGTTGTGGAACCTATTCTATTTTGTTCTTGCCCTACTGTAAAAAGTAAATTCGGTCTTGGTATTCTTGCCTTAGGATTACTAAAAAGACTAGACCCCATCCGTATAACTGTACCAAATCTACTTTGAATTATTGTGTCACCTTCGTTTGGTCTAGCCATTTTTACAGTAGAACTTTCTACAAACTCATTACCTAATGACGTACTTGACGTTATATCTTCGGTATAGGCTATACCACCGGCAGCGGCGATTGCTAAATTATCACTATTAAGGGTAGAGTTTTGTGTTTGTGAAAATCTATCGCTTAGTCCAGGCCAAGAATTTTCTGTAATCTTGTTATTAATATTAACCCGACGAGTGTAAAACATTCTTCCCACTGAGTAAAAAATTAAGACCATTTCGTTTTTAAGTGGATATTCTCTCACACTGGTTTCTAGTGGCATAACCCAATTTAATGAATCTTCTGGAACATTTCTATCTTCAGGAATTAATCTAATCTTAGCAAATCCTATATTTGCACCAAAATCCTTGTTATATAATGGATGTAACTCATTTATTATGATGTCTTCTACCAACCCATCTTTATATGGTAATGTTTTAGATATTGCAAATCTAGGAAAAAATGAAGCTCCTGGTTGGTTTATATTAAAACCATAGGACTCTGGACCGTAATTACTCATGCTTACTTCTCCGCAAAAATATCATCCAAGCCCTTCACATCTTCTTGAAGGTCTTGGATTTCTGTTGTGATATCTTTGAGTAAAGCTTCTTTTTCTGATTCCGATAATAGTCCGTCTAATGAGGTATTGGATTTGACCCCCACCGACACAATACGTTGTGCAATCTGCGCAACACGAACCAAGTGTTCGTCATTTTTGACGTTGACTTCTAAGAATCCCTGCACAATAGGTCCAATCACAGCCGCGTCTTCTGGGGTACGGATGAGTTGGACCATTTTCATAATAAACGAGTTGATTTGTGCCCGCTTACTGTCAGTATTTTTGTGTATTTCTGTAAAGATGTCTGCTAGACTCTTCCCATCGTATAGTTCGGAATTGATATCCATAAAACCCCCCTAAAATCCTATATTATAAATAGATAGGATTTACTTTTTATACGAGAAATAATAGGATGGGTCTGATAAATGTCCGTTACGTCTGAATTCCCCAAGCATCTTTAAAATCTGGGGTCGCATTTTGTTGATGACCTTTGTAATATGAGCCGTCTTGTAGTTAGTCATTTCCCGTACCATAAGGTAAAGGGCTTTTTTGTTAAAATTATCAATATTGTCAATTCGTTCAATCAATTTAACTATTGCTGCTGCAATGTCTCTGTCCCGTTTCTTTTTAAAGAATCGTTCAAGGTTAAATTCCCAATATTCTACCAATAACTTCAAAAATTCTTTCATGTCTACGGTAGACTCCTTAATGTCTGGTTCTACAATCAACATTTCCTCTAAAGTAAACGAATCTTCTGTCTGATCTGAAAAGTACAGTACCCGTTTTTCTTCTTTGTATGAGTTGTTGTTATGTAGAATCAAATAATTCTTCGCGATGACACTAAAATACGAGAACGCCTTACCTTTATCTTCGGTAAATTTATGTAAATTAATAACCAGAAAGGAGACTACCTGTGATTTGACTTCATCAAAGGTACCCTCCATATATGGAAATTTGAACCGATTGATAACGTTTTCTGCTAGCTTATCAAGTGGTCCTTGTATTTTACTTCTAAATAATTGTTCTCTTACATCTAAATCGTCAGACTTATTGTATACGATTATTGCCTTTTCAGTTTCTTCTGTGAAATAGACCTTATTGTTCTTCTTCCTCGCTGGGGTTGTTGTCGCCATTACGTATCTCCGTAACGAATGCATAAAGTAAATTCGTGCATTCTACCAATTGTTTAAAAACAGATCCTACTTCGTCATCTTGTTCAAAGATTTGACGATTATCCAAATGCCTCATCAGTCTTACAGTCGCATTTGTTCGACCATAAAACTGATTGATGACATCTTCTAACTCTTCATTTTTTCTTAGTAAATTGTATGTGGTGTAAGACAGTATACATACAATAACCAATAATATAATTGCGAATATTAACATTTTATGAGTTTAGAGGTGGTAAATGAAAATTACTAAAATATGACATATACTTTTTTATTGATGTACCAAACGCATCTACGGTACCTATATGATTGTTGTTGACCAAAAACTGCATTACTCCGTTCGACCCTGCGAAATGGGCACCTGCTAAAATAGACGCTCTGGTAATTTTGACACCTTTTACAACTTTACCATCATACCGACGAATAAGATGTTGTAAAAGTTTCTCGTTTTCACGCATATACGTAACCATCACACTATCTTGTATTTCTGGATTTTGTAAAAATTCTGATTTAGTAATTTTATAACCTAATACTCTAACGGTGGAAGGACTGAATTGATAACGTCCCATCATTCCATATCTATTGACAGTTTGGTATCCACCGCCTGGGGTTTCTATTTCTGCAATCTTATCCATGAATTGTTCTACTGGTGTTGGTTCGGACAAGATTACTCTATTTGGTATATGTGTCTTTAACTTACTATTTGCTACTAGTATTACTACTAGAAATAACGCAATAATTTGTCTCATACTTTCCTCCGTTTAGAGTAAATGCGGTTGTGCCTCGCGAACACCTGCATTAGTCACCACCACATATTCTGGGAAATACTCCCGAAGATTGTTTGCACCGGCGTAGGATAGTGCAGAACGTAATCCATCAAGAAGTCCATCCACCACAAACTTCACTTTACCCTTAAATGGTACGATAGTTGATTCACCTTCAACATTCCGTGTTGCTTGACCGTGGATACTCTTAGTTTCCAGCGATGCTGCACCACGATACCGCTTATATAATCCATTTGCCTTCTCAATCATTGGGCCTGGAGCTTCCTTCGTTCCTGCAATAAGTGACCCGAGGATAACAGAATTTGCTCCAACTCCTAGTGCCTTCGCAATGTCTCCACTATTTCGAATACCACCACATGCGATAATCGGAACAGAAACACTTCCTGCACAATCAATCAACGATGTGACGTTCGGAACACCAAATCCAGTCTTGACCCGGGTAGTGCAAAGTGACCCACCGCCGATACCAACACGGATTGCATCTGCTCCTGCATCTTGCAATCTAAGTGCTGCTCCGCCTGTTGCGACATTTCCTGCGATAATGTCTACGTCAGACGGAAGACTGTGCTTTAGGTTATGAATTGCATCAATCACAAACTTATGATATCCATGTGCTACATCAATTAAAATAACATTTGCACCTGCATTGACCAACTCTTGTGCTCGTTCCAAGTAATCACCGTTTGCACCGATTGCTGCGGCAACAGGAATTGTTGTATCTCCCCATATATTACTTTTCCTACGAGTTATACCTTCAACTATAGTAAGTGATACTTCATGCGCTTGTTCTTCAATCGTCATAAATCGGTGAATGATACCCACTCCACCAAGTTCCATCATTGCTATTGCCATCTCACTATCACATACCGTATCCATCGGGGATGCAACCAACGGAACCCTAATCTTATAATTAGTAGTTAATTGTGTAGTAAGGTCAATATTCTGACGAGAATCAATATCCGAATATGCTGGGATAAGTTGGATGTCGTCGTAGGTGAGAGCTTGCTTACCGTGTAATGGTGTCATAATAGTCATTTTGTTTACGTTGACGTTCAATATCCTTAATGTGATATAGTGACCACTCTTCTTCTGCGGGTAGTGATGCTGTTGTCTTATATCCTACAATACGTTCGTGTACTTTTCCTTCCCAATAGATACTATCAGTATTACGATATAGTCTGGTTTGGTAATCGGGAAACATTACCCAACCCTTTTCATTGATTCGCCATC
>Ga0194133_10002805_pt1 | contig 26057 bp, 31 predicted proteins | sample TA2KigOf40mmetaG_FD_155448 | JGI IMG/M metagenome (GOLD analysis project Ga0194133, IMG submission 155448) | Freshwater microbial communities from Lake Tanganyika, Tanzania - TA2015055 Kigoma Offshore 40m | ecosystem: Environmental > Aquatic > Freshwater > Lake | place: Tanzania: Lake... | reverse complement strand
GTACAATTATATTTTTTTTACTTTATTCAGGATTCAATGTCCCGATTTTCAGTGAAAAAGGTGTAATAATCAAAGTTTAATTGATGAAAAAGATTTATTATTAAAACTAAGAGAAAATTATGCAGAATCAATACGAATTTCTAATATCCATATTGAAAAAGATATTGATGTGAATATTAAAAATTTTTTAATAGAACATGCTAAAGCCAGAGAAAAAGCAATTAAGGATTTAGACCAACTATTACAAGAAATAAAATAAATTTTTTATATTTTATATACTAAATTATATGAATTCAGTCAATCGAAAAACTATAATTTTATTAATAATTACTTTAATTGTTCATTTTTATTTACCACTTCCATTTATTGGATTTAATTTTGATAGGAAGAGAAATTATTTAAATAGAATTTATTTAGCAACATTTACATCTTTTATAATTGTTTTGATAGATATAATAATAAATAATAATGAATTTACTAGTACAATGTTTTACATTTGGTTAATTTTATTATTATTAGGCATATCTGTATTTTATTATATAATTTCAAATCAGCTCTTTGTAAGCGAAGATGATTATTTATTAACTATGAAAGAAAATCATGAAATAGATTTGCATATTATAGATGCAATTTCAAAAAATCAAAATTTGGATGAAAAAGGAAAAATTTATACAGAACATGTTAAGAATAATAGAATTGATGAATTGAATCATTTAGATAAATTAATTAAATAAAATTTTTAATAAGTATTGTTAAAAAAATTCCAAATTATATCTAATACTTCAACTATTTTATTAGAAATATTCCAGGATGTTGGATTTAAAATAGGTAAATTAATTTTTAAATCTTTATCTATAATACCTTTTTTAATTTCATTAAAATCAATCATTTCAAAAAATGGTGGTATTAAAGGATAGTTATGAAATTGCATTTTTATTTTATATATTTTATCTTTAACAATTAATTCAATTATCCAAGGATTTTCTTGTTCATCTGAATAAGAAGTTACTTTAAATTTATCTGATACTTTCTCTATTAATTTAAATTCAGCAGATAATCTTTTATTTTTAAGTGTAGTTAAATTTTTATCACTTATTGATTTGTCAATAGTTCTTTGTCTAATAAAATAATCATCTAATTGTTTATAAATATTATGATTTGTTATTTTATTAATTTTAATTAAAGTGCGTAAAATTAATATTTTTTCATCAGGTATAACATATATTCCAGTGGTTTTTTTGTATTTTTCTGGATCTTCTATTATTTGAAATAATCCAACCATTGAATAATTAAATGGAGTAGATTGTTTTGCATAACCAACTGAAGTTGCCAAATTATTACTTAAATAGATACCATTTCCATAAACTGCACCCGTTGTCATAAATTCAGTTCCAGACATTACTTTTAATCCATTTTTAATTATAGAATTCCAACAATGGAAAGGACTACCATGATATAAATAGTAATATTTTAATTTATTATCAAGTTTACTTTTAATTTTATTTTCAATATCAGTAGAATAATTAATATTAAAATATTCAATTTTCAAATCATCTTCTGGATTTTCATTGAAAAGAATTTTTTTTTTCAAATCATTATTCACCAAATCTTTATAACTATACATTGAATAATAGTTATTGGAAACTGCATTAAGTAATAAAGCATATGCAATATTATTATCTAATTTTTTCCAAAGATAAAAGTCGTCATAAGTTTCAGAAATTATTTTATTTAATTCATCTAAATTATTTTTTAGCCAATTATCAGGAACAAGACTCTTTAAAGTCTTTATATTTTCTATAGAATGAATTAAAGGAATTGGTTCAAATATTTTTTCTATTTTTGGATGATTGAATGCTGAAAACATTGTTTTAAATAATAAAATAAGAGTGTTTGAATCTGATTTGTAAAAATCCGTAATTTTATTGGATGTAGGATAGTGATAAATTTTTTTTATACATTCTTGATTATTACATGTTGTAATATATGACATCCCCAATTTATCATGAACAATTCCACATATCGTACAATAATTATAATAATTAGTTTCTAATATTTCTTTTAAAATAATAAAATAATCATTTAGATATTCATTATTTAATTTAATTTCTGAGTTTATAAAAGTTTTTTGTTGTAATTTAAGATTATTGACAACAAGTCTAAGAATATGAAAACTTAAATAGTCAGTGGTATAAATTGTAAAAGTGCTTTTTTCCATAACATGATATAATTTTACATCATTAAATTCTAAGATAAATTCATCACTAGATATTTCTTTTTTAACTTCAGGTAATAATATATTTGAAATATTAATAAAATTATCCATTATAAAATATAGTAATTATCAAATTATATTTATTAATTCAATTTTTTAATAAGTATAGGTGTATCTATATGTATATAAAAAATGTTTAAGAATTAGTATTATATATATACATAAATGGCTAGTAAAATAATATATAGTCAAGAAGACTTAAAATATAATGAATTTTTAAATATTAATATTATCAATACTGAAATCATAATAAAATCAAATTATGAAAAAATGATTAAATTTTTTGATGAAATTGATGTAAATAAAATTGATTCAATGAATTGTTGTTTTAAATGTGAAAATGATATAAATATCATTTTACTAAAAAAATCTGGCCTAGTAGAATGTATAATAAAAAATTTTAATGACAACAATCTTCAAATTTTAAACAATTTACCTAATTTTATAAATACACTATCTTTAGAAAATTCATTAATTTTTAATGATAATTTTTATAATTCATTAAAAAATTTACCAATTACTCTTAATAAAATAAATATTATTTATGGTGTTTCCTTAAATAAAGTAGAATATTATGAGAGTTTAGGTTATTTTAATATTTTATTTGAATTAAAAGTTCCTTTTGATTGTAAAGTGGAAGTTATTACAGATACTAAAACTTATAGAGTAATATATGAAAATGATTTTGCGAATAAATTAAAAATTGTAGATAATGCTATTGACGAAATATATATTATTAAAAAAGTTAAAAATAAAGGTAAAATAGAAGTTGATTATATTTATTTAAGTTCTGAAGAAAGACGAGGATTTGCACAAGTCGGACATGAATATTTAATAAATCAAGTTTAAAGAAACTTTGGTCCTTAAATAGTGATATATTTTTCATTTTTTGTAAAAACAGAACCAATTTCTTTACCTTTTGTAATATTATTTATAGTGGTATAAACAATTTTACAACGAGAATTTTTTAATTTTGATTGGTTTTTACATAGTCTTGCACATTGCATAATTAGTGAATAGGGATAACCAAATAATTTATCTTTTTTATATTCGACATTTTTATTGCTAGTAATTTCTTTTACAACTACGTGTCCTGAAGGATAACCTTCAACATGAAACCATAAATCATTATGATTAGATTTATCTATTAAGTTCCAATTTTCCATAGCATTAGTTCCAATTTGTATAATAAATTCTCTATTTTCAATATTAAAACTATTTGTTTTCATTTTTGATATTATAATTATTATGGTATATATATTAGATTATAATTTTCAATATTTTTAATAACAAAAAATATATAGACTAAATAATATAGATTAATGCGAATAATTAAAATAAATGAAACTGAAATGATGGGAATATTTACATATATAATTGTAATATTATTAATTATTGTGAGTGTTTGTTTATTAGTAAATGTAGATTTAAATATAACTTATGGTTCAAAATGTTCAACTAAAGAAAATATGCAAATAATAGATCCAAATGTAAAGGGAAATAAATTAAGAGAAGCAATGTATATTTTTCATAGATTATGTGAAGAAAATCAAATTTATTACATTATTGCGTATGGAACATTGTTAGGAGCAGTTAGACATTGGGGTATGATACCTTGGGATGATGATATAGATTTAATTGTAAGGTCAATTGATAGAGGTAAGATATATAAAATTTTAAATATAATGAGAGATAGTTATGGTTTCAAGATTGAGAATTTAAATAAACTATCAAGAGTAATTATAGATGACGAAAATTCTTATTGTTTAGATTTATTTTTTGGGATGGATATAGATGGTAAATTATTTAGAACATATACACATGAATATGATAAAATCCAAGATATGTATATTGAAGAATTTTTACCTAAAAGCCCTTTTAATGAATGGTGGTGGAATGGTTTTGATTTTGATATAAGTTTAATTGAAACACGTAAAAAGTTTGCTTATGATGATTTACTTTTATGGGGTCCAGAAAAAACGGATGAATTATTAAAAATATGGTATGGAGATAATTATTTGACATCATGCAAGTCACATTATTTGAAAAATCATAATGAATATGTTACACCAGAAGAATTAAGTTGTGGCGAATTACCAAAACCACAATTATAAAAAATTATTTTTTTAGCATAAATACTTATTTATATAAATAATTATAGAATGAATAAAATATATAAACCAGTCAAAGATTTTGATGATTATGAAATTAGTGAAGATGGAGAAGTCTTTAATATAAAGACAAATACAGCGGTAAAAATAAATTATAAAAATGAAATACATTATGTAAAATTATCAAAAGATAATTATAAAAAAACGTTTACTTTGAGCAGATTGATTTATGAAACTTTTAATGATATAAAATTAAAACATAACGAATATATAAAGTTCAAAGACGAAAATAAATTAAATTTGTATTATACCAACCTAGTTAAAACGACAAAATCAAATATAACAATAAGTAACAAAGAACATGAATTAGATAAAACTAAAAAATGGAAAGAAATTAAAGGCAATGGAGATTATATGATTTCAAATAATGGAGATATTTATTCAAAAATTTTTAAAAAAATGCTAAAATTAAAGATTGATGAGAATGGTTATAGTTGTATAAAATTTAATAAAAAAATGTTTAAGGTTCATCGTTTGGTTTATGATACATTTAAAGGAATTAAAAATGAGGACACTTTTATAGACCACATCGATAGGAATAAACAAAATAATAATTTAAATAATTTGAGGGAAATTTCAAAAAGCGAAAACTCCAAGAATAGAGATTTTACAAAAAATACTACCAATAAAGTTTATCAATATACATTAGATGGTAATTTAATAAAAAAATGGAATTCTATTTTAGATGTTTGTAAAGAACTAAAATGTGATAAAGATACAATTTCAAAATGTTATTATGGTAAAAAAGAAAGTGCATTGGGTTTTAAATGGAAAATAGAAGGATTGATAGAGGATACTTCAGAATTTAGAAATATAAAAATAAGTCCAACTGAAACTTTATTAGATTATAAAATAAATAATAAAGGTCAAATCATAAATAAAAAAAATATTTTATTAAGATATAGAACTTTAACAGGTTATTATTCTACAAATATAAAAACCAATGATAATAATAATAAATGTGTGTTACTTCATCGTTTGGTTGCAATGACATTTCTAGAAAATCCTAATAATTATGAAATTGTAAATCACAAAGATAAAAATAGATTAAATAATAACGTTGAAAATTTAGAATGGTGTACCCTTAAACATAATAGTACACACGCAATAGGAAAAAAAGTAAATAAACTTGATATTAAAACAGGAAAAATTATTAAAACTTATAATTCAATAAATGAAGCATATTGTGATTTAGATAAAAAATCAACTAGTACGATAACTGCAGTTTGTAAAGGTAAAAGAAATAGTGCTTATGGTTTTAAGTGGGAATACGCAAAATGAAAAATTTTTTTTATATAAGGAAATTTTTTTTATTTAATAAAAATGATTTAAAGATTTATTTTCTTATATATATTGTATATAACAAGTGTTATATATAAATGCCCGTGTCGTATAACGGATCATTACTACCGTCTTCTAAACGGTGAATCGGGGTTCGATTCCCCGCATGGGTGCCATCTTATTATTAACTTACTTTTAATAATAATCATCTTTTAATATAATAAAAAATGAAATTCAAACTAAATACCCTATGTAAATTTAACCATATAAAAATTCAATACAATGTCACAACCTAATGCATTTACTTTTACTTTTGGTATTAAACCTGAAAAAATAGAAAATTATATTGATAAATGGTTAACAAATGGTGTTGTTTCGACTGCCAAGCCATTTGGCTCAGGTGAAAAGAGTGCATTTAAGGGATTTTCTTTTGGACAGACACAAACTCCAGTTCAATCTAGTATAAAATTCTTTTCTGGACCATCACAAACTAATGTCCAATCTAATCCAAGTTCTTTTTCTGGTTTTAATTTTGGAACACCAAATTCAACCAATACTACACCTAATTTCAATATTGGTAAAAATGTTAAAAAAGAAACAAGTAAAAAACGAAAAAGTGATAAATATGGTGAAATTGAGTATAAGTATATTAAAAAGGCTTATATTAAATTCAAAGATGCAGAAAAAGAACTACTGAATGAACTTTATCAATTTAACATTGACAATCCAGAAAAAGCAGTTAAATTATCTGAAGGAGGAAAAATTGCTTATAAGGAATATATTGGTAAATTAAAAAAACAAAAACATTAATTAATTTTTATAAAGTAATTTAAAATTTTGTTAATATATTTTATCGTTATCAAGTGATAACTACTAAAAATCGATATAACTCAGCGGTAGAGTGTGTGCCTCATGAGCACAAAGTCGTCAGTTCGAATCTGGCTATCGATACTTTATATAATTTGAGTATTTTTAATTATATAATTATATTTTTGTAAATATATAAATGAATAAAAAAGAGAATATGGAAATTAATTATGAATTTTTACATATGTTTGATGATTTTGATATAATAGAAAAAAAAGAGAGCTCGATAAAATCAGATAAAAAAGAGAAAAAAGTAAAAAGTAATAAAAAAGAAATTATAAAAAAGAATATAATTTTATCAATAGATAAAAATGAGTTAGAAGGATTAAAAAATATTTTGGATAAGATAGATAAGTTCAAGGAAAATAATAAATAATATTTTTTGCGAATATATTTTTTATATTTAATATATACTTTTATATATTAAATGTCGAATGATAAAAATGAATTGAACAATACAGATAAGAAAGAAATAAATATTTTTTTTGAAATAGATTATAACAATTATAAAAATAAAATAAAAAAATATATTTTAAATCATTTTAGGATAATATTTGAAATATTTGATGAAGAATTTAATGATAATTTAATAAAATTGCACATTCTTTATAAAAAAAATTTGTTGCAAAAAAATTATATTAAATTTATAAATAGTTTAATTGACTTTTCAAATTATTTGTATAATTTAAAATTAGTTGATCAAGAAGAATATTTTTTGACAATTTTGAAAATACTTAATATACTTTTGATTTATGAAAAATTAAATATATCAAATTTAGAAATAGAAAAAACTGAACAATTTGAATTAAATAAAGTAGAATTAATAGGGGATAAATACATTAAATTGATAGATTTTAAAGTAATATATAAAAAGGTATATGATTGTATAAGTATAATTTCAGAAGAGAACACAATTGTAAAAATTTTCGTATTATTCATTAATAAGAAAAATATGCATACAAAAAAAAATATAATTTTAGTTGGCGAAAAATTATCTTTGGATTTTTTTATGTATTGGACATCAACTGATTTATATAAATTAATAATGAAATATATAAAAATTTCAAAAAATAATCTATTTTTTTCAATGAAAAAATACAAGGAAGATTTTTTAAAATCTTATGAATTAAAAATAAATATTTTAAAAAAAATATATACTGACGAAATAAATAATAAATATATGTTAAAATACAAATTGGAATTAAATAACAATTATATAAATGAATTAATAAATGATACAAATGCGATTAATTTAAAATTCAACCAAAATGTATAATAAAATATTGGTATAATTATATAATGAGTGAAAAAGATTGTATGGAGGACATAGACAATAAATTGATTTTAAAAAATATAGAAAAATTTAAAATTATTCAACAGGGAAAGGGTATAAAGATATCAATTTGGAATAAGCAGATAGAAACTATAATAGTACCAGTTACAATAAATATTTGCATTGATACATTTAGATATAAAATAGATTTTTTAAGATATTGTAAATATATTGTGGATATACTAAATGAAGGTTTTTCTGGAACTATAAATTCACCTTATAGAAATATAAACAATGAAGAAAATTTTAAATATAGTAAACATTATATTAAGAAAATTTTAGAAGAAAATGAAGAGAATTCTCTTTCAAAAAATGCAGATATAATATATGATTATATAAATAAAAAACATGATTCTAGAATTAGATTTTATTTACAATCAATAGTATATCATGATGTTTTTATTGAACAAAAATTTGTAAATAACGATACAGAAAAATTTTTAGATGAAATAAACAAAACAGGATTTAAAATTATGGATAAATATTATAAAAATTTAAATATAAATATTATTAAATTTAATTGCTCCACATTAGGAGTATCTATTTTTCCGTGGATGCAACATATAACTAAAAAAATATCAGGATGTATGCAAGTTTTTTTAGATTTTTGCACAATACATCCAGATATTTCTACAAATAATTTTAATAGATGTAGAACCTTAATTCATGAAGTAGGTCATATTTTTGGATTAAAACATTCATTTTTATGTAGTCCAGAAACATTAAAAGTGTATGAAGTTCTATTAGGTAAAATATTTAATTAAAAAAAGTAAGAGTGAATTAGAAAATTTAAATAATTTGAAAGTTAGATTGTGTTTACATAAAAAAGTAAGCGTTAAAAATTCAGCATTAAGTGTTTTATTAGATGATACTTCGATAAATAAATATTACGTAATATACGATAAAAAAAAATTATATAAATATTCTATATTGTCAGTTGATGAAAATTTGAAAAAGTCAATATATAATTGAAAAGAATTAATAATATATATAGTATAGTAATAAATAATGAAAATTTTCAAAAAAAAATATAAAATCACTGATGATATTAAGCTAGATAAAAAAGATTTTATAAAAGAAGAAACTTCAATAAAAAAGGATTTAATAAAAATTAATTATCCTAAAGAAAATATATTATTATATAATAGAAATATGATGAAGGAAACTAATTCAGTAGTGATTTCTTGTAGTAGTGACTTTTTTGAAAATAATTCAGAAAACTATCCAGAGAATGAATTAAAAAGAAATAATAAATCATTTGAATTATTAAATACTGAAAATGTAATTTCTGAAGTTGATGAAGATTTAAAAACTGAAGATGAATTTTTTGACCTGATGAATAATTTAGAACCAACAAATGAATTAGAAAATGATATTAATTTTGAAAATATATTGATAAATTTTTATGAAAAAGAAGAAAACATAGAAATTAAAAATTCAATAAATTATGACAATCAACACTTTTGTTTTTATTGTAAAAATTATATGGTATTACCAGAGTATGAAATAATAAATTTTTTAAATCTTCATTTAACACAAAAAAAATATTCTAAATACTTAATGGTAGTATTTAGATTATGTCCGAATATTTTTTCTTATCAACGTGCAATGGAAAATAAATATTTAAGAAAATATATTCATAATTATTTAAACTTAGAAGAAGTTGAATTTAATAATCCAAATGAAAAAATGTTAAAGGAATTAGTAATATTTAGTCAATATGAAATAAAAACAAAACAATGTAATTCGAGTCACGTCTATGAAAATTTATTTCATCAACCAAACTTAAAATATATTGACTATTTAAAGTGCGATTCTTGTAAGAATTATGTATGTCCAATGCATGTGTATTTGTCAAAATTTAATTTTAGAGATTGTGATATTTGTAAAACAAAAAAATGGTCAATATGTGGATGGTGTAAATATAATTTTAATGAAGAATTAGCCTGTAAATATATACATCAAAAAAATTGAAATTTATATAATATAATTATATCTATAATATAACATATATAAATATCTATTACAATGGAAGCTTTAATTGGTTATGAAGCAAGTTTAATTGGCATTGATAAAACAAATACCATTAATGCATATTATCATCGGGATGTAAGAATGAATCTTAATAATAGTAATACTATTATTAATAGTTTAAAAAAATTGGGTTATTTTAACATAAATATCAATTTAGAAGAAGAAAAATTTTTAAAATCCAAACTTATTTCTAAAATAAAAAATGAATCATTAAGTATATTTTATCAAGAAAATATACACAATATTATTACTGAATTTAAAAATACTAATGATTATGGTAGTTTTATACAAAGAGTAAATCATAGATTAGAAAGAGCGAATGAATTAAATAATTATTGTAATGATAACGATGTATATAACTTTTATTCAGCACTTACATTAGATGAATTAAACTATCTAGGTTATTAATTTTTTTATAAAAAAATTGAAACTTTAATAAAATGATATTAAATTTTCAATATATAGTATAGCATATTAAGAAAGATGTTTAATAAAGATAGTTTTATTGGTAAACAATTTCGTGGCCAAGGTTTTATGACAGTGGCTAAATTTAATTCAAGTGGAGATTTATTATTTATTGGTGACAAGGATAGCAAAACTATTAGTTTAGTATCTGTTGACAACAATAAAATAATAGGAACTTACAATGGTCACAATGGAGTTATATGGCATTTGGACATTACTAAAGATAGTAAATATATGATTTCTTGTTCTGGAGATATGTCTTGTATAATTTGGGATGTTATGAATGGTAATATTATTACAAGAATTAGTGAAACTGGAATTCCAAAATATGTATCAATAAATGGAGATAATGTTGTGATTGCTTGTGATCCAATATCAAAACGTTCAAAATCTTATATAACAATATATTCTTTAGATAAAATAATTTCAGGAGATACAATACCAAATTATAAATTTGTAGAAACAGAACAAATTAGAGCAACTACATTATCATTTATTAATGATGAAACTTTGTTGATTACTTATGATAATGGATTTATAAAAAAATTAAATTTAAAAACAAGTGAAAAATTTATGGAAAAAAATATTCATTCAGATAGTATTAAAAGTATTTGCTTATCAAATGATAAAAAAAAATTTTTAACATCTTCATTAGATAAAACTGCTAAAATAATTGATATTGATACTTTTGAGGAATTAGCTTGTTTTAAATCTAAAGTTCCGATAAATTATGCTATTTTTACTCCAAAAAATGATTATGTATTATTAGGAGGAGGAATTGAGGCAATGATGGTAGCAAAAACGAGTGAAAATGATTTGACAACAAAAGTTTTTGAGGTATCAAGTCAAAAATTAATAAAAGTAATTAATAATCATTTTGGTCCACTAAGATACATAGATTTTAATTCAAATGAAAATTGTTTTGTTACAGCAAGTCAAGATGGTATAGCAAAAATACATTACTTTAGTAATATACCAAAAAGTAATGATTCTTTTGAATTATTTGGAAATGCAGTTTATAAAGAGGAAGATGAATTAGAATTATTTGATGAAACAATTAAAATTGAAGACTATAACGAAAATGAAGTTAAAAATAGTAAAAAAGATGGTAAACCTGAAAAAATTTATCCAGTAGGTCATACTTTGCATAAAGCAGAAATAAAAGTATCAGATTATGTAATATCCACAAGTAGTAAATCATCTGAACCAAGAGAAATTAGTGCTGTAAAGGTAAGTAATTTACCAGAAGATATAGACATAAGAGATTTGTGGGATATGTTTGAATATTATGGTAGAATAGAACATAATGGTATCCGCCTTAAAAAGGTATATGATGGAACGATTGCATTTGTAAACTATCTTAATTCTGAATCAGCTAAAAAAGCTATTGAAAAATGTGATAAAAAAAGATTAGGTTATTGTGTAATATCAGTTGAAATGGCTAAATATAGTCAATAAATTTTTATAAAAAAAATTTGTTTTATAAAAAATTGAAAAATAAATTTATTAGACACTTATATTTAAAATATATAATATATATAAAACAGATAATCTACAATGAATATTATAAGCGGTGGTCATTCTTACAATCCATAACCAAGGTGATGCTTTGAAACTTGAGATTATATTCAATCAAGATTCCAAAGGAAAAATTTGGAAAGAAATTGGTGATGCATTATATAATTTTGAGGACATAACACTATCTAGTGAAAAATTTTCTTACATAAGAGAATTAGCATGTAAGAATTTAGTTTCATCCGCATTTTCTGTAAAGTTTTAATTTGAATATCTTTATTTATTTTTCAAAATCAAATTTAATTTCATAAGGTTCGTATTGTACTATTACGTCTGAACTTAATGTTGATTTTGACTTTGTAGTTTTGGGAGTTTCAAAACCAAAATCTATTTTTCTAGACACTGATGGTGTACTTACTCTATCAGTTAAACCTAACGAACTTTTAGGAGTTTCTAAAAGTAATTTTCTTGATATAACTGGTGTTTCTTCATCTTCAGTTTGTTCTCCCGTAAAATCGATGGATTTTAAAGTATCTTCATCTGTTTTTTTAGCGGGACTTTCTGGAGAACCAAATAAGCGTTTAAATAAATTAGAAGTTTTAGTTTGAGTCTCACTTTCACTATTAGTTTCTACATCACTTAGTCTTTTATGAGTAGGGGAGGTTAGAGTGGGAATAGTTTCAATACTATATTTAGAACTAATTTCTGTGTCTGTTTTTGTGTGTTTAATAAGTATATTTAAAATATTAATTTTTTGTGTAAGATTTATAATTTTAGTTTTATATTTTTCTAAATTTCTTTCCATTTCAGTTTGTTCTTCTTCTAAATTTAATTGTTCAATTATATCTTCTCCTGATATGGTTTTTTCAATTCTTGTTCCTAATTTTTTTGCGTCAGATTCATAATGTCTAATAAACATTTCATTATCTTCCAATTCTTGAGAATAGTACTCTAATAATTTTTCTAAATTTAAAACTTTATATTTATCAATTTGTACGTAATTTATTTTAGTCAAACAAGTTAGGTCAAATGATTTAATAAATGTAGGAATACTTCCAAATCCATTAAATTCATAAGTAACACTTCTTTGAGGAACACTTTGTATTCTGTTATATTTATGCAATTTACTTGAAGTAATATAATCAGCACCTTTACAATGATATACAAAATCTACATCATTTGGTATTCTAAGAGTAGGCATAAATTCATTAAATTGTCCATTAGTTAGATTATTAAAATAAACCAAATATAAAGCAACTGCACCTGAACCAGTAATAACATATTTATCATCATATAGAGAGTCTACTTCACTAATAAATTCATCATACCAACGAGGTTTAATAGCACCACCACCTTTTTGTTTTTTAATAATAACATATTTTTTTGTTTTATTTTTGTATTCTTGTTTATGTAATTTAAACATTTATATAATATATCTATAATTAAAACTTTTTTTTATAAAAAAAAGAAAATTTAATTGATGGTACTCAAAGCGGATTCTACCCATCCATGAAATTTTGCGACAATTTCACCAATAATTTCTATACCAACATTTTTAAGTTTTTCCAAATCGCTTTGTATATCTATATTTGGTTTTGGATAATGCATACCTACTTCCCAAAATTGAATATATATATCATCTGGTTTGGTTATTTCGATATTATGATTTAAAAATAATTTGTATAAATTATCAATTTGTTCATTTTTATTTAATTTTTTTAATAAATTATTTAATTCAATAGCATAATTGCTTTCATTATAACACAACATTAATACATTTTTATCCATAATAATAGTTTTACCTATTAAACCTCTAGTTCTACAAGTATTTTTAAGATTATGACCATCCTTATGATATGAGTAAATTCTTATATATGGTTCATAACCAATATTATTGTAAATGTTGTCAAGTAAAGAATTTATTTCATTTTTAAGATTAAATTTTATTTTTGAATTTATATCGGTTGCTAAAATTATTTTTTTTGTAGTTATTTTATCATTGTTTAAAATTATTTCATACAAATCATTATTTTGATTAATTTCTAAAACAGTAGAATTTAATTTAATATTTTCCATACTAATACTTTCTAACATTTTATTAATTATAAAATCATAACCTGTTGCATTATCACTCTTTTCTTTAATATACATCATTTCAGTATCTTTAATTTTTAAACAATCAAATAAATATTCATTTTCTAAAAATAAACCAGGATCGGCATCAAAATTTGTGGAATATAATGAGTTATTAATAATAGTTTCATAAACCGAATAAGGAAAATATAATATTAAGAATTCTTTAAAAGTTAATTTTTGTTGTTTAATGTAATCTTTATTTTCGGAATATTTTTTAATTAAAGCTTTATAAATTATTTCAAAATCTTTATAATATAAAGGATTATTAGGAGAGTCACCTTTTAAATCAGTTAAATGATATATAGAAGTATATTTATCAATATTAATTCCAAAATTTTCACATAGATTTAAAATATTTTTATGTGTAGGAAGAAAAACACCGCCACCAAGACTAATAAAAGTATTATTCCATTTAATATTTTTTATTCTACCTCCGATATAATCATTTTTTTCTAGAATAATGAAATTATTAGATTTGTTTCTAAAAGCATATGTTAAACCAGCAATTCCCGCACCTATAATAACATAATCGTATAATTTATTCATTTAAACTTATATAATAAGTTTATAAAAATTGAATTAAATAATTTATATATATTATAGTATATTAATTATGTCTTTTAGTTTATACTTTGAAAATTTAGAATTAAATAAGAATGATCCAGATTATCAAATAGAAGATTTTTGGTATGGACTAAAAAATTCAATGAAAAAATTTTATAAAACCTATAATTTTAAAATAGATAAAGTAGATATATGGTCTAAAAAATTAAATGAGTATAAAAAAATAAAGAATATTCTTTAATAGAAGCAACTATAAAAGATTGCATTGCAAATTATGCCATTGATATTATGAAAAATGATATTTATACTGACTATTCATATTCTAATATTTTAATGACAAATATGAAGCGATGGGAAAAAATAGCAAATAAATTTCATTTTGGAAACTCTCAAACAAATAAAATTATATATTCTTTGTTTGAAGCATATAATTGTATAAAACTTAAAATAGTCCCACAATTATTTTCAATATTAGAATTATTTAAAGATTTAGATGTTTTATTTTTAAACAATTTTAATCATTTAATATATTTAAGTTTTGATTTGGGACAAATAAAAATGTTAAAAACTATTGAACAAATTATAGGTAAACAAAAAGTATATGATTGTATTAAAAATAATTATTCAGAATTAGGATTAAATGATAGAGACTATACAACAACATATTTAAAATTATATAGAAAATATAAAAAAATGTATAAAGATTAAATTTAATTATAAAATATTTTTTTAGAATATTCATAACCTAAAAATACTCCGCCATGTAAAGGAATTGCTCTAATTATAGCAAAACTAAATCCATTATAAAATCCTTTAAACCCATTATTTTTATAAATATCTTTAATTACATTTACAATACTTGTATTTGAAGTAGTTTTTATTGATTGAAAACGTGTTTTTATTAAATCGCTTGGATAAATGAAAACCCAAGAAGTAAAACCACTAATTGAGCCAAAAAGAAAAGATTTTAATAAATTTTTTTCTTTATTTAATCTTTCAGTTAATGTATTATAAGTTGTAAAATAAATTCCAAAACCAGGTGTTTCACGAAACAATGTGATACCAAATCCTTTATAAAGACTACTTGGTTTAAACAAGGTTTTTGTAATAACTTCTTTATTTTGCATTAAAATTTTTATTCTATCAACAGGAACAACTACAAGTGTAGATGCAAAGCCACCAATTAAACCACTCAAAGCATCAGATAAACCAAGTTTTTTACATTCACCATAAAATCCAAAAACAATTAATTTTTCAAAACCAATACCAAACAAAGGTGCAGAAACTCCTCTATATAATTTACCCATTTGTAATGCTTGAGTAAATGAATTTGCAGTTTTAGATTGAACACGTGTTTTAATGGTATCAGCAGGATGAGAAAATAAAGTTCCAACAAAACCACCTATTAAACCAGAAATAAATTCCATAGTAAATTTTATATATAGTAAAATAGAATATATACCAGATAATTCAATTTTTATAATTAAGTATATTTTTTACTAGTAGCTACCCAAAAAGAACTAAAATTAATATAAAAATTAATATTATATTTTGTAATAATATAGAATGTCTAAATATGTTTGTTTAAATTGTAATAAAGATTTTAAACAAAAAACCAATTTTTTAAATCATACAATATATAAAAAAAATCCTTGTATTAAAAAATATGTATATGAAGATAATAATTCAAATCAAAATGAAGATAAAAATGTGTCATTAATAAATTTTGCAAAAAAAGAAAAAAGTAATTGCGAAGATATTTTTAAAAAATTATATTCTGATACAAAAAAAGAAATAATAAAATGCAATTATTGTAATAAAAATTTTACTAGAAAAGATAATTTAAAAGTTCATATTGAAAAATATTGTAAAAAAAATAAAAAAAACTCAGAAGTTTTAAAAATAAAAGTTTCTATAGACGAATATCAACAGCTAATCGAACAAAATAATAAATTAATAAAAATGTTAAATGAATATCAAGAAATTATAAAACAAAACAATTTATAAAAAAATCTATTAAATATTAAATAAAATTATTTATTCAAGTTCAATTTTTTTTTAAGTTCTTCAAGTTCAATGTTTTTCTGATTATTTACAACATCATAAATATCAATAGTTTTTTCTTCTGGAGTTATTTGATATTCTTTATTAAGAACATACTTAATAATAAATTCATAAGTCAAGTCTTGAGTTTTAATTAAAGTTAATAAATCTAGGTTATTAATATTATTTTCAAGAATATTAATTGGAAATTTGTAAGAGTAAAGATCAATATTTGAAATTATACTTTTTGTGGTATTCAATGGCTTATTCATTATTAATTATTTATATATATATTTTTATTTAATTATAATAAAATTCAATTTTTTTATTTACAAGGAACAAATAATAAGTAATATTTTATTTTATTTTTACGAATATAAGCATGTATATGATATTTTATAGTTTTAGTATTTTGAATAAAATATGTAAAATCATAATTAAATGGTATTTTGAATACAAAAAGTCTTGCTTTATTTTTAAATTTATTATATATATCACTTAATTCTTTTTCACTCATATATAGTTTTATTCTATCAGTATTTTTGTAATCAGTACCACCCCATGGAGCATCAATATAAATTACGTCTTGTCGCAATTCTGATAATTGTTTTAATGAATCATTTAAATAAGTATTTACATTTTTTAAATTATAAACTTTAACATTATTAGTTAATGCTTCATAATTTGTTTCGTCTAATTCTATTGAATTAACTTTTTTAAATTTTAAAGCTAATGCAATAGTATCAGAACCATTATTACCAGTAGCATCTGTTATTACTAAATCTTTGGTTTTAAAAAATCTTTCAATTAATTCAACTAATTTAGAAGAACCTTTTTTGTCGGATATACTATATCTGCCTTCAGTCGTAATTAATATTTTATCATAGTCAATATCATTTTTTTCTGGAAAATAATATTTTTTAGTATCTACAGAAAAATTTTCTATTTTATTTGTCATTTATATAAATATACAAATAAAATTATATAAAAGTAAAAATTAAACAGATGCCACTTTAATAATTTCATTAAATTGTTGAAACATTTTATCTTTTTTTTCTGATATTTGTTGTAAATATTCATCTGCAGTTTCATAAGGTATTTTATAACCAAAAACACTAACCCATTTAATTATTTTAACATTTCTATCTTCAACTTTTAATGCATCGTGCGATTTGTACCTAATAGCTCTGCCGATAATTTGGTCAATTTTTGATTCATTCCAATGTAATTCCATAATATGTATCTGTCTAGTATTTTTTAAATCTAAACTTTCTGAACCGGCAGAAGAAATTAATAAAACATCTAATAAACCTGAATTATAGTTATTAATAATTTTATCTCTTTTTTCTTCGGTTGTTCCTCCATGGTAAACGGCATATTTTAAATTTCCTTTAGATAATAAAACTGATAAAGGCAAAACCCCATTTTCTAAAAAGTTAGAATATACAACTGCAGGTTTAGGGTTTGATTTAATAAAATCAAAAATGGCTTTCATTTTAGGGGATTCTGGTGAATTATCTACAGTATTTGAAAGTTGTCTTGTTACGTTTAAAAAATAATTAACTTTTCTTTTATCAATTAAAGAGTAATCGACATGTTGAATATTATCTAAAGATAAAATTTTTTTAACATAGAACCTATATTCAGAAATTTGTTCATTAGACATATCTACTTTTTTAATAATAGTTTCGGAAGTGGGATAATGTTCATCTAAAGATTTTTTGTAATAGGAAATAGTTCCTTTAATTTTTTGCACAAAGTCGTCTATATTAGTAGGTGTTTCATAGGTATCATCATAATAGAAAAATTTAAATTCTTTAGAACTTTCTGGCAATACATCAGTTTTTTTTATCACATTGACTAAAACAGCTAAATCAGATAATCCATTATAAAAAATAGTTCCTGTTAATAAAATTAATTTTTGTGCATTAAAGCATTCTGAAATTAAAATAGAAATAAGCTTAGAAACATTCCTTAGTCGATGAGCTTCGTCAATAATAATGGTTTTATCATTAAAGTCTAAATCTTTATCTTTAATTCTAGTAATTGCTTTTTGATAAGTCATTAAATTAATTTTACTTGGATCTATTTTTGCTCCTAACTTAATCATTTTTTGTATATCATCTTGAAAATTCTTTTTAGATGCCTTGGTTGCAATAATAATAATTTGATAAGGAAATTGACTAGCCATTGCTAAACTAGTAATAGTTTTTCCAGAACCCATAGAATGATAAAGAATTAAACCATAGTGATTTTTTATATAATCAACACAAAGTTGTTGATAGCCAAATAATTCAAACATTTTATAATAGTAAAATAAAATAAGAAAAAAAATAAAAAAAAATGAATATAAAATTATTTTCCAACCAGAAGAATATATATACGTTTCTATTTTTTATTTTTTAAAATATATAATATATATTCGGTATATGAACCATACTAAATATACAAATTTAGCACTAAAATGCCAAGAAGAAGTAAAAAAAGAATTATCCAAAGCAGATTGGTGGTTTAATAGAATTAATAAACAAAAAGCAATTAAATTATTAACTGATGCATCAACATATTATTATTTTGCAAAAAACTATATTGATAGTTTAGACACTAATTTACAAGCATTAGAATTATCAATATCTTTAAATTTATTAGATGCAAATTCTTATAATTTAATACAAACATATTTAGAACTATCAAATAAAATATTAAAACCTATAAATAATAGAATTTTAGAATTTGTAAATAATAAATTAATTCCATATTTAGAAGAACTGAAGGCTCACAAGTTAATAATAAATATTTTAAATGAAATAGCAGTAAATTATGAATTATTTGGTAATAGAGAATTAGCATTGAATTATTATAATCGTTCTTTAGAAAATTCAAAATTATATGATTGTTCTCCAATTGAAAAAGTTAAATTATTAAAAAAAATTGCAGAAATAAATTTGTCACTTAAAAAAAATGAAATATCATCTGAAAAATATAGAGAATGTGCAGAAATATCTATAAATAATTATTTATTAAAATTTGGAGTTAAGAGTTATTTGTTATATTCATTAATTTTATTATTGGATATTTTATCAGAAGAACAAATAAATTCAAAAGTTTCAGAATATACAAATAAAATACCATTATTTTCAAATTCACCAGAATATAATTTAATTAATGAATTAATCAAAGCATATAAAGATAAAAATATAAATTTTTTTAATCAAGTAATAAAATTAAACAGAGATAATTTTGATAAAGCTATATTTGAAATTCTTGAAAATATAAAAAATAATTTTTAAGTATAATAAATATATTAATTACAGCAATTATAAACTGGTAAATTAGAGAAATTAGGAGTATATACATAATCTTCATCACAATAAAATTTGATATTATAATAGGTAGTATCATTGCATAATTTAGCATAAGAATTAGTTTGTATACAAGGATTTGGATAAGGATTATTTGGATAATAAGCATTGTTGGGTGAACCCAATACATTAGGAGGAACAGAACCAATTAAAAAGTCAGTTTCATATCTACAATTAGGATTTGGAATAAAATTATATCTTAAAAAAAGTGAAACTACATTACAACAAGGTGACATTTTAATTCTAACTAGTTGAGTAAACATAGATTGAATAATTCCATTTAAGGATAGACTAACTATAAAGTGGCCATAAATATAATTTATAATATATTCTTTAAATTGTTTCCAGGCATCATCAAGTGAAGTAGCAACTGCTAAAGAAGAGGAAACAAAATTACTTTTGCATAAATGTATGATACACATAGATTTATCTTTAAAATATTTTACACACTTGCTACATTTACATTTTTTATATTTTTTTTTTTTATAATTATTGTATACCTCTACATTGGCTTTAGAAAAGTTAAACCCATTTTGATTGATACATTGATTAATTGAAGGCATTATTTATATAATTGTATGTTATTAAAATTTTTTATAGGAGTAAAAATATTTTAAAGGATTAAAAATATTTTTATTTATCATATTTATATATAATTATATGGACAACAAATATTTAGACTTATATAAAAAATATAAAACTAAATACTTAAATTTACAAAAAAAAGGAATGTTAGGAGGAGGTTATACATTAAAAATTTCTTTAGGTGATATTGATAAAATTTTTACTAATCAACTTACATTTTTAGATTTAAGAGGGAATGAGTTATTTTTAATTAGGAGTAATATAGAAAAAGAAACTGAAATTATAAAAAATCAAGTTATAGAAGAATATAATAAAGGAAAATTAGAATATTCTTTTAGTTGGAATGAAAATAAGGAAGATTTTGACTATTTTGATTTAGAATCATATAATCCTCAATATATAATTGAAGGAACTTTTATTAAAGATAAAATAAGTTCTAAATTTTTTTTAACAGAAGATAAGAAACTCTATAAAATTAGCATACAAAAAAATAACTGTGATATAATTATTCTAATTTTAACAAACATAGGTAATTTAGAAGAAAATTATGCTGATATGAAAGAAAAAGAAGATGATAATTTATTTGTTAAAATAACAAATAAAGAAGGAAAAATAGAATATAAGGGAAACATACAGATCACAAAAAACACAGATTCAACAAAAAAATCAAGACAGACTGAAATAAATATTAAAACAACATCAGTTGAGATAGATGGTGTGATACACAATTATGATTATGATATTAATTTGTCTTCCATTACTGATATAATTCAAGAATTTAATTTTCAACAAGAATATGACAAGCTCAAAAAAAATCACTTTTGTGAAACAAGTACTATTTTATATAAACAAATATATAATAGTTACTATATTGAAGAATATCTTAATAATGTAAAACTTTATTCATTTTTAACAAAATATTCAAATATAATTATGTCAAAAATTTTATTAAATAAAATTGCAATAAAAGAAAAAGATATAAAAAATGTATGTGATGATGAAATTTTCAGACAGCAATTATTGATGAATACAATGAAAAGAGTAAATACAACATTTACAAAAGGAATATTATTAAAAAATATTGAAAACAATAGTGTATTTGATTTAGAAGACTTAAACAAAACCTATCCAACAGAAAATTTTAAAGTAATTTTTGATACAGGAAATTCTACGACAACTTTAATTGGTGAAAAATTTGTTAAAGCACTTGGATTAATACCTAAAAAAACTTTTACACATTCAGTTGTAGGTGTTTCAGTAAGTGCTGCAGAAAAATTTAATGAAGTAGTTGAACTAGAAATTAGTTTTAATACAACACTGACTAATATAGACATAAAAAAATCCATAAAAATACGAGCGTATGTAGGAAGTAATCCAACAATATTGTTATTGGGTCAAGGCAATGGTGTATTATATGAATTATTTAAAAATTCATATTGTATTGGTTATGATTTTGATAGAGTCAAATATGAAGAAAAATGCGAACACTCAATGAAAAAAATAGAAGAATATATAAAAGTAATTAATTATATTTATGAAAATTTATATAATGCTGGTAGATATAGTGATATAGAGAGTAATATTAGAACTAAAATAAGAGAAGGTATACTAGATAAACCTATAACGATGTATATAAATTGTATAAAAACAGATGAATATCTAAAAAAAATAGATACTATCTATAGTAGAGCAAAAAAAATAAAAGAAAAAATTACTTCTTCTTCGGGTATAAGAGAGTTTTCAGATTTTTTTGGATTATAAAAATTGAAATAATATTGATATATAAATTAAGATACTATAAATCAATTATAATAACATTATGAGTAATATGTATTTAAGAGATTCATTTCAAGAAGAATATGAAAAAAATATAAATAATAAAATCAACGAAATATTATTGGACCTAAAAGAAGCAACAAAAAATACAGTTTTAAATAATGAAAAAGTCATTATTGTATTTATAAATATGTCTTGTCAAAGTAATGGTATTTTAGACTTTAAAAAAAATAATTATCTAATAGATAAACCAGTTCAATTGTATTTACATAGATTAGATATAATTGAAAAATTTTTAGAACCAATAATTTTAACAAAAGAAAAACTTGAACAAATTACATTTATTTTATCACACTCAAGATTAGAAGGTTATACAAAATATTCATTTTTAGAAACTTGGATAATAAAAAACGATATAAAAAACTTTAAAATTTTTGATTAATTACTCTTTATCTACACAAATATATCCATCAATAAAATCATTTAATTTTGGTCGATCATCTGTTAAAGGTCCATATTGTCCCCAATTATCAGAATGCATAAAAAATAATTCAATTTTTTCAAAATTATTGTTACGACGAGCATACCAAATGCAACCCATTCCTGCATAAAGTTTTGTATAAACTTTGTGTTCTGATAAACCTAATTGTTTACGGGCTTGTAATTGTAATTCTTTTTTTTCTAGATATCCATCTCGTGTTTGTCCAAATATAGTACCTCGTTCTATTTTTGTACTCCATTTTTGAACGGGACATTCTAAACCATCGTGACCGAACTTTTTACAATTACTACACTGATGACCATCCGTTGTATGTGTTATAATGGATTTACAAGATGGTACTGAACATTGAAGGTCAAAAGGAATTATTGTTGTTAACTTTTCAAGTTCTCCAATTTTAAAAGCATTACCACATTCAACTTGACCATGTCCTAGTTTAAGACATTTACCACATTTATGAAAAGAGGTAATATGTGTGTTTGCATAATTACATCCATAAACTGAACATAACTTCATTTTGAAGGATATTAATATTATAATTTAATAAAAAAATATAATAGATTTTTAAAATTTCAATTTTTTATAAAAATACTCCACATTTACAGTATATACAAGTATTATTTATTATGCAATTTTTTGATTTATATAATTGAAAACAATATTTATGGCAATAGTTTGAACAAATTGAACATTCTACCAAATCATAATTAAATTTTTTATCTAATAAAGAACAAAAACAAATTACACATTCCAAATTGTTGGTAATATATTCATTTATTTTTTGATTGATATTTTGAATATCACTTTTATTTTTTGACATTTCCAATAAATTATTTTTAAATTTATTATAAAATAACAAAAATTCAATATTAATTTTATAAACTTCAACTAAAAAAAAAATAATATGTTCACAAAAATATTTTGAACAAGCACAAGTTAATTCTCTAGTATTTATTTTATATTTAATAATTCCATCTAAAATAAAATAATTATTTTTATTTTTAACAAAATTAAATTTTTTGATTAATATTTTGTATTTGTATAAATTATTTTTAATAATATTATAATTCATATTAAAAATATAATTAAATTAAACTTAAGTTTTATTTATTATAATAAAAAAAAAATTTAATTGATAATAATATATAAAATGAAATTTATACATTTTGGATGTTGGAATAATGGTGGATGTTCTGAATCGGGATCAAATGGATTATCATTAATGACAAAAAAATTAAGGGAATATATTAGCTTAAATCCTATTGAATTTTTAGCAGTAGCTGGAGATAATTATTATCCAAAAAAAGATGAAGGGGGAAAACATTTTAATAAAGCAGAATTTTTAAGTGGTTTTAATTGCTTACCTAAAGACATTAAAAAATATTTAATTTTTGGAAATCATGATATTGAAGATAAAGTAATTGATGAAACACATGAGCTAATAAATTGCAAGTTATTAGATGAACAAAAAAAAATAGTTGAAGAAAATGATACATATGAGATATTTGATGATGTGATACATAAAGTTATTGGTGATACTTTAATAATTATGTTTGATAGTAATTTATATGAAAATAAAGAAGACAAAAAAATTATTGACACTTGTTATTCGCAACTATTTAGTGGTTTTGTAAATAAAACTGTATTAAAAATAAAGGATTTAATGTCTTACCAAAATTGTTATATTAAAGACTTGCTAACAACACATTTGGATAAAAAAAATATTATTTTTATAGCACATCATCCAATTTATTCTATAAAAAATAAAAAAGAAAATAAAGATGCATATAAATTAGATAGATTTGTATCATTTATTAAACAAATACATACTATTTTATCAGGAAAAAATATATATTATTTATGTGCTGATACACATTTATATCAAGAAGGAATAGTATATATAACACCCGAAATACAAATAAAACAATACATTGTTGGAACAGGAGGCGCAGAACAAGATAAAATTTATGCAGTAGACAATGACATAATTGAAAATGGAGAATTAGTTTATAGAAAAGGTATTGAAAAAAGAGAATTTGGATTTTTAGAAGTAGATATAAGTGACAGTGATGTAAATTTAAAATTTATTCCTGCAACATTAATGACAGGAGGAAATAAATTAAAAAAATATAAAATATTGAATAAAAATTATTAACTACAATCCATTTTTTCACCAAATGTATTTTGAATAATATAAGGTTCAAAATTTTTTAATCCTGCATATAAATCGTAGTGACCAATACTATAAATTTTAGAAATATAAGTGTATACATAATTATAGTCTAAATTGTAAAATTTCATAATATAAAACATTCCAATTATTAAACTAGAACCAATACCATTTTCACAAAGTATAAAAATATTTTGATTTAAAAGTATTTTTTGATAAATAAAATCAGAAAGATTAATAAGGTATTGTAAGGTTTCGAAAGAAAAATTATTTATATTAAGATTTATGTAATTTGGATGATTTATTAAATTATTAAGATTTGGCGAACAATTAAAAATATAATTTATTGAATGAATAATATTTTGTAAATCATTGGGTGAGCCTATAAAAATATTTGTGTGTAAATTTATCATTATTATAAATATATATAATAATGAATAAAAAAAATTGATTTATAAATATGATATAATTATATCTATTATATAATAGTAATGGATATTAAGAAATTAGAAAACTTTGTGGAAGAAGTTAAGAAATTATTTGAACAAAATAATAATTTAATAGATAATTTAAATAAAACTCAATTTAAATTAAATTCTGCTACTGAAAAAATAAGTATATTGGAAGAAAAAGAAAAAACTCACGAAAATGAAATAAAAAATATAAATAGTGGATTTGAAAAAGAAATAAATATTTTAAAAGAAACAATTAATAATCTCAAAAAAGAAAATAATGAAAAATCTTCAAAAACTATTTGGGAGACTACACAAAACAAAATTAAAGAAAAAGATGAACAAATAGAAGAATTAAAAAAAACAATAGAATTTTTAAAGAGAACTCAATCTGTGTTAACAGGTAATACAACCAAAGTTAAAAAACCAGTAAAAGAACCAGTAAAAGAACCAGTAAAAGAACCAGTAAAAGAACCAGTAAAAGAACCAGTAAAAGAACCAGTAAAAGAACCAGTAAAAGAAACAGTAA
>Ga0194133_10002800_pt1 | contig 26101 bp, 21 predicted proteins | sample TA2KigOf40mmetaG_FD_155448 | JGI IMG/M metagenome (GOLD analysis project Ga0194133, IMG submission 155448) | Freshwater microbial communities from Lake Tanganyika, Tanzania - TA2015055 Kigoma Offshore 40m | ecosystem: Environmental > Aquatic > Freshwater > Lake | place: Tanzania: Lake... | reverse complement strand
CGCGCCGGCTCCACCGATGACGAGGAGGGTGGCCGCGGCGAGTCGCGCACTGAGATAGCGAGCGATGGCGCTCATGACGAGGACCGAGACTCCGTAGCCCGCGGTGAGCAGTCCCGCAACGGCCGGCGAGTTGCCAGCGAGTTCAATCGAGGCGGGGATCATCGCGAAGCCCCCGAGGAGGATTCCTGCTTCGACGAACACGAGCGCGTAGAGGAGCCAGGACCACCCATCACTCAGCACGATGGAAAAGGACCGTCGGATGGGCAGGGAGGGAGCCCTCGGCGGTTCTGGCACCCGGGAGACGTATGCGGCCACGAGAGCCGACAGGGCCGCCGTCACGAGATAGAAGGCTCGCCAACCGATGGTCTCAACCCCCAATCCTGCCGCGAGTGTCCCCAGGGTGATGCCCATGGCAACCCCGGACATGAGCAAGGCAATACGTGGCTGGCGGTCTCGGGGATCCGAAATGGCATCGCCGACGTAGATGAGCGCGGCCGGGAAGACCCCAGCCATGCAGGCACCGGAGAGGGCCCGCATGACGACGAATGCGCCAATAGGCATGGGGATGGCGCTGAGGGCATCGAGGACGGCCGAGAGGAGCAGTGCGGTTCGCATGACGGCCACACGGCCAATGCGATCGGACACAATGCCCCAGACGGGTTGAGCCAGGCCGTACGTCAGGAAGTACGCGCTGGCAGCAAGGGAGATCACCGCGAGGGTCACGTCGAAATCCGTCGACATGGCGAGGAGCATGGGCGGCATGAGGAATCTTGCGAAGGTCGAGATGAATACGCCGGCCAGTAGCGCGAGGACCACCTGACGAGGAAGCGCCTGAGTCACGTGGCTGCCAGGGCTTCCATGTCCTCGACTGTGGGGGCAAAGGCACCCGCCTCGCACCGAAGATTCGCCAGAACCTGCAGCTCCTCCACGGTCACGGCGGGATCGCTACGCAGGCCCAATGACGGAGCGCGCAGGAGATCAAGGTAAGCCGCAGCGCCCAGGTCTTCATGCTCCCTGCCCAGGACCTCCTGGACTTCGGGGGAAGGTGCCCTGAGGAGCCACGATGTGGTCCTCTCCCAGACCCGCAGGAGCGCGGACACGTCTGGCCCGTCTGCCAGCGTCGCCAGGACTGTTCCCGGGTAGATCGGCGAGATGTCTCGGGACGTGGACCACACCTTCATGCCCTTGGATTCCGCTCTCACACGTGACTCAGCATTGAGAATGGTCGCACCCACGACCCCTTGGACCAGCAATTCGGCACGCTTCGGCGTAGCACCCGCCTCGACGAAATCTACTGTCGCTGGCTGAACGCCGAGTCGAGTGAGAAGTGCCTTTAGCAAAAGGGCAAACCCGGACTGGAGGACATCCACGGCGACAGGGATCGACGCGAAGTCTCTCGGGTCGGTGACGTGGGGCCCCGCCATGAGGCAAAGGCCTAGACCTCCATCGATGCCCCGGTGTATGCGCAAAGGCAGCCGCTCGCCCAGGGGATTGGCCGTCGTTGAGGCGTACAGCAGGACGTTGTCAGGGCTGGTAAGAGCCACATCGATGTCACGGTCACGCAGGCTGGCGAACTGCGCGGGGGAGGAGGGAACGGGTCCAACGTCCAGGGACAGCCCCTCCTCGGCATCCCAGCCGAGTTGTCGCGCAGCGATGAGTACTGGGGAACGGCTGAACTGCCCCACCCTCAGAACTCCCACAGCCCCTCCTTGCAATCGTGAGCCTCTCGGGGGCGCCACTGTAGCGGCAGGCAACCCGAGTGGTTCCTCGGCAGGGTCTCGAATCGGACACGGCAGGGGTGAATTGGGCGGGATTGCTTGACAGGTGACCCTGATGGGGAGAAGGTGCGCATGCAAACGATTGTTATCGCTTGCCCAGTCCTGGAGGGAATCGTCTATGGGTACTTCGAGAGTCCGGCTCTCCGGCGGACGCCGCGCGGGAGTCCTTCTCGCTGCTGCGGCGACCATGAGCCTGGTCCTGGCCGCGTGCGGCGGGTCAAATAGTTCGAGTGAGAGTTCGAGCGGTTCAGATTCGGGTGATGTGTCCGCCACGTGCGGGGACGGAGACACGATTCGCATCGGCATTTCATTGCCACTTACGGGAGACTTCTCGCAGCCTGGCGGGGAGGCCAAAAAGGGTTACGAGGTCTGGCAGACACTGACCAATGCCAACGGCGGTCTGCTCGGCAAGCAGATTGAGTTGGTCATCCTGGACGACGCAAGCAGCCAGGAGCAGGTGGTGACCGACTACAACAACCTCATCAGCCAGGAGAAGGTGCCCCTGCTGCTCGGGACCTTCTCGTCCCTGCTGAACTTCCCGGCATCAACGGTGGCCGAGAACAACCAGATGGTCCTCATCGCACCGGCGGGTGGTTCTCCCAAGATCTTCGAGCCGCAGCCGAAGTACTACTTCTTCGCCCAGCAGGCGATCGCACCGGATCAGGCGAATCCCTTCGTGCAGATGATTGCCAATCTGCCCGAGGACCAGCGGCCCAAGACCGCTGCCTACGTCACGATGGACGATCCCTTCGCGGCACCCGTCATTGAGTCCATGCAGGCCCAGTTGGAGGCTGCGGGGGTTCAGACCGTCTACTCTGAGATCTACCCTGAGGGCACCACCAATCTGCAGCCGTTCGCGGCCAAGATTGCGGCGGCTGCTCCTGACCTGGTTGCCCAGGGCGCTGTCTTCGAGGACGGTGTGAGCCTGACCAAGAGCCTCGTGCAGATCGGCTACAACCCGAAGTTGATGTTCCAGACGTCGGCGCCTTCCAATGGCGCTCAGTACGTCGAGGGCGTTGGCGCGGGCAACGAGGATGGAATCTTCTACGCCGTTTCATGGAGCGAGAAGGCGCCGACCCCGGGCAACACGGAGTTCATCGCCGAGTACCAGAAGCAGAACGGCGAGGGCCTTGTCCCCGCTGAGGACGCTGCCGACGCCTACGCGGCCGCAGAGGTCCTGCAAGCTGCCGTGGAGGGAACCGGCGGGTGTGACAACCCGGCGATGGCCGACTGGCTACGCGCCAACTCGGTCTCGACCATCCTCGGTGATCTGACATGGAATGAGATCGGTCAGCCGCAGGGCGAGTTCTTCCTCGCTCAGTGGCAGAACGGTTCGGTGGAGATCGTGGCACCGCCCGCTGCTAGCACCAACGGCGGCAACGTGGTCGTGCCTAAGCCGGACTGGAAGTAGCTCCGAGCCGGGCCCGCGCAGCGAAGTCGTCGCGCGGGCCCGGGCCCGGAGATTGTCGCCGGCTGAGCCGCGTGGAGCCTTGCTGAATACGTCGATCCATAACCAAGGAGAAGCGTGGAAATCCTTCAAGTCCTTGCCTTCGGCATACTTATGGGTGGGGTCTATGCCCTCTTGGCGTCAGGCGTCACGCTGATCTTCGGGGTGCTGGACGTCGTCAACGTCGCTCAGGGGTCATTCCTGGTCTTCAGCGCCCTCTTCACCTGGCAAGTGTGGGACCTCTTCGGGCTCGAGCCCCTCCTGCTCGTGCCCGTCATGGGCTTGGTCATGGGGCTCCTCGGTTGGCTGATCTACCGCGGACTTGTCATCAGGGTGGCCCCACAGGGTCCCGGCATGACCGTCTTGCTCATGTTCGGAGTAGCCATCGCCATGGAGGGCGTGCTCAATATCGTTTTCGGCAACAAGTTCAAGTCGGTGACGCCCCCGTACTTCACCCAGTCCCTGCAGGTCGGCGAACTCGTCCTGCCATACCCGCAGCTCATCTCTGGGCTCCTCGCCATCGTTGTCCTCGGCGGGATCTACGCCTACCTCAAGTTCTCTTGGGCAGGCAGGGCACTTCGCGCTTCGGCCCAGAACAAGGACGGCGCGGCACTGATCGGCATCTCCGCCACTAAGTCGTCTTCCCTAGCCTTCGGGATCGGGGCGATGACCGCTGGAGTCGGCGGCGTCTTGCTCGCGATCATGTACCCCGTATACCCGGCCACGCAGTACGACTGGATCGCCCGTCTGCTGGGCATCATCGTCCTCGGCGGTATGGGTAGCGTGCCCGGTGCCATCGTTGCCTCAATGGTCCTGGGAATCTCCGAGGCGTTCGCCAGCGCCTACGTTCCCCAGTGGTCGTCGGTGTTCTTCTACGGGGTCATCCTCGTGATGCTGCTCTTCCGTCCGCATGGGCTCCTCGGTGAGAAGACGCGAGAGGATGTCGCGGCGTGAGTTTCCTCAAGCAGCCATCCAAGGTCATCCCCCTCGTCTTCATCCTGCTGCTCGTCCTCTACCCCATCATCGGATCGGACACGCGGTACGAGCAGTCGGTTCTCATTGTCTGCCTCCTCTACGCGATCATGGCGTCGGGGTGGAACATCATCAGTGGCCTCGCCGGCTACGTTTCCCTCGGGCACAGCGTCTACCTGTACATCGGCATGTACACGGGTGCCATCCTCGGCAAGGCATGGGGTATCGATCCGATGTACCTCATGCCCGTTGCGGGAGTCATGGCCGGTGCAGTGGCGCTAGTCATCGGCCTCATCGTGCTCCGGACAAAGAGTCACTCTTTCGTGATCATGACGATCGCCGTACTCCTCCTCGTCATGCTCGTCGCAGCGAATTGGAAGTCCCTCACTGGCGGCACTGACGGCTTCATCGTGAAGCAGCCCCCATGGAACAAGGACGATCCAACGACCCCCTACTACTACATCCTGCTCGTACTGCTCCTCCTCACGGTAGCCCTGGTGGCCTTCGTGATGAGGTCGCGTCTGGGCGCCGGGCTGGTGGCCATTCGCAACGATGAGGGCAAGGCTGCCTCCATCGGCATCAACACGACTCTGTACAAGGTGACGGCCTACACGCTCAGCGCCATCCCCTTTGGCTTCGCCGGTGCCGTGTATGCCCAGTACCTCGGGTTCGTGACGCCGTCGCTCACGGTCGCCATCCTCATGAGCGTGTTCATCGTTCTCTCGGCACTCGTGGGAGGGCGGGGCACCCTCTGGGGGCCGGTCCTGGGCGGATTCCTCGTCACGATTGCCAATGAGGGATCGACCCTCCTCGCCGGAGAGTTCAGTGCGCGCCTACTCATCATGGGTGTCATCCTCATCCTGGTAGTGATGTTCATGCCCGCAGGACTTCTTCCCACGATCCAGGGTGCATGGAAGAAGCGACGTACGAAGGCAGCGGCGGTCGCCTTCATTGATCAGGCGTCTATTGCGCAATCGCACGATGCCTCAATTGCGGGAATCATTGCTCGGCCAGGAGAGACGACAGATGCGACCCTGCCCGTTCTTGAAGTGAAGGGAATCGTCAAGCGCTTCGGCGGCGTCACTGCCGTCAATAACGTCGACATGACCGTCGAGCGAGGAAGCATCACGGGCCTCATCGGACCCAACGGCTCCGGGAAGACAACGCTCTTCAACTGCATGACCGGCACCTTCCGGCCTGACGCAGGGGCCGTCCTCCTTGACGGCACGGACATCACCCGCGCCAGGGTGTGGACGAGGGCCCATGACGGCCTCGGGCGCACTTTCCAGATCACGAGGCTCTTCAAATCGATGACGGTGCTCGACAATCTGGTCGCCCCGTTGGAAAAGACGAGCGTGTCGCAGATGGTTGCGGGCCGCTACGCGGGCGATGAGGTGGAGAGAGCTCGCGAAGTCCTTGACTTCATGGGGCTGGCGCAGTTCGAGAAGCAGGAGGCGGCAGCGCTGAGCTTCGGTCAGCAAAAGCTCGTCGAGCTTGCACAGGTTCTCATGCTCAGGCCCAGCATCATTCTTCTCGATGAGCCGGCGAGCGGAATCAATCCCACACTCATCGAGAAACTTGCCAGCGTCATCCGCCGCCTGAATGAGGCGGGAACGACGGTCCTCATCGTGGAGCACAACATCCCGCTCGTCTTGAGTCTGTGCGACAGGGTCCATGTGCTGTCTGGCGGGGAGATCCTGGTGTCGGGCACCCCGGACGAGATTCGCAACGACCCCCAGGTCATCGAGGCTTACCTCGGGCCCGATCACCTGTTGGAGGCGAACGATGCCTGATGTCGTACTCAGCATGGCCGGGGTCGAGGCGGGCTACGGTGGTGGCCTTGTCCTCCAGGGGCTTGACCTGGAGATTGAGGCGGGCACCATTACCTGCATCGTGGGTCCGAATGGGGCAGGAAAGAGCACGGTATTTCGAGTGATCAGCGGTCTCTTGAAGCCCAAGAGCGGATCCGTGGTGTTTCTCGGCGCGAGCATCGCTGGTGACTCACCCAGCGCCATCCTCAAGGCAGGGGTGGCGCAGGTGCCCCAGAACCGCGCGCTCTTCCCCGAAATGACAGTTCACGAGAATGTTCTTCTCGGTGGTTACGCGATTCGCCGCAACAGAGCCCTGTTGAAGCAACGCATGGCCATGGTCGAGGAGATGGTTCCCCTCGTCCGAGACCGCGCCCGTGAGCATGCGGGGAATCTTTCGGGGGGTCAGCGCCGCATGGTCGAGATCGGGCGCGCGCTCATGCTGGATCCGCGACTGGTCCTCATGGACGAGCCCTCACTCGGTCTCGATCCCAAGTCGGTCGCCAAAGTGGCACAGGTGATCCGGGACATGGCGGCTGCGGGACGCACCGTCTTGATGGTTGAGCAGAATGTCCGGCTCGGCATGAAGCTGGCGACGCACGGTGTCGTGATGGAACAGGGCAAGGTTCGACTTACCGGCGATGCCGCCGGCATCGCGGACAATCCTGAGGTTGCCACCATGTACTTGGGGAAGGCCCGTGGCACCTGAGATCGAGATCCTGAATCACCGGTTCAGTGACGCCGAATACCAGCGACGCCGCGCCGAGACGCTTCGCTTGGCGGATTCCGTGGGAGCGGAACGGGTGCTCGCATTCGGTGAAAATCGAAGCGGTCTGCACGTGACCTATCTCTGCGGCTGGGCCGTGACCCGACAAGCGTGGTTGAGTCTTGACGGCGAAGGCGCCCGCATGTGGGTTTCGTTCCACAATCACGTGCCGGCCGCTCGGCGCATGGCCACTGATGTCGAGGTGAACGACATCGCCCTGCTTGCGACCTCTGAGTTCTTCGCGGCACAGGAAATCGTCGCCACGCTTGGCGTGGTGCCGGCCGCCGTGGTCGCCGCTGCCGCGGACGCTGGCGTCCGGCTGGTCCCCATTGATCGTGAGCACGCTGAGTTGCGAGCTATCAAGAGCGATGAGGAGGCAGTAGCCCTGCGACTTGGTGGCCGCGCGAGCGACTTGGGTGCTCAAGCTTTGATTGACGCTTGCAAGGTTGGTGCGACGGATTGGGACCTCCTCGCCGCCGCCCGCTCTGCCTACACAAGAGCTGGCGGTCGAGATCACATCTGCTACATCTGCGTGACGGACATGGATGCTCCTGACCGGGATGTGCCGAGCCAGGTGCCCGAAGGGCGCATGATCACGGATCGGTCGGTGGTCACCTTCGAACTTAGCGCCTCTGTCGCCCCCGAGTACCCGGGCCAGATCCTGCGTACCGTCTTCGTCGGGACTCCGACCGAGGAGTATGTGCGTCTGCATCAGGTGGCGGAGCAGGCCCACGATGACATGCGTGCCGCACTGCGCGAGGGGGCCTCCGCGCAATCAGTTGTTGCTGCAGCCCGATGCATAGAGTCTTCGGGCTTCACCACTACCGATGATCTCTTCCACGGCTTGGGTATGGGCTATTTGGACCCGGTCGGAGTGAGTCCTTCGCGCTTTCCGCGGGCGGAGCCACGGGGTGTCGTTCAACGTGGAATGTCCATTGTGGTTCAGCCCAACGTCACCACGACTGATCACCGCGCTGGTGTTCAGACGGGGCAGATGGTCCTTGTGACAGCGGACGGATTTGAGGATCTCCATGACTTCCAGAGGGGTGTGGTGAGAGCGGGATGACAGATGAGCAGGACGTCCTTGTTCGCGAGGCGATCTCCCATTGGGCCCCGAGGTTCACGACTAATGGAGTCGCCGTCGCCGACTTCCAGCGTGTGACGGCATCGGTGGATCGCTGGGAGGATTGGGCCGATGCCTGGGCCGCAGCGGCAGCCGTTCATGAGGACCTGGGACGGGAGGCGTTGCTCGAAGGCCGCACGCGCTCTGCAGGAACTCACCTGTCCACGGCAGCCGTCTACTACCACTTCGGAAAGTTTGTCTTTGTTGACTACCCGGAAACGATGAGGCGGGTGCACCATTCCGCCGTCGAGTGCCTCACGGACGCGCTGCCATTCCTTGATCCACCTGGGGAGCGCGTCATGATCGCCTTTGATGGCCACGAGATGCCGGCCATCCTGCGCAAGCCACGCGGCCAGGCCATGCCGCCCGTGGTCATCATGGCCCCGGGTTTGGACTCCACCAAGGAGGAACTGCGTAGCACGGAGCAACTCTTCCTCGAGCGAGGGATGGCCACACTCTCCATCGACGGTCCCGGGCAGGGCGAGTCGGAATACTCACAGCCTATTCGAGGGGACTGGGAGGTAGTCGGTAGCGCGGTCGTCGACTGGATAGAGGCCCGAAACGACCTCGATCCGCAGCGAATCGGAGTCTGGGGGGTATCGCTCGGTGGCTACTACGCCCCGCGCATGGTCAGCGGAGAGCACCGCATCAAGGCCTGCGCAGCTTTGGCAGGCCCGTATGACTGGGCAGCCGTATGGGATGGACTTCCCGAACTGACTCGGCGGACGTTCACGTTCCGATCTCACCTGGATTCGCAGGACGAGGCTCGCGAGCACGGTCGATCCCTCAGCTTGGCGGGCCGGACCGGGGACATTCGGTGCCCCCTCCTGGTGGTCTTCGGAGCGCAGGACCGGCTGATTCCGCCGGACGGCGCGCAGCGCCTGGCTGATGAGACCGGGGCAACCCTCCTCATGCTGCCTGACGGCAACCACGGCTGCATGAACGTGGCTGCGAAGCACCGCTACAAGACAGCCGACTGGCTCGCGCACCACCTCCAGGCAAGTCCCACAATCAATCACTAGGGGAGATGATGTTGACACAGCGTTTGACGGCCGGATGGATCGGCCTTGGCAATATGGGGGCGCCCCTGGCTATCCGGCTGGTCAAGGCTGGTTTCGACGTCCAAGTGTGGAATCGAACGGCTGCCAAGGCCAAGCCCGTGCAGGACGTGGGTGCAGAAGTCGCTGAGTCCGTGCGGACCCTGGCGAGTCGCGATGTTGTCTTCAGCATGGTGAGCACCTCAGCAGACCTTGAGCAGGTCATGCTGGATGCAGACTCCGGGTTGCTCACGGGGGAGACGGTGCCGGGGATCGTCGTTGACTGCTCAACGGTGAGCGTCGAGACAAGCAAGCGCATCCGGGAGGCGGCGGAGGCTCGGGGCGTTCGGTTCTTTGCCGCTCCGGTTTCGGGCAACGGCAAGGTTGTGGCTGCCGGGAAGCTGAGTGTTGTCTGCAGCGGAGATCCGGAGACCTTCGAAATCGTCAAGCCGATGATCGAGTCGCTGGGTCGGTCAGTGACATATGTGGGCGAGGGCGAGGCGGCTCGTCTGGTGAAGATCTACCACAACCTGCTTTTGGGGATCTACACCCAATCGCTTGCGGAGATCCTCGTCCTAGCGGAGCGGGGTGGCGTCACGCGTGAGGCGGTGATGGAGTTCATCAACAACTCCGTCATGGGGTGCATCTTCAGTCAGTACAAGACTCCAGCTCTCGTCAACCTGGACTTCCATCCGACCTTCACGCCGGTCCTGCTTCGCAAGGACTTCGATCTAGGACTCACGGAGGCGCGTAAGCATCAGGTGCCCATGCCCATCACGGGTCTCACACGCGACATCGTGGAATCCAGCATTGGCCGTGGTTTCGCCAAGGATGATTTTGCAACGCTGCTCCTTGTCGCTGCCGCCAATGCGGGCATTGAGCTGGAGAGCGAAGACGCTAATGTGACGGACGGGCTGGATCCCGAATGAGTCTCGTGGAGCCCACCGGAGAGTTCATCCGCCGCCGCCAAGTCGCGGGCACCACGCATGCGACCATGCGCACGGTTCTGGACTACGCAGATGCAGGCGTTCAGGTCACTGACGAGCCGGCAGCGGCCGGAGGTGGAGGTTCAGGCCCCACGCCGCTGCAGTCCGTGCTCGGCGCATTGTGTGGATGCGAGGCCGTCACCTTTCGACGGACGGCGACGGAGTTCGGCTTCGAATACGACCGTATCGACTTTGAGGCCGCCTGCACGATTGACATTCGTGGGCGCAGCGGGGATCGCTCGGTGAGGCCGCACTTCCAGACGGTGAAGCTGCAGGCAACGGTGATCACGTCCCAGTCTCAGGAGGCGCTGGACGAGCTCGTTGAGGAGGTTGAGGCCCGCTGCCCCGTCATGAACCTGATGAAGGACGCTGGGGTCCGCCTCGATGTCAGATGGGTGGCCGTCGCCCCTGGCCCTCAAGTCCGGAGCGAGTTGGAGCTTCCCGCTTGACAGGCACCGGTTGGCAATTACATTAATACAAACGATTGCAATCCCCGCATCCCTTGGGCATACGGGCAGCGAACGCGGGCAATGAAAGAGGGTGATCGCGCATGCAAGTCAGGCAGTACCTCATCCGCCGCTTGGCGCTCCTGCCTCTGATCATGCTCGGCGTGAGCATCATCGTGTTCACCCTCACTCGCTTCACCGGTTCTCCGGTCGGGATCTATGCAACCCCCAACATGACGCCGGTGGAGGTGGCCGCGCTTGAGGAGCGGTACCGCCTCGATGAACCCATTCCCGTGCAGTACGCCTACTGGCTCGGTGGTCTCCTTCGCGGTGATCTGGGCTGGTCGGGGGTATCCGTGGCGCCCGTCACGGACGTCATCGGGTTGAAGCTCACGGCGACCCTCGAGCTGGCCATCTTCGCGGCACTTGTCGCCATCATCGGTGGTATCGCACTCGGCACCATCGCGGGCGTGCGACGCAACAAGGCGCCCGACCACGCTGCCCGCTTCTTCTCGATCCTCGGCGCGAGCACGCCGACCTTCTGGTTTGGCCTCCTCCTCCTCATCCCGTTCTACCTGTGGCTCGACTGGTTCCCCTTGGGTCGCTCCACCCCGGAGATCTTCGACACGATTGCCCACCCCACCGGGCTGTACACCGTGGACGCCGTGATCGGCCTCAATCCGTCGGCCATCTGGGACTCGATCAGGCACATCATCCTGCCGGCGGTGGTGCTCGGGTTCGGGTCCATGGCGATCATCGTTCGCATGATGCGTTCCTCGATGGTCGAGACGATGTCCGAGGAGTACGTCGACGCGGCGCGGGCCAAGGGCTTGCCGGAGAAGCTCGTCGTCAAGCGACACGCGCGCCGGAATGCCCTTGTGCCGACGGCAACAGTCATCGGCCTGAGTTTCGGCTTTCTCCTCCAGGGAGCGGTAGCGGTGGAGCTGATCTTCCGATGGCCGGGGCTGGGCCAGTGGGTCACCAGCGCGATCCTCTCCGGTGATCAGGCGACCATCATGGCCTATGTGCTCATCACCAGCCTGATCTTCATGCTGGTCAATCTGACCGTGGACATTGCGTACGCGTACCTCGACCGACGGGTGGTACTCGGATCATGACGATGACCTCGGCCCCTACGTCATCCCCGGCCGGGCAGACAGGGAAGACGACCCTGCGCACGCGTGCCTCATCCGTGCGCTGGGCTCGCCGCAGGGAGGTTCTTCGTGAGGTGATGCGCAATCCGCTCACGGTCGTCGGGTTCGTCATCATCGCGCTCTTCCTCCTCATGGCGCTGATGGCGCCGCTCCTCACCGAGGCCAATCAACCGGATCCTTATCAGAGTCCTCGTGACTGGGGCAACATCGATGTTCCCCCAGGAGTGGAGGGCCATGTTCTGGGCACTGACTCGACAGGTGGCGATGTCCTGTACGGCATCATCTGGGGTTCGCGGCTTTCCCTTCAGCTGTCACTCACGGTGGTCATCTCCACTCTTGTCATCGGCACCATCGTTGGCAGTGTCGCGGCGATGCGCGGCGGCCGTGTCGACAACTTCCTGATGCGCGTCGTGGACGTGTTCCTCGCGATCCCGGAGTTGATCTTTGCTCTGGCGATCGCCGCGGTGCTGGGACCGTCCTTCCGCAACATCATCCTGGCGCTTGCGGTGGTCTTCTGGGTCAAGTACGCACGCATCATTAGAGGCGAGATTATCCGGGTGAAGCAGACCGACTACGTAGCGGCTGCGCATGTCGTGGGCGATTCGAACTGGAACATCTACCGAAAGGATGTTCTCCCGAACGCAGTGACGCCGCTGGTTGTCCAGGCGACCTTGGACATGGGCAATGTGGTTCTCATCGGTGCGGCCCTGAGCTACATCGGACTCGCGCAAGCGGGCCTCACCGAATGGGGTGCGATGGTGAGCGCCGGGCAATCGGGCATCCTGGCTGGGCAATGGTGGGTGTCGACCTTTGCCGGCGTGGCGATTCTCCTCTGGGCTCTTGCTTTCAACCTCGTGGGTGACGGCCTCCGTGACGCTCTCGATCCTAAGACGGAGGGGCGGTGAGCGTGGAGACACCATCTGACGACTGGCTGCTGCGTGTCGAGGACCTCAGCGTTCACTTCCACACCCCACGCGGAGTCGTGCAGGCAGTTGACCACATCACCTTCGAGGTTCGGCCGAAGGAAACACTGGCACTAGTCGGCGAGACGGGGTGTGGGAAGAGCGTGACGGCCCGTTCGATCATGAAACTCGTGCCTGAGCCTCCGGGGGAGTATGCATCCGGCTCGATCCTGCTGCGCAGTCCTAGCACCGGAGCGGTGATCGACATGCTCACGGCCCCGATGGACCAGGTTCGCGCTACGCGCGGCGACCGGATTGCAATGATCTTCCAGGATCCGGGAAAGGCCCTGAATCCTTCCCTGACGATCGGTCGTCAGTTGGCGGAGGTCTTCGGCGAGCATCGTGCCCGCATGCTCCTGACTCAAGCGGGCATCGATCCTGACCACGCACCCGTTGGTTCCGGTGCGATCGCCAGCCAGCGTGCGGGGGTCATCCGGCGAAACTTCTTCCACCTCACTCATCCCGGGCAGTCGCGTGCCCTTCGCGCGGCAGTTGACGACGCGGTCATCAACGCCCTCTCCGATACCGGCATTCCCAATCCTCGAAAAGTGATGTCGAGCTATCCGCACGAGTTGTCCGGTGGCATGAAGCAACGCGTGATGATCGCTCAGGCACTTGCCTGCGATCCGGATCTGCTGATCGCCGACGAGCCCACGACCGCTCTCGACGTCACGATCCAGGCGCGCATCCTTGATCTCATCAACGACTTGCAGCAGCGTCGAGGTACGGCGATTCTCTACATCACGCATGATCTCTCCCTCGTGCGCCAGTTCGCTGATCGACTCGCGGTGATGTACGCCGGTCGAATGGTCGAGAGTGGACCGGCGCTCGAGGTGCTGAAGGCTCCGCAGCACCCGTACACGCAGGGCCTCCTCGCCGCCATTCCGCGGGCCGGAACCCCCCGGGGGCAGCTTGCCGCTATCGCAGGGTCCGTCCCTCAACTCGTCGATCCACCGCCTCAGTGCCACTTCAGCTCCCGGTGTGGCTGGAGCGCTGAGGTGTGCACCACGCATGTTCCGCATTTGATTGGACTGCCGGGGGAACGGAAGGTCGCCTGCCTCCGCTTCGAGCAGGCCTCGAGTATCGGTGTCGAGGAGGCTGAGATGCCACTGCGTGCCGCTCACGTCGAGGTGGGTCCCTAGTGAGCGTCACGCTAGATCACCAGAACGTCGGTCAGCCTGCCCCATCAAGCGGTGGGGATGTCATGACGCTGCATGACGTGACAGTTCACTACCCGGTCAAGCAGGGAGTGCTGCAGCGTGTGACGGGAGCGGTTCGTGCCGTTGACGGTGTCGATCTGTCGATTCGACGTGGTCAGACGCTGGGACTGGTGGGCGAGTCGGGATGTGGCAAGACCACCCTCGGGCGAGTGATCGCAGGACTCGTGCCGGCCACGGGCGGAGACATCTGGTTCGATCTCGATGAAGCCCTGCGATCTCGAATGGAGCACCTGCGCTCGGTCCCCGCTGAGTCTATGACAGCGCAGGAGCGCAGTGAGTGGGCGACCCTGCAGGCGAACCATCGGCTGGGGGCGATGACAAAGGAACGTCAACGTGTCTACCGACGCAATTGCCAGTTCGTCTTCCAGGACGCATTTGCCTCGTTGAACCCCCGCCAACTCGTTCGTGACATCGTCGGAAGGCCGCTCCGCGTCTACCACGAGGCGACGGGCAGCGACCTGGACGTCAAGGTGATCAATCTGCTTGAGCGGGTGGGACTGGGGCCGCAGCATCTCCTGCGCTATCCCCATCAGTTCTCCGGAGGCCAGCGGCAGCGCATCTCCATCGCTCGGGCGCTGGCCCTGAATCCGGAGTTTGTGGTGCTCGATGAGCCAACCAGCGCACTTGATGTGTCCGTTCAAGCGCAGATCCTCAACCTCCTCGTTGAGCTTCAGGAGGATCTGGGACTCACCTACCTCTTCATCACCCATGACCTTGGGGTGGTCCAGCACATGTCCGACTACCTGGCGGTAATGTACCTCGGTCGGATCGCGGAAGTCGGGCCAACGGACCAGGTGTTCACTGATCCGCTCCACCCGTACACCAAGGTCCTTCGCGATTCCAATCCGTCGCTGGAGGGCGATGAGGTGGATGGCTCCGCGCACCTGCGCCTCACGGGAACTGTGCCCAATCCCATCGATCCGCCGCAGGGATGCCGCCTCCATCCGCGGTGCCCGGTCTCCCAGCCCGAGTGCGGTTGGCAGGTGGATGACATGTTCTTAAGCCTGGAGACGAGCACTCCTGCATCCTTCGACGCGATTTCTCGAGTCGAGCGCAGCGGACCATTCGCCGCGCAACTCGTCATGGCCGACGACGCTTCGGCGCGGCACCTTCATGACGAGATCACGAACTCACGGTCGCCATTCGGTCGTGCCGTAGAGAGCATCACGCTGAATGGGGCGAACGTCTCCATCCGGCTGCGGGAGGTGGAGGAGATCCCTCTCATCCCGGTATCACCCGGGCGCATGAGTTCCTGCCTCCTCTCGGGGCGCCCGGGAGGCATCACCCCTCCATCCGAATCCCGCTAGTCTTGCGTTCGAGGAAGGTAGACGTGCACATGTCGGTCTCTCAACATGGAAGTGTGAATCGCGGTCGTCATCGCAGGCGCACCGCGTGTGCAGCAATCGTGGGCGCTGCTGCGCTAGGTCTGGTTCTGAGTGCATGCGTTGGTTCCTCGGGCGGCGGCGATGCCGCTGGCACGAGTCCCGGGGATTCAGGCGGAGGCACCGCTGCCGTGTCCAACGCGAGCGTGATCGTGCATGCCCAGAATGGCGAGCCGAGCAGCCTTGACCCGGCGCGGGCCGAGCAGGGGGAGAAGGGTGAGGCGTTCATCGATAACGTCTACGAGCGCCTCCTCGATGTCGGACCAGAAGGGCCCGAGTTGATCCCGTCACTGGCCACAGAGGTGCCCACACAGGAGAACGGGCTGGTCAGCGAGGATCGACTGACGTACACCTTCCCGCTTCGCCAGGGTGTGAAGTTCCACGATGGAACCGACTTCACGGCCGAGGATGTGGTGTTCTCGTGGCAGCGCGCGATGACCATGAACCTCCCAGAGGGTCAGGCGTCAGCTCTCGTTGACTCGATCGCGTCCATGCGGGCTGTTGACGAATCCACGTTCGAGGTGACGCTCAACGAGCCCGACGCGTCGTTCCTCTACTCAGTGGTGCTCAACCCGGTTGCATCGATCGTCAGCCCGGATGCCGTCGAGGCCAATGGCGGCGTGGTCGCGGACACTCCCAGTGAGTGGATGGACACCAACATGGTCGGCACAGGTCCCTACGTGTTCGACAGCTGGAAGCGTGGCGAGTCACTCCTGATGACCGTCAACCCGGACTACTGGGGCACGAAGGCCGGAGCGGACGTCCGCTGGGACATCACCCCGGAGGAGAGCTCGCGAGTTCTCGCTCTGCAGGCCGGAGATGCCGACATCATCGACATCTCCCCTTCCAATGTGAGCGATGTCGAGGGTGTGGAGGGCGTCTCCATCTACGAGAACGGACTCCTCCTCGAGCCGATTCATCTGGGCTTCAATATGCGCTCGGATGCTCTGCCCGATGGGGATACCATCCCGAGTGACTTCTTCGCTGACAAGCGGATCCGTCAGGCGTTCAACTACGCATTCGATTACGACACGTACATCAATTCGTTCCTCGATGGCTACGGTGCGCGGTATACGTCGTACATTCCGCAAGGCGTCTTTGGATACGACGCCACGGCTCCGGTCTACGAATACGATCCGGCCAAGGCCGCGGAGTTGCTCCAGCAGACGGAGTACTGGGATAAGGGCTTCACGGTGTCGATCCTGGTTCAGGCGGGTGAGCCCGAGTTCGAGGGCGTTGCGCTGCTCATGAAGGACGGCATCGAGAAGCTCAACCCGAACTTCAAGGTGAACGTGGTCAACCAGGCTGAGACTCAATTCGATGAGAACCTCGGTGCGGATCCCGTGCCCTATGCGCTTTGGGTCAAGAATGCCGATCCGGGTGCGGATCCGCACCAGTTCTTCGATCCGCTGCAGCACCCGGACGGTGACTGGGGTTCAAAGCACGGCATGCGCGAGGCGTACGCGGATCCCGACAAGATCGCAGAACTAATCGATGCGGGCAAGGCGACGGTGAACCCGGAGGAGCGTGCGGCGATCTATGCCGAGCTGCAGAGGCTTCTCTACGAGGATCCGATGTGGGTCTACGCGGCGCAGGAGGGCCTGGCCTTCCCGTACCGAAGCTGGCTCAACGGATTCGTGGTCAACCCCCTCTGGCGTGGACCGCACTACGAGTACTACTCAAAGGGGTAGTTGTCCTTCGTCCCGGTCGGGGAGTGGGCGGTAAATCTTGGCGCCGCCCGCTCCCCGACGGTTCGAGCGGACGGATCGTCGTGGCGCGATGTGAGGTCACGGTGATGCGGTTCTGCAGACTCTGCTGACTCAGCCGGGGAAGTCAAGCCCGAGATCTCGCATCATGACCATCGCGGCGTTGCGTCCCGGAGAGCCCGTGATCGAGCCGCCCGGGTGCGTGGTACCGCCAGTCTGGTAAAGCCCGGGAATGGGCATGGCATGGCTTGCCCATCCGGCCGCCGGGCGTAGCGGGCCGCTGAAGGGCACGCCCTTGTCGCCTCCGTGTGCGCACCCATTGATCATGTGCGGATTCCATCGCTCGATGTCGAGCGGGCTCTTCACGATGCGCGCCTCGACGGTGGAGGAATTCATATTCGGGATCTGCGTTGAGATGTAGTCGACCATCGCGTCAGCGTGCCGCTCCTTGGCGTCGTCCCAGGAGTCGTATCCGTAGGGGGCCACGTGGGAGCAGGGCACGAGGATCTTGACGGTGTGCATCCCTTCGGGCGCACGGGAGGCATCGACGAGGGTGGGAGTTGCGACCAGGGTCCAAGCGGATCCCTCAACGGGCCGACGATCGCGAATGTCCCGGACCAGCCGGACCACATCGTGTGGCCATAGCGCCAGCCCGCTGCTCACGGCGGTGTCTTCAGGGGCCTTGCCGGCGAAGGTCGGGACCTCATTCATGACGAGAAACGCCGCGAAAAGCGGAATACCGATGTCGTAGGTCTCCACCCCGTAGGTGAACGCGTCCCCCCACGAATCCTGGGGCGCCATCTCGAGGAGGTGCTTGACGTGAATGGTGGAAAGCACTGCCTCACGAGCCAGGAACTGACGTCCGTCGGTCGCTTCTACGCCGACGCATCGGTCACCCTCCAGGAGAAGTCGGGACACCCGGGTGTTGGCCACGAATTCACCGCCATGCTCTGTGATCACAGCCATGAGCGCGTCCGTGAGACGTCCGGACCCTCCGAGGGGGATGGTCCAACTACGCTTTTGGCGCCCGCCCATGATCGAGTAGGGGAGGACGCCGGACCCAGGCAGATCCACCGATCCGAAAGTTTGGCAGGCCTCCCAGAGCAGGAATGCCTGGATGTGCTCCTCGGTGAACTCGTGCATGATCACGTCGACGGCACTGAGAGCCCGGCGGCGTCGCCATACTCCGCCGTTGGGGAGCTCGTCGAGGAGTTGGTCTAATGACTGTCCCCAGCCGATGGGCGTGTTATTGGCCTTGCCGAAGGCGACCTTGGCCTGTTCCCAGTCCTCCAGGAACTCTCGGTAGTAGTCGGCGTCGCGTTGACTGAAGCGAGCGAACTCGGCGTGAGTCCGATCGGGGTCGAGATACATGCCGATCTGCTCCCCGTCAGGCATCGCAACTCGAGCGACCGGGTCGGGGTCGACGTAGGTCAGGCCGTGTGCACCGACGAGGCCGAGGGCATCGTCACGTATGACGGGGTTTGACTGAATGATCGTGTGCCCGGTTGAGCAGGAGTCCATGAAGTAGCCGGGGAGGTATTCCTCGGTGGCGACGCCTCCGCCAGGGATCGGTCGGGCATCGACGATGAGCACGGTCTTGCCGGCCCGAGCGAGGTAGGCGGCGGCGATCAGGGCGTTGTGGCCGGCCCCTGCCACCACGATGTCGGCCGTCTGGGCTTCTGTCATGCAATCGATTGTATTTAGGCACTTCGGGCATGTCTGCTGAATGCCAGGGGCGAAGGGATGATCGCCCGGGGCCTTAGCCCTCCAGGGCAGCGAGGATGTGATCGGGACTCAACGGCAGGTCTTGGACACGCACGCCCAGGGCGTCGCGCAGGGCATTGCCAAGTGCAGCCGCCGTGGGTCCGGAGGCAGCCTCGCCTGAGCCCAACCAGGGCTGTTCGGGCCGATCAATCAAGGAAGTGCTGACCGGCGGAGCCTGAGTGAATCGCAGGATCGGGTAGGACTCCCAGTCACTGCTGAGAATTGTTCCCTCAGCGAATCGGAGGCGCTCGTACAGAGTCCAGCTGACGGATTGGATGGCTCCTCCTTCGATCTGATTGAGAACGCCGTCAGGGTTGACGATGCGGCCGCAGTCGACGGCAATCCACAGGTGACAGACATCGATGGCGTTGACTGCCTCGATCTCTGCGACTACCGCACACCAGGCACCGGAGTTCTTGTAGCGCGCGAAGCCGATGCCCCTGCCCCGGTTGTCTGCGAGGGGTCCACCCCAGGAGGCCATCTCCGCGGCTCTTTCGATGACCGCTCGACTTCGCGGATCATCGAGGTGTCTGAGACGGTATTCCACGGGATCCATTCCGTGATGGCGTGCGATGTCGTCTATGTGCGATTCGATCGCGAAGACGTTCATGTGGGCGCCCAGTGAGCGCATGGCCGATGCGCGAATGGGCATCTGGCGCAGGCGGTGAGACGTCGCCCTCACAGAAGGTATCCGATACGCCGGGATCGCATTGCGGCCCGTGCCTTGTCCCGCGGCCAAGGGGGGGTCATTCGAAGGCGGAATCTCCTCACCCCCCGCCTGGTCGGCGTAGGCGAGGAGGGAGGGGCTCGGAAGCGTGGACGGTCGCGAGGAGTGGCCGTTGCCATACCCGTCCCACGCCCATGACAAGAGGGCGCCGTCAGCGTCGGCTGTGGCTTCGAGATCGACGACCATCGCGGGTGCCATCGGACCCCACGAGAGCTCGTCCGTCCTCGTCCACGTGACGTGGATGGGCACGCCGGGGACAGCACGCGCGAGGAGCACGGCGTCGTAAGCGACGTCGTCAGCGGGATTGTGTCCGTAGCAGCCAGCCCCCTCGATGTGATGAACGGTGACCGTCGAGGCATCGCGTCCCAAGGCTCGGGCGATGTCCCGTCGCAGTGGATACACGCCTTGGGTGTGGCTCCATACCTCAATCCCCTCAGCACTCACTGAAGCGATCGCGCAGGACGTGCCGATGGAAGCATGCTCAAGGAAAGGACGCGTGTAGCGCGCCCGAAAGGCCATTCCGCCCCCTCGCTCACCATCGGAGAGGGAGGTGTCCTCGGTGGGGGCAGACGTGAGGAAGGCAGGGACGGAGGCGTCGTCGAGCTCCGGCGGTTGCCCCGTCCATTCGCAAAGCTCCCGCACCGTCTCCGCGGCGGCGATGGCATGGATCTCACGACTGGCCACCACCCCAACGACACTTCCATCAACGACCAAGGTGGAATCTCCGGGCAGGTCGATGGCTACCGGTGGTCGTACCAGTCGCGCGCCGCGGAACGGAGGCCGAACCATGCGGCCGAAGCGCATGCCGGGGAGTCGCATGTCCTGGATGTAGCTCGGTGCGCCAAGGACCTTCCCGGGAAGGTCACCTCGCGGCACGGAGTCACCGATGAGATCCCGCTTGTCCACCTGCCCACCGTCGGTGAGGTCTACGGGTACGTTTAGGTCCACGTCGCCGGCTAGCTCGGCGTAAGTCACCGAGGCGTCCCCCCGCGTGAATCGGCCTTCGAGCAACTGCACGGATCCACCGAGGCGACGTTCAGCTGCCTCCATACAGACCCGGCGAGCCGTGCCGGCCGCCAAGTGGAGTGCGCTGCCCGACTGTTGAATCGACAGGCTGCCGGCGGTGAAGCCTTCGTCGGGGGAGAGGGTGGTCGATGGCGCCGCCATGCGCACCTGGTCAAGGGGGACTCCCAAGCCGGACGCGACAATCTGAGCCAGTGCGGTGGATATGCCCTGGCCGATTTCAGACTTTCCCGTGCGGGCGAAGATCGTGCCATCGCTGTCGATGCAGATCCACTCCGAGACGAAGGGGGCCGCGTCTAGGGAGGGATTCATGGGTTGCCCTCTCCCGCGTCGGCCCCGGAAGTCAGGTTCATCAGAGCTGCGATCACGCGCGGGTGAATGCCGCAACGACACAGGTGTCCATTGAGTACCTCCTTGATGCGCTCCTCAGAAACCACAGGTCCTTCACGGTCCACCAATGCGGCAGCGCGCATGACGATTCCGGAGAGGCAGAAGCCGCACTGACCTGCCTGAGCTTCGATCAGGGCCCGCTGCACTGGATGGGGCCCGTCCGCCGTCAGCCCCGCTGGCGTGGTGATGGCCTTGGTTCCTACTGACCACAGTGGCGTGTCGCAGGAGTGAACCGGGGTGTCATCCAGCCACACAGTGCAGGCGCCGCAGAGGCCCGCTCCGCAGCCGTATCGGACGCCGACGTACCCATGCTCGCGTAGGACCCAGAGAAGCGGCGTATCCGGCGGCGCTGAGACGACCACGGCCGCGCCGTCGATGGCGAGGGGGACCTCTTCGTCCATGGCACCTCCAGTGAGCGCAATCGATTGCAGTATCCTAGGGGACCACGATCCCCGAGGAGGAGCCGTGCCCCAGAGAATCTCGTATGTCCCCTTCGACACACTCGACGGCCGGATGCAGGCCGAACTCCGCCGATGTGCAGAGCACGGCACGCCGCGTCCGGAGTCATCGGCAGTGCGCGCGCATTCTCCTCGGTCTTTCTGGTTCTTCGCTGACTCCTGGCAGAGCATCTTCCGGGAGGGCGTCGTCGACCATGCGATCAAGGAGCTCTGTCGCGTCTACATTTCACGGACCGTGACGTGCGAGTTCTGCGGGAATCAGCGCTCAGAGAAGGCAGTGGAGGCCGGTCTGCAGGATATGCAGTACGACGACTTGCTCAACTTCGAAACCTCATCGGCGTACTCTCCCGAGCAGAAGGCGGCGCTTCGTTACGCGCAAGCGATCGCTTGGGGGCCTTCCAGTGTCGATGAGCAGCTGATGTGGGGGGAGTTGGCCAAGTACTTCACGGAGGAGCAGATGGTCGAACTCGGATGCAGCATCGGCCTCACGTTCGGCCAGCAGAGTTGGATCCGCCTTCTCGGCATTGACCACCACCAGTACCTCGCGGGCTCAGGCGGAGGCATGACTCCTGGTTTTGAGGACGCGGATTCGCTGGTTGCCTCAAAGGCGTCCGACGACTACTGGGCCAGTCGTTGATCTCTCAGCCGAGGAGCAGACGGGTGGGTCGCTCGACGAGAGAGGTGAAGGCCGCCATCCACTCCGCGGCGACCGCGCCGTCGATCGGGCGGTGATCCACAGAGAGGGAGAACCGCATGACGGATCCCACAGTGAGGGCTCCGTCTCGGACGACGGGGCACGCGCGGGCAGCGCCTACCGCCAGGATCGACGACTGGGGGGGATTGATGATGGCATCGAAGTCCTCCGTGCCGAACATCCCGAGGTTGGTCAAGGTAGTGACACCGCCCTCCAGCTCGTGCTGTCGAAGCGATCCGTTGCGAGCGCGGGTCGCCAGGTCTGCAGTCACCTGGGCGATCTCCCGGACAGACATCGACTCGACATCGCGCACAACAGGAGTGACAAGCCCCGTGTCTGTGGCAACAGCAAGCCCAATGTCCACGCGCCGATGATGGAGAAGAGCCTCGTCGGTCCAAACAACGTTGGCCCTTGGCACTCGGGAAAATGCCATCGCCATTGCCTTGAGCAGCATGTCGGTCACGGATACGCGCAAGTCCTCACCGTCATTGATCTCCGAGCGCACGGCAAACAGACGGTCGACCTCGGCGCTTGCCCGGAGGTAGAAGTGAGGTGACTCTGCCTTGCTCTGAGTCAGTCGGGTGGCGATTGCGCGTCGGAGCCGAGAATGGGGCACCGCCTCGGGGGCAGTCTCGACCGGTATTGAAGTCGATTGCGCGGGTGCGCCCGTTGGTACGGCGGCAGCGACCCGGGCAGACGCCCCTGCCGAGAGGTGGTCCTGAATGTCGCGCCGCCTGATTCGTCCATTCGGGCCGCTGCCGGCCACCTGCGCTAGGTCAATGTTGGACTCTCGCGCGAGCCGACGTGCGAGTGGGCTCGCGAAGATCCGGCTCGGGCGGTCGCGCGTTGGGGCCGGCGGGCTGGAGGTAGGGGCCGGGGCATGAGTCGGGGACGGTGACTTCGGCCCCTGCGACGGAATGTCGACACCACCGAGGAGTTGCGCCAAGACTGAATCGACGTCGCTGACCACCTCGCCGGGTGCAGCGATCACGGCGATCGGCTCCCCGATAGCAACCTCCGTGCCCTCGGCCACCAGCGGATGCACGAGCACCCCGGCGTGCTCCGCCTCGTAGTCAACGACGGCCTTGTCGGTCTCGATGATGGCGATGACCTGCCCGGCCGAAAACTCATTGCCGGCGCCAAGCGGCCAGGCAGAAAGCAGCGCGCTCTGGGCGCCGGCGGCTACCTCGGGCATTCGCAGCAACTCAGCCACGACCCACCTCCGTCATCTCGCGAAGCGCACTGGCGACTTCCTCTGTCTTCGCGATTGCGGCGCGCTCGAGGACCTTGCTGATGCTCGGCGATGCTTCGCCGCCCGTCACGCGCTGGACTGGCTGGTCAAGCCAATCGAAATAGCGACGGTGTATCTCGTCCGCGAGCCAGCTGCCGTAAGAGGTACCCAGCGCACCCTGCTCGGCGATGAGCACGTTGTTGGTCTTCTTAATGCTGGCTCCGATGGTTTCCCAGTCAATGCTTGCCCGATCGAGCCAGCGCAGGTCTATGACCTCCGCATCCACGCTGCTGACTTCCTCGACTGCAGTGAGGACATGGTGAGTCATGCCGAGATACGTCAGGACCGTGAGGTCGTCACCGCTGCGCCTGACCGCCGCGCTACCAACCGGGATAGAGAAGTCATAGTCCTCTATTGGGACGGGGCCGGTGGAGGTGTAGAGATCGACGTGTTCCAGGACGAGCACGGGATCATCGCAGGCGAGCGCGGTATTCATGAGTCCGACGTAGTCGAAGGGAGTGGAGGGAGCGACAATCCGCCAGCCGGGATTCGTGACGAAAATTCCCGCGGGATCCATGGAGTGCTGGGATCCGTACCCGGTTCCTTGGGCGACTTTGCTTCGGAGGACCACCGGCACCGTGCCGCTACCTCCGAACATGTGTCGCGCCTTGCCGATCTGGTTGAAGAGCTGATCTGCCGCGACCCACATGAAGTCGGCGTACATGTATTCGATGACGGGGCGGTAACGGCCGTCAAGCGCCATGCCCCCGGCCAATCCTGTGAAGGCATTCTCACTGATGGGGGTGCCCAGGATTCGATCCGGGAAGCGGTCTTTGAGGCCACGAGTGGCTCCGTTTGTGCCGCCATTGAGCCGATGGATGTCCTCGCCCAGAACAACCACTCGGGGATCGGTTTCCATGCGTCGGCCGAGCACAGCGGCGATGGCGTCGATGAACTTGCCGTCTTGTGTACCACCGGGGACATCGGCCACCGTTGCGGTTCGTGCTCCGGACAATTCGCTGAGATCTCCGCGCACGCCTACGTCGACGAATGCCGGATCCGGCCACTCCGAAGGTCGGATCCTTCGCTCATCAGGTTTGCCGCCAGGAAGCGGCTCCGTGAGTTGCGAACTGATCTGTGACATGACGTCGCGGGCGCGGTCAAGGAAGGTCTGGACCTCCTCGTCACTGAGGAGCCCGCGGCGGACGACGTGAGATCTCACGAGATCCAACGGATCTTGCGCCTTCCACGCCGCCTCCTCGTCCTTGCTGCGGTAGCGAAAGGCACTTCCCGGGAATGCCCCATTTTGGTGGTAGAACCTGTAGACGTCGGCCTCAACCACGGATGGGCCGTCACCCGCCCGCATGTGGGCGGCCGCTTCGCGCATGGCGAGGTAGACGGCCAGCGGGTCCATGCCGTCGACCTTCCAACTCCGGATGCCAAAACCCGGACCCCGCGCAGAAAGTCGAGGTTCTTTTGTGGCCTCCTCAACGTGGGTGGACACGGCATACAGGTTGTTCTCGATGAAGAAGCACAGGGGGAGGTCCCAGGCTGCTGCGAGATTGAAGGTTTCGAGGGTGGATCCGATGTTGGATGCGCCGTCGCCGAAGTACGTCACCGCGACGTTTTCGGAACCTGCATGTTTATGCGCCCACGCAGACCCCGCTGCCAGAGGGACGCCGCCTCCGACGATGGCATTGGTTCCGATGGCACCAGCATCCGTCCACTGAAGGTGCATTGAGCCGCCGCGCCCGTGGCTGAATCCCCGCTCGAGACCGCAAATTTCTGCCAACGTGGTGAGCAATGCTGAGTGGACGGTATCCGTGAGAGACGCCCGGGGATCTACGCCGCCTGGTGCCACATGAGCGAGGACCTTGGAGAGGAACTGATGGTGGCCCCGATGGGTCCCGTTGACGGTGTCGCCAGGGATGAGCGCCAGGACCGAGCCGACCGCGCCGCCCTCCTGGCCGATGCTGGAGTGTGCAGGACCATGGACGAGGCCTGCGGTCGCGAGCGCAAGCACCTCGTCTTCGAAGACTCGGATCAGCGCAATTTGGGTGAGCATCTCCAGCAGCAGCTCGGGGTCGGCTGCGTCCCAGTCGGAGAGCGTGGTCTGGATCTGGACCCAGGAGGCGCTAGGGCTCAGGGGTGTGTGCTCGGCCATGGAGTTATGGTATCGGTTATGGATCCAATCTCAAGAGACTTGCAGGATTCTTTGGGCACATCTGCAAGCGGAGGCGCTATTCTGGATCCAGTCTGCATCTTCAGGATCCAGAATCGCCCGCAGTCCAACTCGCTCCAATGAGGGGAAGGGTTCCCGTGAGCTCTCTGCCTGGCGTGCGTCGCCTCGATCACATCGGCTTCACGGTGCCGGATCTCGCCGAGGCGCACGAGTTCCTCGTCGATGTCCTGGGGTGCGAGTACATGTACAAATTGGGGCCATTCGAGCACCCGGACAGCGAGTGGATGGCGGAGCACCTCAATGTCCACCCTCGAGCCATCATGCGCGAACTTCACTTCTTCCGTCTCGGAGGTGAGGCGGTATTCGAGGTATTCGAGTACGAGGCACCGGATCAGGTTCGGTCGCTTCCGCGCAATAGCGACATCGGAGGGCACCATGTCGCGTTGTACGTCGAGGACCTGGACGTCGCCGTTGCCTACCTGAAGGAGCGAGGGGTGACGGTCTTGGGTGAGCCCACTGTCAGCCGGAGTGCGAGCGAGGGCCAGCGCTGGGTGTACTTCCTCGCACCTTGGGGAATGCAGTTCGAGCTCGTCTCCTACCCGCATGGGAAGGCCTTCGATCACCATCCCGAGCGGTTTACCTAAACGTGCCGATGGGGAGTGACGCAACGTGACAGAGGGGAACGCTCCCGCGGCGAGTGGGCGCATCGCCGATGCCCTGCGCGAAGAGATTCTTTCGGGAGCGCTCCGCCCTGGTGAGCGCATCCGACAAGAGGAGGTCGCTGAGCGCTTGGGGGGCAGTCGGCTGCCCGTGCGCGAGGCACTTCGCATTCTTGAGACGGAGGG
>Ga0194133_10002799_pt1 | contig 26102 bp, 26 predicted proteins | sample TA2KigOf40mmetaG_FD_155448 | JGI IMG/M metagenome (GOLD analysis project Ga0194133, IMG submission 155448) | Freshwater microbial communities from Lake Tanganyika, Tanzania - TA2015055 Kigoma Offshore 40m | ecosystem: Environmental > Aquatic > Freshwater > Lake | place: Tanzania: Lake... | reverse complement strand
TTCGTTTGGAACTAAACTGAATCGACACCGGCTTAAGCACCGCTCCGGCCACCGTTACCACATTTTTAACCTGAGGAATAATAATCTGGTCGCCATTCTCTAAAATAATATCATCATCGCTATTGGGGTTTTGTAAGACCTTATTCAGATTCAGGGCAATTTGATCGATAGCAAGATCAGCAGAATCGCCCTTTTGCTTGAGTGTATCGAGCTGGTTGATCCGCTTTGTTTGTTCTAATCGGGTAATGGTCTGCTTTAATGCTCCGGTATCTTGCGAGAGTGTTTTTCGGATCAGCTTTGCGCCATTAAGATCGGCATAGGCCAAGAGTCCACCTGCCCGCTTTAAAATGACCGAAAGACGATCTTGCCGGCTTTCCAATACGTATGCGCCCGGGTACATGACCTCTCCGGAGAGTTGCACTACCGACTGCGCTCTTTTGTAAGGATCGGTCTTGATCGAAATAATATCGTTGGGAGACAGCATAATATCGGACTGTATGGTTAAGTCGGCCCCAATCGATACAGTTAAGATATTTACTTTCTCAGGATCACCGTTGGTAGTACCCCCCACCAAGATTTGCTTTCTACCGATCTCTATACCCGTGGGGGTGGCATAGTCGGTAAATCCACCCGCCAGCAAGATCAATTGCTGCAAGGTCATGGAGTCGGAATAAAAATAATTACCGGGATTTTTTACAGGCCCGTTAATACTGACCGAAAAGGTATTGCGAAGCGAATCGACAGAATAGATCTTGACCGAGTCTTCGTTGAGTAATTCAAAACCCTTTGCCGACTTGAGCTGTTCGTTCAAATTGACCGAGAAGGATTCTTTTTTAAAATTTTGATAGGTGCGTAGTACAGTTGCCCTGGTCAGATAGGCATCTCCTCGCAGACCGGCGGCTTTACCGATCAGGTCTACTAAGGTCTGGCCCTGGTACCAGCTGTATACACCCGGCTTGTAAACCGCTCCCTCGATGGTAACGCGGTTACTGTATTTTTCTACCAGTGAATCAACATGCAGACTATCGCCATGGCTAAAGATAAATTTACCAAAGCCGGGATTCTCCACATCAATCACCTCTTTGACCAGCTCGCCATTTCGGGAGCCTTTTATCCGGCCCCGATAGGCATTGGCCTTGAATCCACCGGCAAAAAACAGAAGATCGCTTAGACTTTCGTTTTCGCTGACCTCGAAGATGCCCGTGCGATTCAATTGGCCGGTTAGTCTAACCTGGCGCTGGGCAAAGGGTACCCTGATCAGATCGTTGTCTTGTAAAAAAAGATTGGCGGACTGGTCGCCCTTGAGTAAAAAATGATAGAGGTCGGCTTCGGCAATTTTTTGATTGCCCCGGATGAGTTCGATTTTTCGTATAGAACCGTTCTCGAGCGGCCCCCCCGTGGCATAGAGGGCATTGAACAAGGTAGCCAAGGATGGCAAGGTAAGGGTACCCGGTTTTTTTACCGCTCCTACGACCGATACGGTGATGCTCCGGATAGAAGCCAGACTTAATTGAGAACGGGCCCCGCCACTGGAAAGCGCCGGAATATACTTTGCCAACTTGGTGCGGACGATATCGTTCAACTCTTGAATGGCAATACCGTTAGCCGCAATAAGTCCGGCATATTTTACATTGATAAACCCCTCGCGCGAAACCGTCACTTTTTGCGAAAAGACATTACTCCCATAGACCTCGAGCAGCAATTCATCTCCGGGACCTACTTTGTAATTAGGCGGAGTAGCAATATTGAGGTTAGGAACAAAGAGCGAAGAGGACTCACTAAAAAGATCGGCTCCAAAGACCAAGGACTTTGCCGTACTTGATTGGCTTTCGGGTCTAGTATAAGAATTAGATCTTGTGCTTCGGGTGGAACTTGCTGTAGCAGTATTGCCGGCTACCCCGGGCTGTTGTTTGGCGATCTCTGCAATACGAGTACTTATTTCGCTGATCTCAGTATCGGGCAGGCCACGGCCTTTGAGGTCTTTAATGATATCTTCTTGCGACTGCCCATTAGACTCGGCTTGTTTTAGGAGAGAAAGCAGCTGATCGTTGGAAATTTGAGAGGCCTTTAGATTGGCCATATTGGCCGGCAGCTGCGCCACTGAGAGAAAACTAAAAAACCCCAGTAGCCATACTACTAACAATACCCTGAATTTCATACAATTAGGTTGGTAGACGTGTAAAGTTAGCGCAAAATGGGGAAAGCGCGAAAAATGGGAGACCCCATTGAGAGTTAGCCATCAGGCCTCTCGTCTCAAGAAATGGGAATTAGAAAAAAAGCAGGTGAAGAATGAAGCCTAAAAATTGATGATCATTTGATCGGCGGCAATATGAACCGTACGCGCTTTGCCCGAAACCGATACTTTTACCCCGTTGATAATGAAGTGATAAGATTCCATCTTTACGGCCACGGGTAAGGTTTGAAAGAATGGTTTTGTACTAGTAGTTTGCTCAGAAACCGGCTGCTGCTTGGGTTTGCGTCCGCGTTTGGTCTTTGGAAGGGTGGCCCCTTCTCTGGCCAAGCGGGTTTTATAATTATAAATGGTGGCCACGGAAACATTATAGTCAGCGGCAATTTGGCGAATATCCTTACCCTCGGTAAGTAATTTGATAACCTCGTTTACTTTCTCCTTGGTCATTCGCTTTTTTCTCATAATAGTAAGAGTTAACTATTAGTTTGTAAAGTTAGAAGAATATGATCACAAATTTAAAATTAGTGTGGACCACACTAATTATAGGGTATTTTACTATTGATTATCAGTTAGTTAGGTTTGAACTGCGCACCAAATTGCGCACCATGTAAATCACTGATAATGATCTCTTTACAATATTATGATTTTTGATTGAACGCATCTTGAATTATTTTCACTGAATTGATCACTTCAGCAAAAGTTGGCACATCACCATACATCATTTCTTTGGCCATTTCATCATAGTCATTTTTTAATTTCATTAGTATAGTTTCCGATGGTATGATTGCTATTTGACCAATGCCATCCAATCATACTGTTTGTTTTAAGAAGTTCTTAATGACAAAATCGCTTATTCTTGCAGGTGCTAATTTCAAATCATGTTTCAAATTGTTTTGATCTTCCTTCTTGAGTAGGTCGATGATTTTTTCAATATTTTCAACATAATCTGAAAATGTATTTACTTTATTTATAATTTGGGTTCCTTCCTTACGCCCAATTAAATAAATATTTGATTTCAATAAAATAGGTGAAGATATATAATAGACGGAGTCAACGAGAAAAATATTTCCTGAATTAATATTATCAATAGCTTTTTGGATTGTATTATTATCTGAAGAATTTGCTTTAAGAACAATACTATTTAAGTTTGTATTCAACCCACTTTTTAGGCTTAGAGAATTGTCAAAATCAGAATTATTAAAATAGTGCTCAATAATAATAATTGGTAATCTACTTCTTTCTTTTATGTTAAGTGGGACAAAGAATTTCCATAAAACAGCCAATAAAAATGTGAGTAAAAATAAATATTTAACTTTTTTCATCTTTACAAAATTTAACTCCCCCTAAACTCTTCTATAGTTGCATGGCCTTCAGCGCTTATATCTCTTCGATTTATTACATTTAAAAATGTCATCCAAAATATTCTAAGGTCTAAACAAAATGATTGATTATCAACATACTCTACGTCTAATCTAAATTTTTCTTCCCAGGAAATGGCGTTACGACCATTTACTTGAGCCCAACCTGTAATTCCAGGTTTCACTTCATGCCTTCGAGCTTGTAAAGGAGAGTAAAGCTTGAGGTACCTCATTAATAATGGGCGAGGTCCAACTAAACTCATATCTCCTTTTAATACATTAATTAATTGCAATAATTCATCAATGGAAGCAGATCTAACAATCTTTCCAACCTTGGTTATGCGTACTTCGTCCGGCAATGGATTACCATGTTTATCAAAAGCATCTCTCATGGTTTTAAATTTGATAATATTAAAAGGTATTGAATTTAAACCTGGTCGTTGTTGTAAGAAAAAAACACTTCCCCTGTTTGCTATAGCCAGCAAGAAGATTGTTATTAGAATAATTGGAGATAGCACTATCAATAAAAGTAAAGCCGACCAGAAGTCGGCTAAAGGTTTAACTATATTTCTATATCTGCTCAAAATTAGTTTTTAAATATTTTTCCTAAAGCTATAAATATACGTTCAAAGTCATCTTCAGTTAAATTCGAACCGCTCGGCAAGCATAATCCTTGCTCAAATAATTTTTCACATAATCCTGAACCGAAAAATTTGGCCCCTTCATAAACAGGTTGCATATGCATCGGCTTCCAAAGGGGGCGAGATTCTATGTTCTCCGCATCTAATAATAATCTAACATCCTCTCTTGTGATACCGCCAGTCATCTCTGGATCAACCAAAACAGCTGTAAGCCAATAGTTACTGAAATAATCTGAATTAGGTTCTGTCTGAAAAGTAATACCAGCAATTTCCCTAAAGAATTCACGATAACGTTGATTATTAGCTCTTCGTTGAAAAACACGCTCATCAATAACTTCAATTTGACCACGACCTATACCGGCAACAATATTACTCATTCGATAGTTATATCCAATTTGGGAATGTTGGTAATGAGGCGCTTCATCTCTAGCTTGTGTAGCTAGAAATCTTGCTTGATCAATATGATTTTTATGCTTTGAAACTAAAGCACCTCCTCCACTTGTAGTAATAATTTTATTGCCATTAAAACTTAAAGCAGCCATTTCACCAAAAGTGCCACAATTAATATTTTTAAATTTTGAGCCCAAAGCTTCAGCTGCGTCCTCAATTATTGGCACATTGTATTGGTTAGCAATATTTTGTAATTCGTTAATTTTTGCTGGCATCCCATACAAATGAACAGGCATTATTGCTTTAACTGATTTATTTTTATATTTCTCTAAAGCCTCTTTCAATGCGATTGGGCACATATTCCAAGTTTCAGTTTCTGAATCGATAAAAACCAGCTCTGCTCCTTGATAAGAAACAGGGTTAGTAGTTCCGCAAAATGTAAAACTTTGAACCATAACAATATCACCCATTCCAACATTTAACAATCGTAATGCTAAATGTAAAGCAGCTGTACCTGAAGTCAAAGCAGCTGTATAAAATTGATTTTTATTATCAATATAATTAGAAATATCATTTTCAAAAACATTGACATTTGGCCCCAACGGGGCCACCCAATTAGTATCGAATGCTTCAGTCACAAACTTTATTTCATTTCCACTCATATGTGGGGATGAGAGCCAAATCTTATTCATAAAAATTAAAAATTATTGAGCACTATATCCTCCATCAATTAATAAATCAATTCCTGTAATCCATTTGGATTTGTCTGAGAGTAAAAATTCAATTCCATTCGCTATATCTTGTACATTTCCTATGCCAAGTGGATGCATTTTCTCAATCTCTTTTTTGTTCTCGTCACTTATGGAATCTAAAATTTTCGACGACATCTCAGTAACTACCATCCCTGGTGAAATACAATTAACTCTTATTCTTTTCTCTGCCAATTCTAAAGCCATTGCCTTCATCGCAGAAACAAGGGCGCCCTTAGACATACAGTATGCAATTTTAGCAGGCTGACCTAAACTTCCCATCACTGAACTAATAAAAACAAAAGAGCCTCCTTCTTTATTAAAAACTCCTTTTTTCAGCAAAATTTTAGAGACAACAACTGCAGGGGTGACATTTACATTAAATATATTTTCTAGGGCTTCTTTTTTCAAGAATTTAAGGGGGAGTGTCCCTTCCACTCCAGCTGAATAAACAAAACCATCAAACGGCATTCCACTTTCAAGAGAATGTTTATTTATAAAGGTTTCTAATTTTTCTAAATCCAATACATCAATAGCAGCATAATGATGATTATTTCCTTCACATTCAGAAATTAATTTTTGAAGTTTTTCTCCATTACGAGAAATTAATACCAAATTAACTCCTTTCTGTGCGAGATATATAGCCGTAGCTCTTCCAATACCTGAAGAAGCACCTATGATAAGAATTTTTTTATTTTTCATTAGTTTTTAAACTGGTGATTTCTGCAATTTTTTCAATAGATGTCATTACTGCAATTTCTTCGGGCTCATATGAAACTTCAAAAGCTTCTTCCAATTCTACAACTAAATTAAGGTGCCTTAAAGAGTCCCAATTATCTATGTGTTCTTGATCAATAGAATCAGGAAAATCTTGAGTATTCATTTCAAATACTTCTGCCATTATTTTTAATATTCGCTCCTTCATATATTTAATTTATTTTAAATAATTTATTTTGTAAAAGTCTTTAACCTCCGGAAATTTCTGCTCTAATATATAATCTTTTGTACCATCCTTATTCACATTTAGCAACGTGAACCCAACATTATCTAAAAAATCCGCAGAAATAATATTCTTTTTTGTTGGAATAAATTTGGCCTTAAAAGTTTTTGGGGAGCCTTTCAGCACATTCTCAATAATTTTTATTAAAGTCACCTTTTCAATTTCTCTGCCTAAAATTCTACAGCTGAGCAAATAAGAATCTAGAAAAAAAGAATCATCAAATTCTTTAATTATACAAGCAATCGTAATTCCATTATCTCCAAATTTATCTTTGACATTAGCGCAAAAGATTTTTGAACCTTCGGATAAAAGATTTCTTAAATCTACTTCTGTATATCTTTTTGTTGTGAGATTAAATTGATTAGTTTTTTGAGTCATTTGAGCAATCCTCATAATATTATTTTCATTAGCTTGAATAATATCAACTCGTATGTCTAAATTCCTCAAATATGCGTCTAAGTCTTCGAAAGCTTTTTTGCTTTCGTTTCTAAAAAAATTTTCTTTGTATTGTTCTGTTTTTAATAAATCTTCACTTGACAATTCATATATACTAAAATACTTATGATATATTCCCCAAAAAAATTCAACTAAATCATATGCTTTTTCGGGAAAATCAGGCACTTCAACTTCAGGTAACAGCTCTTTTATCAAGCCTCTTTCAACGGGATTGTCATCAATAAAAACAAAACTATCTAACCCAATATTAAGTTCTTCTGCAAGTGACTTTATATTCGAAGCTTTGTCTTGCCAATTAATTCGATAAGCCGAAAGGACTTTGTCGGTAATAATTTGATTTGGATTATTCTCCCAAACATCCTGAACATCAATTAAATTATTCTTGCTACAAACTGTAAGAATTACGCCTTTCCTAGACAGCATCTCTAAATGTTTCTGAAATAATGAAAAACATATTCCAGGGTAATCTTGACCTAATTTAATACCTTGTATCCCATCCTCTCCAACAACCCCGCCCCACAAGGTATTATCACAATCAAGGACTATACACTTCTTCCGGTTAAGTTCCAATGCATTTAACGTTGAACTAAACCACTTCTTAAATATTTTGGCCAATTTAGGGTTTAGTACAATTTGGGAGCTGAAAAAAAATTTCCAATCTACAAAAGGTATTGATACAGTTTGATAAAATCGATTAATATCTAATACTTTAACATTACTGTTTAATATAGATAATTCGTTTAAAAAAGAATTGAATAGTTTAATTGTATGATATAACTCGGCGTTCTTTAAAAGCCAATCTTTAGTTGCTTCTTCATAAAGATTTATAATAATTATTTTTTTCCCATTCAGTTGATTCAATATAAAACTAATTTTAGATTTTATCTCATTAATTTCATTAATTTGATCTTCTGGAATAGCAGAGGGATTGAGTTGATAAAAAATAATATAATTATTATAATCCCTAGAAGGATTTATGACGTCACCATAACCACTAAAATGGTATTCTGCGCCAAAAAAACATTCAAGAGTGTAGTTTCTAAATATGTAATTCATTTTTTTTGTAATAATTCTATTAATCCTAATTGAGAATGATATAAAAAACAAATAAATCTATTATTGAAAGCAATGGCTGGAGTAGGTTTAAGCACAACTAAATATTTATTATTTTTCAATTGAGTAATTGCAGCCTCCAAATCTTCTACCTCATAACAAATATGATATATTGAACAACCTGATTTAGAAAGAATTTTTGAAACTGGATTTTCAATTTGAGCAGGTGCTACTAATTCTATCAAGTGATCTGCATCATTTTTTATAAACAATATTTCTACGCCTTGTAATGGATCATAAATTTTTTCCGATACTACTTCGTAACCAAGTAACTTAAAAGCGTGAGAGCTTTTCTCTATTGATTTAGTAGCAAAGCCATAATGATGTAATTTCATTTAAATTTCTAATAATTCTGAAATATATGTTTCTTTAATATCTAACATTGCAGTAGCCCATGATAAACCAGCACCAAAACCACTAATTATAATTTTCTTTTGCGGGGATTCCCAATTTTTAAGCTCACTCACAATTGTTAGTGGTATAGTAGCTGAACTAGTATTACCAAATTTATCTAAACTATAAGGAACATTTTCTAATTTATACTTTAACTTTTTCACAAAAAAGTCAGTCATGAATTTGTTTGCTTGATGAAATACTATTTTATCAATACTTTCAAGAGATGTTTCGGTACGTTCTAATAATTCTTGAATACTTTTAGGAACTACTTTCATTGTAAAATTAAAAACATCTAAACCATTCATATAAAGCTGAAGTTCGTTCCCGATGCTCCCGTCGTCTCTAGCTCTTTCTTCAAAGCTTTCTTTTGTAGTAAGGTTGCGGCATTGACCACCATCTATTTTTACTGCTTCCCAACCTTCACCATCAGTATTAAGCAAAGCAGAATAAAGAGCCCCCTCTTTTTTCTCTAATAAAGTAGCTGTCCCCGCGTCACCATATAACAAAGCATTGGTCCTATCTCTCGGATTGATTATTTTGCTAAAAGTCTCTCCATCTAGAAGCAGTACTCTTTTGATATGAGGCAAATTAAGATATGCTAAAGCTGTAGTAAGGGCATAAACATATCCGCTACAAGCTAAAGAAACATCAAAACAAAGGGTATTTTTACTCAACTTTAAGCGATGCTGTAAAATAGGTGATGTAGCTGGAATTTTATAATCTCCGGTTTGAGACATGAAAATTAGTACATCAATTGAGTCGCGATCAATATTTAATTCATTTAAAAGTTTTTCAGCAGCATGAAAACATAAATCCGAAGCACAAATATTTTTATCAACAATTCTTCTTTCTTTAATGCCTACTGAATTTATAATTTTTTCCAACTCCTCAGAAGAAAAAAGTTCAGTTAATGAACTATTACTAATCTTTTGTGCTGGAACACAAGCTGCAATTCCTGTAACTGCTACATTGGGTATTTGTAAAAAAGCCATATTATATTCGATTTTTTACAATATTGAATATATCTTGTATCGTTACAGCATTTTTAATATCATCATTATTAAGCTCTACATTATACTCATCGCTAACTACAGCTAAAAGACCAAGAGCAGCAAGAGAGCTCCATTCATCAAAATCTTTAAAATGAGTATCCATAGATAATCCAGTTACATCAATATCATCAAAAATTGCAGCAAAGTTTTCCAAAAATTTCGATTCTTCCATAATTTATTTATTTATTTTATTAGCTGGAACACCAAAATACGTTCCATTATCCTTTATATTTCTTATCAAAGCACTACAAGCACCAATAATATTTCCATTTCCAATTTTTCTCCCTTGAATTACACCACAATTAAAGCCAAACAGATTTTCATCGTTAATAAATACATTCCCGGAAATTATAACATTCGGGCTAAAAACATTAAAATTCCCAATATTTACATCATGCCCAATTGTAGCGTTAGTATTAAAGATGTTAAAATTTCCAATTTCGACATTGCAACTTAAAGTACATCCTGTCAAAAAAACATTACCCTCACCGATCACCAAAGTTTCCTTTGAAATAAAATTACAGCTATGATGGATAATATTTGGAAAAAATACATTGGGATTAAAAATTTTATCCCGTATTTTTTTGTTTACTTGAGGATTACCAATTCCAATAACAAGATATATCTCGTCAGAATAAAGATTTAATTGATTAATACCGCCTAAATATGGGCCATAAGAGGTTTCGATTTCTTTATCATCAAAAAAGCCAATAAAAGTATAATTGAGACTTTTATCATTATTAATAATATCCATTAAGATAAAATAAATTTCTATGCCGAACCCCCCAGAACCATAAATTGCAATATTTTTCACTAATTAAATGTTTAAAATCTATTTTAATATAAATTATGTACTTAACCTAAGTTTACTCTTACAATTGTTTTATTCACGTTGAATTAACTTACTTAAAAAGATTGAATTATAAATTATATTTCAAATCGTTATATTCATTTTTTATAGCTTCCCAAACAACTTTTTGCTCATATCTACTTGTTATCATTACCCTTGCATTTTTTTGTAACTTTTTATAAGTTAATTTATCCAAAAAAATTTCACACATTTTGTCGATAATGGCCCTTACATTTTTTACCGGTATGAGATAACCATTTAGCCCATCATGAATTATTTCATTACAACCATTAATATTAGTTACAATACAAGGTAATCCCATTGCTCCGGCTTGCATCACCACATTTGGAAATCCCTCTCTATAACTAGGAAAAACTAAGCAGTCAGATATTGCAAAAAAGGGCCTTACATCCGATTGAAAGCCAACTGAGATAATATTTTCGTTAGTCTCTATTATTCTTAAAGTTTCTTGCTTAAGTGGATCTAGGTGCGTCTCATAATCCCCAACCAAAAGTAAATTACAGTTTTGATGATTAATTTGAAAAATATCAAAAGCATTAACTAACTCATTAATGCCTTTGTCTCCTACCAATCTACCTACAAAAATAAAAACAAAATTATTTGACCTAATTCCTATCTTTTCTTTTAAATCAGAATCATTTGAGAAAAGTTTGGGATCGAAATATTCTGTATTTATTCCATTAGAACTACCATTCGCAATTACTTTTAATTTTTCATAACTACAAAATCCACATTCTTCAATAATTCTTCTGAGTCCAAGCGAATTAGGGTATACCTTGGTCGCGCAAGCATATGTTAATTTCTCAACTATGTCAAAAATTCTTCTTTTAAAGCCGGTTACTTCTAATAACGGCAAACCAGCAACAGTATGTAATCTAATTTGAACTCCTGCAATTTTTGCAGCAATCATACCAATAGTTCCTGCTTTGGGTGTATGCGTATGAACTATTAGAGGTTTGAAACTCTTAAAAAAACGATATAATTTCCAAAGTGCAACTAAATCTTTTAATGGAGTAATTTTCCTGCTCATTTCTACAATAAAAACATCAACCCCCTCCTGTTGATTGACATCGATCAGTGGTTGACCTTTACTCGAAACTCCAACAACATCAAACCCATTATTTGACATAAATTTCAGCTGACCCTTCAACAATGTTTTTAATGATTGGGGCACAGTTGTTATACGTACTAGCTTAGGCTTCATAAATTTTTTTATACCATTTCTGAAAACAAAAAAATGTCCAAACTTTAAATGTATTATCTTTTTTCAGATTTAAATGATCTTCTACTATTTTCGATATTACTTCAACCTCGAAGATTTTCTGTTTATCAATAAATGATTTATCGATATAAGAGAGTAATTCAGAGCGTAAATCAGAACGTAGCCAATCACCCACAGGAACTCCAAATCCTTTTTTAGATTTATTTAAAAACCCTTTAGGAAAATACTCTTTAAATGCTTCTTTGAGTACGTGTTTTTTATCCCAACCATTAATAAGGTAAGAATCAGGTAATTGATTAGTTAGATCCCAAAGTTCCTTATTTAGAAAGGGAGCTCTGCATTCTAGAGAAGTAAGCATACTAGTTCTATCTACCTTAACTAACATATCGCCTTCTAAACTTAAATGTTTATCAATTGTCCTAAAATGATTAATCGAATCATTGTTGTCACTTATTATTCCTTTATAATAAGCTAGAATATCAGGCTCAAAAATATTTGACCGAAGTATGGTTTTTAATTCAACTTCATTAAAACCTAAAGAAATTATATTATAATAAAAATCTCTTTCGTAATTAATAGAATTAAAAAGCTTGTTGATTTTAAACCTTACGCCTCTAGTATCTTGCTTACTAGTCATTAATTTATTTACCAGAGGTAAAATTTTCAAATGCACTCCTTGAGGAATAAGCGAAGTATATTTATGATTTAACTTTCCTATATAGTATTTATTATATCCTCCAAAAACTTCATCGCCACCGTCTCCTGTCAATGCTACCTTTACATACTTTTTTGATTTTTTAGATACTAAATAGGTGGCAAGAGCCGAAGAATCAGCAAAAGGTTCATCAAAATTTAAAATGATTTCATCAATATTGGAGGTTAAATCTTTTTCTGAAATGATAAATTCATGATGATTACTATTAATAAGCTTGGAAACTTCACGAGATTTATCTGATTCATCAAAAGATTTTTTTTCGAATCCAATAGAGAAAGTATCAATTTTGTAATTTTTTTGTTGCGACAAACAAAGAGATATGATAGAAGAGTCAACTCCTCCTGACAAAAAGGTCCCTAATGGAACATCTGAAATAGACCTAGATAAAACGCTTTTCTGAACTAAATCATGGGTAATTCTTTTTGCATCATTTATTGATCGTATAGAAAAATTAGTTTCTGTCCTAAATATTTCAAATATAGAATAACTATTATCATTGCAATTTAATTCAATATAATGATTAGCTTCTAGTTTTTTTATTCCTTCATAAATAGTGTATGGAGCAGGAATATAAGTTAGTTTAAAATATAAAGACAAACCAACAGAATCAATTTCCGGCTTGTTGTTTAATACACTAATAATGGACTTTAATTCAGAAGCCCATAAAACTTCATTATTAATATGTGAATAATATAGCGGCTTTTCTCCAAAAAAATCACGTGATATAAATACCTTACCCAACGTTCTGTCAAAAATACTAAACGCAAACATTCCATCTAACTTTCCAAAAGATATAGGACCTTCCAGTTCGTATAATCTTAAAATAACTTCAGTATCTGAATTTGTTTTAAAAACAATACCCTGTGCAACAAGTGCTTCTTTTATTATTTGAAAATTATATATTTCCCCATTAAAAACAATAACTATAGATTGATCATCTGAATACATTGGCTGGCTACCTGAGTGCAAATCAATTATTGAAAGCCTACGCATAGCCATTGCAATGGAGAAATTATTCTCATTGAAAATAAATTCTCCATAAGAATCTGGCCCCCTATGAAAAATTAAATTATTCATAGTTGCTAGTCTATCAGAAACCTGAATTTTCTTGTTAGCTGTTAAAAAACCATTAATTCCGCACATACTTAAAAAAAACTTACGTTTTTATATTTTTATGGTTAATAGATAGAATTAAGTACATTAAGTATGGAATAATCCAGAACAAAGGCCATCTCAAAGTATTATGAACCAGGGTGAAAAATAGATATGACCCCAAAAGTAAAGTATAAATTAGGGGTCTAAGTTTTATAAAATTTATAAACGGTAATATGAACAGGATTAATCCAAAAAAACCATATGAGAAGAGAATATTCGCAAAAGTTGAATGAATTTCTAATCCGTTATTTCCAAATCGCTCTATTTTACCCTCTCCAGCACCTAATAAAAGAAATTGAGGATAGTTGCCAAGTCTAGTATAGTTTCTACCATCTAAATCATTATCTCCATCATCTTCATTAATCTCTCTTTCTATACGATCCTGCACATTAACAAGAAAGTTGAAATTTTCAATTTTTAGATCTTTTTCAAATTGAAAAAAAATAACTGATAATGATATGAATGATATATATATCCATTTTGAACGAAAAAAATAAATAAGTAGTATTATTAAAACTAATGCAGAACTAATAATAGCGGCTTGAGAAATTGATAAAAAAATATAAAAGAGACATAAAAATAAAGACGGTAAAAGTATTATTTTTTTATACTTCAATTCATTTTTGTCAATTATCAAAAATGCTATAAAAATTAAAAAAGATAAAGCCCAAAGCCCAAGTTGATTCGGGTTGTTAAAAAATAATGTAATTCGAAATTGTTCTTGATTTAAACCTAAGTTATTAAGAACAAACAATTGAATAACTAAGGAAAAAAATACACCTAAAACTGATGTTATTATAAAAACTGATTGTTTAGCAACTTGTGAAATAAAAATTAAAGATAATAAGCAATATGTATAGTTTAATGGCTGTTTTATAAAATCAAAATCTTCGTATAAAAAATAATAACCAAAACCAATTAAAAGTGTATAGAGTACAAAATATGAGAAATTTTTAATATATATATCAATAGACCAACCAGTAAATATTAAAATTACAATTCCTAAAATTATTGAAAAGTCTGCTATTTGAAGACTACTAGGCGGAAAGAATTGAAATGGGAAAAGAATTAAATAAAAGAACCAGAATACTATTAATAAATATTGACGAATTTGATAAATTTTAGGCATTTACAGTTTTATAAACCTTTTGACAAATTAATATTATGCTCAGCTTAATAATTATGAAACAAAATTTTTAAGTCTATTTTGAATTGACTCAAATATTCTGAAGGCAATGACAAGACACAAAATTAGCTTGTAGTAAGACTTTTTAAATAAGACATAAGTTGAAAACCGATAAGTTGACCAAACATCAAATTCTGCCAGCATTTTTAATAAAGAATTGTAATGTTTTATTGCAATAGCTCTATTTTTTAATTTTGTACTCCAGGAGTCAATTGCCAATACACGATATGCTGACATTATTTCATCGATATAACCTATTTTGCCTTTTGATGCTAATAAAAGAGTTAATGCAAAATCTCCGGCAGGTGCATCAATAACCCATTTTGGTAATTCCAAAATATGTTTATTCAAGAACAGCATTGAGTTAGTTGCCATAAATCCTCCATCAAATAACATGGCATATTTCATGTCATATTTATAGTCTTTGGTAATAATTTTAGGGCGTTGAATATAAAAAATGTCATTATTCATAAAATTTCTAGAGGCATGGAAACACATGGAGCAATCTTTGTTTTCTTCAAGATATTTTATTTGTTTTTGAAGTTTATTCGAATCAATCCAATAATCATCTCCTTCACATAAAGCAATATATTCACCCTTTGCTCTCTTTAATTCATCAAAACTAAAAGCAAATCCCCCAATCGAATATTGATTTATCTCTTCATATACGGGTTTTATTAAAAAAGGATAAAGCTTTTCAAATTCTTTGATAATTTTTGCAGTGTTATCAGTAGATGCATCATCATGTATTAAGATTTCAATATTAAAATCAACATCTTGATTCAAAAAACTTTCTATTGATTCCCTAATGTAATGTTCATGATTATACGTAAGGCAAACGATGCTTAGTCGAGGTTTTGAATCAAAATGATGTTCTTGATATTTAACTAACACTTTTTATACAGATTTTTTTGGTTTAAAAAACATTACAGATTCGGACCAACCTGAGGTATAATGTCTTAGATATAGATCATATTCATTATTTACAGATAGAATAAAATCAGGAATACTTATAAAATCAACCGCTCTGTGATAAACAGCAATAGCTAATTTGGGATGATCATTCAATAAATGATTCACACTACCTCTTAGTGCGTTTAATTCCCAACCCTCAATATCCATTTTCATAAAGGTTAATTTTTCGTTGATTTCGCCATCCAAAGTTGTTGTTACAATTTTTATTGTGCCTTCTTGGCTTATTGCAGAGGATGATCCATTCTCAGAATTAAAGTAGAGCATTTCTTTTCTATCAGATAAGCCATATGGTATAAAAGTGATATTTTTAAACTTGCTGAGTCTTGACTTTGCCTTTCCCATATTTGTTGAAGATGGTTCAAACAAATAAACTTTTTTGTAATTAGGATATTTTGTACAAAAAAGTTCTGTAGTATCCCCATCAAATCCACCAATATCAACAAAAACCTCATTTTGATAATCCATAAATTCCTCTAAATACTGATCTTCTAATCTAACACTAAATTCTTTCATGTATTCAATATTTGCAGTTAATCTAAATCTTATTATATCAATAAGAATACTTCGCGAAACATCATCAACTAAATTAGAATATAGATTATACCATTTTAGTTTGTTTAAATTCCACTCTTTTCGCATTTCAATAACAAAAATTGGCAAAGGCCCAACATATTTATCTGAAATTAATAACTCAGCGAGACAGATAATATTGGTTATTCCACATGAAGATAATTTATTAAGCACTTCTATTGGAGATACTGAACTTGAACAATGTAAAACAATTGAATCAGGTGATACAATTGAACTTTTAACAATAGGTACTCCATTCCATTCAATATCTGAACTAAAATCATCAATTATACCATCAATTTTTATACTCTTTAGAATATTACTAGAATCATCATTCTTCCCAACAATGTATTTTTTAACAAAACATTCAGGCGAAAGAAATTCATCAACTAAATGATTATTAAAAGCATTATATTGAAGAGCATTTTCAATTAGTGTATTGAATTCTGTTTCTGTTAACATTTTTTAAAATTTAAAAAGTTGGTTTAATATTATATAGTCTTCGTGTTATAAGTAGTTTTCTAATTTTTTCACTTTCGCTGATATTTGTATTAATAAATAACAATCCAACACGCCCTTTAGGTGCTGGCATTAATTTGGAGCCATAAGTACTTATTGGCAAATATTCATTGATATGGATTGAATAGTTGAATTCCAGAGTTGAAAAGTCTTGCTGATCAATTGAGGTAATAGTATGACGAATTATATCATTTTTACCTGCAGATACTCGATTATCAAAATTCTTATTTTGTAAAAAGTGTTTACAATATTCTTCAGCATATCTAAAACCAGTTGATTTCTCAATTAAAAGACTGTATAAATCTCCTGGACATCTTCTAGTCACTTCTATAATCCAAAGCTTATTATTACTTTGAATAAATTGGGTATGCAGCAATCCATCCTTTAAATTAAGTTTTCTAGCAATAGTATTGACTTGATTTCGAATTTCTTTTAAGTTTTGAGGGCAAAAGTTATTATCCACCCAACTTGTATCCACAGCAAAAGGATTTGCAATACAATGCTCTTCAACAATGAAATCCTTATAAATTTCCTGGTTCACAATAAAAGCTGAAAGACTGTAAAGTTGCCCCTCAACAAATTCTTCAATGAGAAAACAATTGCTTTTTGATGCAATTTGTGCTCTTTTTATTGCCGAATCAATAACTCCAATGTCACTAGATTCCAAAACTGAAATTCCATTCCCACTAAATGAATCAACAGGCTTTACAATAAACTTGGTATTTTCTGGTATGTCATTCCATTGAAAAACTCTAGGAATCGATATGTCATTTTCGAGAGAAAATTTTCGAAATTTTTCTTTATTATTTATGATATCATTAATCTCCGGATTTTCAATACCCAAAAAATGATTTTTTAGAGTTAATTGCGAGCATATTTTATATGAAAAATCATTACACCCTGGTACTAAATATTTAATTCCTTTTTCCTTTATAAAGTCGTCTACAAGGTTGATATTTGAATAATTGAAATTACAATAGTTAGGAGAAATTTTAGCTAAATAATCATTGGGGTTATCTCCAATTACAAAAACCTTAAAATTTTCTTTGATTAAGTATTGATAAATGGGAGCAGAAGAAAAATTAGTATCAAGTAGTAAAACTTTATCCATATTTATATTATTACGGTTTCCCACTCTGTTGTTAAATTAGATTTGGACATTGCTTCCAATAAACTCAACCCTTCCTTTGAATCTTGAATTCCAAAACATTCATCATTTAGTACATACTTTTTATTTAGTAAGAAAACCTCTAATGCATTTGAGATGTCAATATAATAATTCGCAAAAGCTTCTATGAACCCTGCTGGATGACCTGCCTTAAACCTAGAATACCGGGGGAGATTACAAACAACTGCATCATTGCTAGCTCTATCTAATTTTGTGATATGACCATACTGATCAGCTAAAATTAAATACTCTGGAAATTCTTGAACCCATTCAGCTGATAAATTTTCTCCGTAAATATTGATTTTCATTCCATTTCTTTTCCCCAACGCGGCTTTGCTATACCACATAGCACATGTCATGCTATTTGTGTACTTGATCACACTATTGACATTATCAATAACACTAGGAAAATTTCCAAAAGACTCTTGATTGGCAATCACTTTTATAACTTTTTCATTAGTTAAATAACGTACTATCATATGAAGATGCACTCCAAGATCTAATGAAATTGTTGGTATATTTTTATCTTTAAGTCGCCAATCCTGTGGTATAACAGGTTCCCCTTTTGAATTCAACCTTTTAAATCCTTCTTGTGGCATTTCAATCTGTATATGCTTTATCTTTCCAAATCTATTGTTTTTGATTAAATGCTTCAACTCACGTAACATTGGATAACCCAAGTAATTATATATTACAACCAAGAAAGTGTTATTATCTTTTAATGTGTTTTCAATTTCTAACGCTTCAGAATAGCTTGTTGCTAGTGCTTTTTCACATATTATGGGTATGTTATGCTTAGAGCAGAAAAGAATTTGTTCTTTATGCTGATTTGTTGGTGTTAAAATTAAAATTGCATCAATTTTATTTTTTTCTGAATAAATCAATTTCTCTAAAGAAGGGTATACCCGATCTTCCTGGATTCCATACTCCGTTGCTGAATTAGAGTTTATTTCATCATTTCTACTAAAACAGCCAGAGACAACTTCAAATTTATTAGTTAAATTCAAAGCAAAAATATGCGCAGAACCTACCGCAGAATTAATAGAGCCCCCTAATACAGCAAGCTTTATCCGATTTTTGTTATCCATTATTTTCATTAATTATATTTTTAATTATAAAAGCCAGTTCTAATGCTTGAGCGGCATTAAGCCTTGGATCCACTTTTGTAGTATAATTATCTGGAAGATTAGATAATTTTAATCCACAAATCCCACCAATACACTCACTTACAAAATTACCAGTCACTTCTAAATGAACACCTCCTGGTTTTAATTTGTTATTTCTAGTTATTTTAAAAAATGAATTTATTTCAGAGACAATATCATCAAATGAACGAAACTTTAAACCTTGGTGTGAAAGCGTATTACCATGCATTGCATCACATATCCAAATAACATCTAAATTATTCTTCTTAATTGCAAGTTGTAATAAATGGAGGCGCTCTTCAATTAAAGATTTCCCCATCCTTGTAATTAACATAATTTTGCCTGGTATATTATCTGGATTCAATTTTCTGATAACTGAAAGAACCTCTAATTCATCAAAATCAGGCCCAACTTTAACACCAATTGGATTTTCTAATCCGCTTGCGAATTCAATGTGGGCACTATTAAGTTGCCTTGTTCGCTCTCCTATCCAGATTGTATGTGCTGAAGTACAATAGTACCCACCGGTGGTGGTATCCAATCTGGCAAATGCTTGCTCGTATTGTAAAATCAATGCTTCGTGAGATGTATATATTATACCTGATGATTTTTTCTCAGGTATAATAGAACTAGTCAAGGCCCTACTTAATTGAATATAATCCTGCATTTTAGAGACATCTTCAGAAAAAAAATGTTTCTCCCAGTCAGTAAAGTTTGAAATTTCACTGTAGCCACCTGTAAGAAAAGCTCTCATTAAATTTAATGTAGCTGCAGAATAAAAATATCCATCAATTAATCGTTTGGGATCAGGTACTCTTGACTCCAAAGTAGGTTCAAAATTATTAACATTATCTCCTCTATAAACAGGGATATCGACACCATTGACTTTCTCAAAATCAGAAGATCTAGGTTTCGCATATTGCCCAGCTATTCTTCCAATTTTAATTACTTCTTGGTCTGTTTGATATTCAATGATACTTGAAACCTGTAACATTAGTCTCAAAAAGTTATGAATATTTGGCCCGCTGCAATTATCGAATGATTCCGAACAATCACCAATTTGAAGAATAAATTTGTTACTATTATTAAAATTTAACAATTCTTCTTTCAGCATTCTAGTCTCGCCTGAAAATACTAGAGCGGGTAGTTTTGAAAGATTAGACAAACTTGCATTCAAAACATCAATATCAGGATACTTTGGTTGTTGTAATATTTCAAAATTTTTCCAACTATCTACAGTCCAATTATTAATCATAAGTCATTTAATATTTTAATTATTGCATCCTGTGCATTTTTTGATAAATCAAAAAATAATGGCAAACAAAGAATTCTCTTTGAAATACTCTCAGAAATAGGCATTTTCTGATTAAACACATATGGTAATGTGTTTAATGAAGGATAAAAATAACGCCTTGGTTGTATATTATTTTGATTAAGTATTTTTTGAGAAATTAATAACTCTTCTTCGTTATTAAATATTATAGGGTAATAACTATAATTCCAAATTAAGTCTTGTTGTAGTTTCATTTTGGCAAATTTTGAAAAGACAAGATTTTTATCATAGTAATCTACAACGGACTTTCTTGCTAGGTAAATTTCATCAATGTATGGTAACACTGCTAAGCCCATTGCAGCGCTGAGCTCAGAAATTTTAGCATTAATACCTAATCCATGAAAATTTAAAGGCCCATTATGTCCAAAATTGTGAGTGTAATTAATTTTATCAAATAAATCTTCATCTTTGCAAAAAATTGCCCCACCCTCACCTGTATGAAATACCTTAGTCGCATGAAAACTACATGTACTTATATCACCAAACTCAAAAATACTTTTCCCTTTAAATTTAACGCCAAAACAATGTGCTGAATCATAAATCACTTTTAAACCATATTTTTTTGCTATTCGCTCAATTTCTTCAACATTACAAGGATTGCCAAAAACATGTGTAGCTAAAATACATGTAGTTTTAGAATTAATTACTGCCTCAATTTTTGTTTCATCTATTGTCAAGTAGTCAGGATGAATATCTACAAAAACAGGAGTGCAATTTTCCCAAACAATGGCAGCTGTTGTAGCAACATAACTAAATGGTGTAGTAATAATTTCACCACCTTTGCCAAATAATTTTAGTGCAATTTGTAAAGGAACAGTTCCATTATTTGTAATCAATAATTTTGATTCCTTTAATTCAAGATTGTTAGTTATCTTTTCCTCAAGCTCCTTGATAAGCATTCCTCTATTAGTTAGCCACTCCATGTCAAAAGCACGCTTTACCTGGGCAGTGTATTCTGCTATAGGTGGTAAGAAGGTTTTCGTTACATTTATCATTTTAGTCGGAATAAAATAAGGTTTTTTATAAATTTATAAGGGGCTAACCCAATGAGTTCAGATGCAAATATTAAAACAATAAAACCAAAAATAAAACAAGTTATAATCTGTAAAATTGAATTTAAAGATATAGTTGCCCACTTTAAAAAATAGAGAATAAATAATGTTACTAAAACAACTCCTAATATTGGTAATAAATCTATAAATTGATGTTTGGTATTATAGTTTAAAAATTTTCCACTATAGTAAGTATTAATTAATAATGCTATAAGTGAATTTACAACATTGCTCCAAATCAACCCCAATATTCCGAACTTTAAGCTAATAAGAATAACAAAAAAAAATGTAGTCTTCTTTACAATTTCTAGTTTTAAAAATAGATCACTCCGGCCAAATACACTTAATATATTAATATTTAATGAGTGGATAGGGTAAAAAATGAATGAAATACTCAAAATCTGAAAAAATGATACCATCGGTAGCCATTTTTCCCCAAAAATTATATCTATTAATTCATAGGCAAATAATGAAAAAAAAGCTAACCCAGAAGAAGATATTAGAAAAGAAACTTGCATGATATTTTTATAAGCATTTTGCAATCTAACTTTATCTCCTTTTATTGAAGTCAATGATGGTAATGAAACCTTTTGAATTAAAGTTGACAAAACGGAAACTGGATAAAAATTGAACGAAAAGGCTCTTTCATAATACCCAAGTAGATTTACATTATAAAATTTACCAATTATAATATTATACAGATTGTCAAATAATACATTTAATTGGGCTGAAAGAATTAATTTATAACCAAAGTTAAAATGGTCTTTAAAATTTGATAAATCAAATTTTAAAGATGGTGACCAACGTATATAAACCCAAAATAAAATTGTAGAAATTATTTGATTACTTAGAAATAAAAAAACCAAAGACCATACTCCAAATCCAAAATAACCCAAACAAATTGCTAGTATAAGACTTATTATATTTCCTGGTAAGTTAAGGATTGTTATTACTTTGAAATTCATTTCCTTCATGAGCTTAATTATATGAATACTCCTGAAGCTATTAATAACAAATCCTAAACAATAATACCTAAGAACAAGTGTTAAGGTTCGTTCATTATAGAAATCAGCAACGAAAGGTGCTGAAAAAAAAAAGATTACATAAATCAAAATACTAATCATTACACTAGACACAAATACGGTGTCATAATCAATTTGAGAAACATCAATCTTTCTTAGCAAAGATGTTGACATACCACTATCGACTAATACATTACCTAGTGTAACAAAAAGAGTAATCATTCCTATAAGACCAAATTCCTTCGGCCCCAATATTTTAGCTAATACAATTGTAGCAAAAAAATATGCCCCCTTATTTAATAATATATCAACAAAGGTCCAAACCGCACCTTTTATCGATTGTCTCTTTAATTCCAATATTTTCTATAATTTAGCATCACTTAAGCCTTCGAGAATTCCCTTTACATCATATACAATACTTCTATCTTTCTTTAGTAAATTCATGTCTATATTTAAAAATAAATCATGTGAAACCCCTAAAACTATAGCATCAAACTTTTTAGTTGGTAGTTCCTTTGTCGTTTCTAACTTATATTCATTCATAACCTCAAGAGGACTTGCCCAAGGATCATATATTGTAACTTTGATGCCATAATCAACTAAACAGTTAATTACATCAACAATTTTTGTGTTACGAACATCAGGGCAGTTTTCTTTAAACGTTATGCCTAAAATCAATAAATTAGCTCCATTTATATTAATTTCTTTTTTAATCATTAATTTGATAACCTGTGCAGCTATATATACCCCCATACTGTCATTAATTCGTCGTCCTGCCAAAATAATTTCAGGGTGATATCCCAATTCTTGAGCTTTTTGAGCCAAATAAAAAGGGTCAACTCCTATACAATGCCCTCCTACTAAACCAGGTTTAAATGGTAAAAAATTCCACTTAGTTCCAGCAGCCTCTAAAACCGAATGGGTGTCGATATTCATAAGATTAAATATCTTGGCTAACTCATTGACAAAAGCAATATTAATGTCTCTTTGTGAGTTTTCAATCACTTTAGCTGCCTCAGCAACTTTTATACTCGGAGCCAAATGCGTACCAGCAGTAATTACAGATTGATATAGTTCATCTACTTTTTTACCTATTTCAGGTGTTGACCCTGAAGTAACTTTTAAGATTTTTTCTACAGTATGCTCTTTGTCACCTGGATTAATCCGTTCAGGAGAATACCCGGCAAAAAAATCTAAATTATAATTTAATCCAGAGATTTTTTCTAAGACAGGAATGCATTCTTCCTCGGTTGCACCTGGATATACAGTAGACTCATATATAACCAAATCTCCCTTTTTCAAAACTTTCCCTACTGTTTCGCTAGCCTTATGCAATGGACTTAAATCAGGACGATTATTTTTATCTACAGGGGTTGGTACGGTAACTATATAATAATTACAATTTTGAATATCTTTTAAATCGCTTGAACAATAAAGTCCATTTTGTTCATTATTAGTTGACTTTAAAACTTTTTTTAATATTTCATGCTCAACTTCTAACGTCTCATCATGTCCATTTCTTAGTTCTTTTATTCTAATTTGATTAATATCAAAACCTACTACACTGTATTTGGTAGCAAATAAACGTGCCAAAGGCAAACCAACGTACCCCAAACCAATAACTGCAATTTTATTCATAAATGTTATTGTGATTTATTTTAAATTTTCAAAATACCAACAAACTGCTTCTTTAATTCCAGCTTCAATTGAAAACTTAGGTTCATAACCTAATTTTTCTTTTGCTTTCTCAATACTTGCTAATGAATGGGGAATATCACCTGTTCTCTTTGGCCCATGAATTACTTCTACGTTGGCAATCTTAGGATCATAAATTTTTAAATTTTCTTTCAATAAATACACTAACTGAGTAAGGGTAGTTCTGTCACCATATGCCGTATTGTAAACCGTATTAATTGCTTCAGAATCCTGAGTATTCATCGCTAACTCATTCATTTGAATTACATTATCAATGTATGTAAAGTCTCTGGAATAGTTTCCATCACCATTAATGATTGGACTTTCATAATTCATGAATTTCTTTACAAATAAAGGAATTACTGCTGCGTATGCGCCATTAGGATTTTGTCTACGTCCAAAAACATTAAAATAACGCAAGCCTATTGTTTCTATTCCGTATGTTTTACTAAATATATCGGCGTACAGTTCATTTACATACTTCGTAATTGCATAAGGTGACAGTGGTCTTCCGATAACTTCTTCTACTTTAGGCAGACTTTCTGAATCTCCATAAGTTGAGGAACTTGCGGCATAGATAAATCGCTTTACTTTTGCATCCCTAGCAGCAATAAGCATATTTAAAAATCCTGATACATTTACTTCATTTGTAGTAATTGGGTCATTAATAGATCGAGGGACAGACCCAAGTGCTGCTTGATGAAATACGTAATCTACTCCTTCAACAGCTTTGAGGCAATCGACAAAATTCCTTATATCTCCATCAATAAGGGTATAATTAGGGCTTTCAATAAAGGAAGCAATGTTATGATGGTACCCTGTAGAAAAATTATCCAAGCAAACTATTTGATAATTTTTAGCTAAAAAATATTCTGTTAAATTAGAACCTATAAACCCTGCTCCGCCCGTAATTAAAATTTTTTTTTGCATGATGTTAATTAAATATAATACGCGCACCAAATAGCGCACTAGCACCGTTTATTTTTAGGGATTTACCCTAATTCCATATTTTAAATAATATTATTTAAAGCTGTAAATCAACGAATTTGTGATTTAGGAATATTTGCAAATACCTTTTCTTGGTCTGGACCACCCTACCCCAAATTAGAATTTACCCCCCACTCCCCATTATACACACACACATGGGGCATGTCTTGCAGCAAAGAGTTAGAAAATTCACTTTTAGAATAAATCGCGGTTCTAATTTTCTTATTCAATAAGGTCTCGGCACGGGTGGCAAGCCGTTCAAAATATTCTTTATCAATATCACCCACCACTACCAAGTCAATAAAGGGAGTTTCTTTGCCATCGGCCAACTCTCCGGTCAGGTACACTTCGGCCACATCCCCCAACTTGTAAAACACCTCTTCTAATAATTGATCGACACCAATATATTTTAAAATAATAGAACGCAAATTAGAATAAAGCGGATGAAAGGTATTAGCTACATACTTCTTAATCTTACTCTCTTCGGCCTCTACGCTGCTGATCAATTTCATTTCCGAAAGCTTGTTCAACTCCAGGCGTACGGTATTGGAACTTACGTTCAGGTCTTTTTGTAATTGACGCAAATACACTTGGCTCGAGGGGTTTAATAGTAACCGCGCGAGTAGTTTTAAACGGATCTTACCGGTAAAGAGTTGATCTATCAAAGGGGGACGAATAAGAGATGGCGAAGCCACGGTCAGTCACAGATTAATTCAGCAAACTGACTCATTATTGAGTAGCAAATATACTCAATTTCCGGACATAGCAAGCAGTCTGCTGAAATATGCATAGGTTAAAGCAAGTCCTTCTTGGCGGGCTATAACAGGCTCCCAGCCCAGTACAGCCTTGGCCCGGCTAATATCGGGTTGGCGCTGCTTGGGATCGTCCTGGGGCAGGGGCTTATAGCAGATCCCCGAGCGGCTTCCGCTCAGGATAATAATTTCGTTGGCAAAATCTAACAGGCTGATTTCGTTGGGGTTACCGATATTGACGGGTCGGGTCTCGTTGCTAAACAGCAAGCGGTAAATGCCCTCTACCAGATCCGACACATAGCAAAAACTACGGGTCTGCGACCCATCGCCAAATACGGTCAGGTCTTCTCCGCGCAGGGCCTGTCCAATAAAGGCCGGCAGCGCACGGC
>Ga0194133_10002796_pt1 | contig 26112 bp, 20 predicted proteins | sample TA2KigOf40mmetaG_FD_155448 | JGI IMG/M metagenome (GOLD analysis project Ga0194133, IMG submission 155448) | Freshwater microbial communities from Lake Tanganyika, Tanzania - TA2015055 Kigoma Offshore 40m | ecosystem: Environmental > Aquatic > Freshwater > Lake | place: Tanzania: Lake... | reverse complement strand
TTTGCTGTGCGATAGCGTTAGCATCGCGCTCGATTTGGAAGATAAGACCCTTGAACTTTTCAACCGACCAACGACCGTTGGAGTCAACATCAAGGTCAAAAGTACCAGCGGTAGCGGTGTTAACCTGAGCACCAGGAACAGCAACCTTATAAACGGTACGGATGATTTCTCTGTTGATTTCAGCAAGAATCTCAGTGCTGAGGATGTTAGCAAGCTCAGCCTCTGCATTCAGACCATGAATTGCCTTCAGGTCTTGTGCGAGTTCGAGTGAGTATTCTGCCTTCAGAGCGCGTGACTTAGCAGTAACGGTTAGCTTCTCAATAGAGAATGCCATCTCGTTAAAGTAATTGGTGTTGCCGTCGCCAAGTGCTTCAGCATTACCAGTGGTCATACCCTCACCAACGTTGTACTGGTCAGCACCAGTTCCAGCGTTAGCAGTTTGGTTAGTTGTAGAAAGAATCGATGGGTTAGTACCACCTTGAGCAGTAGTACCAAGACCAACAGTTCCATCAATGAAACCTGCAGTGAGGTTACGGCTGTTATTCTGACCAGAGAATGCGGAATCTACTTCATTGTAGAATGTCTCAGCACCACTCTGATTCTGATAACGCGAACGCATTGCGAAGATCAGTCCGGTAGGACCGTTCATTGGTTGAACGCCACACAGATCATAAGCAATCAGATTAGGCATCGAGCGTCTGATCAGTGAGATCAGAACGGGGTCGAAACCAGCAACAGGAGAACCTGTCGAATTAGCTGCACTGCCACTAAAACCACCAGTACCGGCAGAGTTAGTTGGGGAAGCTTCGCTAAGGAAAGAACGCTCTTCACGGAGTTCTCTCTCTTGGTTTTCTAGCAGGATAGCAGTTACCGCTCTACGATGTGAATCTTTGATTTGATCCATTCCTTGATAATCAAGGATCGGTGCCCACTTCTCCTGCAGATATTCGGTGTTGTACATCTGCATTTGATTTTTACCTCTTTAAAAAGTTTTGTTTGATTTATAATCTAAAAATCACTTGTTAGCGACTCTACTGAGAGTCTGAAGATATGCTTCCATAATTGGGGAAACCGAAGATTGTTCAGATCCTTCATAGGAAACTTCCTCTGATAAATTCTCAGTTACATCTCTTTGAGTACCAGCGTTTGATGGGAAATATGATTCCCTCAGAGTTACCAGTTTCTCACGATAGTTTTCTTCACTATCAAACTCAACATTTTCTGCAAGAGAAGCGAGTTTGTCTTTCTGAGAAAGTGCGAGACCCTCAGCGACATCTGCAAAAATTACATCAGCAACTGACTCTGCTAATCTTCTATTAAGAGCAATATTTCTTTCGATTTGCTCGTTGAGTTTTTCTTCCATTTCATCAAGTTTATCTACCATACTCTCGATTACATCATATCTATCTTCAGGGATTGAAACATAATGATCTTCAAAAAGACTCTTCATTCCTTGGAGGAATGATTCAGTCATTTCAGTCTTGAGACCGTGCTCAATGGCAAGTGCATTCTCTTGAATCCACTCATCAGCAACATACTCAAGATAAGTATCTACACGCTCAGTTAGTTCTTCTTTAATGAATTGAACTTCTTCAATAAGTGCATTTTCATAAGTTGCTTGAAGTTCTTCTTTAATTTCAGAAACTTTAGAACGAATTGCAGCTTCAAAAATAGTGCGTGCCTTTTCTTGGAACTCTTCAGAAAGTTCTTCACCTTCAAGAAGAGCATTGACATCTTCTTCAATGTCAAACTCTTCTTTCATTTCATCTTCTTCTTCATCCTCTTCATCCTCTTCATCCTCTTCATCCTCTTCATCTTCTTCTTTTTTACCTTTCTTACCGTGCTTAGCTTCGGCAACTACCTCTTCATCTTCGTCGAGTTCTTCTTCATCGACAAGATCTTCTTCTTCATCAACTTCTTCCTTTGCCATTGTTGGCATAGGTTCTGCAGCTGCTGCTTTAGCATTAACTACATTCTTTACCTGAGCAAGAGTTGCTCCAGGAGTTTTAAGTGTTGCAGAATCATCGTCTGGACGATAATTTTCTGGGGTAGGTCCACCCAAATCCTCCCAACTACCAGTTTGCCCAGGAATCATGACTCCAGAAGCATTCTGTGCAATTGTGCTCATTGGTTCGGCAGGTGCAGCCCCTTTGGTTACTACGTTTTCCATTTCTTGTAAATTTCTACCAACGGACATTTTGATTGATTGTGTTATAATCTATATTTATTTATAAATTAAAGATTTGAAAGAAATTCTTGAAACAATTCAATTTTATGTTCTTGAAGTCTTTTTTCATCAACTAAGGTATTAATTTTTCTTTGAGTTTGTTCGGCAAGTCTTTCACGAAGAATTCCACCTTCCCAAATCCACTCTTTACCTTCCATAATTCCCTGAACAAAAGCATCAGGTGCAGAAGGATCGGCAACAATATCAGCAGCGGTTGCTAGCATAAAATCTTCACCGACAATTTTATGACCTTCATTAGTTACTTTTAATGATCCAACACCGCGAGAAGAAACACCAAGACAAACACCTTCCTTAATTAAAGAAGATGCAATTTTACCCATGGGAGTTTCAAGAATCTGTGCTTTACCGATAAAGTTATTACCATCTCTATAAAGTTCACAAATTTTATGTGAAACCCTATCAAGATTTACTGTTGGACCATCGGGGTGTCCAAGTTCTCCAAGAGCACGACCTTTTTGTACAAAATTTTCATTATATCTTTTTACTTCTCTTTCCATAATTGAAAGAGGGTACATTCTACCATTTCGATTAATTTGTTCTGCCTGTAAGAAAATGCCCTTAATATAGCATTTTTGAGAAGAACCTTTACCTTCGGTAATAAATTCTACTTTTTGTACTTCTTCGGTGATGAGTTTCATTTTATTCGGAAACTAGTTGGACTACTTCTGTAATATTTAAATTTGTTGCATTGCCGTCAGCAAGAGCTGCAACTTTTACACTTCTTGATACTATTGCTTCTGTGGTTGTAATAACTCCAACAATTGATGATGTATCTGCTGATATTGTTAAGGTAGATTCTGTTAAATCTGTAACTAACTGATGAACAGTATTTATTCCAGATGGTTGTGCATTTTCAATGGTTACATAATCTCCAATAACAAAAGGATTACCTGCATTATTTGGAAATGTAATAACTGTGGATGAACCAGTTGTAATTCCTGAAATTTTTTGTCTAGCAATTCTTTCCTTTAACACTTCATTTCCATATGGTGAAATGTAAAAGGAATTGGTAGTCACTGTGGGATTGCCACCAGTTTCAACATAAACTGCAGTTAATCCTGCAGCAACCCTGATATAACCACTTTTTAAAGCAATTGGATTGCTAGTTGCAGCAACAGAGACTGTTGGGGAAATTCTATTTACATTTTGAACTACTTTTATTGCCATTATTCATCATCTCCTGCTTGATCACTATTGTCAAACATCATTGTAGCAACTTCTGGTCGAATAGATTCTATTTTTTCTGCAGATCTAGTATAAAGTAATTGTTTAATCGCGTCAGAAACATCAGATGGAGATCCATCAGTTGCAATCAAGTCGATAAGTTCTTCCATAAAAATTGTTTATTATTATATGGTTATTTATATTTTTCCACCTTTTGGTTCTGGTATTTCTACTGCTGTAGCATTTATAGTAGGTTCTATTGGAACTTCTCCACCTGCACCCTGTTCAATTGCTTGTCCCGCAGTTTCTTCACCACCTGGTAATGGATTACCCATCTCGTCAACTGGAGCATTAGGATCTGGTAAAATACCCTTAGAAATTTCATCTTCAATTTGAAGATCAATTTCTATAATTTCTGAGTCAGTTTGACGTAGAATCTTTTTACGAACATATTCTGTCGAATAATACTTTCCAATATAAGGTTCAATTGTAGTTGCAAGTGTCAATCTGTTGGTTAGTAGTTCTGCTTCTTTTAATTCTGAAAAATGATTATCATACAAAAAGTCATATTGAATATGATCACTCATTTGCTCCCAATCTTCTGGGGAAACTATATTTTTTAATAGGAGTTGTGTGCGAAGAATATCATTAAAAAGATTAGCAAATCTCTTTCTCAAACGACCAACAAACTTTGAGAACATTAATTCATCTCTTAAAATTTCAGATGATCTACCAAGATTAAATCCATCACCACCACCAGCAATCCTTGTTTCTGGAACTCCAAGTGCTCTATAAAGTTTTTTCTGGAAGTATTCAATATCCGAAAGTTCACCAAGATTTTGACCACCGGGAAGAGTGGTAATTTCAGTTCCTCTACCACCTTCTCTTCTTGGAAGCCAAAAGTCTTCAAGCATACTCATGAACTTACGATCATCACGAACTTCACCAGTATTTGCATCATAAACAAGTTTATTACGATAACGAGACATAACCTCTTTCAAGTATTGCTCTGCTTTTACTTTAGGTAGATTGCCAACATCAATGTAAAAAATACGACGCTCTGGTGCTCTAGATAGTCTATAGATAACTAGAGAGTCCTCAATCATTCTTAACTGATTAAGTGCTTTAATTGCCTTGTGTAGATAAGAAAGAATTGTTCCTTTATTTCTATCAACTAATCCTGAAGTGCAATATGTAATTGAATCTTTTGCAATCTTAACTCCTTTTTTAGAACCACCACTAATTGTTCCTGTCGGGAAATTTGGAGTAGGAGTATAAATGAAGTATTCTTCAATTTCTGGAAAATTATATTCTTGCTCTTGTCCGAAAGATCTTGATAGTAAATTTAAATTTCTTGTTCCATTTACATCATTGCCCGTCTTTTTCTCTTGACGGACATGTTTTACTTTCATTGGATCAATATATCTTAATTCCTGAATACCTGCCTCAGGATTTTTTTGATCAATTACTTTAAGATAAAATAAACGTCCATCTATATACCAGTTTCTGAAAATTTCATGAGACTTTTTATCAAAGTCCATGATTTCTTTGATATATTTAAATTCTGCTCTTATAACTTCTTTTAAACGATCACTTGCATTTAAATTAGATAATTCAATTTCTACAGGAGAATCATAAAGGTCGCTGACAATCGCTTCATTTACAACACTTTCAATAGCATTATCACACTCAGGATGAAGTGCCATTTCACGATAACGACGAATTAAATCATACTCAGTTCTATAAACACCCTCAATATCTACATATTGACCATAAAATCCAGACTGAATAAAATAGTCAACCCCGTCCTCATTACTAGGAGGAACGGGGGAAACTACAGATTTGGGTTTGTTATCACTACTTTCAATCGAAAAACCAAAAAGTTTCGCCATCTTATAATTTTTATTAAACTACTTGTATGAGTTATTTAGTTAATATCTTCTCCACCAGCCGCTGGAGAATTACCTTTCATTGCTTCCCACCATAGAATTTGGAACTCTACAGGGAATTCTTGAATGGTTGATGTACCGTAATCAAGTGTAATTGCTCCAATAGAAGTTGGAAAAATATCATAAAAATGATATGCTCTCAAAGTTGATCCATCACGATCAAGTTGATAAACAAAAGCATCTGCAGTATATGCTGTTGGATCAGTGACACCAGTGTTATCAGAAACTCTATTAATTCTATTCATCCAGTTCTCAAATGCAGAACGAATAGCAAAATCAGTATCGTTAATTACTGTAACTGTCCAACTTTCAAATGTTCTGTCTCCAGCGACTTTTAAAGTTCTACCTCTAAAAGGAACATCAATAGGAGCAACATTTGACGCTGGTAAATTAGCACCTTTTACTAAAAATCTTGCTTTATCAAGAACATTAACATCTGCTGGAGCAATATCTGGGAATGAAAGAACAACTTCAAAAAGATTACTTCTTGCACCACCACCTGTTAACTTACTCTTAAAGTCAGTAATCTTTCTTAGTGGAGGTGGATTTAATTGTTGTCTAGTTGCCATGGTAGTTTAAACCTCTAAATTAAAAGTTTCCGATTACTTCTTCAAAGTCAACACCAGTCTTGGTGGCAATAAAGTTAAGACCAATGAAGTTAATTGATCTTGCAGGTTTGATGTAAATGTCAGCAACAAATTCATTGTTGTCAATTACAGCAGCAGTGTTATTTGTTTCATCACAAATAACAACATAATCAAAAATTCCCCTCTTTGCTTGAACATCGCGCAAGAATGGTTCAATAGTATTTACAAAGTTAGTTCTTGTAACTTCATCATTAAATTCAAAGAGAGCGTCTTTCGCTGCTTGAGAAATTGCATCCTCAAGATAGATAAACAGACGACGGACATTGATTCTGTCGAATGCAGAAGACTTAGCAAATCCTGTCTTATCTCCAAAAAGAATGATTCCAGAACCAGGTGAAAAGATTACTGGGTTAATTCTATTTGAATAGAGAACATCTCTTTGAGTCTTGGATGGATTATATGCAAGTTTAACAGCGTTTAAAATAGCACCTCTTGATGTACCTGCAGGAGAATACCAAGCAAAGTTGTTGATGTCATTACGAGCACAAAGACCTGCAATATCACCATTCAGAGGTACATATCTAAATGTATTTGAGAATCTATCATACATGTACTTATAACCACTATCAAATACTGCATAAGTAGATGATGTAACAGGGGAATAAAACTCAATTACATTGTTAGTAATATCTGTAGCAGATCTTACCGTTATTGCATTCTGGTCTGAAGTATCTGAAAGTGCAGCGCCTCTATAAGGTGAAATAAAGGCAATTGCATCTTTTCTCAACTCAGCAACTGAAATGAGTTTATTTGCAAGTGCTTGTGCAGTGTTGATATCATAAGCGGCAGATCCCATTAGAAGGAAATCTACCTTAAAGTTTTCTGTATTTTCAAATAAATCATAACCGTCAGAAAGTTCTGCCAGAGATGCAGTTAATGATCCTGTAACGGTTGTTCCTGCCTGACCATTATAATCTAAACCACCAGTAAGAGTGTTTGTTGAAGATCCTGCAGCTGCAAATGTAATTCCATTTGCTTCTTGATTCCAAGTAACATCAGACTCAAGAGTAAATCCAGAACTATATCCAGTTGTTACAATTCCAGTTGGAGAATTAAGACCAAAGATATACTCAGAGTTATTTGCAAGATACTTTCTCCAGTATGATGGACTACCTACTGAAAATTCTGCATCAGTTGCCTTCGAAAGACTCAGGTGCTTCTCAATAATTGTTCCAGCATTTCCGGTTACTGTGCCGAGAGCATCAATAACTACAACATGAACTTCATCAAATCTTGAATTTCTTGCCGCCGCAAATGCAGAAGTGCCAGGTCTTGGAGCAATATTATTCCAAGAAATAGATGAGGTGCTAGTTAAACTTAGTGTTTGTTGGTCGAACCAATCAAGTCTTGAATTATAAGTGGTTGATCCTGTTGCTACTGATTGTCCACTTGTATGAATAGCAACACTTCCTGTGGAAGAGAATGCATAAACACCAGAAGGTTGATAGTCAACTTCTCTCTCAGTTCCACTTGCCGAAACATGAGAAAGTACCTTTATGGATATATTATCTGCGGATACTTCAGTAATAATGCCCTTTAGATACCCATCAAGAACTGAAGTACTACCGGCACCAGGATTTACCCTACCTACTACGGATTGGGTAATACCATATCCAACCTGGATAGTTGTGATACCTGATGCAACTGAAGTGTTAACCCCAACCAGAATTTGGTCTGCTTTACTATCAATAATACCAACCTTAATCCCATTCGACCAAGAACCAGGATTTCTTGCTGCAACTACAACATCAGCAAGAGTAGTTTCATCATATCCCAGAGCATTATAATGATCTAAACTATCAATTTTAACACTAGAGGCAGTTCCAACAAAACCGTTTCTCAGATCGTTATCATTTGCTCTTACAATTCTTAACGCACCACCATATGCCAAGTATGAAGAAGCAGATAACCAATGCTCATAGTGTTTGTCTGTTGAGTATGGTTCTCCGAAGATGGTAAGTAAATCATTCTCATTTTCTACCAATGTTGGTGAATCGACAGGTCCCTTAGCAAAAGGTGCCACAATAGCACCAATTTTATCAGAAGAAGGGGTGACTCTTCCAATTGTTAAATCAATCTCTCTTACTACAATTCCAGGAGATGCTAAATTTAGCGGCATCTTTATTCTCCTACAAGTCCAGAATTATTCTAAAAGTATTTATAAATTCCTTTATCTATAATCCCACATATAAGACCACTCATTTGACACATCCCCATATTCATCCAAATTCCAAACTTCCATCGGATTATTCTCATTTTTTTTACTAGCAATTAACCATTTATCGCCAGTTTTTTCATCAACAGTAACTCCAAAATCATCTAAACCATCTAAAATAAATCCAAATGGTGCCATATCTTGCTCTATTTGATTTTTTTGTTCTTCATAAATTCTCTTACGGACATCATTATCCGTCATCTCTTTGAAATAGTCCTGTGCAACCAACCAAGAGAAGATTACGAGGCACATTGCCAAATCATCATTACAACCCTCTTCCGCCTCAAAGGAGTTGTGTCTCTGTGCGAATGTAGTAAGTTCCGATATAATGTCGTAGTCTACAGTAAGTAACTTATCATCCTCCATTAACGCTTTGAGATTAGAACATCCCAATTTTTTAACAGCGGCAGTCATTCTCACACCCAACTGCGATTTTTTGCCACTAAATCCTGATCCTACAATTTGTCCAGCACGACCTCTCATGGCACACATAAGAACATTATCATACTCTAAATCGAAGTGAAGAATATTTGCTACTTGATCACCAATATCATTAACTTCAACTAATAACCAAGCACCATTATATCCTTTTGCAACTTCATGAATAATGCTTGGAAATAGCATTGGTTTAATCTCATTATTTCTATACTTTGCAACTACCTTATATGGAAAATTGGTTATATCAAAAACAATAAATGCCGAATAATCATTTCCAATACCGCGAGCAACATCAACCGTCATTAAATAATTATTTTCTGGTTTTGGATGCTCATAAACATCTAAACCAGCATTTCTTTTAATTGGATCATCATAAACAAGATTCTTAAGTTTTGCTGGATTGATTAAAGTATTAACAGAACCTAAGAATTCTGTTTCAAATTCTACCTTAAATTGCTGTTCGGAAGTATTTGCAATAGTTTGTTCTTTCCATGCTTCATCTCTACCAGGAACTTCAGACCAGTGAACATCGGTAGGAACATATCCATTTTTACCTTTTTCAGCATCATGCCACATGCGGTAAAAATGATTCATACCGCGTGGCGTTGAAACTATGATAACTTTTGTACTCTGTCCAGATGAAATGGTTGGATAAACTGATGCAAAAAAGTCATCAGCAATATGATTTGGAATAAACGCAAATTCGTCCAAAAATATAATATTGTAAGATCCACCACGAACGGCAGATGCTGATGTTGATGCTGCCATAATCTTAGAACCATTTTCAAGTTCTAAACTACCTCTGTTCCACTGTAAGACTCCTTGTTGCATCCATTTGGGCAAATTCTCATATGAAAGTTGAAGGCGTTGTAAGAGGTCACGGGCGGTCGATGCCTTGTTTGCAAGAATTGCAATATTTACACTATCATTAAAGAGTGCATAATGTAAAAGATAAGACACGCAAGTGGTACTTTTACCAGTTTGGCGGGGCATCTTACAAATATTAAAACGATGCTCATGGAATCTTGATATTAACTTCTCCTGAAATGGATACATCTTGAATGGTACAAGACCGTGATCCAGAGAAACAATTTTAATATAGTTTCTTGCAAAATATACCGGATCTTCCTTACACTTAAGAAATTCTATAACCTGCTCTTCAGTCCACTGAATAGCAGTATTTGCTCTCTTTAAATTTGGATTAGAAAGATAAGCGTCTTTCTGATTCAGTTGAATATCTTGAATTGTCATAATATTATGTTAGGTCAAAGAAACTTAAAGCACCAATAATATCTCCAGTTCCACTCAACACTCTTGCAGCAAGTGTATAAGTATCACTCACCTTTGTTTGTGTTCTTCCAAGTTGCAAATCCCAGTTGTAATCAATATCTTGCATAGTACGACTGCTGCCTTGATTTGTTGCAACTGCATAATCTTGCATTATGATAGTTCCACCAGTTAGTGCAGTTGCAGAAACATCTTGCTGAACATTTGGAGAACTTGATGAAACCCAAGATGCGCCAGTTAAGGTTGCATTTTTAATGACTGCTATCTCAAAATTATCTGCAGATGTTGGAAGAACCGAGTATTGTTTTAAAAGTGCGACTGCATCTTCTCTTCCTGGTGCAAGACGAATACTTACCAAAGGTTCAAATGATGTCCCAACATTAGTTGTCGTAGTCATTCTTGCAACACTTTCTGCAACTTTTTTTTCATATCCACCATTAGATTGGACTGATACACAAATTTGTTTCATCGTAGATGATGAAGTTGTAATACCAGTATTAAGTATTTCATAACGAACTGGAAGTGTCGCAGTCGTCATATAAACACTATCAAGAATATTTGCGTGATTAAAGATATGTGCGATATGTGCGTCTCCATTTTGATTAATAAATCCAACTCTCACTGCACCGACACCTAACCACTCATATTCAGTGAAAAGTATTTGTGCTTTTGTTAAATCTAGATTAACTCCACTTGCACCAGTTCCATCTAGTTTATCTACATTCCATTGGGATTGTGGAACCGTAACTGTGGTTCCTACACCAGAAATTCCTGTGCGTTTGATGATATTAATTTGAGAACCATTCAGTTCCAACATTATACCATTTTCTGATGATGCGTAACCAACTCTCTGAACCAGATTTGTTTTTGCTGGGTTTAGAACAAATGTTTGTAATACTTGAAGTGATTTTCCTGGTAGATATGGGAATACTCTTTTGGTTTCACGAATAATTGAACATCCTGCAGTTGTTCCAATTCCAAGTGTTGATGAACTCTGTGCGGTTATAATACCAACGGTAGAACCAGCACCAAGAATAACATCACTAAATTGTCCATCAAGGTCATAACGATTTACATTATCAAAGATTGTATATGGTTGGGAAACTTTTAGTCTTCCAAATAAATCTAATCCGAAATTATTTGCAAGAGATACTGGAAATGGATTATCAACTGCAACTACTTCGCCGTTCTTATTGGCGATCATATTCACTTCAAACAGTGTTCTTTCTTGATTTAGAAAGTCCTGCTCATTCTTATTAAACTGTGCCATGAATCAATCACTCCACGATAATCTTTCTGGTCTATATCTTTGTGCGTTTTTAACTGTTATTGAACTTTGTGTAGTGGGATAAATGTTATGAACAATTGCACCGGGATACTGATCTTGAAGATTCTCTGTAAGTTCATTTTTGCTCATCATTCTACCTTCTACTTCTAAACGGTATATTTTACCTTCCCATACAACATCGGCAAGAAAAGATTCTTTTGCTTCTGCTGGTTGGGAAGAGTTCATGTAGAGATTTCCATTAAAATCTCCTGCGATATTAATAGATTCTGAAATGAATTGTTGAAAAGATTTCATTTTAGTTACAGTTCCAACGGCGTAGTGCTTTATTGATTCTTGAATCTGGATCTCTTGCAGTTTTTGCAGAAGTTAGTCTTTTTTTCATTCCGGTCATACGACTACAAAAGTTTTTGCGACGTTTTGCTCTTTTTCCTTTTGGTTTCTTTTCAGTGACTGCAGTTTGAAGTTTTGAACCTGGATTTTCACGACGATAAGCATTTACTGCTTTTTGACTTAAACCATCAGTGTTGTCTTTGCGATTGACTTTCTGCCAATCTTCTGATAATCCAAAATCTTTTCTCCAATTTGAATATTCATAAGAATCTGCTAAAGGAAGATCTTTAGACTTTGGATATAATTTTGAAGCAGATTTCAAAATTTGAATTTTAACTTTTGGATTTTTAGTTACCATAGCAGAGTTAACTCTTCTAGAAAATGGTTCATAATCCGCAGGTTTAACTTGTTCTTTCATTTCACCACTATCAACATAATCTGCAGCTGAATCAAGGTAATCAGATGCCTTAGTAATTTTTGATTGTACCCATGCCTCTACGTTACCTTCACCCTTCATTTTTTTACGAAGTCTCTTTACAGCCGAATCAATGGTTGAAAGTTGAGATCTTATCATCGAATGCTCATGGTCATATGATTCTGGAAAATTTCCAGGATGAACTGTAGCAATATTGTATTTTTTCTGATTGGGGGAAAATAATGCGGGTTGAGAAAACATATCCCAGTATTTTGGACCATACTTACATTCTGCTCTTGTTTCAACTTTTTCACACTTTGGACAATATCTTACCATTTCCATTTCTTCATTTGCTTTCACACAACGATTATATGTTTTACCAAATAATTTTTGTGTTCCTTTCTTTTCATATCCTGGCCAACACTTTTTTGCTTCATCAACAATAGTCTCTTCAGATTTTGTTCCCCAATTGTCGGCACCAACCTTGCGACATTTAACCAGTGCTCCAGAAGCATACGCACTTGGCCAAACAGAATATCTTGATTTTACTTTATGGTAGCAAGCATCTTTAGATCCGCTACCTTTTCCAGGTTTGTCTTTTCTTGCTTCGTTAATTTCCATTGATTCTTTAATTCCTGGTTCTGCTTTTACGTAATTGGGATCTTTTTTACCCTTGGCGAATGTAGAAACCATTGTCGGTTTTGCCCCACCAGATTTTGCTTGTTGACTTTTATCTTTTTGTCTTTTTCTTCTAACTGCAGATTTAATTAAAGACTCACCTTTTTTACCTTTCTTTTTTAGTGCCTTTAATCTTCCACTACTAAAACATTTTGGAGTTTTAGTTTCACCTGGTTCATTGGCACATGGAGAACCATCTGCTTGAACCCATCCAGGTTTCCCTTTTTTAGAACGAGAACCTTTAAACCAATGATGAAGTGTTCCCATTTAAATTAATTTATTCTTTATTATTTAGAAAACCTTGTTTTAATAATTTGGAAAGATCTGATGTTGATCCAACAAAGACTGCATTATTTGTTACATTATTGGTTGTTTTTACAGATTCTTCCTCAACATCTTTAAGTTTCTTTTGTAAATCTATAAGTTTATCTGTAACATCACCGACACTTTTTATAAGTTGACCGGCAACTTCATATGCTCTGGGACTTCCACCTTCCCCAGCAAGTTCCATTATTCCATTGATTGCCTCCTGACCCTTCTCAATCAAAGAATATAAATTTGCTCTAGTGTACTCATAGTCTTTTTTAATATCATCCGATTTTATTGGAGATATATTCAATTCCTCTTTTATTTTTTCTACCTCAACAATATCACTTTTAATGTTAAGTGCAGAATCTAACCCTTCATAGTTATTAGTCATAACATATCAAAGATCTTCTTGCTGTGTTGGACTATAGGTTTTGGAATCATTGAAAGTATCCCAAACTTCACTAAATCCAAAATCATCATCAGGATCAGCATCAATTGGATCTGGGGTAACAGTGTATCTCATTTCTCTTTTTGCCGTTGTAGTATCTGTAGAATTGTAATAGTCAACTTGTACTTTACGAATGAGTCCGTCTGTAGAATCTGCAATCGGACCAAACAAATATGTTTTAGCAGTAAAATTAAGAGTATAAATTAAAACTCTTCTAGTAGAAAAATCTCCTTCATAATCGTCAGTGAAAGAAACGCTATCTAAAACAATGGGAATGTCTCTTTTTTCGCCAATTGAGTCTATTAAGTCTACAGTTAGATTAAATGATGGTTGAAAGAATGGGAGTATTTGTTCTACTATTTGTAAAGAATCATCTTGCAATTTAGTCATTATATTTAACTGAAATCCTATGTTATATGGTACAGGCATAAAAACTTTTTTAAGGTTATTTCCATCTATTGCCTTAAAAGTTTGAGTTACACCAGACTTTCTTGTAGAATCATATTGAATAGAAGTCATCTCAAATGACATTCTAGGTAATGTCATTGCAATTGGTTTATTTAATTCTGCTTGTTGTCGTATACGTGCTAAAAACTTTTGAATTGGTCCATAAGCTAGAGGTACTTTTATTTCGCTGATACTGTCTCCAGATGATTCCTTATGTCTTATATAAATTTCATTAAAAACTGTTCCAAAAGCAATAACAGTTTTTTTAATAATTTCGTGATAATAGTATTTACCTAGCATTAAAATGTACCAAAAGGATTTGATTCGGAGAAATCTACGATGCTATCGGCTGCATTTTCAATTTCTATATTTTCACTATATTTATCATACTGATCCCAGGTATCATAAGATTTGACTAAATATATCGCACTAGAAGCGGAACCAACTATTAATTCTCCAGGATAAAATTGTTTTGTAGCAGTATTATCGACAAAAGATACTTTAAGTATTTTTGTATTAAAATCCCATGATTTAACTCTTCCTCTAGTATTGGAAACTGATCCAACTACTTCTTCATTAAACAAGTAAGTACCGATTCCGGAAAGAATTGGTGGTGGAGCAATTGTAATAGTGGGTGCTTCAGTATATCCTGCACCGGGGTTTACAACCCTAATAGAAGAAATTGTTTGCGTAGAACCAACTACTGTCAATGCAGATGCAGTTTGCCCAGTTCCAACAGATCCTGCAATACTTACTAATGGTGAATTTACGTACCCACCACCTGCATCTACAACAACAAATCTTGTAATTCCGTTTGTATTAGTTTCAATAGAGCAAGTGGCAATTGCGCCAGTTCCACCACCACCAACTATAGAAATTGATGGAATTGTAGTATATCCTGCACCGGCATTTGTAAGTATAATAGACTGAACAGAATAAACTCCTCCCTTAGAAGTCGTAATAGCAACAGCACTAGCATTCTGACCACCTATTGGTGCTGATGAAATTGCAACAGTGGGTGTTGAAGTATAATTGTAACCATCATTATTTAAAAATATCTCTCTAATATATCCAGTGTTAATTGTGGCAGTGGCGGATGCTGTAGATCCTGATCCAATTAGTTGTAGTGTTGTAATATACCCCTCATCTTTAATCTGAGTATCAATTTCATCAATAGTTGTATCAATAACTTCATCTTCATATTCAAATAATTCACACTTAAGTTCATAAACATATAGTTTTCCCAATTGATAAAATGGATTTTCATGTTCAACAAATTTTACCTCAAATAATCTCTGCCCTAGTGGGAAATATACTAAATCACCTTCCCTAGGTCTAGAAGCAATTTCTATTTCTGGATCATTTACATTTATAAATGGTATAATAAAATCTTCAAATCTTTCTCTTGATATTATCAAACTTATTTCATCTTTTAAACTCATTCCAAACTTACTTAAAATATCACCTTGTCCAGTATATCCATCATAGTTATTAATGTAAGCCTCAATGGCAAAATTATCGTCAAATTTTGATGAAGAAACTTCTCTTATAATCGTTTCCTTTCTTACAAATTTTCTTGGAATATAAATGACTTCTACTCCATAAATACGGAGTTGTTCATTTATTAACTCCTGGACAAGTCTTTGTTCGTTAGGAGAACCTTGTAAAAAAAAGGGATTGAGTGCCATTATCCAATAAAGTCGTAGGGTGGAAGTTCATAATCCATGGACATTCTTTGCAATATATTTTCTATTTCTTTTTCACCATCTTCATAAATTTCCCTTCCATTTAGTTCTATTCCACCCGGAAGTTTAACTCCCCTGAATTTGATTAAGTTTTGTCCCCATTGCCTTTTCATCAGTGCAGTTAAATATTTTTTTAAAAAACTATCATTATATACTTTTGTGAAATCATTTGGATCTAAAATTCTATAACAATCAATAACAATAAATGTATCTTTACTCTGAGCATTCCAATCAATATCAAGATACATTCTGTTTTGCCTTTTATTAAATCTAATTTGCTTATCAGTAGTTAATAGGAAATCAATATCTTCCAAATAACTTTTAACCATAGCATATTGCAGTAGTTCGACAGAATTAAAATAATATAAATCATTTAAGAATAATTGATATTTAATACTAAACATTCCTCCAGAAATAGAACTAGTGTCAAATTTGAAAACTTTTTCAATTCCTATCACTGAATCTGGAATTTGGATAAAATTTGAAGATTCGTAAAAATTAAAATTATTTGTTCCAATACCACTAATATTTGCTGTTCCTGTTGTAGTTACAATTCCAACGCCATCTGTTCCTCTTCCTCTCCCTCTATCAATATCATCTTGTGTTATCTTATATTTTAGATACATTCTTTCTACACCATCAAAATGTCTCTCATTAAAATACTGTAACGCATCATCTACTAGGTCATCTATCTGATCATCTGCTAAGTTAATTTCTAAAACTGGAGCACCTAGTCTTCTTAAACAATAATCTATAAGTTCTTGTCTGCTGGATGGTTTTGACATTAGTATTCTCCCCCGTCGATTACATTTGACCAGGATGGAACTCCTGATGAATTTGTTGAAAGTATGTAGTTAGTTTCACTAATTGCAGATGATGTTGATCCTGTAGAAACTAATTGATCATTATCATCAAAATATGCAACTCCAAAAGATTCTCCTGGTGGATAATAAATTGATTGTGTAACAGTGAGAATTCCTGTAACATTTGCATTTCTTGCAGTAAACTCATCAAAAACTAAATCATCAGCAACATATAAGTCTCCACCAATATAGACATCACTATTAAATGTTGATATACCTGCAAATGTGGAAATGCCAGAAACATTTAATTGTGTTACCGAAGCTATACCTCCAATAACATTTTCTGCATTTCTTGCATTTTCTACAAATGCAGATGCTCCTGAAAGAGATGAGAGTACTTTAACTGCATTTTGTTGCCCAACTCTAACTTTTATGTCAGACATTATTTAGTAACTCCTTCTCTTACAAGGACCATTCCCTCAATTACTCTAGTTTTAAGTTCATCTGAAGTTATTACAACATCATATACATATCTACCAGGTTTTAAATTTACTGTTTGTGATGAAGTTAATGAAATAAGTATCTTTCCTAAATTTTCCGGTTCTGGAATTGAAGATGTGAATGTAATTGCTGTAGAACTTCCAGCATATTTCCTCATTTGAGCAGAAACTGTATATCCTGTAAGATTTAAGGGTGAATTTGTATCTGAGGTTTCTAAATCAAAACCCTGAGAAAAATCAGATCCAGAATTAATTACAAGATTGCTAACATATACTGCTGCCATTTATTTTTCTAAGATCTACTTCTACTTCTTATTTATGTTTACATTTTTGCTAATGCATCAACAACTTCTTGTTGCTTCAAATATAACTTAAAATATAATTTTGCAAAAATTCTTAACTCATCTTCAGTTAAGTTATCAATAACCCTAGAATGTTTTTCATATTCAAATAATTTATCAATTGATTCTAGTTTTATTTCATTTGGATCCATTTATAATCTCCTTCAATAAAAACTTAATTTCTTCAATATCTTTTTTCATTTCATCTAACTCTTTCCTCTGAGTTTTTCTATTACTCAAACTGTTTACATATTGATTATAAGATGTATTGTCACAATTAACAATAGCACCAGACTCTTCATCTCTGTATAAATTTGGGTGACCTTTAACTGGTATCATCATCTGATTGCAATGCTCCTTAAATCTTTAAATCTTGGAGGATACGCTTGGTTTGTGGATGACATTACAATTTTTACAATATATCCAGTAAACTCTCCAAGATTATTGGCAGAAAACTCATACTCTAAGAATTCATTTTCTCTACTTGAGCGAACAAATACATCAGGTAATCCACTATTATTTGCAGGATCTACAACATCGAGATATCCATCATTATTATTATCTATAGTTAGGTTATCATATCCTGGGAATAATTCAAATGCTTGATCAATTTCACTAGAATCTGGTCTAATCAAACTGTATAATACTCTAAAGTCTGCAGAAGAATGTCTATAAGCAGATAATATAACTTTTAAAGAAGTTGCGGACTGTGAAAGTCTAACTGTATTTGATACATAAATTGCAGAATGTGGATCTTCAATAAATGAATTAACTCTATTATCAGAAGAATAATTGGATATTGGAGAATTAATTCTGTTACTATGGAAATCGGTGAAGCAGTTATCCAAGAATATCTGTGGAGAAACATACTTATTTGTTGTTTCTAAAGTAATTGCTGTAGTAAAGGATTTATTTCTGGGTAGTGCAGTTAAATATGTATCTTCATTTACTTTGGAGCAAACAATTCTTGTAGAAGACAACTCATTAAGAGAATTTAATTGTATATCTTCATAACCCAAATCATTAAATGATACTTCACTACCAGAAATACTAGTTCCACTCACACTTCTGATTTTTGCAGAGACTGAAGTTGCATCAGTTGGTGATATAATTCTATAGAATGGAATTATAGAATCATACTGAATATTTTCTGTAGCAAATACACCATTTCCTCCAGAATTTAATTCAGTTGTAAATGAAAGTTGGGGATAATTTGTAGGTGTGTTATCAATACTTCTATCTACATCAGAAGTTGTATCAGTTCTATCAATCTCAATATGATAACTATCAATGTCTAAACCAAAGTCACTAATATCGTGAGTTGTATTTATTCTTCTCAAAGAAATACCATTAAATTCGTACTTATAGATTTGAGTATTAGTATCATGAGGAATAGCGAGTGTTGATAATTGACCTCTTGCTATTGTTTCTAGTGTTCCAGATCCAACACTTTCATATTTAATAATTTCATTTTCTACAATTGCATAACCAGGATTTGTATTACTGACTCCTTTTCCTTCAAAAGTGTCAAAGTTAGAAGTGCTCGCAACTGAAATTGAAGTAGAAGATGCAGTTATAGACTGGGACAGTGTAGTTGGAGTAACATTCGGTAAAACACCAGAAATTTTAACTTTATTATTTTGTGAATACATTCCATGATTGAAATGATTCACTTTAACAAAGTTTCCACTATATAAAGAACCAGTAGGAGTTGAACTTGTGATAAAAGTAGATCCCATAGTAACCGTATTATTGGAATCATCATAATAGACTAATTTTGCAGTTCCATTGTCAGTAAATGATTCTCCTTGGACATTACTGAGATATAGCGTATCAATTCCACCATTGTTTCCAGTAATTGTTATCCTCGCATCTCTTCCACTATTTCTGGAAACTGAAGAAGTTACAATACCAACAACATCTCCAATTGAATATCCATTTCCTGGATTTACTACACTAATTGCAGATATTGCAGAAGTGCCTGCAGAAACATTAGTAATATTTAAAGTGAGACCAGATCCATTACCAATAATGTTGAATGTTGATACATTAGAATCTGTTACATAGTTAAATCCACCGGTTGTTATACCAACAGAAGACACTGAGCAACCTGTTCCTACAATGTATCCATAATTGTAAGTCTTAATATCTTCACTTACTTTTCTTCCTGCTGTTAAGATGCCAATCACATTTGCATCGGTAGTAGTTGTGATACCGATACTTAATTTTCTAGGAAGTGCTGTTAATGGATTATTTTGAAGATTTTTAATGTATCCATTACTTTCATTGAGTGTTGGATTATAGAAGTATACTGTAGATGGAGTATTAGTTACAAAGTTTGCGCGATATAATGTAAACTTCATATCTTGATTTTGATTTTCTGTCCATATTGAACCATTTTGAGACTTAAATAGACTTCCTAATGCAAATTGCTGAGTGTATACAACTGAATCTGCATTTGGAAGATTTGTAGATTGAATAGTTTTTTTGTTCATTTCAGCAATAAAAACTTCATACTCTACGCTTTCAGGTGCAAGAAGAACAACTGCATATTCTAATCCTGGAGCAAGGTAAATTGGATAATCAAATGTCACTTTTGTTACTGCAGATGCGTCGTCAGATATATTAATTTGATTTGGTCTGAGTGTTACTGAGTTTCCAATCACTGTTCGTGTTGGAGTTCCTAACTCCATAGTTCTTATTTGAACTGTTAGTGGATTATTTGCAGTATCTTTCCTATAAAAATAAAGGTCTATATCAGTTAAATATATTCCATCCTCATCATCATTTTGAGTTCCACTTCCACCAACACTAAATGATTGTGCTAAAGGATCATAAAACTCGGTTGTAACATTTGCTATTGTTGTAGTTGTTGTTCTTGTAGTTGTAAATGTAGTTGTATTTGTAATAGTAGTTTCATATAACTCTAATGTTCCCTCAGAAACATAGTTAGTTTCTGCTGATGATATTAATGTACTTCCAGATGCTGAAGTTTCATTCGTTAAACTGGAAGTAACTTTATATGTTTTACTTCCAGTATTAATTCTTACATCAGGTGCAGGTGTCGTGTTTGGATCTCTAATGAAAAAAGATCCTATTAAATCTCCAAAATTGTCAGATATCAATCTCAAATCTTTCACATATGCAATAGATCCACTTGTTTGACCAACAAGTTTTGCACCTTTGACAAGGAATCCTGAATAAAGTCCTTGAGTTTCTTCTGAAAGTGAATAAGTATCTACATTTAATACTTTTGATGATGCACTATATGCATTTGCTATAGATTCAGATTTAATATATGGATTTACATTAAAAGTTGTTGTTGGGGAATTATATTGACCAAATTTATGATTTGGTTGAGAAACTCTAAAGGAAATGATTTTATTATTTTGACTATCATATCCAAAAACAGTTTCTCCAATTTCAAATGCGGAAGATGCACCATAATTTTGTAAAGATGCGCTGTCTGAAATCTCAATGAGTTTTGGAATAAAATCTACTGATCCATTGCCATCCAAGAATTGATAATATCTAGTATAAGGTTTTAAATTTGAAATAGAAAACTCAGTGTTTCTAGATCTCATATATTCTTCAGGTCTAGATTCTATAAGTCTAGTAACACTTGAACTAGTAGTAGAACTTCTTGTTGTGTCATTAACATTTTGGGATACTTGAATAGATCTTTCAATTTGACCTCTTCTATCCCAATTAGCTACTCTTCTATTTCTATTTGTAACCTCAACTTGACTTCTTTCAATCAGTACAAAGTCAGTGACTGATATTGTTTTGTCAGGTAACTGAAGAGTTCTGACCCAGTTATCTCTTTCGGGAGATAATTTTATTGTTCCAGTGTAAGTTACTACATGGAATGGATTTACATTTTCTACTTGAGGTGCTATTATGCCCTGACTATTAATACTCAGAGTACAAAATGGTTGTGATATCCACTTTTCAGATTCATACTTAAGAGAAACTGTAGGTCCAGTTTTTTGTGTATTTAAATCTAATAATTGATAATTTGTCGATAAATCTATATTTTCATCGGAGGTATTTACAGATGGTGCAAGATAATTTTTTAAACTGTTTCTAGAAATAACAGGTCTCATTTCTTGGAAATCAGAATCAATTTCAATAGAAGAGAAAGAATTGTTTATTCTTGAGGTATCTTTAAAATCATCTACAAAAAAACCAGTCTTAAATCTATTAAATCCTTCAGAATCTTGTATTTGTAGAGTTTGAGTGCTCAATTCTAAAAGTGATAAAGAAGTTACTCTTTCAAGATTCTTAACTCTATTTTCAATGAGACCAATATCTCTCATAGTATATCTTCTATTATCTACAAGAGATAATATTGCATTTTTGACATTATACAAATATGGTGGGAGAGTGACTGTCGCCAACTCCATCAAATCATCAGTTTTTACTGGTGATTTTGGATTTTGAGAAGAAACTCCCTCTAGATAAATAAATTTTCCTGTTTTACTTAAATAAATTTTATCAACTCTACCCAAATAGTAGTCATATCCAATAATAGTACTCTCATTTGGTGTTAAATTTAATTTAATTGAAGAACTAAAGTTTCTATTAGAAAAATCAAATGGTGATGAAGTATTTGTAGTAAAAACTGAAACTTTTGGTCTAAAATCTAAAGTATCCGATACTCTAGTTTTATTACTTCCAACTGAAGGAATATCGGATGAAAATTGCTCTTTATTATAACTTGCTACAGTGAATACATCTCCATTATCTGTTGAGGGGACACTGTAATAATCAAATACTACTAAAATTCTTCTAGAAGGCTCTGTTTCTCCTTCATTTCTAACAAGTCTAGAATAATCATAATATTGTTCTCTCTGACCTTTATCTAAAATAAATCTATTTGTAATATCATTATAATTTCCTAAAGTTAGAGTATCTATTTCACCAGAAATATTTGATTCCTTAAAAGTTACAACTTCATTGGTATTAAATCTATTCGAATTTAGATAAACAATTCCTACACTATTTGTAGACCTTGTTACGACTCTAGCAATACATCCACTTTCAGATCCTAAAATGTTCTCACCAATAATAGCATTTCCACCAATATTTAAAACTGAACTAAATGACAAGATATCTAGAGATGGATTTGATGTATCCAAAGATTCATAGACTGCTAAGACTTTTGAAACATCTGGATAATTTAGAGAAATTTCTTCATCTTGAACTCTTAGACCATAATATTGATTATACTCAAGACCATCATCAATAGAAGTACTAATACCACTTCCAGATTCTGGATACTTTGAATAAATTATATTTAAAACTTTGCTACGATTATATTGTTTCTGCTTGCTCTGCACACCATTTTTAATAAATGTTGCATTAATTGTGGATGTTGTCTTTCCGCTAGTAAGATTTGATAAAGTTACTTGATTATTTGATAAAGAAAATTGGTCGAATGTTAAAGATTCTGTTGTGCCATCATCATAATGCACAGAGTAACGCTCTTCATCGAATGGTGTGAATAAGGCAGTTGTTAATCCTGAAGGTAAAGAAAAATCTGATACTGAAAGGACTATTGGACTGCCAAAGATTGAAATCTTAGGACTTGCAGACTGTGCGCTAAAAGTTAAAATAGAGTCATTTAAATCTACTTGAGATACATTTGAATTAGGTAACTCAGCATATAAGTATCCTTTATCAGTATTCCTAATCTTCGGTACTCCGATACTAAATGATAGATTTGTTGCAATTCCTACAGCACCATCACAAACACCAGTAACTGTAGTGATTCCTGAAACAGTTATTGAATCGCCGGTGGCACTTATACTAGAAACTCTATTAAAAGTTTCATCAGAACTGTTAGGTGACTGATATCTTATTATAGATCCAACCTTAACTGTATTAAAAAACTTTCCTGGAGAAGTTACTACTCCACCTGCGGTAATATTAATAGTATCAGATGCATTAAATCCAATAGGAAGTTGTCTGTCTAGTACAGAGTCTCCAAGGAATGAAGTTGCAATTCCTACGGATGTGGGTTGATAAACCTGTTTAATGTCTTCAGTGCCATATGCGCTGATTTGTGAAATAGATCTAGGATATATTTCAACTCCATTGATAATTATTTGCTCACCTTTAATAAAAGTACCTGATGTTTGTCTTAATTTAATTGATGTGGTGCCGTTTCCCGATGCAGATGCATATCCACTTGCACCACTGCTTTTTCCCTTTACATATGAGGAAATTGGTAATTGTTCTGCCGATATACTTTGATTTAAAACCAAAATTGTATAGGTCTGTATATCATACAAATATAAGTCCCAATTAGTAGATGCTCCAGAATAAGCAGAGTCAGTTAATCTAAAACTGTAAACTCTAGCATCTCCAATTTTAGTATCTGAAATTGGATCTCCAGAATTACTTCTTCTAACTGAATGAAGTTCTAAGATTTCATTTTGCTTTGGAGCACCAGTTGTATTATTAATTCTCAATAAGTTGCCCATCTCAAAGGGAACATTTGCAGTTTTTACATTTTGAGTTTCTCTTGGTTTATTTACATCTAGAATAGTAGTTGTAACTTTTTCAATATCATAACCTTTTACATATGCTTTTCCTGGTGATAATTTTACACACATTAAATCATCAGAAGGAGAACTTCCAGATTCTGTTTTTTGATTATCAAAAAATAATCCATCATTTCCAAGTCTATCATTTAAAGAATTATGTAATGAAATTTTAAATGGATTTACTGAATAATTTCCAGACTCATCAAAAGTTCTTTGTGCTAAATAATCTCTAATTAAGGAATATTGGGTTGTAGTATTGACCTTTTTAATTTCGCCATTTTCAATTCTAAGTATCTCAATAAAATCAGTGTCAGTATCTACACTATCAATAGTTTTTTTAGTTAAAGATAGACCTATCTTAAATCTATCTGCCCCTGGAGCAGAATAATTTGTAAATCCTTTAGCATTATCATAAAGAGATGAATCTTCTTTAGCGGATATAATCTCTTCAGTTACTTTAAGTCCAACTCTATATGATGGTGTATTTGTATAATAATCAAGAATAATAGTTTGTTTAGATACTCTAGCGAAAGTTCCCCTTACAAAATAAATCCCATCGTCAATGGATACTGCAGATCCTGTAGAAGTAGAATCTGTTGATATTAAAGATCCAAAAGGAGTACCTGCAGTAATAGTTGTATTACCGTAAACAATGCTTTCATTAGATACTAATGGTTCTCCATCTTGGAATGGATTAATATTGAAATTATTATCCGAATCAATATATTTTACATATAGAGTAACATAATCTAGATTATTTGTTGAATTTGGTATCTCAACTTTTTGCACATACGCAGTAATCCCTGAAATTTGACCCTCTATTTGTTTTCCTACATATTGTTCAATGTATGCCGATATATTGACACCGAAAGAAGTTGAATTTAATTTAACTGCGAAAAAACTAGGATCATAAGTAGTATTTCCTGGAATTACTAGAGACCCTTCTTTAAAAATATGACTGCCAAACGATTCAATTTGATTTTGTAAAATTGATTGAATATTATTTAATTCTCTTGATTGTACTGGTCTTCCTGGATTGAAAAGAACCTTATAAAAATTCTTTTCAGCATCAAAGTCATCAAAATATGGACTTACATTTAGGTTTGTCTTTTGTGCCATTTCTTAGAATTCCAGGATAATTTTAATGTCTTCTTTTTGCCTAACATTGCGAGAAACGAGAGGTCTATTATCAATATAAATTATATCTCCCGTCTTTTTATTTATCTCAGGATTTGCAAGTCCATCTGTAAATGTGACTCCTAGATTTACGATTGCTCCATTAATTGTTGTAGTAATTCCACTTAATGACGAAATTTGCCCATTAAATCCACTTGGTCCGACTACATTTCCTCCAGTATTGCTGAAATTAATATTAGCGTTTCCTTCAGTAGAAACACCTACATAGTCTGTTTGGTCATATGTTGATCCATAATACAAAGATCTATCTCTGAAATATTTTAATACTTTTGTATCGGAATCATATGATGCAACATATCCAACAGCAATTCCGCCAGATACAGTTTGAGTTATTTTTTCTCCAATAGTTGGTAGAGTGTCATTCACTTCAGAAAAATTAATGGCATAAAGACCTGAAAATTGAGAGTCTGTAAAAGTTTCAATTCCTACAAATTTAGTTGGATTCTTTAGTATGCCAATTTGGCAAAACTTAGTATTAATCGGAAAGTCTCTAGAAGAATCATCAAACCTACTATAAATCATTACTCTATCAGCACCCAATTCTTTATATAAGTCATATCCATGACCTCTAGAGGGTGGAATTATTGGAATAAGTCTTGCTGGATTTGGAATATTTCCGCCTGGTTGTAGCGGTCCCAAATCAACTATTCCATAAGTATATCCTTTACCGCCAGAAGTAACGGTAGTGTTAATTATTTCACCATTGGAATTTATTGTTACAGAAACTTCACCGCCAGTCCCATTTCCCAAAATTGGAACGGTATGAGAACCTGGGGAATAATTTTCTCCAGGATTATCAATGTAAACTGTTTTTATTTGATTATCATTTACCTCAGAGTCTCCATTTTCCCTCACAGAAACAATTTGAGAATCTGTAGAAGTGCTCCAGTTATTTGGTAGAGTGATGTACTCTGTAGAATCAAACTTTACAATATCTCCAGGAGAAACGGTGAATAGATATTTCCAAAAATATCCATCACCACCAGTTCCTGCAACAGTTGGTTCTAAGTCAGTATGTGTTGGTTCGTATAAAGATTGATTTCCTGTTGTGTTGATTCCACTGGAACCATTTTGAATACAAATATAAACCTTATAGTCACTATTTAATACAT
>Ga0194133_10002794_pt1 | contig 26141 bp, 24 predicted proteins | sample TA2KigOf40mmetaG_FD_155448 | JGI IMG/M metagenome (GOLD analysis project Ga0194133, IMG submission 155448) | Freshwater microbial communities from Lake Tanganyika, Tanzania - TA2015055 Kigoma Offshore 40m | ecosystem: Environmental > Aquatic > Freshwater > Lake | place: Tanzania: Lake... | reverse complement strand
CCAGCTCCCGAGGTCATCCAGTGGCCGGCTACGCCATCCGGAGCCGCTCCGCCGGCCACGCCAGCCGTAGCGTCAAGACCAATCATGCACTAAGACTAAAAGCGGACCACTAGATTGGGGCAGGCCAGGCCGATCCGCCCCAAAGCGCCGATTGCGACCCGCGTAGCACTTCGATCCGACCAATGCCGGCCGAGGGTAAGGTGCCAAAATCATACTCGGTTTGCACTGCAGTCGGGTCAGTCACGCGAATGCCATCGACGAAAACCGCAATGTAGCGCTGGTCGGCACCACGGATGCGCATCTTGGCCGGGCTGCCCAAGGGCCCCTGGTTTGACACCGACACGCCAGGCAGGCGCGACAGTGTCTCGGTGATCTGGGCGGCGTCGGGGACATTGTCCTCTTCCGGGCTCACCACCGAAACCGAAACACCCGTACGGATGCGTTCAACGGCAGCCTTGACCGCTGACACCACGATCTCTTCCAGTTCGATCTCTTGCGCCTTTGCCGGAATGGCCAAGGCGGACACCAGCGCGATAACAGGAATACTTAGCCTTTTCATGGCTTTGATCCTTTGACATTCCCCACCGGCGGCGGGGATCGGGTATGCGTCTGTCTTGGGAAAGGCCAAAGACCTTCCGCCGACGGTGAACGTCACCACTGGCGAAAGTCGCCTGCCGATGCGCGCCCCGCGCCCAGGTAAGGGTGATCACCCTGGCAGGTCTCCTGGCTTGCGGGTCAGGGCTTTGACGGGCCTTCCCGGGGTTGATCCCCAGTGGCATGTGCCGTCATCGCTCGCCGCTTACAGTTGCGGGGGCAGCTGTGGATTTGCACCACATTCCCTTTTCATCCGGGGCTAGCCGGAACCGAAGGTGAGCTCTTCGAAGCGCAAGGTGCCGCCCTGTCAAGCGCAGCTTTTGTCTCGGCCTGCGGCGATATCGCGGTTCCCGGCAGACAGGTCGCAATCGGGCGACGGGGTCGGAAACCGACACGCGGCGCGGCGCGGGCGGGATGGACCGGGGCGGTCAGGGCGGTCAGGCTGGGGGTCGAACGTGACGGCCAAAAGGGGAGGTGACGCCGATGATCGGGGATCTGGGGGCAAGGGATGCAACAGAGCTTGCCGAACGCGTGACCCGCCGTGAGGTAAGCCCCGGTGAGCTTTTGGACGCGGCTCTTGTCGCAGTCGAGGGGCGCAATCCGGCAATCAACGCGGTCGTGCAGATGCAAGAGGGCGTGGCGCGCAAGGCGATTGCCGATGGCCTGCCCTATGGCCCCTTTCGCGGCGTGCCCTTTCTGTTGAAGGATCTGGGCTGCGAAGCGGTCGATTTTCCCGGTCACAATGGCAGCCGCCTTTTGGCCAACACGCGCTATGGCCGCGATTCGGCGATTTATGAGCGGATCCGCGCGACAGGCGTTGTCACCTTCGGCCGCACCACCAGCCCCGAGGGCGGGATCGGCGCGGCGACCGAGGCTGCGGTCTATGGCGGCCCCACCCGCAACCCCTGGAACCTGAACCACACGCCGGGCGGGTCGTCGGGCGGCGCGGGGGCGGCGGTGGCGGCTGGCATCGTGGCCTTTGCCCATGGATCGGATGGGGGCGGATCGGTGCGCATCCCGGCGGCAAGCTGTGGGCTGTTCGGCTTCAAGCCCACCCGGGCGCGGCTGCCCGATGGGCCTTATGTCGGCGAAGGCTGGGCGGGCATGGCGATTGACGGGTTCCTGACGCGATCGGTGCGCGACACGGCGCGGATGCTGGATGCCTGTCACGGCACCGACCTTGGCGCGCCCTATGCCGCCCCTGCCCTGCGCGCCAGCCATGCCGATGCGATCTCGCGCCCGCCCGGACGGCTGCGCATCGCGGTCTGCGACACGACCTTCACCGGCGAGCCTATCCACCCCGAGGTGGCCGAAGCGGTGCGCGCTACGGCACGGCTTCTCGAAGGCATGGGCCATCACGTCGAACCGGCGCAGATCCGCGCCGATGTTCCCATGATGATGCGGGCCTGGACCGATATCGTTGGGGTAGGCACGGCGCTTGGGGTGAAAAAGGCGCTTAAGGGTCGGCCCCTGACGGTGGATCTGGTCGAGGGGGTCAGCCGGGGCGCCTGCGCCCATGCCGACAGCCTGCATCCAACCCGCTACCTTGAAGCAGTTGGCGAGATTCACGCCTTTGGCCGCCAGATGGCAGGCTTTTTTGCCCAGGGGCCCGACATTCTTCTGTCCGCCACGCTCGCCGAACCGCCCGCCCCCATCGGCCGCTTCAACCATGAGACTGAGGATTACGTCGGCTACCGGATCGGCCCGAACGGGATCTTTGCCTATTCGCCCTTCTGTGCCGTGTTCAACGCCAGTGGTCAGCCCGCCGCAAGCCTGCCTTTGGCCGTGTCGTCAAACGGGCTGCCGATCGGTGTTCACCTCGCAGCGGCGTTCGGCAGTGATGACACACTCATCAGCCTGTGCGCGGAAATCGAGCAGGCACAACCCTGGGCTGCATTCCGCGCCCCGATTGCGGGGTGAATGCAGGTTTCTGTTGCACCACAGGAAAAACGCGGGCCAGATATGATCAAAACATCAGGGAGCGAGTCACAGTGACCGAGCGTAACGCCATTGAAGCCCGCAATGTCGTCAAGGCCTTTGGCCAGGGCGACAGCGCTGTGCGCGCCCTTGACGATGTCTCGGTCGAGATCCGTGAAGGTGAATTCTTTACGCTCCTTGGCCCGTCGGGTTGCGGCAAGACCACGCTTTTGCGGCTGATTGCCGGGTTTGAAATGCCCACCGAGGGGGTGATCCTGCTGGATGGTCAGGACATCACCTATCTGCCGCCAAACCGGCGGCCGGTGAATACGGTCTTTCAGTCCTATGCGCTGTTTCCCCATCTGACCGTGGCGCAGAACATCGCCTTTGGCCTTGAAATGCAGGGCAAACCCGCGGCCGAGGTCAGGGCGCGCACCGATGAGATGCTGGCGCTGGTCAAACTTGAGACAATGGCCAACCGCAAGACCAGCCAGCTTTCAGGCGGCCAGCAGCAGCGTGTGGCGCTGGCCCGTGCGCTGGCGCCGCAGCCCAAGGTCCTGCTTCTGGACGAACCCTTGTCGGCGCTCGATCTCAAGCTGCGGCAGGCGATGCAGATCGAATTGAAGCGGCTGCAGGTGGAAACCGGCATCACCTTTGTCTTCGTGACCCATGATCAGGAAGAAGCCCTGACCATGTCGGACCGCATCGGCGTGATGTCGAACGGCAAGTTGCAGCAGGTTGGCACCGCCAAGGAAATCTACACCCGACCGAAGAACCGCTTTGTCGCCAGCTTCATCGGCGAGACGAATTTCCTGACCGCCGAAGCCGAAGGCGGCAAGGTCCGGCTTGGCTCGGGCGATGTGGTCAACTTCGACGCGCCCGCCAAAGGGACAGTCACGCTGACCGTGCGGCCCGAACAGCTGCGCCTTGGTCCTGCGGACGAGGCTGGTGCCATTGCTGCGACCATCTCGAACCTCGTCTATTTCGGCACCGATACCCATGTGCATCTGGAACTGGCCGACAAGACCGAACTGGTGGCGCGGGTGCAAAGCCCGGCCACGGGCGATGCCGGGTTCGAACGGGGCGGCAAGGTTGGACTGCGCTTTGCGCCCGGCGCATTGCAAATCGTGGGGGATTGACCATGAGCCCCGCCGAAGAGGCCCAGATCAAGCAATCGGCCCGCAATGGCTGGCTTTTGTCCTTGCCCGCGATCGTCGTGCTGACCATCGCGGCCTCGGGGCCCCTGCTCATCATCCTGCTCTACTCCTTCCTTGAAGGCGGGACGCATGGCAATGTGGTCTGGAGCTTTTCGACCGAAGGCTGGTCCTCGATCCTGTGGACCAAGGATATCTTCACCGACAGCTATGTCTGGGCTGATGCGCATCTGGCGATATTCTGGCGGTCGGTCAAACTGTCGTTGATGACGACGCTAATCACCTTTGTGGTGGGGTTTCCAACGGCCTGGTTCATCGCCACCAGGCCGCCCAAGGCGCGCGCCTTCTGGCTTTTTCTCATCACCATTCCGTTCTGGACCAACCTTCTGATCCGCACCTATGCGATCAACGAAGTGATCCGGGTCGAAGGCGTTTTGAACCTTGCCCTGATGCAGCTGGGCATCATCGCCGAGCCGCTCAGGCTGATCTACACCGATACCGCCATCTTCATCGGCATGGCCTATGTCTACCTGCCCTTGATGGTGCTGCCGCTGTTTGCCGCGATCGACCGGTTCGACATGCGGCTTCTTGAGGCGAGCTATGACCTTTACGCCAGCCGCTGGCACATCCTGCGCAAGGTCATCCTGCCGATCGTGAAGCCGGGCATCATTGCCGGGTCGATCCTGGTCTTTGTGCCCTCGCTGGGCGCCTATGTCACGCCGCGCGTGCTGGGCGGTGGCAAGCAGATGATGATCGGCAACCTGATCGAACTGCAATTCGGCCAGGGCAAGAACTGGCCCCTGGGCGCGGCGCTGTCGCTGACCTTGCTGTTGATAGTGACGGTGGCGCTTCTCTACTACGTGCGGGTGGCCAACGGGGAGAAGAAGCATGGCTAAGTCCAGCTTTCAGGTCGCCCGCCTGCCCGGATTTTCCACCGTGGCCCTTTTGGCCTTTCTGGCGCTTTACGTTCCGATCCTGACCCTGGTCGTCTATTCCTTCAACTCTGAAACCACCATGGGCAACTGGGGGGAGTTCTCGTGGAAGTGGTATGAACGGGCCTGGGATAATCAGGCGGTCAAGGATGCCACGCTGCGCTCGCTCATCATTGCCAGCTTTGCGGCGGTGTTTTCCACGGCGCTGGCCACCATGGCGGCCCTTGGCACCACGCGCCGGCGCAGCTTCAAGGGGCAGACCTTCATCTATGTGATGATCAACCAGCCGCTGATGGTGCCCGAAATCGTGACAGCCGTGGCGCTGATGATCCTGTTCGGCCTGATCAAGACGATAACGGGCGTGCATGGGCTGGGCTACCTGATCCTGGCCCATACCGCCTTTTGCATCCCCTTTGCCTATCTGCCGATCCGCGCCCGGCTTGAGGGAATGGACCTGACGCTGGAAACAGCCGCGGCCGATCTTTATGCCAGCCCCTGGGCCACCTTCCGCCGCGTGACGCTGCCCATCCTGATGCCCGGGGTGATTGCCGGGCTGATGCTGGCCTTTGTGGTCAGCCTTGATGATGTGGTGATTACCGAGTTCGTGAAATCGGCCGGGCAGGACACGCTGCCGACCTACATGCTGGGCCAGATGCGCCGTCAGCTGACGCCCGAGATCAACGCCATCTCGACCGGGCTTTTGGTGATAACCGTGGTACTTCTGACTGCCTTTTTCCTTTTGACGCGCAAGAAAGACTAAAGACAACAACCACCTGGGAGACTGACCGATGAAAAGACTTCTGACCGCAACCGCCCTTTTGATAGCCACGACCGGGCTGGCCAGCGCCGAGGGCACCTTGCAGCTTTACAACTGGGGTAACTACACGAGCCCCGAGCTTTTGGAAAAGTTCGAAGCCGAGACCGGCATCAAGGTGACGGTGACCGATTACGACAGCAACGACACCGCGCTGGCCAAGATCGAAGCAGGTGGCCATGGGTTTGACCTTGTGGTGCCGTCGGCCAACTATGTGCAGATCTTCGTCGAAAAGGGACTGGTGCAAGAGCTTGACCATTCCAAGCTGCCCTCGATCGGCAATATCGCCCCCGAATGGCAGAACGTTGAATGGGATCCGAGTCGCAAGCACTCGGTTCCGTGGCAGTGGGGCTCGGTCGGGATCTCGGTCAATACCTCGGTCTATTCGGGCGATCCGAACACCTCGGCCCTCTTCCTTGATCCGCCGGATGAGCTGAAGGGCAAGATCAACGTCGTGCCCGAGATGATGGATATCGTCGGTCTGGCGATCAAGTATCACGGCGGCGAATACTGCTCTGAGGATCTCGAGGTCCTGAAAAAGGCCCGTGACAGCCTGATGGCGGCCAAGCCGCACTGGATTGCGATGGATTACGGCGCCACCGAGAAGATGTCGAACGGCGACTGGGCGGCCTCGGTCAACTGGAACGGATCGTCAATGCGTATCCGTCTGGACAATGACAAGGTGGTCTACGGCTATCCGAAGGAAGGCTATCCCTTGTGGATGGACTCGGTGATGCTGTTGAGCGACGCGCAGAACGTCGACAATGCCTATGCCTTCATGGAATTCATCCTGAAGCCGGAAAACGCCGCGCTGATCTCGAACTTTGCCCGCTATGCCAATGGTATCGCCGGGTCCGAGCAGTTCATGGACGAGGTGATGAAGGACGCCCCCGAGGTGGTCATCCCCGAAGAGTTCAAGGCCACAGGCCAGTTCGCGCCGATCTGCAACGAGAAGTCGCGCGAATACATGACCGCGATCTGGACCGAGCTGATGAAGTAAGGAACCGGAGCGGCGGGGAATATCTCCCCCGCCGCATGCCTTTTCATTGTGTTCAGGGGGCATTCTGCCCCCTCGCCGCATGAGCGGCTCACCCCCTGAGAGTATTTGGAGAAGGGCAACATGGCCTTGTGGGAATACTCGGCCTCTGATCTTGCGCGCATGATTGCCGCGCGCGAGGTGGCGCCTTCCGAGGTGATGGCCGCCCATCTTGACCGGATTGACGCGGTGAATGGGGCGGTGAATGCGGTGGTCTCGCTGCGCGACCGCGATGTGCTGATGGCCGAGGCGCGGGCGGCCGATGATGCGCCAAGGCTGGGCTGGCTTCATGGCCTGCCCCTGGCTGTCAAGGATCTGTGTGCCACCAGGGGGTTGCGCACCACTTGGGGCAGCCCGCTTTTTGCCGATTTCCTCCCCACAGCTGATGATCTTCTGGCCGCGCGGATGCGGGGGGCGGGCGCGATCTTCGTCGGCAAGACCAATACGCCGGAATGGGGCCATGGCAGCCATTCCTTCAACCCGGTTTTCGGGGTGACGCGCAATCCTTATGATCTGTCGCGCACGGCGGGTGGGTCTTCAGGCGGGGCGGCTGCGGGGCTTGCTGCACGGATGCTGCCGATGGCCGATGGCAGTGACATGATGGGCAGTCTTCGCAATCCGGCGGCCTTTTGCAACGTCTATGGCTTTCGGCCAAGTTGGGGCCTTGTTCCCGCCGATGCCGAGGGGGACACGCATCTGGCGACTTTGGCCACCGAAGGCCCGATGGGGCGCACGGTGGAAGATGTCGCAAGCCTTTTGACCGTGCAGGCCGGGGTCAACCCCGAGGTGCCCTTTGGCCGCGAGGGCGAGAATTTCGCAGCGCGCCTGCAAGGCGCAAGCCTGAAGGGCAAGCGGATTGGCTGGCTTGCCGATTGGGGCGGGGCCTATGCAATGGAGCCAGGGATCGTGGAGCTTTGTGCGGCCGCTTTGCGCCAGATGGAGGCGATGGGCGCCAAGGTGGAGGCCATCGCCCCCCCCTTCCCCGCTGAGAAGCTATGGCAGTCCTGGACAACCCTGCGCGCGATGCTGAACGCCGGCGGTTTCAAGGCGATCTATGACCAGCCCGACAAGCGCGCCCAGTTGAAGCCCGAGACCCTGTGGGAGATCGAGCAGGGTCGTGTGCTGTCGGCGCAGGCGGTTTATGAGGCCAGCGTGATCCGCAGCCGCTATTACGCCCATATGGAACGGCTTTTTCAGAGCTTTGACGCCATTGCCCTGCCCTCGGCCCAGGTCTGGCCCTTCCCGGCCGAGTGGCGCTGGCCGCAAGCGATTGCCGGTCGGGCGATGGACACCTATCACCGCTGGATGGAGGTGGTGATCCCGGTCAGCCTGATCGGCCTGCCGGCCCTGTCAATTCCGGTCGGCTTTGGCGCGGCCGGTCTGCCGATGGGGATGCAGCTTGCCGGTCCGGTCGGGGCCGATGCGGCCATTCTGGCGATGGGTCAGGCCTGGCATGAGGCCACCGACTGGCCGGGCCGGAAACCGCCAAGGCTTGCTCAGGACGGGCTGCAGCCCTAAGGCGGGGAGATGATCCTTTATCAGCTTCTCATGGCTTTGGCCCTGCCGGTGTTCCTGGCCCATCAGGCGCTGTTTGGCGCCCGAGGTGCCTTGAATGAACGGCTTGGCCATGGACCTGCGCCCCTGCCGGGGCTGCGGCTGTGGCTTCATGCGGCCTCTGTCGGAGAGGTGGCATCGGCGCGCTGGGTGATCGAGGCTTTGGTCGCGGCCCGGCCCGGCCTTCAGGTTCTGGTGACCACCAACACCGCCACGGGACGGGCGCAGGTGCAGCGCTGGGCGCTGCCGGGGGTGACGGCGGCCTTGGCGCCCTTTGACAGCGCAGGCGCGGCCGGGCGGGTCCTTGACCGTTGGCGGCCGCAAGCACTGGTGATCGTGGAAAACGAGCTTTGGCCCGCGCGGCTACGGACGGCTGACAACCGCGGCGTTCCGGTTCTGGTGATCGGGGCGCGGATTTCGGCGCGCAGCGCAAGGCGCTGGGTCGCGATTGCCGGGCTGATCCGGCCCTTGCTGGAAGGGATCGACTGGGTCTCGGCGCAGGATGCCGAGAGCCTCGCCCGCCTGCGGGCGCTGGGGTTGCCCGCTCGGGCGGCGGGGCCGGTCATGGCGCTGAAATCCATCGCAACCTCGCCGACCGAGCAGGCCCAAAGCCCCTTTCCGCCGCCCGCCCGGCGCGAGGAAACGCTGCTGGCCGCCTCAACCCATGAGGGCGAGGAGGGGCCGGTCCTCGATGCCTATCTCGCCTCGGGGCGGTTTTCCCATCTGATCCTCGCCCCCCGCCATCCGCAGCGTGGCGAGGCGCTGGCCGGGATGCTCAAGGCGCGCGGGATCCGCTTTGCCCAACGGTCCAAAGGCGAGGTTCCGGGACCTGAGACGCAGGTCTATCTGGCCGATACCCTGGGCGAAATGGCGCATTGGTATGCCATGGCAGGGGCAACGGTGATCGGCGGCAGCTTTGCGGCCCGGGGCGGCCACACCCCTTGGGAACCGGCGCGGCAGGGTTCGGCCATTCTGCACGGGCCATCGCTTCACAATTTCGCCGCCCCTTTTGCAGCGCTGGACCGGGCAGGCGGGGCGATTGCGGTGTCCGATGTCGCCGATCTTGGCCGCGCGCTTGCAGGACTTGATGGCGCAGCGCAAACCCGGCTGGCCCGCACCGCAGCCGAAGTTCTGGCGCCTGAAGGCGATGGCAGCGAGGTCATTGCAGCGCTGCTTCAGGCGCTGAAAGGATAGCGTGCAATGGGCTCATACTGCGCCCCATCCCGGCCAAGATGGCGTTCGAACATCACCATCTCGCGCGCGGTAAAGGGCGGGGGGCGAATGCCCGCCGCCTCGGCCAGCGCGCGTTCCAGTCGAAACACCTGTTCGGGCGGCGGCGGCCGAAAGCGGCCAAGCGTTACATGGGGGTGAAAGCGCCGCGCCTCGGGGGTGGCCCCGGCGCGACGGGCGGTCGTTTCAACCTTGGCCTGCAGCGACATGAGCGCGGGGTTGGGCGCGATGGCGGCAAAGCACTGACGCGGCCGCGCGCCGCCAAACAGGCCAAAGCCGTCAATCTGGATCGTGACCGGCGCAAGCCGCAGGTCTGACCAGGCCTCATGCACGGCCTCAAGCAGGGGAAGCGGGGTTTCACCCAGAATGACCAGCGTCAGATGAAAGCTGTCAGCGTCAACCCGCGCGGGCAGCGGCAGCATCTGTTGCTGCACCGCCAGCGCCGCCCGCAACGGTTCGGGCAGGTCAAGCGCCACAAACACCCGCCTCATCGCGCCGCCAGCCGCGCCAACCGGTCGCGGATCTCGGGACGGACCGGGCCTTCACGCGGCGGGTCCTCTAACTGCGAGACAAGCACATCCGCCGGGCCCGGACGCCCGCCGCCTTGCCAGGACAGGCCGCGCAAGACGGCCGCCGCCGTCTCGGACAGGCGGTCAGGCAAGGTCTGGCCCGAGAGATCCGCCCAGAGCAGCGTCCAGAGCCGACCCACCGTCCAAGGGTTATAACCCCCACCGCCGAGCAGGAGAAGCCGCGGACAAAGCGGGCGCAGCGCCGCCAAGACGGCGCGATGGGCGTTGTTGGAGAGCGCCAGCCGCGACAAGGGATCTTCTTCCAGCGCATCCGCCCCGGCCTGCAAGACGAAGAGATCGGGACGAAATGCGGTGACCCTGGGCAGAATCAGCCCCTCAAGCACCGCCCGCATCTCGCTGTCATTGAACCCGCGCGGAACGGGCATGTTAAAAGCGTTTCCACCCCCGTCATCGGAAAGCAACCCGCTGAAAGGCCAGCGGTTTTCTTCGTGGACCGAGATCAGGAGAACCGAAGGGTCCCCCGCGAACGCCGCCTCGACCCCGTCGGCATGATGGGCGTCAATGTCGACATAGGCCACCCGCGCCAGCCCCGCCCGGCGTGCGGTAAGGATGCCCAACACCGGGTCATTGAGATAGCAAAACCCGTTGGCCCGGTCGCGCAGGCCGTGATGGGTGCCGCCACCCGGCACATGGATGGCCCCCGATGACGCCGCAGCCAGTGTTTCGGCCGCCCACATCACCCCCCCGGCGCCGGTCGCCGGACGCCGGAACATCTCGGAAAAAACCGGGTTGGCCAGCGTGCCGAGCCCATGGCGCGCCGTTACCTCGGGCGAGACCCGGCCCTCGGCCTCGGCCTCTTGCAGGGCGGCGATGTAATCGGGGTCGTGCCACAGGCCCAGTGCCGCCGCCTTGGCGCGCGGGCTGGTGCGATAGCGTTCGGCTGGCAACAGCCCCAGCGCGCGGCCCAGATCCATCACCGTCGACACACGCGGCACCCGCAAGGGGTGGCGCGCGCCATAGCCCGAACCGCGATAGATTTCAGAGCCGACAAAGATCGGCGTCAGGCCACAGGTGGCTGCGGGTGTGGGGAGGAAATCCATGTCGGAACGATACCTCAAGTGACGGGGCAGGCAAGGCTGGAGACCGCCTGCAAAGACCCTTTTCCTTGACGGTGATTCATGAAATACTCATAAAAACAGGGCAAGACGGGGCACACCCGTTGCAAGACGAACAGGCAAACCGCATGGCCGATGGCATTTCTGACCGCCCCGCTGGGGAGGCGGCCGAACTCATGGCTGCTTCAGCTGCACCCGCGCGCACCCAATACGGCGCGCTGTGCTGGCGCATGCATCGCGGCAAGGTTGAGGTTTTGCTGATCACCAGCCGCGACACTGGGCGCTGGGTCATCCCCAAGGGCTGGCCGATTGCCGGGCTTTCGCCCTTTGAAACGGCCGCGCGTGAAGCCTGGGAGGAAGCCGGCGTTGAAGGCGATGTCGCCGATCAGGATCTGGGCGTGTTCGACTATGAAAAATCTCTTGGCCACAAGGGCTCGGTCACCTGTTCGGTGCAGGTCTTTGGCCTGCGCGTGGCCGAATTGAAGGGCAAGTTCCCCGAACGCAAGGAGCGCCGCCGCAAGTGGTTCGATTTCGAAAAGGCCGCCCGCAAGGTGCCCGAACCGGAACTGCGCGCGCTGCTTCTGGCCTTGCCGAACCGGCTTTCAGTGGCCTGAGGGGGCGGGCCAAGGCCGCCTCGCCCCCTTGCCGTGCCACGGGTTTCAATCCAAATTACCGCCATGATCCGCTATGACCTGAAATGCGCCAAGGGGCACGAATTCGACGGCTGGTTCAAGTCGGCCGAGGCTTTTGACAGCCTGTCACGGGCTGGACATGTGTCCTGCACGATCTGCGGATCGCCAGAAGTCGAAAAAAGCATCATGGCCCCCGCCGTTCGACCGCCTCGCGCGGCGGGCGAGCGGCCCAAACTGCAAGAGCCGCAGAATGATGTCGAGGCTGCGCTGGCCGAGATGCGCCGCAAGATCGAAGAAAACTCGGACTACGTGGGCCTGAACTTTGCCGCCGAGGCCCGCGCCATGCATGAGGGCAAGATCGACCCGCGCGCCATTCATGGCGAGGCAAAGGCCGATGAGGCCCGCGCGCTTTTGGAGGATGGCATCCCGGTGGCGCCCCTGCCTTTTCTTCCGAAACGAAAGGCGAACTGAACGCCCCGCGCCTTAGCGACAGGCCAAAGCGGCCCGGAACGCCGCCGCGCTGAACGGCCCCAGATCGCGCTGGCCGCGCGGCGTTGCCGCCACAAGGCGTGTCCAGTCGGCATTGGCCAGCACCACCTCGGGCCCTGCCCCGCAATCGCGCAGGCCCGACGTGATGAAATCCTCGCCGATCCGATGATTGGTCAGCCCAGGCAGCCGGACGACTTCCACCATCTGCCCTGCCTCAAGCCGGACAAAGACCAGCTCGAGCCGCAGATGGGGCCGGTCGACATAGGCCAGCTCGACCCGACCGTCGCCATCCAGATCGCCAATCGCGGCAGGTGCCAGCCAGCGATGGGTCTGGCCGATGAACGCTGTGGCCGCGCGCAAGCCTTCCGCGCCATAGACGGCAAGCGATGCCCCAAGGGCGATATCGGCCTCGACCACCACCACTTCGCGCTGGCCATCGCCGTCAAGATCGGCCAATCGCGCCTCGATATCCTCAAACACCCGGGTTTCGGGAAGGCGGATGATGCGCTGCTCCCCCCCCTTCCAGCCACAGATGCAACGCGCCCCATTCCAGCGCATCGCCCAAGACGCCGTGATCATAGCGCGCCGTCGGCTCGGCCAGTTGGGCGCGCGTGATGTCCTGTGCCGCCGCCGGCCCGCATAGGGCCAGCGCAAGGGCACAGGCAAGCCACATCAGATCTGCTTTTCGGGCATCTGCACCCGCAGCCCGTCCATCTCGGCGGTAACCTTGATCTGGCAGGTCAGACGCGAGGTCACCGGATCGGGATTCCAGGCGAAATCCAGCATGTCCTCTTCCATCGAATCCTTTTTCGGCAGCCGGTCCACCCAGGCGGGATCAATGTAGACATGGCAGGTGGAACAGGCGCAGGCCCCGCCGCAATCGGCCTCGATGCCGGGGATGCCATTGTCGCGCGCGCCTTCCATAACGGTCAGCCCGGGAGCCACATCGACCACATGTTCCTTGCCGCCATGTTCCACATAGGTGATCTTCGCCATCGTTCCTGATCCTGCCTGAGATGTCGCCCGTCGGGGGGATGGCAATGAAATAAGCCATGCGCGACTGAATGGCCAGAGGGTGAACGCATCTGCCATGGACCGCCCCCGATCTGGCAGCGCACTGACTAGGCAACCGGGGGGAATGACGCTAGATTGGCCAAGCAGGACGGCTCGGACGAACCCCGGCGACAGGCGGGCGGTGCATGCAGGTTTCCCATTATTCTGGCCTTATTGTGGTGGTGGGGCTGTGCGGCCTTCTGGCCGCTTGCCAACCAGCAAGTGTCAAGCCACCCGGCCAGGCCAGCCTTGCCCGTGAGGTTGTGCGGCTCAAGGGCGATGGTCCGCCCCCTGTAGACCCCGGAGAATGTTGGGCCTCTTCGGTGACACCGGCAATCATCGAGACGGTCAGCGAGCAGGTTTTGGTCTCGGAAGAGGTGCGCGATGCCTCGGGCACGATGATTGAACCGGCAAGTTTTCGCACCCGCACCCAGCAACGCGTCGTGCAAGAGCGCGAGGAAATCTGGTTCCGCGCGCCCTGCCCCGAAGAGCAGACCGTGCAATTCATCGCGAGCCTGCAACGCGCGCTCAAGGCGCGGGGGCGTTATCTGATGCCGGTCACCGGCGAGATGAACGCAGAAACCGCCGAGGCCCTGCGCCGCTTTCAGGCCGAAAGGGGGCTGGATAGTCCGGTGCTGTCCTTGGGGGCGGCGCGCGAACTAGGGCTGGCGGCGACCAGTCTGGACGCGCTTTGAGCCATTCTTCCAAAGCGGCGGCGCGCTACCGCGCCCATGTGGCGGACGTCTGGGCCGCACAGGGGGGGCCCGATGGGGCCCATGATCTTGGCCATCTGGCGCGGGTCTGGGCCAATGCCCGCGCCATTGCGCTTGATGAGGATCAGGTGGATTGGCAGGTTCTGGAGGCTGCGGTCTGGTTTCATGATCTGGTGAACTTGCCGAAAGACAGCCCCGACCGCGCCCGCGCCTCGACCCTGTCAGCCGAGGCGGCGGTGGTCTTTCTGCAATCCGATGGCTTTCCCCCCGAAAAACTGCCTGCCGTTGCCCATGCCATTGCCGCCCACAGCTTTTCTGCCGGCATCCCGCCAGAGACGCCGGAGGCGCGCATCTTGCAGGATGCCGATCGGCTGGAGGCCTTGGGCGCGATCGGTCTGGCGCGGATGTTCCTGATTTCCGGACGGATGGGCGGCGGAATTCTTGACATGACCGACCCGATGGCGCTGCACCGCCCGCTTGATGACAAGACTTTCGCGCTGGATCATCTGGAAGTCAAGCTTCGGGGCTTGCCAGCCACCATGCAGACCCGCACGGGCCGCCTGATTGCCGAAGAACGGACCGAGTGGATGATGTCTTTCCGCAGCCGCCTCTTGGCCGAAATCGGGGGCTGACGGCGGCGTTCCCGATTATCCGTCGCAAGACCGAGGTCCAGCATCGCGGATGCCCCCCAGATGGCAAAGGCCCCGACCTGGGTCAGGGCCTTTGAGGGTTCATCGCCTAGTTGCTGGCAGTGCCCAGAAGCGGGGTGATCACCCGCACCGCCACACGGCGGTTGCGGCGCTCATCCGCCTCGGTGTCGATCAGCAGTTCGCTTTCGCCATAGCCCTGAACGACCATGTTTTCCGGCGGGATGTCGAAATACTCGGTCAAGGCCAGCGCCACCGATTCCGCGCGCCGGTCTGACAGGGCAAGGTTCATCGCCGCGCGGCCCACCGCATCGGTATGCCCTTCGATCAGGAACATCTCGGACGGGTTTTCGGCGAGAAGGTCCTGCATCAGGCGGCCCAGATCGGCCAGCTCCTCGGCCTCCGAAGCGCGGATCGCGGAAGAACCACTGTCGAAGGTGACATTGCCTGCATCAATCGTGGCCGCCAGCGCGCGGACCTGCGAAATCTCGCGCACCTGGCGCAGGCTGAAGGTGCGACCCACGCGCGCCGCCTCGATCGCGGCCAGCCGTGCCTTGAGCAAGGCATCCTCATCGGCCGCCGAAATCTGCGTCCGGCTGGGGCGCGGCGCGGGAAGTTCGGTCACCATTACGGGCACTTCGCGCGCCAGATCATCAATCAGCACGATCTCGCGGCCCAACGCATCATAGCTTGCCCGGCGCAGAACCCGGCCCGTGGCGTCGCGGATCGTCACCACCTGGCTGCCATCGGCCCGTTCAACGATGGTGCGGGTCGAACCGTCGGCGAAGGTCTCGGTCCGCACCGTGGATCCGGGGCGGCGCAGGACGGTGTCATCGTCCTTGTAGACCGAATAGGTTCCGTCGGGGTTGAGCACCACAACCCGGTCGCCGGTGTTCGAGACGACCTGCCGGTCTTCCCGGTCATTCGCCCCCTTGATCACCGCGCCAATGGCCAGCGCGCCCAGCGCGAACAGCCCGACCTTCTCAAGATCGGACAGCCGGTCCTTCTTGCCCGGCGCCAGCGTTACGGGGGCAGGCGCAAATTCCTCGGTCGAGGATCGTGTATCGGCCTCATCCAGGATGGTGACGACCGAGCTGACCACCTCGGGCGAGACAGGCGCCTGGGCCCTTGGCAGCAGTTCGGGCGCGGCATCGCTGGCCGGTTCCTCCGATGCGCTGCCCGCCTCGGGCACAAGCGTTGCGGCGGCTTCAAGCGCGCCGGGGTCAAGGACATTGGGGGTGGCCAGCAATTCGCCCAGCGTCTCAATCTCGGTCTCGGTGACGATGGGCGCTTCGACCGGAACGGCATTGGGGTCGACCTCTACCACCTCGGCCTTGAGCCCGGCGGCCGGATCGACGAATTCGCCCGTCGGCTCCTCGATCAACACTTCCTCGGCGGCTTCGACAGCATCAGAGGTCTCTTCGGCAGAAGGGGCTTCGGTCGGAGCGTCAGCAACCGGTTCAAGGGCGGGCTCAATGACCGGTTCGGCATCAGCGGCCTCAGGTTCTGCCGCTTGGGTTTCGGCGGCTTGTGCTTCGGTAGCGGCAGCAGCTTCTGCTTCGGCAGCGGCCTGTGCCTCAGCCTCGGCGGCAGCGGCGGCTTCTGCTTCGGCAGAGGCCTGCGCTTCAGCCTCGGCGGCAGCGGCGGCTTCTGCTTCGGCAGCAGCCTGTGCCTCAGCCTCGGCAGCAGCGGCGGCTTCTGCTTCGGCGGCTTCCGCCTCGACAGGGGCGTCAACCTCGCCCACAGCCTCGGTTTCTTCGACAGGTGCCAGCGCCTCGGGCGTAAGAAGACCCTCGGGGCCGTAATTCTCGATCAGACACGGGGCCTCGGCCGTGGGTTCGCACAGGATTGTGCCATCCTCGGCCAGGATGAGACCTTCCTCGGTCAGGGTCTGCGCCACAAGGGGCCTGGGTTGGACGGGGGCAAGCGCAATGGAAAGCGCGGCGGTCGAGGTCAGAAGACGTCTCATAATGTTCCTTTCATGCGGCCCAGAGGCCCACATCGAATCTGTCGCCCGATCAGGGCCGCATCCGGCCCGACCGGTCCTGCCCATTTAGGCCAAAGCCGGGCTGCTAGACGATATCACGGGACGGATCAGCCGTTGATAGGCGAAATCAAGCGCATAAGCCGGGCCTTTTCGCCCGTGTCACCCGGTGCCGAAATGACGGCGGCAAGCGCTTCGAGCGAGGCGACCGAGTGACCGGCGCGAAAGCTGTCGACATGGGGCAGCATGGCGCGGATGCCGCTGGCCCTGGGCGCAAAGCCCTCCCAGCGCAGCAGCGGATTAAGCCAGATCAGACGGCGACAGGACAGGTGCAGCCGTTCGATCTCATGGGACAGAAGGCCGGTTTCGTCGCGGTCAAGACCGTCGGTGATCAGCAGAACGACAGCCCCCTGCCCCAAGACCCGCCGCGACCAGTCGCGGTTGAAGGCGGCCAGCGAGGCGCCAATGCGGGTGCCGCCCGCCCAGTCCTGCGCCTCGGCCCCGGCAGCGCGCAGGGCGGCATCGACATCGCGGGTGGCAAGATGACGCGTGATGTTGGTCAGCCTTGTACCGAAGGTAAAGCCGTGGACCTTGGCCCAACCCTGCCCGCGGGCATTGGCCACCGCATGCAGGAAATGCAGGACCATGCGGGAGTATTGCGCCATCGAGCCCGAGATGTCGCAGATCACCACAAGGTTCGGCCAGCGGATGCGGGGCTTGCGGTAATGCAGCCGGGTGATCTCGCCGCCCTGGCGCAATGCGGCACGGATCGTGGCGCGTGGATCAAGGCGCGCGCCGTGCTGTGCCGGCTGCAAGCGGCGGGACCTGAGCGGCGTGACGGGCAGCGAAAGCCGCGCCAGCATGCGCTTGGCCTCGGCGATTTCTTCGACCGACATCTGTTCGAAGTCGAGCGTCTTGAGCCGCTCTTCACCCGATTGGGTGGCCGAGGCGTCGATCTCGATCTCGGGGGTGTCCTCGACCATGCCTTCAGGCAGGGGCGGCGGCTCGGGTCGCGCGTCGCCCAAAAGCGCCTGGGCCGCGCGTTTCTCGCCAACGTCTGCGCGGCGTTCGTCGTGAACGCCTTGGATCTGGGGCAGCATGAAGGACATCATGTGTTCCAGAAACTGGGGATCGCGCCAGAAAAGGCGGAAGCATTGATGAAAGATCACCCGCTGTTCGGGGCGGCTGACAAAGACGGCGTGGAGCGTCCAATAGAAATCCTCGCGCTCGCTGAAGCCTACGGCGGCCACCGCGCGTATGGCATCGACCACGCGGGCCGGCCCGACCGGCAGTCCGGCGCGGCGCAGGGCGCGGGCGAAATGGGTGATGTTTTCGGCCAGGCGGCCCGGATCCACCGCCGGGGCGCTCATGCCCGGCACCCGGGGGTTTCACACCCCCGGACCCCCGTAGGGTATTTGGGCCAAGATGAACGGGGCAAGGTCACGCAAGGGCCTTTTTGACTTCGGAAAGGAGTTTCGTGGTTTCAAGCCCTTGAAGTTTCTGGATATCATCCTGGTATTTCAGGATCGCGCCAAGTGTGTCAGCGATGACTTCGGGCGAGAGGGAAACCACATCCAGCGCCACCAGGCATTTGGCCCAGTCAATGGTTTCGGCCACGCCGGGGCGTTTGAAGAGATCTTCGCCGCGCAGGGCCTGTACGAAGGCCACCACCTCGCGGCTGAGCTGGGCGGCAGCCTCGGGCACGCGGGCGCGCAGGATGGCGAGTTCGCGGTCAAAGGCAGGATAATCGACCCAGTGATACAGGCAGCGGCGTTTCAACGCATCATGGACCTCGCGGGTTCGGTTCGAGGTGAGGATGACAATCGGCGGTTCGGGGGCCTTGATGGTGCCAAGCTCGGGGATGGTGACCTGGAAATCCGACAGCGCCTCGAGCAGGAAGGCCTCGAAGGGTTCGTCGGCGCGGTCCAATTCGTCAATCAGCAAGACCGGCGCCCCACCCGGTTGCGGGCGCATGGCCGCGAGCAGGGGCCGTTCGATGAGAAACTCGTCAGAGAATACGCCTGCGCGCCCTGTCGCCTCGCCGCTGCGGATGGCGATCATCTGGGCGGCGAAGTTCCATTCCGAGACCGCCGCGCTGGCATCAAGCCCTTCGTGGCATTGCAGACGGATCAGTCGGCGCCCCAGACCTGCGGCCAGCACCTTGGCAATCTCGGTCTTGCCCACGCCTGCCTCGCCTTCGAGAAACAGCGGCTTGCCCAGCCGCAGCGCGAGAAAGACCACCGTCGCGAGGGATCGCGCGGCGACATAGCCTTGGCCTTCCAACAGCATCTCAACCGCGTCGATCGAGCCCGGACCCTCGGTCATGGCTGCCCCCCTCCAGAGATGGCCCCACGTTGGCGGCCCACCTGCGCCGGGTCAAGCGGCCCCGGGCCGATATGCGACCAAAGGCCAAGCTGCACTTTCCGCTTTCCTTGGCCTTTCATCCCGGCGCAAATATCCGCGCCGGGGGCTTCCGGCGAAGGTCAGGGGTAAGAGGGGTGCAGATGCGGGCGCTGGCGATATTGGGGGTCAGGAACGAGGGGGCCTTTCTTCTGGAATGGCTGGCCCATCACCGCGCCACGGGCTTTACCGATTTCCTAGTCTCTTCGAATGACTGCGAGGATGGCACCGATGCCATGCTGGAGCGCTTGCAGGCACTTGGCTGGCTGACTCATGTCCGCAACGATGGCCCGCATGACGAGGGGCCGCAATGGGCGCTGCTCAAGTCCGCAGACCGGCATCCGGCGCGGGCGGGGGCCGACTGGGTGCTGTTTTGCGACATTGACGAGTTCGTGAACATTCATGTCGGCGATCGCACGCTGTCGGCCTTGCTGGCTGCCCTTCCCGAGGCCGATGCCATCACGCTGACCTGGCGGATGTTCGGCAATGCGGGCGTGGTGGGGTATGAGGACCGCCCCATCACCGAAACCTTCACCCGCGCCGCGCCCGAGACGCTGGCCTGGCCCTGGCGGGCGCAACAGTTCAAGACGCTGTTTCGGGCGGCAGGTCCCTGGCGCAAACTGGGTGTGCATCGTCCGCGCAACCCCGTTGTCGGTGTGACGGCGCGCTGGTTTGATGGATCGGGCCGGGCGGTGCCCGAGCTTTCCGAGGGCAACCGCAGCTTTTCGGATCATACGCGGCCGAATTACGGGCTGGTGCAGCTGAACTATTATGCGCTTGGCGCGATGGAAAGCTATGTCGTCAAATGCGACAGGGGCCGGGCCAACCGGGCGGCGGCGGGTCTGGACATGGGCTATTGGGTAGAACGCAACCTGTCCGCCGTCGAGGATCGCAGCATCCTGGCGCTGGACAGCCGCGCCCTGCGTGACAGCCTGCACGCCGATCCGGTGCTGGGCCCGCTGCATGCGGCGGCCGTCCAGTGGCGCAAGGCGCGGTTTGCCGCGTTGATGCAGGAAGAAAGCTGGCGCGCGCTTTTTGGTCGGCTGTTGATGACGCCGCCCTCGCAGGCTTTGGACCGGCAGAGTGGGGCGGCGCTTTTGGCCCATGTGCGCCCCGGCGGGCCTGCCGCTGCGGGTTAGGCCCGTGCATTGGGCCAACGGGGAAACAATCGCCACATTTTGTCTTTCCAGGCGCGACAATAGGCCGTCATCTTGCCTTGCTTCCAACGCGGCGGCACGGGACAATGGCGAAAGGTTCAAAAAGCGCTATGCCGCCCGACCGGCAGCGGATTGCGCGGAAAAGGGTTCACGATGGTCGAGGCCGACACCCAAAGCGCAAGCCGCCCCTCCACCTTGGCTGAGGGTGAGGGGTCGCGGGCGGCCCTATTGCAAAGGCTGGACGATCTTACAGCCGAAGAAGGCCATTTTGAGCCGGTGGGCGCGCGGCACTGGGCCTTGTTTGAGGATGCGGGAACCACGCTGATCGTGACGTTCGATCAGATGGCCACGATTCTGGCCAGCGACACCGGGATGCCCTGGGGTCATGGCTTTGCCCGCGACCGCGGTTGGTCGCATCTGTGTTTCATCGCCGAGGGCGAGACGCATTTCCGCGACCCGGCGCTCTATCGGCATTTCGATCGGCTGGTGGACGACGCCTTTTTCGAGGATTTTGACCGCGTGCTGTTCCTTGGGCACGGCCATGGTGCCCATGCCGCCTGCGCCTATGCGGTGACCGCGCCGGGCGCGCAGGTGCTGGCGCTGAACCCGCGCGCCACGCTCGCCGGCCGCGAAGTGGCTTGGGACCGCCGTGATCTCGCGGCAAGGCGGCTGGATTTCACGACCCGCTATGGCTATGCGCCCGAAATGCTGGAAGGGGCGGGCAAGGTCGTGGTGATCCATGATCTGACGCAACGCGAAGAGGCGATGCATTCGGCGCTGTTTCGCGCGCCTTGGGTCACGCGGCTTTCGGCCCCCTTGATGGGTGAGCGGATCGAATGGGCGCTGCGCCATATGGGAATTCTGCCGACCCTGATCGAGGCGGCCATGGAAGGGCGGTTGACCCCGGCCCTTTTTGCCCGCGAATGGCGCAAGCGGCGGGCGTTTTCGCCCTATCTCAAGGCGCTTCTCGACAAGGCGGAAACCGCGCGGCGGCGCGGGCTGGCGATTTCAATCTGCCGATCGGTCACCCGTCGGCTGAAGGCGCCACATTTCGCGCGGCGTCTGGCGAAAATGACGGGCGAAAAGTAGCGCGCTGGCCCAAGGCTCGCCCCGCGGCCAAAGGCCCAAGACCCGACAGACCGAATAGGGTCTCTACCTGCGATTCGGCCGGGCGCGGCCCCGCCTGCCGCATAGGACGCCCATCCCCATGGGGCGCAGAAGCAACATCTGGCAACCTGACAACAGGGCGCGACCATCGCGGCGCATGTGCTGCGTCGCGAGAACGGGAATTCCGGCGATCCGACCGCAGAACACTGGAAACGGCGCCCCCTTTGCTTTAGGACACAGGCCCATGACCCAAAGCCTCACGATCCGCCGCCCCGATGACTGGCACCTGCACCTGCGCGATGGCGCGATGCTGCGGGCCGTCCTGCCCGAAACCACCCGGCATTTCGCCCGCGCGATCATCATGCCGAACCTCGTGCCGCCCGTGGTGACGGGCGATCACGCGGCCGCCTACCGTGAGCGCATCCTTGCCGCCCTGCCCGAAGGCGCACGCTTTGAGCCGTTGATGACGCTTTACCTGACCGAAACCACCGATCCCGCCGATGTGGCGGCGGCCCATGCCTCGGGCCTGGTCAAGGCGGTCAAGCTTTATCCGGCGGGTGCCACGACCAACAGCCACGGCGGGGTGCGCGACATTGCGCGCGTGATGCCGGTTCTGGAAAAGATGGCAGAGATCGGCCTGCCGCTCTGCACCCATGGTGAGGTGGTCGACCACGAGGTCGACATCTTTGACCGCGAGGCAGTGTTCATCGACAACGTGATGGACCCGCTGCGCCGCCGCTTGCCCGAACTTCGGGTGGTCATGGAACACATCACCACGGTCGAGGGCGCCGATTACGCCCGCGCGGGGGGGCCAAACCTGGGCGCGACGATCACCACCCATCACCTGATCATCAACCGCAACCATATCCTCGTGGGCGGGATCAAGCCACATTACTATTGCCTGCCGGTCGCCAAGCGCGAACATCACCGGCTGGCCTTGCGCAAGGCCGCAACCGGGGGCGAGCGCTGCTTTTTCCTTGGCACCGATTCGGCGCCGCATACCGACGGGCTTAAAGAGAACTCATGTGGCTGCGCGGGCTGTTTCACGGCAACGAACACCATGGCGCTTTTGGCACATGTGTTCGAAGAGGAAGGCGCGCTTGACCAGCTGGAAGGGTTTGCAAGCCTGAATGGCCCGGCCTTCTATCGCCTGCCGGTGAATGAAGGCACCCTCCGTCTGGTCAAGCACGACCTGCCGCAAACCTTCCCGGCAAAGATCATGACCGAGGTTGGTCCGGTAACCGTTTTCGACCCCGGCTTCCCCGTACATTGGCACGTCGAGCCCTGACCTGATTCTCCTCGTTGGCCTTCGGCCCTCGTCGGGACGAGGAGAAGCCGAAGGCGCCCGACGAGGCCCGTATGCAAAAGGACCGCTGATGATCCCCACCGCCTTTCCCCCCGCCGATGAAATCGCCCGCCTGACCGCCCGGGCGCTTTTGGAAATCAAGGCCGTGCATTTCAATGCCGAGACGCCCTTCACGCTGGCCTCTGGCCTGCCCTCGCCCACCTATATCGACTGCCGCAAGCTGATCTCCTATCCGCGCATCCGCGCGACGCTGATGGATTTCCTCACCGTCACGGTGATGCGCAATGCAGGCTTTGAGGCCTTCGACAACATCGCAGGCGGCGAGACCGCAGGCATTCCCTTTGCCGCCCTAGTGGCCGAGCGGATGGCGCTGCCGATGACCTACGTGCGCAAGAAGCCCAAGGGCTATGGACGAAACGCCCGCATCGAAGGCGCGATGAGCGAAGGCCAGCGTGTTCTGCTGGTGGAAGATCTGACGACCGACGGCGGATCGAAGCTGTCCTTCGTCGACGCGATCCGCGAAACCGGCGCGACCTGCGCCCATACCGCCGTGATCTTCTATTACGGCATCTTCCCCGAAACCACCCAGCGTCTGGCCGACCACGGTGTGGCGCTGCATCATCTGTGCACCTGGTGGGACGTTCTGGCCGAAGCCCGCGCCCAAGGTGCCTTTGATGCCAAGACCTTGGCCGAAGCGGAACGCTTTCTCGACGATCCCCGCGCCTGGCAGGCGGCGCGTGCGAAGTAGGGGGCTTCGCGCCCCCTCGGCGGTTTCATGCGAAACCGCCGTCCCCCGCGGAGTATTTCGGGAAGGGCAAATGCCTTGGGGAGCGCTTTGTGGGCAGTTTGGGGATAAGTCTGGCCGCGAATCTCGCGCCGTTTGACCCTTTGCGACATTGATACAAGATGTGGTAGGGTGAACGGGCATAGACCACATCCAAGATGGGGATCGCGGGGAGTTATCCCCAGACATTCCCAGATTGCCCGATGCGGCGCGCCTGGGCTAACAGGGCCTGGTCAAGAGGATCATCATGAACGAAGTCGCCCGCCTGCCGATTGCCCCGCTTCCCAGTGCCGAGCCCGATGCCCTGCCCCACAACATCGAAGCCGAGCAGCAGCTTCTGGGCGCCATCCTGACCAACAACGATGTCTATGACCGGATCGCTGCCCTGGTGAAGGCCGAGCATTTCTTTGACCCCGTGCATCAGCGCATCTTTGAAAAGGCGGCCGCGCGCATCCAGAAGAACGCCTTGGCCTCGCCGGTCACCTTGAAGCCGTTCTTCGAAGATGACGAAGGTCTTAAGGAACTGGGGGGGCCGGCCTATCTCGTGCGCCTTGCGGGGGCGGCGATTTCGGCCTTTGCGGCCCGCGACTATGCGCAAATGATCTATGATCTGGCAGTGCGGCGCGAGCTGATCGCGCTTGGCCGCGAGATTTCAGCCAAGGCGGCCAAGGTCGATCTTGCATCGGAACCGCGCGAGCAGATCACCGAGGCCGAGCAGCAGCTTTACAAGCTGGGCGAACAGGGCGTGGCCGAGCGGGGTTTTCAATCCTTCCTGAAAGCGGCTGTCGAGGCGGTGAATGTGGCCAATGCCGCCTATCAGCGCGGCGGTGGTCTGTCGGGCATTTCGACCGGGCTCATCGATCTTGACAAGAAGCTGGGCGGGCTGCACCCGTCGGACCTTCTGATCCTTGCCGGGCGCCCGTCGATGGGCAAGACATCGCTTGCAACCAACATCGCCTTCAACATTGCCAAGGCCTACAAGCGCGGTCAGCTGCATGACGGCAGCGAGGGCGCCGTCACCGGCGGCGTGGTGGGCTTTTTCTCGTTGGAAATGAGCGCCGAGCAATTGGCCGCCCGGATCCTCTCCGAGGCCTCGGAAGTGCCCTCAGAGCAGATCCGGCGCGGGGACATGACCGAAGGCGAATTCCGCCGCTTTGTCGATGCGGCCAAGGCGCAGGAAAGCTGTCCGCTGTACATCGACGACACGCCCGCCTTGCCGATCAGCCAGGTTGCCGCACGCGCCCGGCGGCTCAAGCGCACCCATGGGCTGGATGTGTTGATGATCGACTATCTGCAGCTGTTGAAAGGCTCGTCCAAGAACGGCGACAACCGGGTGCAGGAAGTTTCGGAAATCACCCAAGGGCTGAAGGCCATCGCCAAGGAACTGAACATCCCGGTCATCGCGCTGTCCCAGCTGTCGCGTCAGGTCGAAAGCCGCGAGGACAAGCGCCCGCAGCTGAGTGACCTGCGCGAATCCGGCTCGATCGAGCAAGACGCCGATGTGGTGATGTTCGTCTACCGCGACGAATACTACAAGGAACGCGAAAAGCCCGGCGATCACGAGTTGGAAAAGATGGCCGCCTGGCAGGCGATCATGGAACAGGTCCATGGCAAAGCCGAGGTCATCATCGGCAAACAGCGCCACGGGCCGATCGGCTCGGTGGAACTGTCGTTCGAGGGCCGCTTCACCCGCTTCGGCAATCTGGTGCAAAGCTATCAGGCCAATCGTGACGTCGGGTTCTAGGCCCGGTTTTCCAGCAGCCTCTCGCCTTCAATGTGGCCCAAGTATCCCCGCCGGAGGCATCGCCGCTTGCCGCAGGACCAAACGTCGGGCACCGGTCCGTGGCAACGCCGCCGAGCAGGGGCTTGATGCCCCCCAAGGCGGCACCACTTGCCGACCGCCAGATCGCCTGCTGCAAAATTCCCCCTTGACCCCAGAGCCCCGCCTGTCAAAACCCCAGCTCATGTCCACAGCGCATCTCACCATCAACCTTGACGCCATCGCCACCAATTGGCGCGCCCTTGACCGTGCTTCCGCCTCAGGCGTGCAGACCTCGGCCGTGGTCAAGGCGGATGCTTACGGCCTCGGTGTCAAGCGCGTGGCACAGGCCTTGGCGCGGGCCGGCGCGCGGCGGTTCTTCGTGGCGGCAGCCGAAGAAGGCGCGGCGGTGCGGCAGGCGCTGGGACCGGGAGCACAGATCAATATCCTGTCGGGTCACATGGCGGGCGATACCGACATGATCGCCGATCTTGACCTGACACCGATGCTCAACAGCCTTGATCAGGTGACGCGCCATCTGGAGTCGCTTCCCGGCCATGCCTTTGGCGTTCAACTGAACACCGGCATGAACCGGCTGGGCATGGACGAGATGGAATGGGAGGCGGTCGCGCCATATGTGCTGGACGCCGGCCCCGAGCTTTTGATGTCGCACCTGGCCTGCGCTGATGAGCCGGACCATCCCCTGAACGAGGCGCAGCTGGCCCGTTTTCACGCCATGACCGATGGTACCGGGGTGCCGCGCTCTTTCGCCGCGACAGGCGGCATCCTGATGGGGCCGCGCTATCACTTTGACCTGACGCGCCCGGGCATCGGGCTTTATGGCGGCAAGCCCTATGAGGGCGCAGCGCCAGTCGTCACGCTGTCGATCCCGGTCATCCAGACGCGCGAGGTCGCGGCGGGGCAGCCGGTTGGCTATTCCTGCGCCTGGGTGGCCGAGCAGCCTGCGGTGATCGCAACCCTGGCGGCGGGCTATGCCGATGGGCTCATGCGCAGCCTGTCGAACGCGGCCGTGCTGTGGGACGGCGAAACCCCCTGCCCGCTTGTCGGCCGCGTTTCAATGGACCTGATCACGGTCGACATCACCCACCTGCCTGAAATTCCGCGCTATCTTGACATTCTGTGCCCCCATCAGGGGGTGGATGATCTGGCCGAGAGCGCAGGGACCATCGGCTATGAGATCCTGACCCATTTCGGCCAGCGCTACTCGCGCCGC
>Ga0194133_10002793_pt1 | contig 26147 bp, 25 predicted proteins | sample TA2KigOf40mmetaG_FD_155448 | JGI IMG/M metagenome (GOLD analysis project Ga0194133, IMG submission 155448) | Freshwater microbial communities from Lake Tanganyika, Tanzania - TA2015055 Kigoma Offshore 40m | ecosystem: Environmental > Aquatic > Freshwater > Lake | place: Tanzania: Lake... | reverse complement strand
ATCAGCCCGGCCGGAAGAGGGATGTTCTCCTCTTTGGGTCCGACCAAAACCAGCTGCGCGTTGGGAATTTTGTTCCGCACCGTCTGAAAGGCCTCGTACAGTTCCGGAACTCCCTTGTCCCGGTTCAGTCGGCCCACGAAAAGGAAAACCACCGCGTCCTTTGCTAGGCCAATCTTCTGTCGTATTTTTTTTCTTACCGATGGGCTGGGTCGGAATCTCTTTAAATCAACCCCGCTGACCGATCCGGCTCCCAAGACGTTCCCTTTGCCCCGCGAAAATACCCGCTCCGATTGCAGGAATCGCATCTGGGTTGGACTATCCACTAGGATGTGGGTGGCCAGTCGTGCGGTCAGCCGATCGATGTTTTTTAGCAAAAGCCGAAAAAGGCCCTTCTTCGTGGCCCAAACCTGCCCGGTAAAGGTATGGACTCTTCTGGGTATCCCCGAGAAAAAGGCGGCACTCATCGCCAACAATCCCGCTTTGGGTGTGTAGGAATGGACCAGATCGAATTGGTGGGATCGAAAAAACAAAACTAGGGTAAAAAAGGCGGAAAGGTCGTGCCAAGGATCGATGGCCCGCCGGATGGATGCTGGATGAAAACCTAGCTCGGCTCCGATCGGTTTGAGAAAACGCCCTTTGGTCCCATCCGCCACCACCGTCACCTTGGCTGTGCGGGACAACGCCTTGAGGTGCTCCCGCAGAAAAGCCTGCACCGTCATCGGGCTGGCCACCACCACACAGACATTGGGCCGGGCTTGGGTGACTTTTTTTCTTTTAGCGAAAGATGGCGACAAAGATGCGGCCGTAGAGTTCCCGCAGGGCGGCGGAAGTTTTGGAAAGCCCGGCCGCGGAGGGAACAAAGTCGGTGGGATACGTTGTTCTGGTTGAGGAGGTTACGAAGTCGACCGGGAAAGGCAGGACCTGAAAACCGGCTTGGGTAAACACTTTCTGTGCCCGCGGCATGTGCATGGCGGAAGTCACCAGAAGAATGACGCATTCCTTGGGAGGATGCGCGGGAAAAAGTTCACGGACAGCGACGGCCTCCTCGCGGGTGTTGTAAGCCTGCCGGGTAACGCGGACGGCCTCCGTGGGGACTCCCATGGATCGCGCATGGCCAGCCAGAATTTCCCCTTCCAGGGGCGCGTCCCTTTCCCAAGGCGCCGATCCACCGGTAAAGATGACCAAGGGAGCTTTGCCGGCTCGAAATAGCTCGATTCCTCCAAAAAACCGGTCCGCATCCTGCCACTCACTGATCTTGTCCGGGCCGGGCGCCACCGTTCGTCCTGTGCTTAAGACCACAATCGCCTCTGCCCGTTCCGCCTTCGATGCCGAGACACGCTCCATGCCGGCCTCCATGGATTGCATCAGCCGGTTTCCCGTCCACGGGATGGAGGCGAAGGACATCAGGAACCAAGCACCGAAAACGATTGTCCAGGAGCGCCGGAGCAACGCCACCGCCAGCAAAAGAAGGGTTCCGCCCGCTGGCAGAATCAGTTCAGGCAGAATTTTGCTAAGGACGAACATCCGCCATGGGCCTTGCTGAGCGGTGCACCCATCCTTTCTTCCAGCCCTGTTTGTGCAGCAAAGCCAGAATGATAAGGCCGGCGGTTGCGGCGGCCATGCCCCATCCCTGCCGGCTCTCCACGGAAAAAACCACCCCGGTTCAGTGGCGGGAAGGATTTCCTTTTTGAGAGCGGGCGAACTCCTGAACTGCCCTTATGCTTCCCGTTTTGGGCCAATCCGGCCGTAAGGACCGAAAAAGGTCGGATGAGATTTTTGCCTCATTGAACATCCGTGCCACGGTGCCCGAATTAAAGCCCGTCACTCCAGCAACGGAACCCGCCCGCGCCAAAATCCCGATCAGCCGGGCGGATAGGGTCAGACCTTTGCGCTTTCCCCTCTCGCCGAGAATCCTCATCACTTCCGGATAATTCAGATCGTCCGATAGCAAAAAGGCGGATTTGTTTGGAATTTCTGCTCTAAATTCGCAAAAGTGCAAGATCGCCTCAACCACATCGTTCACATGAACAAGATTCAAGACGTGTTTGTCGGTAAAGTCAGGCCTTAGCCCCCAATGCAGTAGGCGGGCCAAAATCCGCAAAGGCTTACCTTTCATGCCATTACCAGCGACCATGCTAGGTCTGAGCAAGATAGAATTAATTGAGCTTCTCAAAACCTCCTCGTCAGCCCTAAATTTTGATTTTTCGTAATCCGTCTTCGGATCACAGATTGTAGTCTCGTCAATTACTCCGCGATACAAATTTTGGTATACTCCAGCGCTACTTATTTGAATCCATCGAGTCATCTTACCATCTAAAGCCCGCAAGAGATTTCGCGTACCCAGATGGTTGATTTCCTCGCAACGCGTTCCTAAAGATCCAGCCGAATGAATTACAATATCAAAAAAGGTACTCGAACCAAACGAAGTGTTAACACTATTAAAATCAGTCAAATCAAAACATAAAAAGCCTCCGCTGAAGCCCGCAGGTTTTGTGCGGCCACCACAAATGGCATGAAAGCCGAATCGTTCTAACCCCCGAAGAATAGCACTACCCAAAAAACCGTTCCCCCCCGTTACCAAAATACAAGGTTTCAATATCTTACCTTTTTGAATACTCCTCGCTGGGTTATAGGCTTGGAGAAGGGTTCCATGCCTTATGACCGGGAAGTTGCTTTATCCCATTTGTTTCTTTCAACCAATATAGAAGCCATATCAGCAAAAATGGTTGAAAAAGAAAAATCTCGTTTGCTTTAAGTGAAAAAAAGCAGGTGGCTAAAAGCCCAAAAAAGATAGCTTTGAGCTTTGGTATTTCATAGCTACATTTTTTTATTTCTTTAAATCCATTTTGTATAAATAAGGCCAAAGAAAGAATATAAAATGTAAAACCCAATAAACCGTAGCGATAATAAATTGTCTCAAATCCATAAGAACTTAAGAAAGATACTTTTTCGGCAGAAAGACCGAAAAGGGAGATTTTGTCATCTTGTAAATAAAAATATTTTTGTTCATTCAACGAATTTTCAATTTGAGCTTTTTTATCGGTGGGGATAAATTTATAAATTATGTTTTGGTCGTTGAAGTGAAAACCGGAGAGCAAAGCGATTGAAATAGATAAAAATATTAAAAATAAAAACTTTTTAAAAGATTTAGTTATTTTAGTTAAAACAGTACCTAGGAAGCCCACAAAAAGTGATAAGAAAGCCCAAATTGACCATGCAAAAATAAAAGAAAGAAAGTAGATACTTTGGAAAATTTTGTTATTTTTGCTTTTTTTTAATACTCTTAAGATCAAAAAAGGCGATAAACAGTAAAATGCTAATGAAGAAGGTTCTAGGAAAATTAAAGTTGCACGCTGAAAACTTTTTGACACATCATAAGGAACGACAAGGAAATTATATACTAAAAACCATTCAAACTCACCGTAATCTTGCCGAATAAAAAATGGGTTTTCGATTCCAATTTTTGTTGAAATACTTTTCCAATTTTCTTTATTTATTAAACTAAATTCTACGCATGCATAAACACAAATGCTTACCCCAAGGATTATTCCTAAATTTTGAATATATTTGGTTAAAATATAAAATGCTTTTTTGCTTGAAAGTTGAACAAAAATGAAATAACAAAATACTGTTAAAGCGGCTTCTCGAAGAATTGTAATATTTTTATTAATGAGAAAACAAAGTAGTTGAATAAAAAGTAACGTCAGTAAGTATAAGGAATGAAAATTTATTTTAAAGTATGAAGATCCGTTAAGAAAAACCATACTTACTACCAAAACTAGAAATAAAAAAATAGCCGGATAATATTGAAAAATTGCAAATAAAAACGGCGACTGGGGGTACGTTGATAAAAACAAAAGAACTAATGGCAACAAAAAGCCAAGCAATATTTTTTTAAATAGGGAAACTATTTTTGTCATTTTTTATGCACAACAAAAGCTTTTAAAAATATGTCTTAAATTTTTATATATATAGTAAATGCAACATTTAAATCCTTTCGTTAAAAAAATATTTTTAATAAATGATTTATGGAGCCAAAAAGGTATATTATTATCATTTTTAAAATACTTTTCCTTTAAATATTTTATTACTTTCATACTTTTTGCAGGACAAGTTAAGTTTTTATAACTTTTTCCATAAACCCCCAAGGGTTTTTTAATAAAAATAAACTTTCCACCTGCTTTTGCAATTTTTATCCAACAGTCATAATCCTCTCCTGCAATTAGGTTTTTTGATTCGCAGAAACCTTTTACCTTTTTTAGTATTTTTTTACTACAAATAATTCCGGAAGTAGTTGGAATTGGGCCTTTTTTTAAAAGGATTGAATACGGTTTATGTGAAATATCAATGTTGTGGTTTTTTAAAATTTTATTGTTTGAGTATTTTAGTTGATGATAACAAAAATCATACTGATCAGCTATTTTTGCCATGCATGCCTGAAGCTTATTCTTTTGCCAGACATCGTCTTGATCTAAAAAAGCCACATACTTCCCCTTCGCTTTTGCTATTCCTAAATTTCTTGGTGCTGCTGGTCCTCCACTATTTTTTTTTGTTTTAAAAACTTTTAATTTTTTTATTTGAAGAGATTTGATTATACTTATTGTTTGATCTTTTGAACAGTCGTCTACAACAATAATTTCATATTTTTCATAATTTTGGGCAACAACTGAGTTTAAACACTTTTGAATAAATTCTTCTGCATTGTAAGTTGGTATTACTACGCTGACTGAAGGTCTTTTCATTAAGATCGGAAACTATAATCAGAAAAGCACGCATGATGATCGTCTTGATTTTCAGGTGACCATGCCGGAGATGGCATGTTTAGAACGAATGCTTCATCCCCTCCTTGGTTTTGCAATGCTGCCGGTAATCCGGCAGGTACCTGAACCGTCTGGTAACTGTAATCTTCGCCTGAAAAATATTCTTCGTAGCCTAAAGAAGTTTTTATTATAATTTTTACATTTCCTTTTATACAGGTGAAAAGTCCCCATCGTACCATGTGTAAATGGGGCCCCTTGACAGTTTGTGGAGCTACAACTGTAAGATAAACTTGGCACGGCTGTTGCTGTTTATTTATAGGTGATTCGTGAATGTTATAGATTGGAATTAGGTAGCCATTGGGATTCCCGTCGAATCCTTTGGTTACTATTTTAGGATGCTTAAATGTTACAATTTGCTTCATTTGTATAATAAAGTTAGATTTTACTTTTATTTTTCATGTCTTGAAGGCCTTCTTTTATCGACATTGTTTTTATCTTTAGAAGTTTATGCATTTTACTTACACAGAATGATGTGTTAGATGGCCGCTTGGCAATTCCAAAAAAAAATGAGCTCTTCACAGATGATATTAAGCTTGGATCATAACCGAAAACCTCTGCTGTCATTCGTCCTAACTGGTAGCGGTTGACAACTTCTGGGCCGGCAAGATGTATTTTGCCTAACATTTTTTTTTCAACAATTCTCCAAATTGCCTTAGCACAATCCAAATTGTATATCGGGTTTTCCCAGACATCATTAACCAAATTAATTTTTTGGCTATTTTTTAGTTTCTCAAGAACCCAAGTCACCGGATTCGAACGACTTTTTAAATGGTTCCATCCATACATAAGAATTGGACGAATTATGCAAGCCGAGGATTCCAAGGTTTTTTCGATCAGTCTTTCGCATTCGAGCTTTATTTCTCCATATTCATTAATCGGATTCGGTCTGCGTGTTTCGTCGTACGGCGGAGATTTCCCGTCAAAAACAGCATTGGAAGAAATATAAAGTAGGTAGGCCCCATTTTTACGACAAGCAGATGAAATATTTAAGGTTCCTACTATATTTGATTCTAAAGACTCTGCGTAATTGTTTTTAACGTAATCTACGCTGGCAACCCCAGCTGCATGAATAATTACGTCATATTTTTCCTTGTGAAAAAGGCGCTCAACACATTTTTTATTACGGATATCGATGGAACGACTTTTATTTTTATTTATAAAGTTGATATTTTTTCTTAAATGTACCCCTTGTGCTATTATGTTCGAAGGTTTTGTTTCAATTAAGCCTTTTCCTAAAAGTCCGGAATCACCAGTTATTAATACTTTCATCTGGATAATAATGCTAGGATACTATATTAATCTTAAATGTTTTTGAAGTTTTTTGATTTTATGATTTTTTTCCAGGATTTAAGAGTCTTGTTTAGATTAAAAAACATTTTTTTATTTGATCTTCGTTTTGTTTCTGGGGTTATTGAATTAAGAACGGTTGACAATTCTTCTCCGTCATTAACGAAATGAACCCCTTTTACTTGTTTTAAAGGACTTAAATTTAACGAAGATGAATTTAATATGGTAACTACCGGAAGGCCCAAGGAGTAAGCTTCGACCGCTGCCGCCGTGACGGGCCCGGATAGGACTACATCATGCTGGCCCAAAATTTCGGATACAGGCTTTGATGTCCGTTTTACTTTCAGCTCAGGGTAGTTATTCAGGTTTATTGTGCACGCAGGATGAGGCTTTAAAGTTATTGAAATATTTTTGTTCATTAGTGAAAAGGCGGCCGATAAAACGCTTAAAATCCTTTGATTATCCACATCAAGGTATTCGCCAAATACTAACAAGCGGAGAACTGATTTGTTTTCACGCTGTTTTTTTATGCGTTTTTTGTGTTTTTCTAAATGTAAATATCGTAATGCCTCAACCTGAGAAATTTGCGTTTTTGGATATCGGCCTTTAAGAAACTCGTTTTTCATTAGCGGCCCATTAACCGCTACAAGATCAGGTTTTGGGATTGTATTTTTAGGAGTATTGCCAAAATTTCGGGGATCTGAGAAGTATCGCAAATCCCAAAAGCGAACTGCAGAATGAGGTACTCCCACAAGCGTACCGTGACCAGCTTTTCTCCACGCATAAATTAGTGCTACTTCCCATGGCTGATTTTCTTGAAGGTAAAATCCTAATCTTTGTTTCGGCAAGGTTCTCATTGCCTCCTCCAAAAGGTTCAGATACAGAAGATTGCTTGTAGCGGAGATTCCAAAAAATGACTTTCGCCATTCATTTATAAATAGTGGTCCGAGATATCCAAAAGCCCGGATTAATGTTTTTTCAAATCGCCAACCGTAAAATACTATCTTTACCCAATCTCGAAAGGTTTGAAATATCGCTTTATGATTTAAAAATGAGTCCAGGCTCGCGTGGGATTGCTTTTCCTTTGCAGCACAATTAAATTTTTTTAAGCTTATTTTAGCTTTTTGAGCATTTGGCAATAAAGTATCTGGAATATAGTGATGCAACCATCGGGTGTAGTACTTTTGCTTTGAGAGGCTTTTTGGTAAATTACCCCAAAAACTGCAATTATATTTTCCTTTTTGAATCTCTTTTGGTAAAAGATTTAAAAGATAAGATACGAAAAGAGTATCACCCCGACCTTTTTGCCACTGTTTTAAACCCGTGCCTTTCAGGGGCAGACGTTGTATCAAATATCGAAGCAGCCAACCCATAGCCTGAATAGGCTGAGGTAAAGCAGCGTACAGTTTTTTCTTCTGCGAATCTCCTTTAAAATTCTGGGATTTATATTTCCATTCAAAAACAATATTCTTTATTTTACACCAAAGATTTAATGACTGAGCAAGTTCTGGTTTTGCCGATACCAACTTGATTCGATTTACATGCCGGCTTCCGACCCACCGATCGAAGGCAAATATACGAATCGCATCTTCGATGTTCGGGGATTTTGCCCAGTTGCATTTTTCAGCCAAAAGGGTCATCCACCAGTAACTAAGACCTGGACGAATTTTTAGACAATCAACCATGCTTTTTCCATCTACTTGTGTCTGCCCAAGTTTGAAGATCCATGCGAGGTATCGCGAGCGCAATAAATCCGCATTTTTTTCGACAAGTTGCAGGATTGAAACGGCTCTTTTGAAATGAAATGTTTCATAACTTTGCCAAAAGACCACGAGCTTTCCGGCAGTTTCTGATAAATTCGGATTACCGGAATGATCCCAAACTACGATTTCTGAACAGGATTGTTTTTTAGATATCAAAAACTAGTTATTTAATCTCCGCCTGCTACAGATATTACAGTATTGGCTACAAAACTTGCCTTTCCTTGGAAAAGGCTGGCTACTACAAACCCGACTTCTCTTGGAGAACCTGCTCGATTTAAATAAATTTTTTTTATTCTGTTTTTTTGCGAAAGAGACCTTCGATTTTTTGTTTGACTTTTTGTTTTGATAAATCCTGCTCGAACCGTGTTTATCAAAATACCCTTAGACCGCAAACGATGTGCTAATCCAAGTAATGCCGTTTCTCCTGCGCTTTTAGCACAGGCATAGTGAAGTGTCTCATTGGATCCGCCGTATTTTGGGGAAATACTACTTAAATAAACGATACGGCTATTTTTGCTTAATTTTGAAGCAAGGCTACGAATTAATTCAAAGGGAACTACACAATGCTGATTAAATACTTTATGCCAGCTTTGTTTTTTTAATCTTTCCCACGACTCATTAGGGATCAGTCCACCTGCCAAGACCATTCCATATGGATTTGGGGACCAAGCCACAAATTTTTTAATAAGTTGCCGAACTTCCCTTTCGGATTTGAGATTTGACTGGAAAACTTTGTGTATGCCAGGTGAGTATAAGGATTGGTGCAATCTGATTGCCTGTTCTCTGTTTTTTACATAATGAATGCCTATAGAGAGACCCAATGCCGATAATTCACGACATATTTCCGAACCGATTTCTCCGGATCCTCCAATCACAAGAACGGTTTTGTTTTGCCTCACACTAAAACGCAGCTTTTACATGGATGATGCTTTTGCCTTGAGCCTGAGTAATGACTTGCCCGCAAAGATTCATAAGATTCTGATCTCCAGAGATCCTTGATGGTTCTTTTACCAAATGACCCAACGTTGAGAATTGACTTATAGTCCACATCACAGGGATTTGTTTTTCCGTCCCACCAAATAAACATGCGCCTCCAAAGGTCTGAACACGGTGTGATCATGCCGTTTGCAGGTTTTTCGTAAACGTTTTCCCAAGGATTATAATTCACAAAGGCTACCTGATCCACCAAATCGCCCCAAAGTTTTTCCATGGAAGCCATGTTTTGCTCAGAGCGCATTTTCACCCCCGACACCCGAGTGATGATTTTTTTCTTTGGATATTCCCTCTGTCTGATTTCTTGGAATTTTTTTATATTAGAAAGTACCTGCTCAAGTTTTCCATTTACCCTCAACTGACTATAGAGAGGCTCCTCTGCTGCGTCTGCAGAAAAAACAAGGGTCCGAATACCACTTCCTAAGATAGCGTGGCATTTTGCTTCGTTTAAAAGGGATGCGTTGGTGTTCATTTTTAGATTGAGAAATTTATCTTGGGTATACCCTAACATTTTCTCGATATCTCGGCAGGCCAAAGGCTCGCCTCGGGAGGCAAGGGAGATGAATTCAACATTGCCAACAGCCTGGTCCACAATATCCCGAAAAAGCTCGAAGCTCATTTTGCCCATAAAACCGTTTGCAGGTTTGGTAAATGAGGCGTCTGACTCAAAACAAAAAACACACCGGTAGTTGCAGACTGACGAAGGCTCAATTTGAAGATATGGGGGATAGTCGTCTAGAATTTTTTTGCTTGGAAAGGTTTCATATCGATATCGGTGATAAAGATACCTTGCCAATTCTCGTTCATCCAAAAAGGCGATTTCGGCCGCGACATTGGGCGTTATTTTGAATTGATTTACATTATTTTCTGGACTTAGAACTTCAGCAAGGGCCTGGCTTATGATTTCTATTTGCTTAGGGTCTGCAAAAGCCTTAAGAACCAAAGAAAGGTTTTGGCACCTTTTTATTGCCTCTAGAATAAACTCTTGATCCTTGACCCGTAGATCAACAAAGCTGTTGTGTTTTTTATAAGCAGGCGGGACTTTTACGCTCATTGACTTTTCTTATTTCGTTGATGGTTTAGCCAGTACTTCGCCTGAGGAATTTGCCATGGGTAATCAATGTCGCAACCACCCCATGAATATATAGGAAGTATTTTTTTTCCCATCCATTTTTGGGGTAGCAAACCTTGCTCAAGCCGTTCCAGACATCGCGGTCGGACAACTGATAAACCCATATCGGCAAAATAGACGTTTCCCTGAGAATCACGATCGCAATTTATTTTTCCGATTTTTCCAAAAACAGAGAAAGGTACAAAAGGTTGAAGATAACCGGCACGGTCGAGCCGCCTTGCCCGAATCGGGCTCCACATATTGTAGATAGACACGGAAACAGCAGAGTCCGCTCTTGGATCTTTTCTCAAAAGGGAGATTCCCTTGTTGATCATATCTTCATTTACGTTTGGAGCGTTCGCGAAAAATAGCGCAATAAACTCGACTTCTTCGTTTTGCTTTTTGAGAATTTTTTTTATCACTTTAAAACCGTGCTTGAAAACATCTTCACCAAGGGCTTTTTTGGTGGCAAGTGAAGGCGGTCTTTTTATTAGTATTGCCCGATTCTTTTTAGCTATTTTTTTAAGACGGGGGCAGTCGGTCGAAACGAATACATCTTTAATTTCCTGAGAAGCTTTTGCAGCCAGCAATGGATATTCGGCTAAGGGCTTCCCTAATACTAAAAAAGTGTTTTTCCCTGGAAAGCCAATGCTTCCTTTCCGCCCAATCATAAGAGCCACGTTAACTTTTTTGATCATTTTTTTGTTAAAGACTTAATTTTTATCTGATATTTTTTGGTTAAATATAAATAAAAAGTCTCTAATAATATTTTTTTGTAGATCGAATTTATTAGATTTGTTTTTTCGGAAAAGAAAGGGTATATTTACTGCCGCTGCTGCTTGCTTGTCTGACAAGGAATCTCCAATAAACAAACATTTCTCTTTTTGTATTTGAGAAACTGCCAGCACTTTTCTGATAGCATCAGCTTTTTTAACAGGAGCCCCAAGTACCTCTGCGAAAATGAGGCCCAAACCAAGGGCCGCGAGTATGGCCTCAATCTCAGGTTGCGGCGTGGCCGTCACTAAATAGAATTTTTGTTGAAAAGGGTTGTGACGAAGAAATTCTTTTGCTCCCGGAACCCAAGGAGCTTCTATTACTTTTTTTAACACCATCTCCGAGTATCGCTCGCAAAAAAGTCGAATATTTTCCGAATCTTGGGCTAAGCCCGCCCAGCCTAGGTAGAGGGGGATTTTCTCTAATCGGGAAACGCCACCATGTGACGCATGATGTTTTCGAATTTTGGTCACCAGTTCTTGACCATGGTCCTTAAAAAGCTCGGCAAATGCCTCACCTTTAAGGCTTACAGTTTCTTTGATAACCCCGTCGAAATCCCAAAACACCAGCCGGGCCTGCCGGAGGAGCAGGACGGCCGAATTATTCCCGGACCCAAATTTGATTATAGACTTTGGCAAATGCGGATTGTTCAATCATCGGGGCATGGAGCTTGGTTTTCAGGGTAAGGCCAGCACCCTGCAGAAGCCGCCAAGACTCTTCCGCCTGGGCGGTGAAGCCATCGTTGATTTCCAACAAAATCCCTCTTGTCCCGGCAAGCACCCGCGCCCCCCCCCGGAGGATGATGTGTTCAATCCCATCCACATCCATCTTGATGAAATCAGGCGGGGCCAGTCGGAGAAGACTCACCGCCTCGTCCATGCTGATCCCCAGAGTGGGAAAGGAAAAGGCTTGATGAATGGTTTCTCCATCCCAGCCGAAGTTTTGACCAAAACTGGACAGCGCACCCCCCATTCCGTAGTGGTCATTCGTAACTGGTTCACCGCCAATTTATCGCTCAAGGCCAATGGCACGAGGCTAACTCTTTTTTGAAGGCCGTTGAGGAATAAGTTCCGAGCCAGTAACTCCAAATTGAAAACGGAGGGCTCAAACGCGACCACCTGACATTCCCTTTTTTTGGCGGCATAAATCGAATATAAACCCACGTTGGCCCCGATGTCCCAAAGCGTGCAGTTCTTCGGCAACTGGTCGATCCAGTCCAAGGTTTCCGGCTCCTTGCTAGCAAAACTTTTGGCTCGGAACCGGTTAATTCTATTGGGAACCGCAAAACGAAGGCTTACTCCTCGGCTGGATACCTCCTGTGTCCTTTCCATGCCACCCTGGAGGACGGCCTCAAGCACCGCTTCGCCTGCTTGGGAGGCGCCAATCAGTCTCGTCGCACCTGCAGTAAGTTTTTGCAGGTACTTTTTTATGATTCTAATTTTGACCGTTTTTTCCAGCGACAACAGCTACACAAGGCGACTTGCTGACGAAGTAAGTCATAAACACTCAAATCAGACAACCGCTCCCAAACTCTTTTTGAAGCTCATACTCTTCCTCAGGCACTGGACTGAGCAAGGGTTTTCCCAAGAGAAAACGAATGGCTTCTTCTGTAGCCTCAATTTCCATTCGTGTCCGGCAATCAAGGCTCATGGAACCCATGTGGGATGTAAGTAGACAGTTGGGCAGCTCCTTGAGGGGTCCGTCATAAGGCTCTTTCTCAAAAACATCAATGGCTGCCCCGCCAATTTTGTTAGCCTTCAGAGCCTGATAAAGTGCATTTTCATCCACCACCCCTCCACGGCTGGTGTTGATAATCAGGGCATCAGGCTTCATGGAGTCGAGCTCCTTGCTGCCCACCATTCCCTTGGTCTTGGAGGTCAGCGGAACGTGCAAACTGATTAAGTCCGCCTGCTGAAAAATCCGATCTTTAGACACCCATTCGAGTTTCAACTCTGGAATGCTTCTGACCAAGGACTGGTCAGCAAGAAGATCGTTAACAAGAACTCTCGGAGTTCCGAACCCCCTTAATCTGCGTAAGACCCGTCCACCAATTCGGCCAACACCAATTAAGCCCAGGGTGATTTCAGAAAGCCTTCGCCCCATAAAACGTTCCCATTTTCCCATGTGCATGAGTAGGTTTGCCTCTTCGGTTTTTCGCAAAAGGGAAATCATCAAACCAACAGTTAATTCTGCGACCGCCGGCGCGGGCGCATCCGGCGTGTAAGAAACGCTAATGCCTTTTTTTTTGGCTTCTGACAAATTAATATTGTCAAGTCCTACACCTACTCTTGCGATATGCTTTAATTTTGAAGCGCTTTTGATTGCTTTTGCAGTAATTGGCTCAGTCCCGGCAATAACAACCTCAATATCTCCAATCATATGAATTATTTCATTTTCAGTTAATTTTCGACCAAAAGGATTTAATTGATATTTCATGCTGTTAGCATTAAGCATTTCTAAGGGAAATTTGTTGGAATTGGCAAAAGGTGCTGTTGTAATTAAAATATTATTTTTCATCTGATATAAACCTTAATGCAGATTCAAACACTTCATATTTATTATTTTTTGCAACAGTATCAAATTCTAAAATTTTATTAGATATACTTTTTTTATTTATTTCTATTTTAAATCTTTGAAAGCTCTTATTTAATTGTTTATGTATATTAAGACTTAAATCTATTTTAAAGTAGTGAACTCTGTTTTTAAACATTTCTAAAAACGGTGTTTGCATGTTTCTTAAACCAAGATCGAAAAAAATAATTGGCTTTTTTGTTCCCGCAAGGAGGCTATAAAGGGTGCCAAAGTAATCTAGAATATATAAATCATAGGAAAGCATTCTATTGATTTTGCTTAAAAAATCTCCTTTTACATGCTTTATTGGAAATTCATTAGTTATCTCTTTTGTTTTACAACTGCAAGAATCGGGGTGTGATTTATAAAAAATTTGACCAGAAAGGTTCTCCATAGCACATCTAATTAATTTTTTTTGCCATGTTAAATACTCACAATCATCGATATCTCTAAATGGTCCATAACGTTTTTGCTCAGAAAAACTTGTCGGAATATATAAAATTTTGCAAATTTTCTTTGTATAAGTATGGAATGGTAATCGCGAGCTGAATCTTGAAGAACACTTAATTATTTTTGGGTAGATATTTGTTACGGGTTTAGGAAGCAGTTTCGCTTCAAAGTTCCAGTCGCCATAATCAAAGTAAAGGTCTGTAAAGGAAGTTTCCCCATATCCAAAAATTGGCTCATTGAAACAACGAAACGCACCGACTCCGTGACTGCAAGAAAGTACTTTGCACTTATTTTTAAAATGATTTGCCGCATGAATTCTTGTTTGTAAAATTGAGTTAGAACCTAAAATCAAGTATTTAAATTTAGAACTTATTTTTTCTTGTTTATTAAAATTTTTTAAATATTTTAAAAATTGGTTTACAATATATACGGTTTTTCTATTTTGTTCAGTTTTTTTTAATAAAAAGGTTTTTAGTAGATTTAATTCCTTTTTATTTATTTTTCTTTCAAGGACTGGTTGGGAACTTAAAATATGAAATTTGAGTTTATACTTCAATAAATGTACTAAATTTGGTACGTTGAGTAAATTGGGATCTATTCCAACTGTTCCATTATTTGATGAAACAATTTGTAATATTTTGATAAAAAAATTTTTAATTAAATTTTTTAAATATAATAAATTGTTTTTGGATTTTGACTCATTTTTTTTTGAATACTTTACAAATGAACCATCAAGGTGCTTATTTTTTATTTTCTTATTATAATTAAGGATATTGCTAGTCAAAAAAATAATTATTTCGTGAAAAAAAACAGAAATTAAATTAATTTCTCCAAATCTTTTTTGAAATTTTTTATTTTCTTTGTAGAGATCGTTTACAATTCTTATACAAAGGGCATTTTTTTTTGTGCTGGTATTTTTCATTTTTGGAAAGGCTTCCACGCGACAAAAGAGGTTGGCAATAAAACATTTTCTGCATAAATATTTTTTTTAACTTGCATAATTCTTATTTGTTTTTTTTCTTCGAATCTATGGAGTATCTTAAATAAATTAATATTGTAGTCATTAAAATAAATATACTTTTGCTGCAAAATCCCTAATAAATCGCTTCTGCAGAATTCAGGAATAGTCTCAAAATGAAGGACCATTTTGGGATTTGTATCTAATAATTTTTTAATTAATCTAGATTTTATTATTGGTATCATCATTAATGACATATGAGTTATGATTATAGAACCTTTTGGTATATCAGAAAATGAGCTGGGATTAGTAAAGTCCCCAAATTTCGAAATAACTTTTTTTTGGTTATCTAATTTTTTTAATATTTTTAAAGCATTTTGTGAAAATTCATATGCAATCCAGTTTTTATTTTTGATAAATTTTTTTCTATATTTTAAATATCCTAAGATTATCGATCCATAACCTGCCCCAAGTTCGACGAAGGTTTTTGAATTAAAATTGTCTAGAATTTTAAAAACACTTTTATTGCACGATTGTCGAGATGCAAAAGTGTTGCTTTTGTATATTTTATTTTTTAACAGGTAGACACTTTTTTTCTTTCCAAGAAAAGTTTTGTCAGCTGCACGTATATTAAAACTTCCTGTTTTTGTGAGGTTTCTTAACAGTTTACCCCATTTTTCTTTCTCGTATTCTTTAAAAGTTTTCCTCGTTGATCTTTTTAAAAGTTTTTTTTCTCCACAAGAAAGTAATAATTTTGGCCATTTCGAGTAAAAGGGTAAATTGTTTAAAAGCTCTTGCATTTGTGCTTCCCTTAAAAATTTATTTTGCCTGGTTTTTTTATTGTTTTTTTATTTTGTAAATTGCTTTTTGTAGCTTATTTATATTCTTTGTATAATTGTTTGATTGTGATGTGGAACTATTCTGTTAAAGATGACGGCCAAATTTTTTGCTAGGCTAGACTTTCTTCTTGGTCAGAGCTTTGTTTATTTTTTGATTAAGTGTTTCCAAACTTTATGAAAGGCTCCAACTAGGAGGTCTACTTCAGTTTCGGAGAGATCATGCATGCACATTTCAAAACCGAGGTAGGTCCGGTCGTGGAGATCCTCGGCGACAGGGCAAATTCCCTTTTCATAATTTACGTCACGTTTGCAAAATTCTGCTGTCCAGGGAAAGCCGCCGCGTCCGTAGGCGATCTTTTTTTGATAAATCGGAAGCTGGTGGACATTCGTGTATCCTAACGCAAGCCCCTGCACTCCCTCTGCCTCAAGGGCTGAATAGATCCACGCCCGGGTGGTGCCCAAGAGTTTAAGATCGAGAATCATCGGGTACATGTAATACGCGTGGGTGTAGCCATCCTTAACGATTGGCAGCCTTAGTCCGGAAAGTCCCCTGAGTCCTTGGGTGAGTCTCTCCGCGGCTTTCTGGCGGGTCTCAACAAGCCGCTTTAATTTTTTCAACTGCTCGATCCCAATGGCCGCCTCGATTTCACCAAGGCGGAAATTGTGCCCGACCATATTGCTGAGGTCCTTAACTCCCCTGCCGGCCACAACCGCCTCGGCATGATTGCGGATCAACTGGAGGCGTTCTGCGATGACATCGTCGTTCGTGACGAGAATTCCACCTTCTCCGGTATGAATGTGCTTGTGGTAATTCAGGCTGTAGCCGCCGACGTGAGCCATTGTGCCAGTGACTCGCCCCTTGTTGAATGTACCCGGCGCCTGGGCGGTGTCACCGATCACTTTAAGGCCATGCTTTTCCGCGATCTCCATGATTAAGTCGATGTCGCAGGATTGGCCAAAGATATCCACAGCCATAATCGCTTTTGTTTGGGGGGTGATATTTTTTAGGATGGATTCTGGATCGATATTAAACGTCTCGGGCTCGATATCGGCAAAAACCGGGATCGCATTCCAATGCAAGATCGCCGTGGCACTGGCGGACATCGTCCAAGGAGTCACAATTACTTCATCCCCAGGCTCGATCCCGACCGCCCCCACTGCTGCTACCAGACCGGATGTCCAGGAGTTGACGGTAACCGCATGCCGGACGCCAAAGTATTTTTCACAAGCCCGCTCAAATTCCTGGACTTTCGGCCCCCCAAAAAAATCCGGCTCCCAGCAGCCAATAAATTTGGAGAGAACGCCTGAACGGACAACGTTGGCCGCAGCCTCGGCTTCCTCGGGTCCCATTGAGTTATATCTTTTGAACGGAACCTCCACGGTTTTGGGGCCTCCGTTGATGGCAAGACGAGGATCGGTCATCATAGTTGCTGTTTAATTAAGGACTCTATGCACTCCAGGGTCTGCAACGCTTGCCGTCCAGTGCAAAGTGAGCTGGGTTTACCCGCCAGCGCGGCTGCCATTTCGACGGCGACATGGCTTTGATACGCGTCTCGGCCATTTGGGATGATCTCCGGCAAACAACGTAACCTGCAGGAAGGAGGGAAGAGGGGATCTGGTTCGGCGGCCTCCCAAGAAATTAGCTCCCCGCCGCGCTCATAGCGCAGCCTGCCGGAAGGGCTCAACAGCTCGATAGCGTAATGGGAGTAGTGCTCTTCCCGCGTCGAGAGCAGAGCCACGCCCCCCCCCTGAAAAGTGACAAAGCCATCAGGCTCAGGATCGTCTCCTTCAAGGATCCCGGGAATCCTGCGGGCCTCAAGGTGTGGGCCAAGCCACATCTCAAGCAGATTGATCATGTGGGATCCGTTGTTGTAGATTCCCTTGCTGAACCAAGCTGCGCCCTTTACGGGCAATGCGATTTTACCTGAATGAATCCTGCGCGCGACCTCAAGTGGTCCAGGATCGGACCTCCTTGGGTAGTTGACGTAGAGTGCAATGCCACGTTCCTCGCAAAGTCGAACCATTTCTCGGGCTTCCTCAATCGCGTAGGAGAGTGGCTTTTCACATAATATAATCCGCGGAGTGGACCAACGCAGGACATTCCTCAAGACTGATCCGTGTGTTTCGGTTGGCGACGCGATGACAACCACCTCCGGTCGAGTGGATTCCAAGAGGCGCTGGGTATCGTCAAAAGCGGTTGCCCCATACATTTGCTCGAACTCATGTCTGCGGTCGGGTGAGATGTCTGTCGCCCCGACAATAGAAAATGCGGGATGGGATGAAAGCGCGCGGGCATGGGAAAAAACATGATGATCGGGATTTAGCTTTGCATCGTAACCCATCCCAATGGCTCCCAATCCAATGAGAACGCAGGAATGCGGCATGGTTATTTCCGAAACTTTTCCCAGCGCCGAAGAATACTAGCGTTCTGCCTAGTAAGATCGGGGTTTAGATCCAGAAACGAAATTATATCACCGAGCGAAAAACGAGGATTTTTTGGCGCAAAATGGGTGTAAATTGCTTCAATAAGGCAAAAGTCTTCCTTGGTGTCGACTTCCAGGTGGAACTCCGGCCTGCGGAATTTGTCAGGAGCTTCGATATTGTGAAGGCGGTAGCGATCGGGATGTTGGTAGATATGAATTCCAACATGCTCGCGAAAAGGCGAGTCGATTGCGTGCTTCTCGGCGTCCGCCAAAGTGGCCGCACGATAAACCGAAACTTCCTGCCCCGGTGGATAGGTCGTCTTCAGCGCATTGGTCACGTAGTCGAGTTCCGGATGCTCCAAAAAGAAGCCGATCACAAAATCCACAACTTCCGGATCCGGAAGCGGATTGTCGCCTTGGAACTCTGCATGGATCCCGATCTCAAAAGAAGCCAGCGCGCCTACAACTCGCCCAAGCACGTCGTCTTCACTTCCGCGAAAGCATCCGCATCCTAAGCAGCTGGCCAAATCCTCAATCGGATCGTTGGCAGGGCTATCCGTCGTCGCGATGATAATTCGGTCGATGTAGCGCGAGCGCCGCAGGCGTTCGATCTGTATCTCAAGAAGCGGTTTGCCTGAAATCTCCATTAATACTTTCCCTGGCAGCCTGCTGGAACCAAGGCGGGCTTGTATTGTTGCATCAATTTTCATTTTTAATTTATTTAAGTTGCGAGCCTTAGGATATTTTCAGCAGCATCAGATCTGGCAAAGTCCGGCCTCAGAGAGAGGGGTTTATTCCTGCCCTTTTCTGCGACACTTTCCGCAATCCATTCCGACAAGGAGAGCGCATTCTCCAGAAGGGGAACCAACCCAAGCCGGACGGCCGTGCAGACCTGCGGACCACACAGGCCAGGCTGGAACGAAGCGACCCGACATCCGATTAATCTGGCCTCAAGAATCGCCATCGATCGCATGCCAAGAACCATGTCGCTGTGGTAGCAGAGCGTGTGCAAGGGCACATCAGGCGCTAATCGGAATTCAATGTTTTGGGAAAGTTTCGTCAACTCCGGGAATTCCGACTCGGCCGGATGGGGACGATATACAAAAATAAATTTTTCGGGAAGGCGATCAAGCACCGCAAGAATTGTGCGGCAGACACTTTGCTCCGTATAGCCAACGAATGGACCGAGCGGCCCAGCTTCACCTGGCAATCTGCCGTAGTCGAAGGAATGAGTTTCGGAGAGAAACGTAATGACAGTTGCATCCTTCGCTCCGACCAACGCCCCGGGAACTGGAGGAGGCGACTCGCGCCATTCCTCGCCCAACTTGGCAATACGGGCCAGCGAAGGGCTCCCAGTCGCATGGAGGATATTTGGGGGGATCCCTTCGGCGATCGCTCCACTGCGCGCAAATTCGTCAGGCACCGCAATCGCATTCGGGAACAAATGTGCTTTCACATCCCCTCTGTTTGAGAAGCGTAAGAGGTGGTTATACCATTCATCTACAACGGCCACGCATGGCACGCCGTTCTTGCGCGCGAAGGTGATGGCCTCGCGCTCTGGGCTTTCGTAACGCGTTGTACCGCAGATGACTGCTTTCGGTTGCAAGTCTAGCATAAAAGGTTCTATCCCCCTGGCAAGATTCTCAATCAACAAGATGCTGGAATCCTCAAAGAGCGGAGCAAGCAACCTGCAAGTGACTGTGCTGACTTCAAAACCCTGCGCTTTGGCAGGGGTGCGCAAGGCCGCAATGTTGCGAACCCCACCCGCATCACTTGCACAAAGCAGCAATCTCCGCTTGTTCCCTCGGTCGGGAATTATCCCAGCATGTTCCATTTTAGGATCTCATCCTCCCTGCAATCGCGAGAGAGCGAACGCCCTATCACCTCATCCCAGTGATTCGGCCCGATTCCAGTTCCGGGTCGCTTCCAAGTAATATCTTCGGCCACGATTGGACGGCCGGCGGGGATAAAACGGGCAGCCACCAGACTCCGACGGGCATTCCTGCGCGAGATCTCCTCGCTCGGCAATGGCTGGCGCACTCCTCTTCCAAGAATGGTTATCAGATTTTCCATGCGGGCGTAAAAGCGCTTGAGATCCTCCTTGTCCATCGCGTGGTAGTGGTCGTTCCCCGTGAGTGTTTTGTCATGGGTAAAATGCTTTTCCAGAATTCTCGCCCCTAGGATTGTTGCGACCTCCATAATCTTCATGTCCTTCGGCAACGTGTGGTCGGAATAGCCAATCCACCGCCCTGAAAATCGCCGGATTAACTCAGGAATCATCGCCAAGTTGGCATTTCTGTCCTCCGTCGGATAGTTCAAAATACAGTGTAAGAGTGCTACCGGCAGGCTATGGGCCTCGATCCAGGCTGTGGCCTGCTCTACTTCCCACATGTAAGAGGCACCGGTAGAAAGTATGATCGGCTTACCGAAACTACACAGAAACTCAACGAAAGGTTTGTTGTTTATATCTGACGAGGAGATTTTGAATACTGGCATCAAGTCATTCAAAAAACGGGCGGACTCCATGTCAAAAGGGGTGCTCAGGAACTCGATGCCAGCTTTTTGACAATGCTCGGCCAGTACTTCGAAATCCGTTTTCCAAAACTTGTCGTATTTACAGAAAAGGTCGTACTGGCTTTGAGTAGGCTCTTGAGAAAGATCCCAATACGCTGGGGAATCTCTTGAGGCGAGGCTGGCGGCCTTATAGGTTTGAAACTTTACGGCATTCGCACCTCCCTCTTGGGCCTCATCAATCAGACGCCGTGCAAGGTCTAAATCACCTCCGTGATTTACCCCAGCCTCAGCAATCACATAGGGCCGGACAAGGCGGTACAGGTCTGAGCGTGGGTGTTGCAGCAATTCAGACAGCTTCATATCTCTTTATCTGCTTAACAGACGGCTGTGAGGGACGTGAGCCATCCAAAAAAAAACATTACTTACTAGAGAAAGGATACTTCCACGGCGATCTTTCAAACACCGAGACCCGCCCCATGTTTGGCAACGAGTTTTTTTTCGAAGTGCGCCATTCTTGCCCCGTCACTAGTAAGATTTCCGTCGTGCCTTCGGTAACGGTACAGGGGAATTTCAAGCCGAAAAACCTTATATTTTTTTTCGAATCGGAAACGCAACTCCCGCTCCTCGTGAAGTAAAAATTCCTCGTCATGCAGGCCAATTTTCATGAGCTGTGCCTTACGGAACATGATTCCGCAGGCAATGGGGTTTTTTTGGCAGTTCTCGCGCGACAACACCTTCTCCTTGTCATCGAGAACAAGGTAGTCGCAGGCCACAGCATCTGCTTTCTCGTTCGTCTCAAGATAGCCGAGCAAAAAGCTTAGAAAATTCATGTTTACAAAGTCGTCTGAATCGACCCTCACGATGAAAGGCGCTCGGGCCGATCGGATTCCCTTGTTTAACGCGGCTGGCAAACCCTGATTCGTTTTATTGGCCAGAACCCTGACAAGGGAATCCTGTGGGTCACAAAATTGACTTAAGGCATACGCGGTCCGATCTGTGCTGCCATCGTTCACAACGATAATTTCATACTCCGTATGAGGCAGGTTTTGATGAAGAAGGGAACGCAAGCAGCGGCCGATAAAGCGTTCTTGATTATAAGCCGCCACAATAACAGAAACCTTGAACTGCGGCTTGGTTTGAGAGCTCATGAGCGGCCCTGATTTAAGGCCAATGATAATGCGCGCCGAACTATATTAGGGGTATCCGACGCTTGTTTCACCGCTACCGGCAGGGATACCGACCGCTCTAGAATCTTTAGAGAAGGAAGAAAGGCTTTCTCCAGGCTCCCTCCATGCGCCTTGGCAAGCTCAGGCATATGATGCCACGTCCCGGCAAAGTGCCAGGAGAAGGCTTCAGGTAGAATCTTTGTCGTAAGACCTTCTTTTAATAACTCCTCCCGGCAGCGGCGTGCGGAGTCTTTGTCGGGCACAAAGAAAACCAAGGCATCGGCCGTTTCTCTGGATCCCTCCGGTGCCATCCGTCGCTCCACGCCAGGCAAATCGGAGATAGAATCCCAAAGAGATACCTTGTTCTTTCGTTGGGCGGCAACCACCAATGGTAATTTTTTTAATTGGGCTAATCCGACCGCACCCTGCAGCTCCATCATCCGGTAGTTGAAACCACTGCTGGCACGCGTGTCCTCCCATCGCGGCACGGAGGGATTGTTTTCATGCCCGTGATCATGCCATGCAGCGGCACGCCGGTAAGTGGACTCATTGTGGAAAATCAGCATGCCCCCTTCTCCGGTGGTCATGGTCTTGGCAAAATCAAAGCTGAATGTTCCCACCTCACCCCACGCTCCCAAAGGCCTGCCCTGAAGATGGCCGCCACACCCCCATGCCGTGTCTTCAATCAAGGGGATCCCCTTACGATTACAGATTTTCAAAATTTCGGGCACTCGCGCAGGAGTGCCAAGCATATGCACGAGAATTACGGCCTTGGTTTTTGATGTAATCCTTTTTTCCAAATCGTCTGGATCCATGTTCAAAGTACGGTCGATATCTGCGCACACAGGAATAGCTCTTGCCTCAATGATTGCCTCCACGGTGGCGACAAATGTAAAGCATTGGGTAATAACCTCATCTCCCTTGCCGATTCCCAAAGCCGCAAGCGCAACCCGAATTGCTGCCGTTCCCGAGGTCACGGCAAGCGCATAAGGAACTCCCATCTTTTCAGCAAAGGCGTTTTCGAATTCGCGAACTTTGTAACACCCGTTTCGCGCACCATCAAAGCCGTGGCGGAAAAGCACGCCGCCGCTTGAGAACACATCGCGAATCTCTTTAAGCTCTTCTTCTCCAATAACTTCGTAGCCAGGCATGGCTTTTTTTATTTCTTATGTAGGCTTTGACCAAAAATAATGACAAAGTTTGAAGTTTTAAGTGTCACGTGTTCGATGATTTGAAAACTGCCACGGACTTCCTTTTCCAATTCATCCACACTCTTAACAAACCCTATTGGATTATTTGGAATAAAAAGCACGATCATTAAATAAACTGTGCGGAAGCTTAAAGCTGCAATTAATTCACGCCATTGAGGAATGTAAGAAAGACATTCTGCTGTAAAGACCAGGTCAAATTTTTGTGCCGACAAGTCGTTTTTCAGGATACTATCTAACAATATACATAACTTCGAAATGTCATTCGCGTCAGCCACCTCAAAACGTATGTCTGGATAACGTGCTCGTGCCAGTTCGACTGCTGTTGGGGAAATATCAATTCCTATTACAGTATTATTTACCTTTTTCAGACTATGCGTCAGGGCTGCCTTACCAGTTCCAATGTCCAAAATATTTTGAAAGTTATAAAAACTTAAAATGTCTAAGGCAGTTTTTCTGTTTGTTTGACGTGAGTCTTCCTGATGCCAGCTATCAAAAACTTCGTGAGTTTCATTTTGGTACATTTCTTCAAAACGACCAATGAATTTTCTCTTATTTGCATCAAATACATATTTGTGATATCCAGACATGTCTTATATTTTCTCGAAGATGTTTGTCACAGTCTCCCGTGTCAGGATATCCCGCCATCCGGCCCCGAGCGCATTTGTGAGGGGCTTCTCATGGATGACCGTGCTTTCGAATAATTCCTGAAATTGCGCGTCATTCAGGCTTGCACAAACACCTTTAGGTAGGCTGACGTTTTGGTTTTGCAACATCATCTCGAACTCTTTACTCGCTTCAGGATAATACTCCGAGAGAGCCCGCAACGCCATACAGTTTGCCAAGCAATGATGCTGGCCGAGGACCACGCTTAAACCTGCGGAGAATGGGTGCACCAGACCCACATAACTGGTGGCGATGGCACATCCGCCCAAATACGAAGCCACCATCATCTTTTCACGGTTTTCCGGACTCATCATGTCGCCTTCCAGAAAAATTTGCCGACATAAACTGATTGTTTCCCGTGAATAAGCATCCCCGACTGCGTTGCGATATGTGCCGGCGGCGGACTCGATACAGTGAATATAGGCATCCATCCCGCTGTAAAAAAATTGGTTTCTGGGCACGGTGGCGGTGAGGTTTGGATCCATCAAGATCATGTCATACACCGTGAAGTCGCTGTTCATCCCTAACTTCATTCTCTTTTTTTTGTTCGTCAGTACGCAGGTTCGAGTGGCTTCGGCACCCGTGCCGGAAACCGTCGGGATCGCGATCTTAAAGATTCCCGGGTTCGTCACTAAATCCCAGCCCTGATAATCCTCGGCCTTTCCGGGGTTGGTTAGAAGGTTGGATACCGCCTTGGCCACATCCATGGTAATGCCGCCGCCCATCCCGACAATGGCGCACGGGTTCTGGGATCGTTCGATCCGAAGATTGCGGACAAGGTTGTCTACATATTCCGTGGTTGGTTCTTCAGCTGTAGATACAAAAACAAGCAAGTCCACGGGCTGAACTTGAATTTGACGTAGTATATCTGGTTTGGACTGAAAGAATTCGTCGACAAAAACCAGAACATAATCTTCGGACTGATTTCTCGCCTTGAATAGGATTTCCGGCAGGTCCCGAAGACAACCCTGCCCAATTGTGTACCGTAGAACGTTTCGAACGGTCTTGATTCCCGTATTTAGAATTGGGGGGTTGGGGCGATTGACTTTTCGCATCTAAGCAATTGCGGGCTGAAGGAGTTTTTTTGACTGAATGATTCTCGCTTTTTCATTTTTTAGGGAAATCACCTGGGAGCAATTTTTAAGGGACGTCATGCGGTGGGCAATGATTAGGATGGTTAAGTTGGCACTTAATGAGTTTATTGAATCCATCACGGCATCCTCAGTCTCGCTATCCAAAGAGCTTGTCGCCTCGTCAAAGACCAATATCTGCGCCTGCCGGTATAGCGCACGCGCGATCCCGATGCGCTGCCTCTGTCCGCCGGAAAGGCGAATGCCCCTTTCCCCCACCCGAGCCTGATATCCCTGGGGAGACCCTTCGATGAAATCGGCAATTTGTGCCTGACGGGCGGCCTCCCTCACCCGGCCCATGTCAATTTCTGTAAGAGGCACTCCAAAAGCAATGTTCTCCGCCAGGCTGTTGTCGGAGAGATAAACCGACTGAGGCACGTGGGCGATTTTTCTCTGCCAAGCCCGCACGTTGGATGCATGCAAGACCTTGCCATCAATCAGAATTTTGCCCTCCGAGGGCTCCAGCAGTCCCATCAAAAGGTCCAGACAGGTGCTTTTTCCCGAGCCGGTTTTCCCCACAAACCCCACCCGGCTGCCCTTGGAGATGGAGAAAGAAAGATCCGACAAAACCATCGGGCTTTCGGGGTTGTAACGAAAGCCCACGGAATCAAAACAGATCTCCTTCTCAAACTTGATCAGAGAGTTGCCCGCTTTCTCGACCCATGAGGGCATGGGCTGTTCGAGCAGATCCACCACCTCCTGGGTGGGCTCTTGATAGGCCACCAAGGAAGACCACGAAACATACCCTTGCTGAAGGGCGGGCAGGAGTCGCTGTACGCCAAGGGCAAGAGCGCCCAGCACCGGCAAGGCCCCAGCCAAGCCTTCGGACCGGCCACAGAGAACAAGGGCCAGGGTGGCAAAAAAGACCATACCCAACGACTCCATGAAATACCGCGGGCTGTAACTGAGAAACATGGTGCTGGCGTGGGCCCGCCGAAGGGCCGCTTCAGCCTTTCGGTAGGCCTCGCCGTAAATCTTTTGAGTTCCGTCGAGGAGGATATCCCGGATTCCACCCAGGCCCTCCTGAAGGGTCTTGATCACCGCATCCTGCTCTGCAGCGATGACTCGGCTGTTGGCCGCCAATTTCCCTGCATTGATCCAACTGACCGTCGCATAGCCAAAGCCCAAGGCCAGTCCTGCCATTAAAGTGGCCCCGGGACTGACCAGCAGCAATGCCGCAATCAAAGACAGTGCGATGACAACAGAGGCAAAGAGATTCAGGAAAGACGACAGGCTCAGGGTAACCAAAGGAATTTTGGTGGTCAGGCTGCTGATGGTGGAGCTGCTGTTGCGCGCCGCTTGCACGGAGAGCGGCTGATAGAGGGTGCGTCGATACACCTCTTGGGCAAGATCCAGCCCGGCCGCATTGGCCAACCGAAGGCCGGTCCAAAGCAGCAAAAGCCGGATCCCGCCCGCCCATAAAGCCGAGACCACGAACAGCCCCCCAAAAAATAGCAGGAAATGATGGGGCGTA
>Ga0194133_10002792_pt1 | contig 26156 bp, 27 predicted proteins | sample TA2KigOf40mmetaG_FD_155448 | JGI IMG/M metagenome (GOLD analysis project Ga0194133, IMG submission 155448) | Freshwater microbial communities from Lake Tanganyika, Tanzania - TA2015055 Kigoma Offshore 40m | ecosystem: Environmental > Aquatic > Freshwater > Lake | place: Tanzania: Lake... | reverse complement strand
AGTAAAGTATTGTAAAGTACCTACTCAAATAAAGTATTATGAGCATCCTTAAATACCTTGCGTTTCTTTTATAAGAACTGGGGGGCCTTAAGTACTCATAGACATGAGGTAGGAGTTACTGAAGTTTATCACCTCTTACCTGACTCAAGCGACGTGCTCAAGCTTGCCGCTCGACATCAGTACTGTACCTGTAGATATGATAATGGGCAACAAACGATAATCTAATCTAGGGTACCTGGTTGTTTCAGGTACTGATGGTACTGTCTTGTCACAAATTGTCTTGGGCTGCCACCGATAAAGCTAATTCAAACTTTGTTTTCCAAAAATTCTTCACACCAAATTTAATGCAGAGGGTTTTTTTCATTTACCGTCCCACGTTACCTCATTTTATGACGGTGGATTAATTAAAGAAAATATAGTAATTGGCACAAGCGTGCACTTTGCTGCTGTTTTGAGTCAAAGACGCACTAAATGGGATTACTTACTTCTTTGTGACTCATAATTAAAGTCAGCTGTTAAAGCTGTGCGCACAGACAGCAGCTGACAAAAATTGGTTTATTTTATATTTACTGTTTGTTTACAGCGTTTTGGCCAATACGAAATTGCTTTGTCCTTTGTTGCAATTTAAAAAGCTTTGAATTGATTTTTTAGTGCAAATAACTGCAAATTTAGTTAATGTTGGTGGACAGAAAGAGACTTTAGTTTGTGATTGAGTAAAAAAATTGTCCTGTAAATCAAAGTTCAAACATGGCTGGTGTAAAAACTCTCATCGGGCTGACCTTTCTTGCCACTCTTGGTTTTTTGTTCTTGTTCCTCGGATGTGCTCTTCCTGCCTACAACAACTGGTACCCTTTCTTCGTCGTGATTTTCTACTTTTTGTCTCCCATACCGACATTGATTGGGCAACGCTCGTCCAACGGGATAGGCAGTGGCTCCTCTCCGCTTGAAGAGCTCTGCCATTTTCTGACAGCTGGCATCGTCCTCTCTGCGTTTGCTCTTCCCATCATTCTTGCTCGCGCCCCGTCTGCAGCACCCACTATTGAACCTGGAGCGGCTGGACTCGTCGTCACAGGAAATATTATCATCTTCACCACCATCTTTGGATTCTTTTTTCTCAACAATAGGGAGGATTTCTCAGACTACTCTGCTTGGTAGTTCGAAGAGGTGAAAAGAAAGCCTCCAATATTACTCTTGACAAACCTTCTTTCTACTTGCCACTCAACACATCTGTTGTTGAGGCCAAAGATCGTTTTACCTAAGTTTAAACATTTTATTCTTTGTCAATTTCTCTTTGCAAGCAATGAATACTTACAGAATATATTTTAAATTGATTTTTGAAATCTCTTAAGTTTTCTGGGAAGTGAGGCCCTCATACCAAGTCCATTTGAAGAGTGAAAGCCCTAACCTGGCAGTAAAGAGCACGAGATCAGGGCAAAAGCCATTTTTAATCACTTTCTTGAACAAACCTTCCCTTTGTAAGAAAACATAGGGAACACAGAAAGTTTAGAAGTTTTGATTTGGAACAGGAACCCCCCTCAGGGTTCTCGAGTTTTTATATCTGACTGATCCTGTAGATCTGATCTATTATTTGTCATTTAGTTCAGTTTGATTTTTTCTTGAAAATTACAAATTCTTGTTATCTTTTGACACCCACTATTGAAAGAAAACTTCATCACCACAATCTCAATGTGATGGATTCAGGAAGTACAAATAACACAAAGGAATTTATTTGTTTTTTGTGTTGCTCAAAATAACCATGGGCATTGTTAGTAAAATCTTCATTTCTCTGAGAGGTTACACAGGTGATGGGATATAGGGTGGATTTCTGAAACGGGATATTAATGGTTGATTAAGTAAAAAACCCCTTTTTCAATCCCATTTTTGATCCCAATTAAAAGCAAGCATCCTTTGAACCCTGGTATTAACCATAGGTGATAGAATGAAGTATCTTTCTAATTCAGTTCATTTAGAAGCTCTATCCTTCACTCAATTTAACAAAATCTTGACCATTTGGCTACCCTTGTTCAAAAATCAAGAGCCCTTCAAACTAAAACCTGGAATGGTACCTTTCTTTTTACCAACGCTATTGGCAAAAGATAAAACAAGTCAAACGGCACTGCAAGAAGTATTTTGCAGCGTTTGCAAACAAACAAAAGAAAATAAATAATCCGAACGTGAATTCTGAATTTTCCGGTTGCTTCTGTCATTCTGTGAATAAATCAAAAAAAGCCTACTCAAAAGGTAATTAAAAATTATCAATTATTTGTTGATTAAACTGAAGTTTTGTTCCTTAGCTGTATCAGTAAACTTTCAGATTTGTTCTGAACTTCTACCTAAAATTGTTGTCTTTTCATGTACATAGGTGCAAATGGTTTTACGAAGACTTCTCCAACTTTTAATGGGACATCCTAGGTTTGGACCTATGCTTGTCGAAAAACTGTCAGATTCCTGGCCTATTCGGAGAGCTGCAAGGTAACCATATGTAGCACCTTCTACTGTAATACTGCACGCCATGTTTACGTATGATAAAATATCATATCTGTAGCTTAATAGTCCTATTTTACATTGTAGGTTTACTGCCTATTTATACTTGAGAGGAAAACAAGCCGTAGAGGAAAACTTAGGAAAAACAGGGACTGATATTACACGTAAATTTCCATCCAGTCAAGGTCAGATGAGGTACATAGGCGTAATATTATTTCTCTCTACACCATTTCCTTTTCTTTTCAGGTTCAGGTAGTTTTGATTTTACACGATTTAAGGAAAGATTACGAGAAGAATTTAGAAAGGGTATAGAAGAGGCCAAACGCCAAAAGAAACTTTGAAATTTTATTAGAAGAATAATGGAAGACACAGAAACCAAACTGGCAATCCCAACGAGAATCGAAGCAAGGAAACGCAATCATTCGCCAGAAATTTCTGTTTGTTCACGTCCATCGAAGCAGCGTACTTATATGACACATGTAGACTTTAGTTATATACTACCCCAGGGCTTTTCGATTTTCAAATTGAATAATTTAACAAAATCGGATAATTTGCTTGCTGACAATGTGGACGTCATTTGTGACAAAATCCTGAATGCAAATTTAAAGGACAGAAAAGAAGATTGTCCAAGAGATCCAACCTTGCTCAAGCACTTCGTCACATCTATCCAGAAAAATCTTAGAAGAGTTCACTTGGGAAAGATGGTCCAACATCATTGCCGTAATGAATTTTAGATACATGTTATTATGTTTTGAATAAAAAAGTTCTATGCTGAAGACTATTCATTGTAAATGAACTACCTTTTACTTTCCTAGCCTATACCTCGACTCCCCAGAACTCGTTCAAACCAGGTAAACTCCTTATCCTTAAGCTAAACCATTATTGGTAGACCCACAAGAAACTGTTTTTGATAGTTGACAAAGTGCGGATAGTGCGACTTTTCAGAGCCATTTTCCACAAAGTCATTCCCAAAGAGATGTTTCCAAACCGAAAGCTTCAAGAGACCTTTCTTCAAAACCTGACACTTAAGCTCACGTCTGGGAAGGGATCTGAAATATTTCTCGGACAGCTCATGAAAGGTCTTGAACCTGATCTATTTGACTGGCTCACACGGTAAACAATACTTTGAATCGACACACACCAAATAATTTCACTCTAAAATCTTCTGAAGGATTGACCCCAAGGTTGAGGTTAGAGAACGTGTTTTAACCAAAGTAATTTTCTGGCTGGCAAATCATTTCTTTTGGAAAATTCTGAGGCTATTTTTCCATGCGTCCGACTCCAGCTCCACTCGGTACTGGCCTTGTCTACTTTAATATATATTTTTTGTACTTCAATTTTTAATTTCAGAAATGAATGGGTGTTTTATCACAAACAAAATTTCCAACAATTGCTGGACAAGTATTTTTCTCAAATGACGAAGGTTTGATTTTTGATGAAAAAAAATTATTTTGATTTAAGAGACTTTCCTACATTTTCAAGACTAACTCTTCACTCGAACCAATTACTGTGGACTTTGAAAAAGAAACTATTGAAGAAAAAAACTATCAACTATCAATGTGTCGAATCCTTCCGAAAAAGTCTTCTGGTAAACATTTTGAATATTGTTTCACGTGAATCAAGTTAAATGAAAAGATTTTCTTTGAAGTTCGTCTTATTTGTCGAAGATTTTTGCAAGTGAACTCCTATGAAGAGACTGTTGGGCTGAATGAGAAATCTCATCAACTTCTTTTGGCCTATGCTGTCAAAAAGATGTATTTGGAGAGCGTCGATGTCAGAGGTAATAAAAGAATTTGTAAGTAATTACTTGCTTACATGATCTCAAAATGGCTTTGAATTGAGGCTTCAAGTTTCACAAAATGTGGTCAAAGTTTGCCTCAACCGTGAGAATGGACTCTTCCAAGAAAGTCTACGTCGTCGTTGCTGATATTCGTGATGCATTTGGATCAGTTATTTTATCCAAGATGATTGATATACTAGCAGAGATTTCGACCAAACTACCCAAAACGATGTTTATACATGAATTTGAAAGATGGTAATTGACTAATGAAAGTAAAATAATAAATGAAATAAACTTTAGTTTACTTTTTCATATGAAAAAAAGTTCTGTGAGATTTCGTGAACACGTGATGAGTTGCAGAGAGAAGGTCAACGATTCGGTCGATTATAAGAAAAGTCCTACAAAGTTAGATGTGAAAGATAACTTTAACCGGATTGCCCTGAAAATTCAGGTTCATTATCCATTTCTTTCACCTAAAAAAATTTTAAGCAGCAATGAAATCTTTTTAGACGAATATAACTCTGCTAAATGTTGGTGGCAAAAAGAAGTACTTCAGAGTGAAAAGAGGTTTCTTACTTGAATTTTTTTTCATCTGGTTACTGTCAATGATTAATATCATTAATCTGAATCTAGGGCTTCTACAGGGACATCCTCTTTCACCTGTTCTCTGTGACGTCTATTGTGGTCATCTGGTTCAAAACTACTTATCAGAGTTCAAAGATGATCACAGTGAATCTCTTCTCTGTCGTGGTATGGACGATTTCATTTTTGCCACACCAGACAAGGCTCGTGCCCAGAGGTACATGAAAGTTTTTTAATGGGGTTGCCAAATGGAGGCACCACTAGACTAGACCACAAACATGGCCATAGATTCCTGGTAGCCACACAAATACATTTTAGATCTTCAATCCACTCTTTCAAATATAAAATAACTTTTTATGAGAAAATATGATTTCTAGATTTCTACAAATTATGAGGCGTGGATTTCCCGAATACGGTTGTGTGATTAACCCGGAGAAGACCGTGACGAATTTGGAGCCTCATGAAAAGGTGTTCTACAAGTTTTACTCGCAAATTATATTTTTTATTTCGAATGATTTCTTTTCAGCCTCTTAAAGCAATATTTTGTGGCTCTCTTATTGACCTTGAGACTTTGTCTTGCAGGCCAGACTTCTCTGGCTACTTTGACCAAAACATTGCCTATGCGACAACCATGAAGACTGATTACTACCAAGATGTTGAAAGGTTTGAGAGTTGGAATATTTTTGAATGTAAAGAAGTAGTTTAGACCCAAGTTTGTGGGATCAATGTCATATATAGACTCCACCCCCAATGGCTCACTTCTATGGGAAAATCGAAATACAAAAGCTGTCTAAAGACTAGAGAGTTTTGAATCCAATAGCAAAAAAGGGTTTGGAGCAAATAAACAATCAGAATGGCATTGATCAAACTAACAAGTCTGAATAGATGAGCGAAATTAGAAAACCCTGTGATGACCTACCCAATCAAGAAAAGAGTCAACACTAATTCAATTATTGGTAAAGTGGCAGCCCTTTGTTGGATCAGAGATAAGACGCAATAAAAGGGTTGTGCATGAACCGTTGGAAAATATTTTTCAAAAAAGGCTGGGGATACCAGATTAAGTGTCAGCCTATCTTGATATGAAACCTATGGAACCCAATAGCATTATCATTAAAATATTGTAATATTTAAGCAAAAATATGAAGATAACTGTTTGAGCGAATTATATGATAAAATTTTATGTTTTTCCCTTTCAGCTTTATTACAAAACGAATGATGTTCCTGGTCAACTTGAATGTCAAACCTTTATACCTGGTAAAAGTATGCAAAAACTCACCTATTGACCAAAAAGAATTGCACGTGATTATTTCAGGACTTGGAGCTGAATGGGACAGACCTTGTTAAGGAAAATCTTTTCGAAATCTATTTTGTTGCAGCTCTACGTTTCAATTCATTGTGTTTATCCTTAATCTTTTATGATGACCCAGAACCGAAAAAAATTGGTCAAAAGATTTTTTCAAACAGGATCATAGTTTTTTATGATAACCTCTTCTTCTTTTTTTTAGGCTTTCTATACAAGATCATCAGGATCAGTCTAAATAAAGCTTGGAAAAGAGTCAGGGAGGTTTGCCAAAAATACACAATCTCTCTAGACTTGACAGAATCTGATTGCTCCCACATATACTTTAAGGCTTTCGAAGTATGAATTGAAACTTTTTCTTTTGATTTATTTAATGCAAACCAATCCCTTTCAGATTGTTCTTACCCGTCGTTACACCTATTACAAGTCGGTTGTAGATTCTTTGAGAATTGAAATGGCTAGACTTGAAAAGAAGATACCCCAACAAAGACTTTTAATACTGCATAGAATCTGCTCAATCGTGACTCTAGAAAAACGAAAAACAAACAGGATAATCAGTAAAGCCTATCAAACATTGATTCTTAGGAGCACAAGCTAAAAATAATATGAAGGATTTAGTATAAAGAGTAAAAGCTATTTTTTCCACCCATGAGAGTGCATGGTTTGTGCCAAATAAAAACATTGTAAAAAAAGTTATTAAAAACTTTTTTTCACAATGAGTTTTCAAATGACAGAGTGATAATTTTTTTTTGAAATAATTAATCTAACAAAAAATATTCCCAGCCTTTAATGATTGATTTTGCAAGGGGCACTTATTTAAAAGATTAAAGAAAATAAAGCACAAGATTATTAGAAAATATATGCATTGATTGACTTGTACTACATAAAACACTGACTCAGTTAAAATCAGGGTATTTACTGACCTGGCCAAGCGACCCGGACAAGGTTTAGGAGATAGAATTCTGTATTACCTGACAGGGCTCTGAATTTTTAGACGACCTACAGTAAATGAAGCAAATAAAGTAGACAACAGAAATTAAAAACTAATAAACTGTTTTATTCCTGAGCAAACTTAACAAATTTTTGCCAAAAGCACCATCAAAGTCATGAATTGTACATCAAATGTATTTTAAAATTCAAGATGTATACCAAAGGTGTCTGTTTGTATCAAAAGCATTACCCAAAATGCTAAAATAATCAATAATAAATTAAGATTGAATCTCAAACCAAGGTAAACCCAAAACTTTATTATTATCAATTCTTGGAAAATCTTCAAACTTTTGTGACTAAAAAATCCGCCTCTGCATTTTGGGCAACAATTTTCTTCCTTTTAGATTTTAATGAAATACTGACCCGGCTTTGGAGCACCCAAGTCAAATTTTGAATGACCCCCGACACCTTAAAATTGAGGCCTGCGCCCGACACCATGTATACAATAAGGAAATAGGTTTCCCGAGAAACAAATTCGGCCATTCGTAGAGCTCTATGGTTTGTCTCCAGTCAGATTCACAGCTGATGCCTCATTTCAGCAAAATTAATGGTTTTTTTTATCAAAATAGCAAGTCAAACTTCTGAAGAAAGACTCTTTGTTAAATTATTGGTCTCGTGACTATCCTGATCAGGGACTTTGAAAATTGTAAAGTCACCCAAACATCTCAATGAGTGGACAGAGGCCCCTCTCTTTAATAGGGTGAGTAAATTTGACCAATTCGCAGTAGTTTCAGGGATTAATGAATATTTTCTAACCGTGAAAATAGTATTCTTTCAAAAAGCCTCATACCCGTTACATTAAATCTTTTGGCCATAATAGGACGATGCCAACGGATATCGATCCCGAAGAACTGAATTGTTCTGTATGCCTCGATATTTATGAACTTCCTGTGGAACTGCCTTGCAGGCACAAATTATGTCTGCAATGCTGGAGAAAAATTCTGAAAAGTGACTCCAAGTGTCCAGGTATGCAGACTTAAAGAAAACTTTTTGTTTAGCTTTAACATGAGACGCAAAAACGATTTTTATTTAGAATGTCGATACAAAGTATTGGATCCTAGTTTTGTGTTCGTAAATGAAGGTAGGGTTCACTTGATTTGCTGATTGCTTGTGCCAAATTTAAAGATCCAGAACATCTGCAGGAGGGTTGTTCTATGTTTCTGAAAATGAGTAATCCTCTGAATTTTCTTACCCTTATAACGGTCATTTTTTCAGTTCTTTGGAATTACATCAAGACACATCATAGCGAAGAACTTTTAGAGCGGAAGACAGACCTATCCAATGTCATTCAAAATCGAAGGTTTTTGAAACGTGACCTTCTTGCCGAAATGGCAAGCCTTAGGTTGTAAAGAATTCATGGAACGACTTCTTTAGGGTCAAAGATTAATAATAAGCCAATATTTTTTTTGTTTCAGAGGGCCTCCGGATGAAAATAGACGAAAGGTCGAGCAAGAAAAAAGAGACAAACTGCTTGCCTGGAAAATCCTAGTAATTAATTAAGTCTTTTGAAAATCTTCTTCGATCCAACTAATTCAATAATTTATAGAAAATGGAACAGAAAGAAGATCGGCAACGAGCAAAACAAGTTCGGTTAGATCGTAGACTTGCGAAGTCATTAGCAAGAGAAGAAAAAGTAAGAAACTTTTTAGAATCTTGGTAACTGCATAATAGTCTGGTGCAATAAAACTCATTGGATGTACGTGCGTGATCAACACTTTCACCAAAATTCTGCCATAGCCATAGAATTGTATCTCTGGTCACTGAAGATTAATATTTCCCTGACTGGGAGATACCTTGTTTACCTTTTTGCCATCTGAGATAGAAAAATTGCCGTCATGGACTAGGATTGAAGCCACAACCTTAGATCTTTTTTCAGTCAGCCGCCCATGACCTTTTAGCCAAGGCAACCCCCTTTGCATTTTAACAAGTTGTTATTATATATTTCAGACCCGCTCTAAGGACGACGAGACACACTGGCAAAGGTAGGTTTCTAATTATGAACCTTAACTTCAAACCTAATATTTATTTCTGTTTCTAGAAATATGGAAAAATTGACAAGTTTTGAAGATTCAGGGCAAGTTCTTGAACTCTGCTTTAAAATATTATTGTAATTATATTCTGTTCATAATTTTTAGCGACTCCGATTCCAGCATTGAGGTGGTCAGGTGAACAAAGTTCAAATATTAATTATTTAGGAATTTTGCAAAAGCTCTTCTTCAAACTTAACATTTTCGACTTTTCTTTCAAGTGGACCTTACTTTGCGCAACCCAATGTAGCTAAAGAAACTTTGTTTGGTCGTCCGTCGACAAGAACAATCAATGGTTGGTTACATCACGTTTCTCTTTTCTGAGAGCTCTATTCAACTAATGCTTATAATTTTACAAAAGTTACGTCTGGTGTTAGTGGAGCAACAGTACAGTACAGATCTTTCCCCAACTCAAATGTGACTGCTGCCTCATCTTCATCATCCCAGGGTCGAAGGCTTATTTGGAACACAGCAGCTCCCGAAATATATGAGGGCAAGGAAAGCGAGGTTTACTCAGAAGCTAAAAGACTGGGGAAAAACAACCACGAATTTATCGTAAGTAAAATAGTTGGAGGAAAAATTTCACGTTTGATTATCGAACCTCCAATTCAAGGGCGTTACAATGTCAACGTCTCGTGCTCCTGGAGACAGCTTAAGGTATACAAATGAAAGTTGACTCAGCAAGAGAACCAGTGAAATATATCTTCATATCTATTGACATTAAGGTTTAGCAGAGCCCCGTCGACCGTGACCTCAGGAGCTTACGAACGTGAAATGCAAGAGGAGATGCCTCAAAACTAATTTCATGCTATCATTGAAATCAAGTATCTTCGTCGCTTAGCTTTTGAAAATCTCCTCAAATCTATCAATCAAAATATTTGCTTCAACTATAGAGACTAATCGACCACCCACCTGCTGGAGATGTGTTTTAAACAGAGAGATGTTTTTGTTTTAACAACAGTGAGGACTTTACTTTGTTCATATTTCAAACTAGGAAATTCTTTATTTGGTTATAATATTGTTAAACCACGTGTTCACTATGACGACCATTTTGTTTTATCATAATTAATAAATTTTTAATGACCTGCAAATGCCAAACTACTCTCCCTAAGAAAGTTTCCCGACCAACTATTGTCCGTAAGGTCTCCTAAAACGTCTGTCTTTCGATCGCTTCCTCCTCACAAATGCCACAATCAGGATTGACTGCAAAAGAAGAGGTAAGAGTTAAACAATACTAAAATACCCAAAATAAAGATGAGCCTTGTTACCGATATGATGATTATCAGAAGTACCGTAGACACGAAAATAATGGCCAGGGTGGTCAATCTTCCCAAACCACCTCCACTTGAAACTGAAATCGATTTGATGTTAAAAAAAAATTGGTAAAACAGGCCAGATTAAGATTATTACCTAAAGCTGTTGTTGGGGTTGTGGATGTAACCCACTCGTCAACAAGCTTTTGGGCTAAAATAGTCATATTCAGATTTCATATAAAATACATTCTTTTACGAATTTTCAAGAACCTTCTTCCTGACGAATTGTTTGGCTTCTGAACATCAAGGTCTCGGCAAAGTCAGGTCCTAAATTGAGGAAGCGTTCATTAATTTAGTGGAGGGTATTACTTCAAACCCTTCCTTACCTGGCATCAGTTGTATTGTGAGAAGAGGCTTACATCCTTTGTCCATGTTGGATCTTATCAAGAATCTTTTCTCGTCATACATGGCCAAGACAGTTACATTCCCTTTGTCTGAATACAGCCAGCCTTTGCCTGAGGGAGCTTTAAAATTTGGGAAAGGTTTACATGAAGAACAGGATTTTTGGATTATACTTTGAGGAACCAAATACCTACATTGCGTGTGAAAAGTTTCAAAATAACCACGAAACTCTCCAGGATGTTCAAGATGACCTGTGGAATTGACTTTCACCTTAGCAATCTGAACCGTGTAGACGTTGTTACGGCCATCCTCCGTGCCACAACTTCCCCTTAGGAAAATAATTGTGAAATTCAAACTTACAAGATGAGGCTATATAAGTATAATTACGTGTAGGGGACGTGGTAAGTTGTTATAAGTTTGTATCCAAACTTTTTGGTCTGGTCAAAGAGGGTCTCTCCATTCGCCTGGCCCATTGTCCATTCCAGTGTGCCACAAACTCCACGGTGGTAGGTCTCCATGTTGTCCGCTACAAACATTTCAAAGGCACCCCCATCAACATTTTGTGGTGGACGGATTTCGCGTGCATGAGAACAGTGAGTTTGACCGGAAGACCGTGGCCGGATCAGTCGAAACTTGGAGTAGTTCTCGACGACAATCCCAATCATAATCTGAAAGTTAAATTTTGATGATAGTGTTTTTGAAATTTTTTTGGAAATCTCAAGTCAACCTGGTGAAAGGAGTTGGTGAATTCTTCGTTCAAGAACTCAATCGGGGTAGTTGACCTCGAAAGGATGTCCGGAACCTTGAGAGATGGAAAATTGTTGGCGACAACCTCGTCGCTGTACTCGAGGACGTTTCTCATTTCATCTGAAAATTTCATTCGTATTTTTTTATGTATTTGAGACTTTCAAAATGAAAGGATCACCATTTCCAGGCACAGATTGGATCCGGTATCCTAAACAGGAAGGTATGACTCCATGGGAAAGCAACCAAAAGATGACTGGAAAGCCAAACCTCATTGCTATTTTCTAACTGAACGTGCCTTATTCCAATGAAAGTGACTGTTTGGAAAAAACTCTTATCGAAGCTCTACTTCCTTTCACGCTGAGCAGTATTTTCAAGTGTTTCAGAACAAACTCTTAGTTTATTCTATTAAAGGATATCTTTATTTCTATTTAAGTATGAGGGTTGCTTGTCTTATCTAAAGTGCATTTGATGGGGATTGTTTTCAGACAAGGTGAACAAATGAAAAAGGGGGTAAAAGGCTGCCAATAAAATCTTCAAAGATGAAAGTCTTTGTGGACGTACAGTAGTTTCTCACAAAATGTTTTTTTTAATCAAATATCAAAGGCAAGGGACATTGGATTAAGCTAAAACGAAGGGCCTGAGGGCTAAGCGTAAAATGAAGTGAAATATTGTAATAAGCATCATTTTGACTTACTTTATAAATCAAACTAAGGTCTACAACCCAAGTATGATAAGCTGAATAGTGGTATTTTGGTAAAATGATCAAAAATGTAGAACGAAAAAGGTCAATTGACTCTAAATAAAACCTTGGGAAGAGCTTGTGGCAATTCAGATCTAAAAAAGTATTACCTTGAAGTGTCTGTGAATTGACTTTCAAGTGTCAAAACTCACCTCGAGTCCACAATGGCACCACTGAAGGCCCCTGCTTCGTTTTCTTCTTCATCAACCTTTAATAATTAAATGTTAAGCTATGAAATATTGTAACTTACACCAAAAAAGTGACCTTCAACACAGCCTTGCGCACAAGTTTTGGAAACAAAAACTAATTCATCTGCCAGGTTGGAAAAATTTGCTTCTTCAGGGCTAAACATGGCACGTACCCCAAGTCTATCTAAAATCTTGTTTGCCTTATTGGGTACGTCACAATTTACTGCGAACTTAGGAAGAGTTTGTGCAACTTGTTTTAAGTGCCCTTGGGATTCAAAGATGTCGTGGATTGCCAACCCTTCTGCCATCCTAGATTCAACGCTGAAAGGAAAAATTTCTAAAATATACCACGATTCATAAATCAAAGCAAACATCACGGATCGATGACCGTTTACCAGGTTCTCGGGAGCGTACAGGATGTTCAAGATCTCAGCCTCTAGAGCATCTATTCGTAAGTGATGAAGTTGCGGGGTACGATGCATCGCTTCATATTCAGCCTGAAGGTCATTGTCGATGAAGAAATTTTCCTGGAGTATTTGAAAAATGGGTCCTCATTTATAATACCTAAAATAAAACTCCATGCAGATCAAATACCTTTGATGTGTCAGACTTCCGGAACGCCATCATCTTCCACCTAACAAAGACAAGTCTTGTGAGTCCAGAAAGACCTTTTTCATCTCAAACATTGTGGACCAGGCCTCTAGTTTTAACACCTATCAAATGGTTAATAATTCCTGCAGCCATTTTTTCTTTGAAGTTCTCAGATTCCTAAGACCAGACTTAAAGTATATTGCCAAAGTACTCGTAAAGCCTGTTTAGTCATCTCATTGACCACACCGACCTCTGTTCCTCCAGAGATGGACGTAAGGGACTCCATACCTCGGGTATAGCTGCACAAAAAGCCTTCGAACTGGGCCGTCATGAAAAACTCGAAGAATTCTCTAAAATTCCTAAAAAGGAAATGGTTGTGAAATGACTTTGGAGGCCCTGTAGTTAAAGGCTGACTTATGCTGTTGTGCTGCTTATTGGCTCTGACAACAATGAATGAAGCCCATAAACGGCGAGAAAAATATGTTTCCATTTTCAATGTCTGACCAGCCGTGAATAAAACTTCTGATGGTGAAAGAAAATCTCAAGTTTTTTGCATCACAAACTAAAAATGAAGTCATAATTTATAATAAATAATTTACCCAATCGAATTTGTTTGTTTTGTTCAGTTGAAATCCGCCGCAGAATTACTATTTTAAGTTTAATTTTAATATTAATTTTTAATCCTTTTTTTTCAAGCGCCAATCGATCAAATTCGATTTCGGTACGTAAACAAAGCAATGTTTGATGTTTTTTGCAAATCTATAACTCATTTTCTGATCTTTTCTTTGGAAACTAATTGTTTTCGCTGTTTTCTGGAGTTTAATTTGTCTTTTCCCAGCTATATTTTGATTATCCGACGTTAAAGCATGTTTTCTGCCTGTTCCGAATGAAAGAACTTGTTTTTAGCGGCCATTCATCTTTTTATTAACGGAGTTTTCATTAAACATAAAAATATCTGTAAAATAGTATCATTTATCTTACAAAAAAAAGTAAAATTATAGTCTGATAAAATCAATATAAATTCTTTTTTTTGACTCTAAGAAAAAATAACATTTTGATCTTTAGAGGTAGATTATTTACACCATTCTGCATGATTGCATGATGACTTAAAATAAACTTTGAATTAGGGGAAAAAACTTCATATAATTATTAAGTTTTGATTTAAAAGGGTTTGTGCTGAGCTTGAGTGAGTAATTTTTTCGTTTTGATATGCATGATTTGTTACCCCAGGGAGAGAGGTTTTTTTCAAAATGTAGATCCCGACAAATATTCAAATGAATCTGGCATGCAGGACTTGACTTTATTCATGAGAGCTGCCAATTCTTGAATGTCACACATGCAAGATGTGAATTGTTTGAAGAGTGCTGTGGCATGAGCCTGACTACCCTCAAGCTTGGCCCGCTTGTTTTCCCGAAAAGGACGGCGGCGAAGTACATTCAAATATTGATTTCGAAGCCTGAAATTTTTTTTTCTTTCAATAGAAATCAGATGTTAGAGCTTCACCTTTTTTTTCTACAGACCTTGCAATGGATGGGATTGTGTCACCAGCGCAAGTGAAAAGGGTGATCAAACAAATCAATTTAAATGTTTCGATGTCAGAAATGATGGGAGTGATCTGGAAGTAAAAGAATCTCACATGAATTTTTTTTTCTTAATTTTGAAACATGACGGACGCTTGGAATCCAGAGGTCGGAGGTGTCGGAATTCGAACCCCAACCTTCATCTGCATGTCATTCATAATCTTACCTTAGAGACAAGTCTCTCAACATCACTCATCATCCTCTCTGTAAGTAGGTGGGTGGACTTGTTGGTCTCAAACAGACTAATCTTGCGCATTTTGTTGGCCTTTATGACGTGTGAATAATCCCTTTCAAATATTGCATCGTCCTAAAAGATTGTAGGGTTCAACAGGTAAATTTTCACATGAGATCTAACAAAAACATACAAGAGCTCCAAATGCAAACTGGCACTGTTGAGAGAAGGTTTTGCAGCTTTCCATTTTGGCCACATATATTGCCACTGCGTTCATGGCATTGTTCATAAAAAGTCTGAGAATTAACACAAGCTTTAAAAGGATATTGGACAAGGTAATGGAAAACACCTCACCTGGCTTGCTCAGTCGACGTTAATGCTTCGAACTCAGGGTGCATCCTCATGACCCTTTTAAATCTTTCACTCATTACAGACAATGTTACAGGAACAAAGTGCTTTGAGACAGGCACATCATAAGAAAACATCACAGACTCCTAAACAAATCAGTGATTTTATTGGAAAATTAATGACAATTTCAAGTTTTACTTTGATGATGTCTTCTCCCAAGGGAACTGCAGCATAAGCTTCATTGAATAAAGCCATTTGACGACAAAGCCTAAAACCGAAAGTTGAGAGAAAAATCAGCGGGGTACAACCTTTCTAGCCTCACCAGTTTTCCTCTTCTTGACAATACGGAACAGTAAGCTTTCTTCTAAGATTATTATCACTCGAAGATGACTCACTTCCACTACTAGCAACTTCATCACTGTCAAGAACCACATCGGTCCTAAAAGCACATGTAAACCCATGCAAAGTGGTTGAACAGCTGACGAAAATACGTACCAGGTGGCATTGGTTCCGAAGAAATTAGCCATTGCTTCTGTGGTCTCGATAACGCCAGTAATGTTAGGCTGGCGTGAACAGTGAAGAAAGTGTCTTGAGTGAGGACACATTCGAAATGAGTCTGCGTGAAGCTCTGCTATAGTGGCTGGATCCACAAATTTGTCTGTAAAAGAAAAAAATGTTTCATTCATTCTAAAGTAAAATCAATTCCTTTAAAACATTAAAGATCAGGTCAAGGTCAAGCAACCTCGAACTGCATTTTACTACATACCTGAGGAATCAAATGCAAATAGAAAGAAGTGGGCCATGACTGGATTGAATTCTTGCTCAGTATTTGTGTTACTCAGACGGTTGGCAAACTCTTCATACATATCCTAAATGAAGAAGAGATAGAAATTTGTGTGGATAGAGATTGGTCATCTTCTCACCAAATATGTTCCCTTTCTGAACAACTTGACTGCCCCATTAAATTCAGGCAGACCGATGCGTTGAACGTCACTCAGTTCAGACACATCTGGACATCTCGACCCTAAAAGCCACTGAAGTTGGTCGATTCCAGTGGCAGCCGAAAAGTACTTTCCCATTATGTACTGAAACAAATATTAATGAATGTAAAATATAGATTGTTAAAAAAGAAATAATACTTGAATGAAAAGGGAAGAATTTCTCAGCAAAAGCCTCCTCTGATCCATTTTGTTCAAGGTGACAAATCGTTGGTGCTGCAGGGCAAAGTGGCGAAACTGTTGACCTAAACACGTCAGATAATTCTTCCACAAGCCTCTGAAACAAATTTAACATTTATAATTAGTTTGTATATAAAGCTGAACTGATTATGGGGTGTGAAGAGCCTCTGTTTGATGATACTTGAGGATTCATACTTAGCTAATATGGGTCCCCATGGGAGATGAGGGGGGGGGTCAAACTGGGCTTGAAACATTCCCTGATCAAGTGGCATAATAATGGGATATACCATGTCATATGAATGAACTTGCTGTCTAGGTCCTGGGTCTGCCCTTGATAAAATGGGCCCCTGGGGGGATCAAATTAATCTTGAGTCGTATTGTAAAAATTAAATTGAAATTATAAAAAGTATTATACATGTTAAACAAGATTCTCATCGATCTGTCAGAGTAATTCTGAGGTATCAAGTTGACTGAGCGTTGCATAAATAGCTTTTTTGAACGTTTACTCAGGTAAAAAACTGCTGGCATGTCCGCAGAACTCTTCTCATTTTACCTTGGTAAAATCACAAATCCTTTGTGAAATGATATGAGGCGTTTGATGAACTCTTGGTCAACTTCCAATTGGGATCCTGAGAGGTTATACGCGTAAATCAGTCGTTCAACTTCAGTTTGTCCACCCCTTAAATGAAAAATAGATCGTCTCAGCTGAAATAGGATTAATATTCAAAATAATTCTTGCCTTGAGGGTGCAGGTGGGACAGAGCTTAAGTCAAACAAAAAGGGACCCTCTCCGAAATTGTTTTTAGCCCCGGAATCGAGATTGGCAGATTCACCACCACCGGTCGGGTCCTCAAATACGGTTTTCCCAGTAGATCGGGCACACCAACCGATTCCTCCCGACGACTGAGAGGTTGGCCTCCAGGTTCTTAACTTTAGAGTTCCAACAGGCGGGTCTGAACTTTCTGCTTCTAAGGTCAAAAGTTCGATTTGAGATCAATTTTACAGAGATACTCTCACCAATCAAGCTTGGGTTAAGGAGGTCCCCTGAGTGGTCAATACCTGATCTATCGTCGTCCACAATGGGTGGCCAGTTTTCAATGTCACCAATGACAGGACATTTCTTTTTCAAATCTTTCGTCATCATTTTGTGAGTGGTAATGCTGTTCTTCTCGAAGGAGGATGGCCCCCCATCAGTACTGCAGCAAGGCTTGGAAACCCTGCAGTCACACTTATCACCGCTACTGCACGACGAGTCAGCCACCTGGGGGGACTTTCTTTCGGATGTTGATGCAATTGGACAGTAATTGTAGCAGGGCATCAAGAAAACACTTCTCATTTCGTTTACAGCCATCTTCTTCTTATTGAATCCACCGATGCTGTTTAACAAAGGCATGAAAGAACATTCATTACACGTATATAACAAAATTTACCTTATTTTGGGGGCACAAGATGCAAAAGACGTTGTTTGACAACACCCTGGGGAATCAGCCGTTGAGTCAGAGCAACTTTTATTTGAAGATGAAGAGAGGCCACAAGAAAATGGGCTTGAGATACTTGAAGAAGATGTTGAGCTTGAGCTTGCTGGTTCATTGAGAAATCTATTAAATCAATTACAGTGTTAAAAGGAAGCTTGACCGCCAACTCAGCAGTAATCTTGACACTATATTGTTAATCCTTTATCGAAGAAAGGCATCCCGGATGGGGCAAGGCTAAAAAATGCATCAACAGTTGACGTCTTTTCATGGGGTTCAACCCCTTTGGTAAGTCCCCATTTTTTTGGTCGGGTTTCACTGGGGTTTCTCATGCAATAACCACCACAATTGCTTGCTATTTTCAAAGGCACATATTTTTACCTTGAGGATGATGGACTTGAATTACTTGAGCTGTTCCACTTGTAAGGGGTTGTACTAGACATTTCAAGTGAGCTAGAAAAAGGAAAAGAGCAGTTGAAGAACAGCACGTGGGGTTTTTCTTCAAGCATTTCTACCAACCTGGAACTTTCAGTCTTTCTCGATTTAGATTGTGACTCAATTTCATCGTCCTGGCTTGGAATAGGCAAGGTTTCTTCATCAACGACTCTTTGTACCTAAAGTTTGAACTTAGATTAGAGAAACTAACAACATTTTTTCCAGCTTCAACAAGGAATCTAAATGCTAAGTTGGGCCCCCAGCAAAACTTCCTGACAGCCCAAACTACAGATCCATGTAAACCCTTCTTTTCGACAAATAATTAATAAGAAGATCTCATTTGGAAGTTTGCCCTGATTCCTCGGTTTTCCCAAAAAAGTTTCTTTACTTTGTCAGAATCCACGGGGTCCTCCTCGTCACTACCGTCAGTATCTTCAATGATGTCACGAGATAAGTAAGCCTCAGTTTTTCTTGAACCACGTTTTCGAATCATGTTACGAAACTAAAGATTGAAATTAAAAAAAAAATTATCCCTGTTTTTGCCAAAAAAACATAATAATTTAATTGTTGATTGCAGAGTAGTTAGGGTTACCCTGATTTTCTTTTGATCATCTGTCAACACTGAATCCGGCCTCATTCCATTTGTCAAGCACAAGTTGTAACGACATTTCTGACACCGGCGTCGATTTTCCACAGTGACTTCACAGTTGCCACCCCGTTTGCAGTTGAAGTTTGGAGCTTTTGTCTTTTGATGTGCTCGACGGAAAAAGGCACGGCAACTGAAGCACGCAACTCCACCATAATGGACCTGAAAACATCCTTGAAATTAGATTCTTTAAATGTATGGTCCAGAAAATGGTGATAAGATATACCTGATGGGGCAGTTCGCTAACCTCGCCACATATTGGACAGAGCAGGGTATCGCTAAAAGTGTCCATTTACGGAAGTCCAGAGATCTAAAAAAAAAAGAAAACATCATATATTTACTACACAACATTCAATAAATAAAATGACATACAATAATTTATTTATGACAATCAATTACAATGACTAAAATGCTCTCATAAATATTTCAGGGATAATTATTCTTTCAGTCAATTTCAACAGAGTCAATCAACAAACGATTTTTATCACAATTACACTAAATATACTTGATGAAAGACCTTGGCAGACTTTTGGCTGGTTTTGAATAGGTATCCTGCGGTAGATCATCACCTTCATAAGACACACACACACAAAAAAGAAAGCATAAACCATTATTTTTTCATTCAAAATCCATGATGATTTCAGTTCCCTGACGGTCGAAGTTTTACAAATGCTTAGAGTCAGGCATCTGCATGAAGCACATATTTGGAAATGGCTGTTGAATCATTTGCTGCTGTTGAAGCAAAGGTTGATGCTGTTGCAACTGTTGGGGAAACTGACTGGACTGAGAATGGTTTAAGTCTGCAGGATGAGAGCCAAATACTCCTCTCGAATTCAGCACGTGTAGTACACCAGGATCAGCTGTACTTTGCACCTTTTTTTAAGTCAACATTTTTAATTAAAATTTTAATCTTGCAATTCATCAAAACTCAAGATTTACCAGGTCTCCAAATTGTGACAGAATAAGGAGGTCACCAATACGTTTCAACTCCTCTTGCTGCTGAGCTATTCGCCTGAAAAAAACGTTTAGAATGATTTTTTTTGGGACAAATCAAATGTCGTGAAAAGGTTATTTTACTTTGTCAGATTTGCATGCTTTTCGCTAAGTTGCTGTTGCAACATTAATTGGGCTGGAGTTAAGTATATTCTTGTCTTCATAGATTGAGAATTTGTAGATGTTCCAGGTTGAACAGGTGGAGGCATGGCGTTGAGATCCACACTCATAGAGCATTCACCCACATCTAAAAACTCAACGTAATGAAACAGTACCTATAGATGCACGAGACAAGGACTTTTCACCTTGAAGTCCTGCTGTTTGTTTGGGTGTATTTTTATCTGTTTCAGTTTCCCTACTTTGTTGAGATACCAGAGAAGAGGTTGACGCAGTTGACTGCAAAGGTTGATTTTGAGCCTGGGCTTGACTCATAAATGCAGCCCTGATTTGGTCGATTCGATCTTGGGTGGAAACATGCAGAGGCTGGTCCGAGTTTGGGGTTGCTTAAACCAAGAAAAGAAACGTGAGTTTCAATGTGAAAAAAATGTTTCATTCTTTTCACCAGGCTCAATGATAGATGCTGAGGAAGCGGGCGGCAGGGGCACCTCTGTTGTACTGTCAGATCTCCCAGCATCTGAGCACACTGAAAGCTTGCATGAAGATTGTCCCTTTAACAAAATAATCTGATCATTGTCACATGTCTGAAAATCCAAAGCTGAAATTACTTACCTGACTTACTAAAGTGCTTGTGCTACAACAAAACGAGCTTATCGAAGAACAAGAATTGGAACCTGGTGGTCGCTGAAAGGATGGACAAAAAAAGTTTTAAATCTGCAGAGCAACATAGACGAGGAAGATATTTTTGTACTCACAGATTTCTGATCATCATTTTTTTCTTCCTCAGCCTCTCTCTCTTTTTTCAAAAGCTTTAATACTTCTGTTATGTTTAAGACTCTGTGATTGGCAACTACAAATTCAGGCTTCGAATTCCACTGATGATACCTGAGATAAGAAGAAACTTTTACTCTGTTCGACTGAGAAATAAATGAGGGGTCGGCGATTGAAAAATTAATTGATTTAATGACGCACGTGATATAATATCTGGTTTGAAGCCAGATCCAATTTTGCCCTTTCGTAAAAAATCTGTGGCAACAGCTTGTCCCTTCTCCTGTTTGCAAGAGGGCCTCGTGACACTTGGTAACCCTATCTAAATCATCAGGGTGGTAATAGTCGTAGCCTGAAACGAAAAAAAATGTAGCAGTGTTTGAGAGAGTACCACTCATTTTTAAATTACCCGACGTTCCTAACAACTCAAAAGGCAAAAATCCTATGATCGGTGGAGCCCTGTGATCCAAAAACAAGAACTTCCATTCAAGCGAATATCTCGAAGTGAACTCATGTTTTGATGAAGAAACGATGGGAAGCTCTCGGATGAGTTGAGCGGTCTGCAACCGAGCTGTAGCGACGAAAAAGGTGGAAGGGTTGAAGCAAGGGGACGCGTCAGCCCTCGAAGTTTTGACGCTGTCATCGTCAGTCACACTTGCAGGACGCAATGGCTCACAGTTTATTTGGCAAAAATGTCCTTTTAACTTGACAAGCTCGTAGATCTGAGAAATAAAGTAGCTTATTATTGAACCAGGGTTTACCGAGTCTTTGGATTATTTTTACCTCGTCTTGTGAAATAATAGCAAATCTCTTAAGATGAACGACCAATTCTTTTGGTTGGTCGTTGTTTCCGTTATAAGATTGCAGCAAGCTATGTACCAATTTCTGGTCATCTTCCATAGTTATGTCGTAAATAAGTTTCTTCAAAAAATTAGATATTGCAGTAAAAGGTCGGGTACATTTTACTCTTTTATTAATTACCTTGTTTAAGTCGTTTGGAACATGACCTAAAAGAGAAGATACGCTTTCTGATACATAATGAATGAGACCTTCGGTATCAATGGCGAGTAGGAAACCATCCAGAGCCTCTAGCATCAGATGAGTGAACTCCTAAAGAATAGTTCATTTTGCTGTGCACTTCACCAGAAGCTGTTTTGCCATGAAAAACTACCTCATTCGTCAGAAATGACGGTTTCCAGTCTTCTTGAATCTCATTGACCTTTGACTGAACGGCAGCATCTTTTTGGTCTTTCAGAAATGCAATGGTACATCTGAAAGCACTTTGATAAGTAAGAAAACTATTATTCTAAATGATCATATATCTCTATACGTACCTCAGCAAACTTGTCTTGTCCATTTTTCGATGGGTTGATGGTGAAACCATGGTTCCAAGCTCGTTGATCAAGACATTGAATTGGTCCCGTCTTTTCTTTTCACTCAGGTTTCTCGACTTTCTTTTAGTATCGTCTTTTTCTCCGAAGAAATCCATTGCGTCCTTAGTTGGTTTTTCATATGCAATCTAAAGCACACACATAATGTTTCTGACTGTCCAGCAAAACAAAAACCAAGACACTACCTACCTTGCTTTATTTCAGTATCTCTCCTTTATTAATTGTAGCCATTTTATCATACTAACAATACGACGTACCAAAGCAACAGTAAATATCCTCCGTCTGCATATGTGCGACAATTAATCGTCAGACATCAAAATGTTGCTGACATCAGGAAAAAACTATTTGATTTTCAATATTAAATGGCTTTTCTTTCAAATCAACTCTTTTGCCGTTCATTTTTCTCTCTCTTCGTAACGTAAGAGTTCTCTTCTCTACGACTTTTGTTTTTATGAATTCTCTTTAATTTGACGTACGACTTTAAAGTACATCTTGTATATATCTGTGCCTTTTGTTAACACAGATTTCTAGGAAGACACGTGGGCAGGCGCATGGCGCAAGCATGACAACAGACAAAAGTGACTGTCAAGTGTCAAATACTTAGTTAATTTTCTACTTACCATTTTATTGTTCATTTTCTTCACTCAATTGAGTTCTTTAGTATTATTATCATTGGAAGATCTTGGTCAGTAGGTCTTTGTGGAACGACAAAAAAAGAGCGTGCAGGCAACTGAGCGTTTGAAATGCGTACGGTTCTAGTTGCCAAGTTGCATGGTTGAAAAAAAAGTTAAAAGAAGAGAATCGATCTCCTTTACAAAAAAAAAATCTTTTTATCATGATTATTGTCACACTGAAGTAAAGATTTTCTTGAAACTTGTACCGAAGTTATTATACAGATGAAACTTTTCACAAGAATTGTAAGGTTTTATAACTATATTGAAGGAAAAAAAATCAAAATAATTATTTAAAAATGAAGCAATTAAAAATTTTTTATTGCTTCTTAGTGGAAAATATAATGTAAAATTACTAAGGTTTCCTGCATATGAAGGCCGTGCACAATCGATCTCTCTCCAATTTGGTTCTTGTTTCTTTGATTTTTTGTGCAGATAATCTAAAGAAACCAGTTCTTGATTCTCAACTTGAAATTCATTTTTGATTTTGTGAATATCATGGAATCAGAATTGGTCATTTATCTCATGGAGATCATCTTTTATCTGTGAGAAGCTACATTTTTGGATATTATGTAATGTAAAAATGCTTAACCATTAATGATGTGTTGTTATTTTTTCGACCATCTTCTTTCATTACCTACCTCGACCCCCTGCCCCGGGCTCACCCAAACTCCTAAACCTAAACAAAAAAATGTCCAGATGATTGCTTCAATTTTTTTTGTCAAAATGAGCAAGTTAATATTTGCTCTCCGTGTCCAAGGATGAGGGGCTAAGAAATGGAACCCTTCATTCAAAACAGATGTATTGGTTTGAAATGTCTGTTCAGTTCTGGGCATTTGAGAAAGGGAGAACAAACACAGCACTCCTGTAAAAAATGATGTTTTACCCAAAAGTCAATGACGAGAAAAGCGTTAAGTAGTTTTGAAATCATCTGACCCTTGGTAATTCAAAAATAATTTTTTTGAAAACTTTTACATTCGTCTCAAAGAATAAATTGAGTTCAAATGATGGGTACTAGGAATATACCAAATAGGTTAAAAGTTGGTGGATGTTGTTTTTTGAGTGGCAACTACTTGATTTTTCAGCAATATTCAATTCTATTGACTTTTATCATACACAAGACACGTTGTGAATGCCGATTATTAAAAAAGTGGTCAGATAATGAGGGAGGACCAAATTGTGATATGATGCCGAAGATTTGCAAATTTTCCAGAAATTTTTGTTTACTTTTTTGCCTAAAAGTTTATGCCACGTGCACATTTGTGATTTGATTATATTGATATTATATACTCAGTTCTACATGTTTACATTCTTCAAAAGTTGTTTTGTACCTTTTTCTCTAACTCTAAGTGTAATAAAAATAAGCTTGGTTAATACTTGAAAAATGGGTAATTTTTTTTTAAAAAGTAAAGAAAAATACAAAAAATCCTATCATTTTTTTGCCTAAAACTTTATGCCCCATTCAGATTTATGATTGGATTTTATTGATATTGTGTACTTAGTTCTATATTTTTACATTCTTTAAATGTTATTTTATAACTTTTTCTTTAACTCTATGTGTAATAAAAATATCCTTGGTCAAAACTTGAAAAAATGGGTAATTTTTTTTTGTAAAGTGTAGAAAAATGCAAAAAACCTGTCATTTGCGTGAACTTTTTTTATCGCTAAAAAACTGTATCTGTATCATTTAGTGTTTGATTTGAAAATTCGCAAACGAAAAGAACCTTACTGTCTCTGAGTGCTTGTTCATCAAGGCTCATTTAGATAATTAGTGAGTCAGACAGCACGATCAAAAGGTTGTTTAAATATATGTCAAATGTAAAAATTAATTCAAATATGGAAATGTTTTGCCTAAAATATTGACAAAGAAAAAGTAAGATTCAAATAGTAACTATATCTCAACTTTACCGTAAAAAAGGTACAAACAGCACTGCCTAAGCCCCTTTTAACACACGTAAGACCTTTTGACATCAGAAGATTAAATGCACGAGGGCGGTGAAAAACAACTTGGACTGCAAGTCTGACTTTTTGCAAAATCCTGAATTCTGCATTTACAATTGTACGCGAATATCGGATCCTCTGGTTTTGGCTAAAAATAAACTCAAATGAAAAAAGCTAGCGCTTTCGTGTTGGACGTGCCCAATATTTTTCTTAATCAAATCAATCTGGAAAAATTAACTGCATTGACTGAACCCCTGTTGAAATTTTTTCCATTCTGTAGATGTCGTTGTTTACATCTTATCCATGACACCACGAGAAAGGAGCAGTGGCAGCTGAAATATGATTCCACCATGCACAGCCCAGCTCACAGTCTTATGCGCACTCTATTTTTATAATCTCTATCTGTGTTGGACGGACCACGCTTGTAGCTAAGCAGGACGGTGCATGTACAAAAACGTACCTGTATACCGTGTGCACCGAAAAACGCGTGCAACTTAATTTATAAACAAAAATCAAAATGTCACTTTCTGTTATTTATCTTTGCTTTCTGTAACATTTTACTTCATGAAATCTTATTTTTTATGTGTATTAATATTTGCATGAAGTGGTTTTTTAAAGAAATTTTTAACTGCCTTTTTAAGCTGCCGGTTAAGTTTTAAGTGTTCAATAATAGTTATTATTGTGCTAAGCTATTTTTATTCACACATATAAAAGAATGGGAAAACGTGGACAACGTCGGGTCAGTAAGAAGCCAGAAAAGGATGACGTGATTGATGCTTTGTTCAGCCCCATACCGAAAGCCAAGAGAGATGAACTCAACCAGTTGGCAGAATCATTGCTGAATCTGGTAAGTTTCAGAGCTTTGTGGCTCCCTGATGGTCTTTGATGTATGTCCGTGTCTTTTTTTCTAGACTTCCAATTTTGTCGACGAACCTTCATCGCCGTCCAAACTTTATGAGGAATTTGAAAAGATTTACGCCCTGGTTACGCGTATTTGTGAGCTGGAACAGTGTAACATGAGTCGTAAAGTCACTGGATCTAGAACAGCTTACATCAAGCCCTTTATGGAATGGCTCAAAGCAAATGGAGCTGTCGTCGACGGCGTAATCATATCAGATTTCGGAGATCAAGGTTTTGAGTGTTTTTGAATTTCTGTCCACTTCTCATTTTGAATCCCTTTTTTCTGAAGGTCTAGGGCTGAAGGTCACAAAAGATTTTCAAAAAGACGACACGGTCTTATCAATTCCCAAAAGTCTGTGCATGACAACTGAGACTGCCAATGATTCGTCTCTAGGGCCTTTAATGGAAAAAGATCCGATGCTGAGACAAATGCCAAACGTTGCACTTGCCCTCCACTTAGT
>Ga0194133_10002791_pt1 | contig 26158 bp, 25 predicted proteins | sample TA2KigOf40mmetaG_FD_155448 | JGI IMG/M metagenome (GOLD analysis project Ga0194133, IMG submission 155448) | Freshwater microbial communities from Lake Tanganyika, Tanzania - TA2015055 Kigoma Offshore 40m | ecosystem: Environmental > Aquatic > Freshwater > Lake | place: Tanzania: Lake... | reverse complement strand
TTTCACACGGCACGTTCTCATTTTGGGCAGGGTTCCTAGCAGGAGGACATGTGATAACACCATTTCATTTCTTCAACTTGAGGTATTCAAAATTGACTTACAAATTGAAAAATCTCTACTCCTTCTCATTTTCATTTACTCTTCAAGGCCTGCTGACAAACCACTTTATGGTTACAAAGGACACCCGCTCAAAAATCCAATTAAAAGACTTCATTACCAATAACTTGGCTACTCCGTGACTAAAAAACTTGATCCTTGTTCAGTCAAATATTTTCTCTATACACTTAAGTAAATTTGTAGGATCTAGGGACAAAAGAGAAAAACGTTGATTCATTTGATTTCCAAGAAATGAAAATGCAAACTTACCTACGCAACAAAGGCCACAAAAGAGATTTAGTCATTCTTGACACATCCTTTTACCCTAATTCCAATTTAGCATGCATGAAAAGGCTGTGTCAAAAAAGAATTTTTTAATAAAAGGAGTTAAAAAAATAACATTGCTTTGGACAACTTGCATTACAAACATCAATTTTAAAACCTCTGTATAAAAAGATGGTGAAATTAGTAGGCACTTCTTTTGAGGGACACTATCCACACTCAAAAAATATGTCAAATCTTGGTATGGAAAAACAACTTTAGCCTTATTAAAATGTTAAGCATCACTCAACCAATAACATAGATTAAAAGGAAAATTTTTGTCTGTTTTGTAAATTAAATGTCACTCGTAAGCTTGCATTACTGCAATAATTCTTCCTATTTTTGGGCATTTCTGATTCTGGCACTTGATCTTGTGTGAGGTCGTCCTTCGTGGCTAGGTTCCTCTTTGCTAGCAGACGAACTACGTGATGATGACCGCGACGGTCTTCCACGACGACCTCTCTGAACTGTTGGATCTGAGAGATCGTCGATGATATCAAGCTTTGGCGGCGAAGACTCTCTGTTCTTTTTTGCTCTAGGAGTGCTTGCAGCAGAGTCTGGAGACATGATCAAAGAGCGCTTGCGTTGCATTTTACTAGGGGAGAAAAAAACCTTAGATTCATTAGCCGCACGATCAAAGTTTTATGCAAAGAATTTGTTCTTTTTTCTTAAATCACAAAATGCTTTATCTCTATGCGTACCTTAATTGAACAGAAAAATCATCTTCGACTGTATCATCGTCCCAGTTATCTTCCCAGGCGTTGATATCTGTTTGATCATCATCTTGGGTGCCCCATTCTATAATGGTACAAACTATAATTTTAACACGGTCAAATGCCTTTTTAAATGATAAAAAGAACCTTCGGCCGGAAATTCTTCAAACTCATCATCTTGCTCGAGCAGGCCAAGATCAACAACCTTCACCTTTTTTTCTTCGACCATCTTTAAAGATTTTTGTTTCTTATCACAGCTTCTTTTTGGCTTCTCTGTTGAGACAAAATTAGAGGCTACCTCTGAGATAAGCTCCAAAATTAGACCCAGGGAGTTGACTGTTGAGGACGATGACCAAAAGTTCAAAACAAAACAATGAAAACTTGAAAGCATAAACCGGCAATGAAAACATCCATGCAGCTGATTTTATTTTGCAGCGCCTTTTGCTTCACTTCACGACAACGCGGCAATTCCACGAAACATACTTTGTTGACAACAAAATAGTTCGTTTTCTGCACGCAAGCCAAACGTTTGGCGCCGACGTACCTTTTTTGACATCAAAATCCAGAATTTCAGAATTTTAATAAAAATTATCAGCCAAAATATAGAGTTGGTTTATTTGAACAAAGCATGACAATTGAGGTTATGAAAACTATTCAAGAACTTTTAACATCTGAATCTTGAGTTTCAATCCCCTTAAGTTTTGACCAGATGGATTCCTCTTCGGATTTATTAAGGCTCTCCAGAAATTCAACGGATGTGATCTAAAAAAGTGAACAATTTTTAGCAAGAAAATTCACAGCTTTAGAGTTTATTTAACCTTCAAAAACTACCTTACGCAGATGTTCTTCTTCTGTACCTGTGGAGTTTGATGAAAAACCTCTAGGAAACTGGGACAAACATAAACAAGATTAATGTTTTACTAATTATTTCAAATTATATGGATCTAAGACTAACCTTTTTAGCATAATGATTATTTGATAACCTTGAAATGGCCTCGATGTTAGGCATTATTTCTGCTTCGTTTACTTTCGACATGGCTCCGAGGGGAAAAACTTGGAGAAAATATTTACGAAGACTCTCTCCGAGATCTCTGTAAAAACAAATATAGAAACAGTCATGTTGAGTTCATAAGATAGAAAATTAATTCGAAGAAATATGTTTCGTCATATAATAAATACTACTATTGTACTTGCCTTCCTAATCTTTTGTCATCAATTGGCCAGCCTTTCACGAGGCTTAGCATTCTTGTGTGTAACTTTGATCCCATTTTAGATGACACTCATTTTTCTTTTCGATGAAACAATCTTTATTAAAAATGTCTGCTATAAAATCAGGTATTTTTCGCAGTTTAAAGTTATCACTACATCAAAAACGCAGCAGCCATGCCTGTATTTTTTTGTTTACGTATATCGTCGCCCTCTGCATTGCGAGAATTGGTCAGTTTTTGCCAACGGAGTCTGCAGTGATTTACCAACGTTTCAGAATTGGATTTACCAGTTCCGAAAACAAAAAATGTCCACTCATCCATAATACTCTTGCATTTAATATTGAAGTGATTTACGACAATTGAGAGGAGTTCCTCTTCCACTTTCGTCCGGACAAAATGTGTTGGGGTCCTCTGAGAGAAAAATTGATGGAGATTTTTCTTGGAAGAGGTTCCCCCTGCGCTTTCAACAGGATAGCAAGTGCTGAGGACCTCACCTTTCCAAAAAACCAGACTTTTTGGAAAATACTCCATCACATTGTAGATAAAATCTACATTTGTGAGCTGAGCTGTGAGCAGTAATACTCCAGCATAGACTCCTGAGCTGTGAGAAACAAATTCAGCATAGACTTAAGTTGTGAATAACAAATTCAGCATAGACTTTTAAGCTGTGAACAACTAGTTCAACTAATTGTGTTGTTTATTGTGTGTGCTGGTTACCCATTTGGCAGAAGAGAGAGGCTGAATTCAGGTTCATTACCTGACAGTGTCTTTTATTTCACAAGTGGATACAGCTTTACTTATATGATCTAACATCTTTGGTTGCACGGGCTGGTTTGACATATCACCGTCTCCAACTCTTGAGGGTCGGAGGTAGATAGTCGAGACCTGATAGATTCCCGACCCTGTTGTCAGTACACGGCTGACAACATCTGGGGACTCGATCACCTTTCCAAAAATAAACCAGGCTTTTTGGAAAATACTCCATCACATGGTAGATAAAATCTACTTTTGTGAGCAGTAGTACTCCAGCATAGACTCTGAGCTGTGGGCAGTAACTCCAGCAATAGACTGCTGAGTTGTGAATAACAAATTCAGCATAGACTTTTGAGCTGTTACCAACAAATTCAGTGAAGACTTAAGCTGTGAACAACAAACCGTTGATCAGCACCTACACCAGTGGCTTTTCAGCCACATATCCTCCATCTCGTCGGAGCAAAAACCTCTTAAATTGAGGTTAGCCACCCCCATGTCAAGTGGATTTGACGAGTGAAAATAAATATAAATAAATAAAAATCCTGGACCCTATATAGTTGTGTCCAGTGCTAAAGTTTTGGGTCCGGTGGCTATGCAGAGGGTTTAGTGTTCAGTGTCCACACCTCAGGATTTACTGCTCACAGCCCAATAAAGTTAATGCTGGGGTACCCTACTGCTTAATCATCTACCATGTGATGGAGTATTTCCAATCCAAAATGTGTGGATTTTTAGAAAAGGTGAGTCCTATAAGCATTTGCCATCCATTTGAACTTTTTCCAATAAAAAAGGAGTAAATAACCCATTTTTCTTCAGCACAAGCTATCCAGTCGAAGGCACTTTTTTATTCCATATTAGGATGTGAGAATGGACTGAAGGTTCTTGAAATAGCTATACTCAAACAAAGACAGTTTATGTCAAAATGAGTGATTGATTGCAGTCAACTTTACCAAGACTAATTATGAACTTGACATCATACTATGGTATATCCTAATGATGGGGCGAATGCTTCAAGAAACGAGACCAACGAGATACTAACTGTTTATTTAATGAACAGGTCAGTTTATATAGGCTGTATACGGATCAAGGTGATCTATAGTTTGGTCAAGGAGAAAGTGAGAGGGAACTGGATAGGTCAATGACCTGTAATATAATTGGCAAGAAACAGTCATGTTTAATAACAGTCTCAAGAAAAGGGGTTTACTTTAGCTAAACAATGCTGATCGGTTTGAGAGGTATCAGAAAAATGCGCGCAAAAGTATTTTAAAGGAAATACTACAATTAATTGAAAGGCATTATATAGATTTTCTAGTTCAAACCCAACCAACATATCTTTAAAACCCCTTGATTTTTCCAATGGGTTTGCTGAGGTTCTCAAAGGGTTGTTGAAATGCCACGACTAAATAAAAATAACTTATTGAATCATTTTAATACAAAGCTCCAAAAATTAATCTTAGTTCTAGATCACGAGAAGGACCACTCAACTCTTTCTACTGGATCTGCAAATGCAAGCCAATCTGAAGCATGTGTTGGAAGTAAGCCCATGGAGTGACATTTATACATTGCCAAGGCGAGATTCACCTGTAATGAAAATTTTTTGATATATGAGGTTAGTCTATCACAGCAATCCCCACACTATTTTCTTATTACAAGTGCAAGAATCTCACAAAAGAGTGCATGTATTTAATATAAAAAAATTACCAGGTTTCCAACAATAAAAATCATTTTTTGCCCAATTGTAGAAGCTGTCGAGGCAGGTGCATCTGGTCCACTAAGTGATGCATCAAGAGCTTTAAAAGTAGATGCCATACCAAAAAGGGTCTTGATTGGACGTACCAACAACATGATGACCATCATGATTGGAAAAATTGATATCGTATTTCCTGACATGTACCTTTTAAAAAAACTCATGAATGTCAGAAAATATTTTGACTCGTGTACCCGAACCTACATTATGAACAAATTCATTGGAGCTTGCTTGATTGGTCCCAGCGCCATGTCCCATGATCTTTTTGCTCGTATGGAAGGGTCTGTTTGTCTACTCCCTTCGGCATGAATACCAGCTATAGATGCAGAATATCCAGGTGGACTTGAGAGCTCTGATGATCCACTACCCACTGATCGAGTCTTAGAAGCAAAATCTAGGCTCCATTTGACTCGATGTCTCTGTACAGAAGCCATTTCTGGTCCTTTTTTGAAACGCAAAAATAACTATATATTTAGAGGATTGAGTAAAGTTGTGAACTTCGATTAAACAGGCTTTTTTAAAATCGAACTCAATCAAAAATTTTGTTGCCTTATTAATTTGTTTTTGTTTTTTTCGGTCACTCGGTGTCGATCGCAAAGATATTTGTTCATAGACATCTACTATCGATATATTCCAACGACATCTACGTTTCTATTTTTTTATGAAATCATAAATTTATCCCTTAGAGGAGGTTTTCATTTAAATATCAACTAAGCAAATCTCAAAAGTAGTCGGTAAATCATTTTAAAGATAAATTCTCTAGACAACTATACAATGGAGATCACTGAAAGTGGTGATTCCTCATTAAATCAGGTAATCTTCAAACAAATCATTTCATTTTTTAAGTCATTTACTTTAGATGGTTTTCAACTCATGCATCAGCCCTGATTATAAAAATTCAGCATTTTTTAAATTAATTTATTTTTAGACACCTTTTGATGAAACAGAATATGAAAAAATAGTTCATCAGTGGTCTGACATGTATTTGGGAGAAGTTTTGGAGTTTGCAAAACCCAGGGATGTCTCTAACGAAGAAGTTTTTGGAGATGTCTACCATTCACTTATACATTCTTCAATTTCAAATACTGTAAGTAAACTTTATTAGAATCAATCTTGATTTAATATTTCCAATGAAATTCAATCAAAATCAAAACATTGATTATGATTATTATTTTCAGCTCATTCATCTGGAACACACAAATGCATTGGTAATTTTTGAGTTTTTATAATGAAATAAATTTACTGAGGTATCTTACTTAAGGTTGTCGAAGAAAAGTGTCAAAGGCGAGATTTCGAGTTGGCCAAGTTGGACGACCGACTCAGGGCAGAAATGTCAATTGCTGTGGACAGGGCAAATATGGACCAAGCTGAACCTGTCTGCTCGTATTTGTATTTTTAATGAATTGTTCAGGCACTGATTCTTGACTTTATTTCTTAGGATGATCATGATTGTGTGAATGCTTTGTCTGCACAACATTGGGAGGAGAGACAGTTGTTGAAAATGAGGTGGGAATCAGATTTAAGCCATGCAAGAGACACTCAGGTTCATTGAAATTATATTTTTAGACATTTGAAAATTTTTGACTGCTTCTAACCATCATTTTAGAGACGTGAATTTTGTGACTGGGTTATGTTTGTCCATGAAGAAATGAAAACCAATGTCAAAACCATCAACGGATCAAACTTGAACATGCAGATGCCAAGAAGTGATTCAACATTTTCCATGTCAGCTAATTCTAATGTGCCAGTTTTTCAGGTAATCAAAACAACTTGGAGTACATCAGACGAATAATGTGTTTAAAGATACTTTATACTTGAAGGAAAGTTTTACGATCACCCTTGGTGCACAGATGAAGCAAATGCACAACCTGAGATTAGTAGCAGCATCTGCTCTTGATTTGTGCAAATACGATCTCAAAGATGGAGGTGAAGAAAGCCTTCCTCAAAGATTGCAAACTTCAATGTCTCTTTATTCAACTTCGTTGTCGGTAAATCAATTTAACTTCATTAACCCACTGGCTGTTCTGCATTTCTTTGATGACTAATATTGGCATTTCAAAACTTTTGTAAAAATTTGAAGGGACTAGTTTTGCTAACTCAAGATGCAAAACTAACAAGCTCACCAACTGGCATTACCAAAGAGTTTGCTGCTCTTTGCCAAAGGTCCACTGAATATCACTTTCCTAGTTTTGAAAATCAAGTTGAGAGTATGCGACATGAACATCTTGGTGCAGCTTTAACATTTAGAGAGGAGTTCAAGTACAAAAAAATACTTTTCTTTTCAAAATTTCTCTACTCTGCTCTAATTTCTTTGATTTAATTTAAGGAAACGGTTAACTGACTTTGAGCTTTCAAGTGAGCAAGGTTAGATATACATTCTAAAAATTAGTTTGACATGAAATACACTCAAAGCAATTTTTATTCCATTTAAATCAGGCCTTATGAATGATTTACAAGTCAAATATGGGAGTAAAGACTCATTGAGGATCGGTGACTTTTACCTTACAAGACACTCAAACTTGTGTGAGGTACACGTGGTTTTTCACATGATCTGTGATGACTCTGTAATTTCAAACAACATCAACTCCAGACATCCCGTGAGTTTTTGGATATTTTCACCATTATTTAATGTTTTTCATTAATTAAGGGTCATCACAAAATTTTAGCCCATTCACAAACTTTTTCCAGAATTGCCAAAATGCATTCATCAAGTGCAAGAAAAGCATGACCATGAATTTATCTAAATTAGTTACTTTTTTCTAGGTTGTTATGGGTTTAAGAAATGTACTCAAGACATCATCACTCTCTGATATATCCACAGTGACAATTCCTTTACTGCTCACTCTGGAAATGGGGGAGCATATGACTGTTGCTTGGTAATTTTGGCAACCTAAAATCTGATTTGTTTATCTAAAGATGTTTTTGAACCCTAGGTGTATGAAGAGGGCTGAACTTGTTTACAAATGTGTCAAAGGTTTTATGATGGAAGTTGCATCTTGGGGTGGATCTGAAATTAAGACACTACAGGTGACTTTCACAATGAATCTCAATGTCACTCCACATGATTTTCTTGAAAAAAATCTGTAACTTTTACAGTTCCTTGTTCCCAAAGAGATCGATGCAGATGTTTTTCAGCGCCTTTCTCAAATGCTTCCTGGAATTTTTAGAACATCAAATCCAATCAGAGGAAAATGAGAGCTGCTTTCTGCATTTACTTGGTCAAATTTATGAGCTTTTTTAATTTTTGAGAATTTTGTTTGGAAGTTATTTCCTCAAAGATGTTTTTCAGTAACATCCCTGAGTATTATTTTAATATTTTAGACTTGAAAGATATTAAAGGGCATTTCTACCAGATTTTGTTATCTATTTTTTATGGATCTGGAAGGGATGGGGGTTGTCCATGATGGACACTTTTCAACCAAGTTAAGAAATTATTTTCTCAGTCACTTCTCACAAGATTTATTTCATTTTTACCATGTTTAATTGTTGCATCGCTGACAAGTTGTTTGTCAACAATGATTTATTTGTATTTTGGAAAAAAAGGAATAAAGAGAATGTTAAAAAGCTCTTCTTGGACAGGTCTCCTCCTCCTATTAAAGTATTCTAAATCTGAAGATTATGGTGAGAGAAATGCTTCATCCCATTTTGTCTTAAATCAGAAAACTAATTTGATTTCCTTTTCCAGATGAGCGTCATGCTATAGACTATTCATTCACAGAGCACGAAGAAAGCAATTCTAAAACAGTTTATCAAGATGTTGGTATGGTTTTTGCAGGTTGAATTGATGGAAGCAATTTAAATACAATTATAATATCATTAGGCAACAAGAAGATGAGAGAAAGTGACTTTGAGCTTGAAGATCTTCATGGACTATCCAATTCAACATTTCAGGGTGACAATGGAAATGGAGGCTAGAAACAAACCAATCCATCCCAAATCTGATTTTCATGGGGTTTTCTTTTAGGATGTGTAAATAAGTATACTAACATTGAAAGGGTCAACATAGGAGCTGGTGGATTTAGTTATTACGAGACGTGCCAAGAAGGGAAATGGAAGCCTAAAAGATGTCCTGACAAGTACATCTTTTGGTGAGTCTAAGGGGTCCACAGGGGTTCGCCTACCTGGGTTACATTTCTTTAACAGTTGATCTTTTAGGAATGTCATCTCTTGTTGTATTGCCCTTGATCATTATCCTTGCACCTCAAATTGTTTTGGACCGATTTCGAGTCACTGAAACTAAATAGTTGCTCCAGGTAGTTAATCAAAGTAACACTTGACCTCAAGTAATTTGGAATGTTGAAAGTTTCTAATATACTGACTAGATTCAAAATGCCTCTTTTCAATCCCAAATTCCACTGACTGTAAAATCATCTTACCCCGATTCTTGCACATGGACCTTGGGCTTTGGGGTGACATTGATCCGGATATTTTTTGACTCAAACCAGAGAAATTGTTTTGAATAAAAATTGGAAAATTTTGATGAACTGGATTGACTCGAAAGAAGCTGTTCCTTAATTGGCACCATAAAAATTACCTGATTTGACCCAGGTCAGGCCATTCTCGTCCCAAACCCATCTTGACTTCGGGGCTCGAGCTGGGGTATCAAGAATGACTGAAAAAACCAATGACCAAAAAGCTTCATTTTCTTGACTTGGCCTTAAGTGTTTCTTTTCCTCAACTAAGTTGATTGACGTTAATCTCAGATGTTACACTTGAAGAATCTTTAAATCTAAGATTCTTTTTTTGGACCTCTGTAAATATTCTCAAAGATTAGACTTCAACGAATGACTCGACAATAACTCTATATTCCAACAGAAAAAAAGTTGAGTTAGAATTAAATAATTTCATAGAGGCCAAATGAATTTTCATATTTAGTAAGTAAATTGATGAAATGAAGAGATCATCGCCTAGACATCTGCCATATCGATATCTAATGCTGAAATGATTGATTTTCAATCAAAATTTGAGAAACGAAATCTTAGTGATCAGTAAATGTACCTGAACTGTCATTAGATCGATTTGAAGCATCGTCTTCATTTGTTACATCGCCTTCCGTTACATACGATTTGGATCCCCCCGGAAATGGAAGATCAAAAACCTTGGGTAAATCTGTTGATGCATCTTTAAAAAATTACGATTTTAGAATAATTTACTGTTTTAAGAAAGCATTGCAATATTACCCTCATCTGTTAAAGAGTTTCTTGACACAAGTTCAATAACATTATTTAGCATGGTCGTTGCAAAAGTATCATCGCGGCGAATCCCTAAAGCTTTGTGAAATGACTCGATGGAATCGTCGTAGTTTCCCTGAAGCGCCTAAAAGTTCAAAAAAATTAAGTTTTCGGAATAAATTTTAAAAGCTTTGATGACCCCTTTCATATTAGTTCTAATCTATATCATTTCATAAAAATAATGAACAATTTTTACCTGGACAAAACCTATGGCTGAGTATGTAGAAGATTGTAAGGGTTTGACAAGAAGTGCTTGTTGATGATAGCCTAAAGCATCATCATAACGTCCTAGTTTTCGACAAGTGTGCCCCTACAATTAATTAGATCTTTCTAAATTTTTTAGCTTAAATTTCTAAGGATCAATTGTTGAAAGATACCAGATTATTAAACAATGATTCCCACTTATCGGTTATAACGCTTGAGGTGGCATTGTTGAGTTTCATAGACTTTTTAGCAGACAAGAAATACTTCTCTGCAGTTGGAAAACTAGAAAAGAAAATCTGCAATTTGAAGCAATGGTGGCTTGTAATTCAATAAAAACATACTCTTGATTTTGAAAGCATGCTACACCCATTTCATGTAGAACAAAGGGATCCTTTGGGGCTATATCCAAAGCTTGAGAGAAAAACTTTTCCGCTAACTTTACATTGTTTGTTAATCCATATTCCACTCCAACGTACAGCAATGGAAGGTGGCACCTTACGACGTTTCAAAGAAAAGGTTTAGCTTTAAATATTTTCTCTCTTTTTGTTCTGTTTCATACCCTTCCATTAATTGGCTTGCTTTGAAGTATGCAGCCATAGCTTGATCGTGCTCATTTTCTAGAGCAAAAGAATGTCCATAGGCGAGCCATGCAGGTCCAAATACTTTATCCAACTGCGTTGCTTTACATAAATGACCCCTATGAAACAGCACTTTTATTCATCACAGAAAGAGTACAAAATTTTTGGCTTAGATTTACCTTGCCATTTCGTATTTCTTCACTGAAAAATAATAACATCCTACTGCAAACCAAGAGATGGACCACTCAGGATATAAGTCAACCAGCTTGTGAGCCAAAAGGAATAAATCTTCAAAAAATACTCAAAACTTTTTATCAAGGAAAAGATAATAAAGAGCATTTATCTCACCAGTGGACAAGTCTAATTCTACCATACAACTAAGATGGATCGGCAAACAGTCTCCGTGATAATGGCTTTCAGCAATTATGCTAGATTAAAGGTTAAAAAACGTTGAACTTTTATTTCTAAGTTTCATTAAGATAAATTATCTCACCTGGTAGTCTCGGAGTAACACCTTTTAAAGTCACAATTGTAAAAAGACCTAGCCGCTTTTGCTATCTTAAACTCTGTACTTGGATCCAGAAAGTCGCCAAGCTCTCGTTGAGGTGTCAGTTTGTTTGGCTTGTCATATTTTTTTCTTAACATGTCGTAAAAGAAAACCATCGTGTTTTCAATTGTTTTATCATCACTTTGGTCTGAGAAAAAGTTAATGACAATCAATTTTTTGAAAGACTCATCTTGAAAAATTTAATTTTCCTCGCTTCCACTTACAAGCAAAGTCTATTGAAGAGATAAGCTCTTTTTCATCATCCGCAGTAAGCATTTCGTGTTGGACAATTGCTCGGAATGCCTCTATACTAAATAAATCAGTGCATACAGAAGCTTTGTAAAAATCTGTCGCAACGGGTCTATTTTCAAGTGATTCGTGTATTTGAGCTTTCAGCAGATATATGGAGGATAGAAGCTGAAAATATATTTTCAGGCATGAAAAGTCAATCAAATAGCTTCAATAGAGACGAGAGAAACAAAAGCAAACTTTCAACCTTTCTTTTCGTTTCCTCTGTCGTTCCTTTGGATTCTCCGAAGACAGAACCTGGAGCAATAAATATTTCAGACTGGGACGCATCTTCGTTGAAAAGTTCCTATCAAAAAAACGCTCTCTTGAATAAAGTTTTGCATCGTTGGATTAATTGATGGCATTACTTTTTGAACTTTTTCGATGAGCAAACCACCTTGTTTGTCAAGGATACTAAGAGCTTCCTCGCTGTCATCAGAGAGGTAGGCTGCTTTGGCCGCTAAATAACAGCCTTTGAGGTTTGTTGAGGTCTGTTGAAAAACAAGGATTGCGAGCTGACATGAGTGATGGAAAAATCAAACATTTTATGACCCACCAAGTTTTTCTTCTTCAGAATATGCGCAGCTCTGTGATATTGTCTATTTAGGATCAAACACTCGGCGTGTTTTATTACATCATCTGCAGCCCCGTTGCTTAACGAAGCTGCTTGGCTCGACCAGAAAATTGCACTCTCAAGCTGAAACTAACCACATTAAATTTTGAATTGTGTTCGTTCAAATGAAAGATTAACATATGTAATAAATTTACCACTCCAAGACACTCAGTCACCAGGGCTCTAAATTTTGACAGTAATTTTTCTTTCGAGAAATTTCCTTTGGCCATAGTGAGACTGTAGATGATTCAGTTTTTCATAAATTTCTTAGATTTGTATTTCTAACGTAAGAAATAATGACACAATTACAAAAATGTGATTTTGAAATTTGAAACGAGACCGCAGGATTTCAGAATTGTTTGTTTTGTTTTGATTCGAAAAACAGCGCAAAAATAGAGATGTTGTTGCAAGGAACCTCAAACAATGAAATCAAGCACGAAACCTACCAAGTCGGATCGAGTCGAGCCCTTTCTTTATAACTTTAGTGCTAAATTGTATTTGCGGAAAATAGGTAAACGTACAATTATATTTTGCTGACTCATCTTGGCGTGGAAAAATTACACTTATTGTAAAACATCAAAAGATGTGGTGGGATTTTGTGCGATATAGAAATAGTTGAGGATTATTGGGAATTCGGGATAGACCTCTGAGCAGCCCAGCCGCTGGAAACTGAAGAAGGGTAACTATACAAGTGTGATAACACGTGCAGTTTTGATTCAATGTGTAACAAAATTTCAGATTGTTACTACTAACTGTAATTATAAGTAGTTTTATAGGAATTCTTTACACCCTTAGAATCACAGTTGGTCTCAATTTGAGCTTTCACAATGGCTTCTGAAGCAGATGTTACAAAGTATCCTTCTGATGGTAACAGCAAGAAATTTGGATTTCTAAGTGTACTAAAATTCTCTCATGTCCCATTTGTTATTACAGTCTCAAAGCCAACAAAGAGGGACACTTCCGGAAAAATCGTCAAAGAGCACGACATCTTTGTAGGGAACTTGTCCCTGTACACCACTGAAGGTGAGCACAGGTCCAGACTATAAGGAAAGCAACTGAAATCCACCAATGATCTCTGTTGGTTGCTTTCAGAACGCTTAAAAGCGTATTTCAGCAAGTTTGGAGACGTCACTGATGTGCGGGTCCTATTGCATCCTGTGTCCAAGCGAAGTCGAAGGTATTGTAACAAGATTGAAGACAATTTTAAAATTATGTTACTTTATAGATTTTTTTGCAGATTTGGTTTTGTGACTTTTGTGGACTGTGCCTCAGTTCAGGCAGTTTTTGCTAGCCCTAAGTTGGTCCTCGACGGAAAAGAGATCGAAGTGAAGTCGGCTTTTAAAAAAATTGAGGAACAGCTTGGCGTACAATCGATTTTACCTATGCAAGAATCATGTAAAATATTTGTTGGAGGAATAAGTCAAGTATTATTAAATTATTTTCTTGACATGCGTAGCTTAACTGTAAAGTTTTCATTTAATGGTAGGAAACAACAGAAAATGAAATCAAAGAACACTTTTCAAAGTTTGGAACTCTGAATGGTTAGAAATGCAAAAACTTGACTATATAAGCAAACTACATTTGTAATTTCCTTTTGATTCATTAGGTGTTCGTTTAATTAAAAATCAAATGCTGGATCGACACAAAGGATTTTGTTTCTTAACATTCAAGGTTATTTTACTTCTTTAAAAAAGACTTTTTTAAACCATTGGCTTTTAATGACCAGCATAGTTTAAATTTTAAAGTGTTTATTTCTTTTTCAGTCCGCTGAAGGTGCTAAGTCAGCTTGCAAAGAAAAATTTCAAATGGTAATTAAGATGGTCACAAAAATAATAAAATTTATTTTCCAAGCAAATGTTTGTCATAGCTCAAGAATAAGAAGGTAGAAGTATCTGTGGCGGATGAGCGGAAACAAAAGCTAACGGTAAGGTTTGAAAAGTTTGGTTCGATTAATCTATTTATAGCATTTTGACAGTTTCAGGCAAATAAAGAGATAGATCGTAGAGCTTTGGACTTGAATACAATTTCGTGGCTACAAAATGAACAGGTCATTTTTACAATGTTCAAAAATTTACAAGCTGCAAGCCAGCTAAAATTTCACTGCTCCTTTTTCAACTACCTTCTAGGATGTCACCAAGTGTTATCCTTCCCCATCGCTGCCACCCCAACATAGTGGAGGGGGGCCGATACGGACCCCAGGGTTGCTCAACTCTGTTCGCTACAATCCGTACTCACTAACGGCACCTCAGTTACCATATGTTGTTCCACCCTCAACCAGCAGTTTGGCAGAACAAGTCTCATATTTTTACTATCCTCTGCAGCCCCCTGTCTTAACTCCTCCCTTCCCTCCTCCTTCTTTCCTTACTTGCTATCGACCATTATACCAGGTAACTGGTCAGTGTGGAATAAAAGGCTTAATGAAACAATTTTCATTCGTTTACAGGCCCAGATTCCTCAACCTACTTTAACTTTTCCTCCTCCGGTTGCATCTCCAGCTCATAGCCCGGTCGAGCCATCATTCTATTACATCATCTCTCCTCAATTAATCCCATCGACACTTGAGGGCCAAACTGACCTTTAAAATCCTTGGATTCAAAGATATGAAACTCTTATTTGTTCTGTTTGTCTTTGTCGAATTTCAAATGTTAATACTTGTTCAAGCATTCAAATCATGCGAATTAAGAAATTTTTATTTAGTCTTCATTGATGTTAATATTAAACTTGAAGCTATCGAGAAAATCTTTGATGAGAGAGTTTGAAGCAACTTCGCAATCCTCTGTTATGCTTTGCTTGTGGCTTTTGTTCTCATCGGTGATCTGCTCTACTGTCTGACCAGATTTTGAGCATGAAAGAGGCCCACAAATGGTTTCACACGAAGGACACACTACAGTTCCCTCATGTAACCATTTGTCAAATTTTAATCCAATATCGATTACCTAAAATCAATCTTATAATGCTTTTGATTTTTACCTTCAGGTATTTCTGGTGAGAATTACCTGTCCTTTTTCGAAGCAACGAAATGTTGTATTTGAAATGACGAGATTCAAAAGGCCATCCTCACACTAGCAAAATTATTATTAATAGTTACTATATTTTATAGGACCTCAGTTAAGGCCGAACCTTGTATCTGTAACATCCAGATCCGAAACGACGGAACTGTTTCAGCATGGTACATGAACGTTGCTGCCAAGCTGAACCCTGTTCAAAGCACAGAGATTCTGGACCATATTCCTCCAATGAAAAGTTATTGTCAAGCTCTACAAATTCAGGTGATCTTATAAAAACGTAGATGGCCGTATCAATTTGAGTTTGAACCTGGTGAATTTTCAGGGTCTTTGCACTGGCTACCTCTGCTTGGTGCACTCCCATCTTCAGATCTCCACGTGAACTCTTGGACGTAGGGGCAAAAGTCTGCCAAGGAGACTGACCCTCCAACCTTATTAGATAAGTTAGATTATTTTGTTGGGCTTTTGAATAAAAGGATTTTCACAATAAAACCTTTCCCAGCTCTTTCCTGGTGACACCTTCGACCTCGTCAAAGTTTTGATACGTCAGGGGCAGGTCTTCACCATAGGTAACCAGATTACAGTTGCCAACAGAGCTGAGGTCGTTTGTGCAAGCAGTTTTCGTTGTGGATGTCATCAGTGTTTTGCAAAATGGCACTGGTCTCTCGACCCCGTCCGTACCGACGGTGGATCCAAGTTCCATCAACTCTTTACAACTCTTAGTTACAAAGTCACAGCCCATATTTTTTCCCCAATCAATGGCATCGGCCTTTGGATTATAATTTGTTTCATTTTGCTTACAGGGGATGCCTTACAACTTACCATCTCATAATTGGGGATGTACCAACCGCTATCTTCCAACAATGCAAGGGTTATCCTAAAAGGTAATTTTTATACTTAAATCTGCTAATTTATGTGATAATTTTTCACAGACCTCGTGTAGGCAGGGTTTTGAGTGTGAACAGTTCCAGTCATGGCCTCATTTTGAAAAAGTCTCTTCTCCCAATGGGTCAAGAAGGTCCCATCCCCACCCTGATATTTTGGTCTTTAAGATCCCGAGTCTCTTTGAATTAAAAGGTATTCCCGAACCTGATCCTCCAGCTCTGCTCCTTCAAGAGTTGGACATCCAAAATGGGCTCTAACCTCTTCAACAACCTTTGGGGTGACCATCATGAAGAAAGTTCTATCAATAGTTCCAGTTCGAGATTTGTAGGGTCGAGTGATCTGAAAGGGACATTAATTTATCTTTTTTATTCAATCAACCTTCATTGAATGTTACCTGTTTGATTGTAGTGTCACTCCACTGGCGGACTTGAAGTTGAAAATTTATGGGTGGCTTACCATCATCCTCACGTTTTGTGCGTGGGTTGCCATCAAGATCCCGAAAAAAGGCAAATAAACTGTAAGCAATTTTTTAAATTAAGTTCTTTTTTGTTAATTCAGGATAAAACTTCACCTCGAAGAGAATCCCAGGGCATGAAGAAGCTCATGTTTGATGGTTGAGTTCAGAGCAGAAATCTCTTTGGTCCCATTTATAATAGCCTACATTTACGTTATTTTAAGTGAAAATATTATTGCCTTAAGGTAATCTATCAATACCTGAGGACAAATATTTGTGTGTCCAGCAATAGGTCTATCCAAAGTGGCTTCTTGTTGGCAATGGGCAGCATAGGCCACAGTATCAGCTTCAACCCCTGAAACATTTCAACTGAATTAGTTTCAATCAATTGGATGGAAGGTACCTTCCTAACCTATCATTTCACCACACTGGGATGTGGCCTTTGCAGAAACATAAAGGATAAAATCTGCGTCAGCAACTCCTTCGCCAGAGTCCTGTTGGGTATAAAGGTAAGAGGATTTTCGAAAAATTTTTTTTAGCTTAATTTAGGTACACATCTTACTTCAACTTTATCACATTTCAAGCCATTCGAATTGCATGTTCGACATGCCTCAAGATGCTCTTTGGGTACCAACACTTCTCCACAGTTTGTTGGCACACATGTTTCTTTGCAGTACTAGTGTAGACCCCCAGTAAAAAGGACCATAATGTGAGAAATTTTGATTTCTTTCTTATTACCTGATTTGGATCACTATCTGACAGAAAGTACTGGTTGTCCTGGCACTTACGGTTTAATTTGATAGGTCCCACAGTGTGAGGAATCTGTAATACAGTCTCCCAGAATGCCACAGCACCAGGCACAACCTGTTGAAATTTCATCAAAAAAACTTACTATTTTATCTTTTTTCTGTTTGTAGGAGGCAAATGTGTAGCCCTTATACATATACCAGAGCTCTGGAAGTAAATCCCTACATGTTTTCATCATAAATGATTGCACTCTGTATAGGGGTAGGGGTTGTCATCCGCCCATCTATCTCCACTCCCACAGTTTTGAAGCTCTCCATCTGAATGCGACAAAACTTTCAGGGGGGTGACATTTTGTCGGGAGGCTGAATTAAAGGGTCCTCAGGGTCCCACACTACACAATTACACGGTCTAAAAATCATTTTTATGTGTTCGATATAAAAATGACACCCTTAAAATTGAATTTGATATATAGGATCTGCTTTATACAAGAGTCTAGGTTTTGGGGCCCTAAGTGGTAAAGCAAGAGCAATGGTCTTTTTCAAACAACAACTCTAAGCAAAAATTGTTCACTAGGGCTAAATTGATAGATACAAACTTTTTGTGACCCTCTAACCCCAACCCCTAAAGGATACCCTATTGTACCATTCTGCTATCTCATGAAAGCAAAAACAACAACAAAATGGGGGTGAAAGATGGATAAAAGGAAGGGGGTGGGTTGCTAGTAAAATGTTTTGATAACCTGCTGTAAGGTTAGGGGTACCCATATACTCATTGTTACTTTTTTAATATTGAATGGTTAGGGAGTGGAAATTTTTCAAAAAGGTTACCCATAAGTATTTATGTGTTCTTTTTTGAGTGAAATTAATTAATTCTTGGAAAAACATTCAACTGAAAAATGTGTCATTGCTTGACAAAAGAATGAGTTTATTGCTGGAAATTTATTTTTCTGGGGTTTTTTTTTGCATTTTTTTACTAGATCATTTCCATTTCAACAAAAACAAAAAAAAATGAAATTGCTGAGAAAAAATATTTTTGTGAATTTTGAAATCATGAAAGGCCAAAAGTCAATAAAATTTGATTGTATAATGAAAGAATTTTTGGTCAATTTTAAATGGAATGAAATTATTTCAACCATCAGGCTGCACAAAAAAAAACTGTAAAAAGATGGATGGATTATGAATAATTGGTCATGTGAGAAGATAACAAAGCAAATCAATTTTTTTGCCAATACTAAAAATTATGTGCAAAAAAAATATAAAGTGCGTCATTTTATATCAGAGTGAAAAAAATATTTACAACAAATATTTTTTTGGGAAAAAAAGATTTTTATGTTGTCAAAGTTTTTGTTTCATAAGAAGTAATTGCATAAAATGAAGATTTTTATTGATGAAATTTTATACCTCTTTGACAATACTTCTTTTTTCAGGTTCCAGATTTTCAACTGAATCATCATAGAAAATTTTGACTCTCAAATGATGGTTGGAATCACGTTTCCTAACACAAAAAAGAAGGACCTAAATTTTTTTCTTCTCTAAAGAAACATTTTCTCCTTCAAATACGTCAGATGTGTGAGATTTTGTTCCAGCTTTCACATCAGGTTTCTAAATTTTTGGTATAGCCAGACTCAACTTACTCTCGATGATGAATGTCAGTCTGGAGAAGAATTGGATGAGGGATTTCATCAATTCTAGGATAATTGTGATTACAGTTGGCAGCAAGTCTGGAATCAGAACAACTTAAGATAATGCTAATAATTATCCAAAAAAAGGCAAAAGTGGATCTATAGCTCAATTATATCAAACTTAATGGTTAAGGTATTTAAGGTCCAGGGATTCAATCCCCAGGTATACAGCAAATATTTATTACAATGACAAGGTGAAATATATTTTTACTATTTATAATAATAATTTAAAAAAACTATCTTATACAATGAATATTCAATAAAATTACCTTTGATGTGTGTTTGAAATTGCTTTAGAATTCACAACCAAAAAAAGGCTTGAGCCACAAAGGACAAAAAGGTGCAACAACATTTTTGATATTATTTTTTTCCCCACTTTTCAGTTCATTTTCTTTCATGTGACCGCAACGTGTCCCAGGCTCCAAGTGAGGTGAAAAACGTGCTCGAGAGTTTTAAAAGATGAGATTCACACACACGCCCAGGATTTCTGTCATCTGAATGGGAACTATTAATTCAGTATATGAGCAAGCCTGCATTACAGAGTCCTGTGGCAAAAATAGTCTTTGTCAAATCTCTTTGTTCTCACATTGAATTCAAGGGAAAATAAAAAATGGTATCTCGAAGTAATGAGAAATAATAAAACAAGCGAACATTCTGGCCTTAGATTCACTCTCTTCAGTATTTTATTCTTCTGCCTAATCCTTTCCGGTTTAATTGACGAACCAATCAACAATCAAATAGCATAACTAGATTAATTTTTGTAAATAAAGAAAAACTTTTTTATTTATTTATTTTTTTGGTTAAAGTGTCACAATGGTGAACTCTTCCTAAGTCTTAAACCAAATTAAAGTGCAGCAGCACCAGAAATGATTTCAATCAGTTCCCCAGTGATGACAGCCTGGCGGGTACGGTTGAAGGTGAGGGTCAACTTGTCGATCATTTCCGCTGAAAAAAAGGTCACATGTGTAAAGGAAACTTTGAAAAAAAGGTGAGTGATTGTACCTGCGTTCTTGCTGGCATTGTCCATGGCAGACATTCTAGCCGATTGCTCACTGCAGGCGCCCTCCTTCAGAGAATAATAGATCAGCGATGCCAAAGAGTACTCCAAGTAAGACTAAAATTTTGAATGCATGGTGGTAAAAAACACCCTGACTTGAAAAATAAATTGTATTGTAACAGTACCTGCAAAACGTCGGCATCGATCGAGTCGTAAAGCGTCAACTTAGGGGCCTTTGAAACAGCTTCATTGGAGAAAATAGGCAGAGAGGTGGTGGTGTACGAGATGACGGATCTGATAAAAATAAAATAGTAAGCCATACATTTCAAAAGTGTTTTGCTTTCTCACTGACACATGGGAAAAAATTTAAAAAGGCTTACTTGAATCTGTTGAATAGGATTCTCCCCGTATCGTATTGGAACCCGCTATTCAAGATTGCATTTGTAATTTTTGAAGCGTCGCCAAACTGGGGAGGCAGGCGGCCAATCTCTGAACCCACACACAAAATATTCTTCGAGAAGAGTCTATACAAAAATAATGATTTCTATGATATTTTGCAGAGTAAATTTTCAGTTCTCAATTCAACCTAAACTTATCAAAATAATTTAAACAATAATTACTTCTGCAGCTGAGCCCGAGATTTATCACCCACGCATATGATTCCAACATTGTCAGTGTTAGGTCTTGCATTCAGCTCGTTCCTAATAGTTCTGCAGATGGAGCTGTGTACTGCACCACAAAGACCACGATCAGATGTCAATGCAACCAAGAGCTCCTTGGGTTTTTCGGCAGCTTCAACCTTGCTAACCTCAGAGTGCTCAAAAAAAGCTTGTGCTCCTGCACCGTAAGGTTTGGCAGCTTTTAAATCTTTTTCAGCCCTAAATAGAAAAAAGTCGACTTCATAAGACTTTGACTTGCTTGTGCTTGATGATGACCCTTTACCTGGTGTATTTAGCAGCTGACACCATCTTCATTGATTGTGTAATCTTCTGAATATTCTTGACAGACTTAAGTCGAAGAGCAATGATTTTGAGGGTAGCCATCCCTCGTTGCTGCTGCTGGAAACCGGCCCCGCATTGTGCGGCGCTGAAAAAGTGCAAGTCAAGTTTAAAAGATAATAATAGAACACTTGAAAAGTTTTTGGATATCTATATTATAAGTTATTTTCAAAGCCTTTTTTAATTCTCTCGCACTAACCATGGATTGCTTGTCTTGCTCATGAGGTATTTGAAAAAACACTTTCAATGTGGTTAATAACTTAAAATCACATTTGAAAAGCCTTAATCGAACACTTTTCAAATGGAACATTAATGAATATCGACCAAAGAACAAGATGAGCAATTGACAAAACTGCAGGTCAGAAAACCTCCCCAAGCAGGCCCAACACAATATTGATAAAGCGGCTAATTGTTCCATAATGTCCATGAAGACTTTTTAGTCGATTTCCAATTAATTTGATCCATTGTTTTACTTACTTTTTGGTCACAAGAAGAGTACTTCTTCCCAGCATGATGGCTTCCCAGTCGATGAAGAAATTAATCAGCTGCCACTTGCCTTCTCCATTTATTTTTGTTTTCTAAACCACTGCCTTCTACAAATCCGCAATGCAACGGTGTGAAAAATACGAGATCTTGCGCTTCAAAGCATATCAAGTCAACATCAACACAACCTCTCAGTATATATATCTATATCTATATCTATGTATAAATGGGCGTACAGATGTTTGTCTGTCTGTCTGTTGGTATGTGGAGGGCTAATGGAAATCCAAACCCCTGCACCGATCTTGATGAAATTTTCCACGCATATCCCCACCTGTCCAAGGAAGGTTTTGGTGCGTGTTTGAACCCCACTGCCCCGCCCCCTGGGCTGAGGGGGCCTAAAACACTAAAGCTGAAGGACACGCATTTAAAATGCTCATCAGGTTGCAAATTAACCCGGGCAGCGCCGGATACCTCAGCTAGTGTTTAATAAAGGCTAAGTTTTTACTTCAAAAAAAATTTATGCTTCAGATTCTTTGTTTTATTTTATCAATTTCTGACATAATTTTGCTGATGATGACATTCTGTTTTTGATGAATTTCTCGGGCATATTCGTACTTTAATATAGGAATAATCATGGGAATATATCCAAGCCTCTGGAGTTGCATTTTCTTTGCCAAAGGTGGTCCCAAAGGAGCTTGATTACCCTTACAGATAAGTCCAATCTTGGGGATAATAAACACAAACCAGTAGTGATTTGGTGACTTGCATTGAGGCCGGCACAACTGGAGTAGAGAAAAAAAAGCTTTTTTTCATGTTATTCCTCAAAAAGAGAGTTTGGGTCACAACCTTAAGACTCATGTTTTCAGGTAGGGTTTCACCTCTAACTGCAGCCACTCTTTTCTGGGATATATCTAGGCAAACAGCTAGATCACGGTAAGTTGAGTGAGGCATTAGATGTTCAATAAAAATCTGAAAGATAAAGCTTCATAAGTAGAAGGTATATTTAAGTGCCACATCAATATTTTCGTTACTTCTGAATCCAAAATTCTCTCTAGATCTTTTTTCACCGATAATCTAAACACTTCAGGATTTGTTTCAGCTCCCATCTGCTCAGCTCTTGGAGCAATTTCCAGGCAAACTTTCAAGAAGTCTTGATTCAATTTCGTTCTCAAATCGTTATTATATCCAAAAATTTGAAGACCCATTTCAATTTCAGCGATTGAAAAAAGAGAGTTTTTGGTTCTCAATGTAGCCCTTTCTCTTTGAGTCTCAAGGTTTATGGGTTCATCGATGAGTCCCTCGAGAACACCCAGGGCAAGTGTCGTGCTATCTTCCAAACCATTCTATAAAGAGTGGAAGGTAACGTAAAACTGATCTAAACAGACAATGGCTGAAAAAGTTGGATTACTTTTTTCCAAGCAGTGTTGCCTGCTTGGTAAATTTTTTCGATGTTTTTATATTCAAAATACCCCATTTTGCTCATTGAGGAGGTGATACCAACAAAGCTCAGTGCGTGTCGAACATCAATTCTGAAGTAAAGGATATATAGAGAAATTAGTCTCAAGAAATTGTCAGTAATTAGTTTTCGAAAATGTCCTTACATTGGAATCTTTCCTAAAGCATCTGAGATTTTCCTAAGAACTGCTTCTCGTTTTCTTTTTAAATTCAAGTGGTAAAAGGAAAAAATAAGGAACTCGAGATCTTTGATACGAACACCTTCAAAATTATCAAAAGAGTCGGCCACTTCACCCAGAAAAATAGCCACACCTGGAGGAGGACTAAAAAATAGAACTTACAAAATGTTATTTCGTGCCTCAAAGTTATCGAAAACAGCATCTTTAATTACTCACCACGAGTGCATTGTTCCCAGAATCCTAACTTTTGCTTCAGTTGATAAAGTCCTTATATGAGCCATATACTTAACCATGATCTTGAAAACATCTTAGTTATTAGAAAAAGTTTCATTTCAGTTTCAACTGAAGTTTTTGTGTTTCACCTGATTTACTTCACTATTACTTAGAAGACCTCCCCTTCGTAATATTTTTCCAATACATGCAACTTCAAACTGATTTGAAACGATAAGTGAATCTAATTATTAACAAAAAAACCAACTTCAGGACAAAAATTTCTCTTCTCTGATTGATTCTTTCTAAATGTTCTTGAATGTTGAACTTACCAGGAACATCTATCATACCCTAAAACGAAGAATTACAAAGTATTAAATTAAAAATTGATTTGTAAAATAAACTTTGAAGTGAATTTACTCAATTTTCTTAATGTGGTACCTTGAAAAATATCTTTGCAACCTCTTTGTTATCTTGACTAATTGCGATGTACATTTTATGCAATGAGTGGGCAATAATTGCAAGTTCGGAAAACCTGAACTGACAACCTAATTCTACTAATCTTTTTTCCAAGATGACAGGCATGTCAAAACCCTCATGCTCGTTGAAATGGCTGTTCTTGTTTTGACGACCTGTTAAAAGTAAGATCAGTTAATACATTCTATAAGGTTTGTTATACTGTTTAACTAGTATAAAAATATTTTTAAAATATGAATTTCACTTTCCAGGGAAAAATCTCAAAGCTCCACAAATATGAAGAACAAACACAAACTCTTTAGAGTTGAGGTTTTGAAAGACAAACTAAAAATAATATCTTTGAAAAATTACTCTCTGTTTTATGAGCTCCAATCATACCTGATCAAAGACAAACTTCTTGACAAACTTTTTCAAAAAAATGTATCCATAAATACGTTCGTCTAAAGACTGGCGGATTTTGATCCATTGTGCAGCAATTGATAGCATAAGTATTTTATCAAAGTCATCTGCTAAGAGTTCTGCTGACCTGAGATCAAGTTTATCGCGAAAAATTCTAAGCACAATATGTTCCCTTAAAGATGGATTGTTCACAAAGTACTGGAGAGACTTATGAACATCTCTTGAATCAAAGTTTTCCACGTCTAAGTTTTCGACAGTTGACACCACATCTGGATCATTCCAATTGCTGTCTTTTGATGCGGCCAAAATCTCCCATATTCTGATGTCTTAAAACATATTACAAGATATTAAAATATTTTAGTTGGCCATCAATCAAACGATTAGATAACTATATTCATATACCTGAAAAAGTTCTCTTTTCAACCAATTTTTCTCCTTTCTGGCACTTCTCCCTCATGCTCTGAGCCATCTCTGCATCTAAGACTTCACAGTCTTGAAAAAATGGAAACGTTTCTTTGGAATTTCGAAAAAAAAGGTCAGCGTGTTTCAGAGAAGCTTTTGGAGTAAATGATGAAACCTGAGGAAATTTCTTATCCTGATTTTTATCTCGGAGAGATTCTAAAAGATTTTTCAAAGTCTTGCTGTTTACATCTTGAAATCTACGTTGGGGAGTTTCAGGATAATCAGTTGAGAAACTTCTGTCAAGCAAACAATTCATACTCAAGACGTTCTTCTTCAAAGTTCTTTTCATAGTTATTTTTCTTGAAAACAAAAAAGCAAACCGGCGTTCAAATTCAAGCATCATTTTAGACTCACTATAGTGTTGGACATGCAGACACAAGTTCCATTTTTTAAATTTTCAAAAACAATTACTCAAATGTTATTTAGCAATACAATCACATCTTTTATTGGATCATTTTTATCAACATCTGAAGTTATTATGTTTACAATTCCACAATCTTTAGAAGTCAAACATTGAGTACAAATTTACAACGTTTTCCACTTCTTTCTTGTATTTGTCACTACCATTCGACTTTTCAATTCAAAAGGGGGCTTTTAAAGCGCTGATACTTCAAATGGCGGACAAAGTAACTACTACTTTTGATATTAATGGAAATTATGAGCTAAGCACACTGGATATGCGAAAAGTGAATACTTTACAGCACCAAAAAGCTAGTCTTCCATTTTTTTACTGTCCCACTCAGGTCCAACCCTTTTAGTCCTTAACTTGAATCATTTCTATTTGCTTTTTTCTTGTTTTTTAAGGTTAACCCACAGCATCTGTTCAGTGATTACATTGTAAAACTTTCAAAAGATATTAATCTTCAATCACTCATTTGGGACTGGATAGTTAGTTGAAAAAGCACCCAGAGTTGAGAACCTTCAAAGTAAGTGAAGGCAGTGTGTTGGCGTGCCACAAAATGCGTGCATCGATTGACTAAGGTAGCAAAGCCAATGCACTAAATAAACGTGCTTACTATGTTTGCTTTCACTTTTTTTGTTTACATTTTTAATTCAGCCCAAAAAATAACAAAGATTTTAAAAAGCAACAGCAAGTTATTGAAAGATAAATAAAATATGGAGTTAATTTTGAGTTAATTCAAGATCAATTTTTTAAATGGAGCCTATTGTGGTCCACCCTCGAACAGAGAGTCCAACTCAGGCATGGGAACAAGTGAGTAATTTCACGCACCTAAACTTGAAAAACACAATTTAGAGCTACTTTTGAATGCTTAAGATGAAAATAGAAGAATCATGAGGTTCAAAACAAAGAATCCTAAAGAGGCTGCTCCTCCCAACAAAGCCAGGTAAAAGAACACTTTTGAAATATTTTTCAAACTTGAGTCTAATGTGTAAAAATCTTTACAAAAACAGGGTTGTTTGTATTAGTG
>Ga0194133_10002785_pt1 | contig 26192 bp, 38 predicted proteins | sample TA2KigOf40mmetaG_FD_155448 | JGI IMG/M metagenome (GOLD analysis project Ga0194133, IMG submission 155448) | Freshwater microbial communities from Lake Tanganyika, Tanzania - TA2015055 Kigoma Offshore 40m | ecosystem: Environmental > Aquatic > Freshwater > Lake | place: Tanzania: Lake... | reverse complement strand
ATTTTCAGTTCGTGCTGAATATTTCCCAGAATCAAAAAAGGGTCAACTTAGCGCAGTAATAGGTCTAACTAAAGGTTTAGAACGACGTTCAGTTAAGTCAACAATGAGAAATTTAAAAAAAATGAATGATTGTGAGTTTAGTAAAATTGAAGTTGGTGAAACTGATGATAGAGGATGGTTTAAAATTATATCAGTTAATTAAACACCACCTTTTAGAAAAGAAACATCTTAAGGTTGTTAATTTTTACAAATACCACCAATCTCATCAACATTAAATTCTTTTTTACCTGTTTTTTTTAATAATGCAGCTTCTGTTTTATTTCCAAAATATCCATCTTTAACTGTCCCAATACATCCTTGAATTTTATAAATGTTTCCTTTTATGTTTGGTTTTTTATATTCAGTATTCGGATCTTTACATCCTTTTTGGAATGTTGGTCCTCCACATGATTTATATTTTCCTAATGTTAATTTTGAAACGTCTTCTGTTGAACCTTTTCCTAATATAATACCATCAGTTGAAGTTTCAATTTCAGTTGGTTTTTCTGTCCTTAAATAATTACTACTTTGACTCAATGGTGGGTATTTTTCAGGTAAAGTGTATTTGTAAAAATATTGTCTAATTGGTATCCCCTTAGGGTTGTCAAAATCTAAAAATAATGTAACGTCTTCAGCCCCCATTTTTTTTAAACTATTTTTCATTGGTTCAATTTGTTGTAATGCCCTTTCATCGTTTGAAGCCCCAGCAGATCCCCTAGTTGCGATCCCCATGTAAGCTTTACCGTCTTTACTTTCGTCGATTGTTGCACTCCAAGTAACTGTATAATTTTTTGAGTCTACGTCTAATTTCAATTCTGTAATATCAGGATTTATACCTGAATTATAAAGTTGTTTTAATTTTTCCTTTATTTGAGTTAAAATAAGTGCCCCTTTTTTATCTGATCTCCTAGTTTCAAATGAATGCAAAAGATCACCATCACCTTTGATAGGTGATTGCCAAGTTGTTCCAATTCTGATTGGTAAACTCGTTACATTTTCGTAAATTATTTTGATTTTATTAATAGGTTCATTCTTAATTTGTTTTTTTCTAATATAAAAAAATTTATTTTCAATCAATTTATTGTCAAAAAATTTTTTATTTTTAAATTTCTCTTGTATATTGCTCGAAAACTTTATTTTTTCTTTTAAAGTTTTTACAAACTCAGCCTGTATATCTTTTAACAAATCAACATAAGATTCTCTGACCCTTTGTTCGGGTTCTTGGAACTTAGCGTTTGAATATATATAATTAATACCTGAAATATTTGTAATACATTTATGTCCTCCTGAGTTAGCCATAATAACATCATAACCATTCACAAAAACTTCATTAAATTTTTTTCTATCTTCTACTGGTATTGATTTGAAAAGTTTTTTTGATTTATAGTTAAGATATTTTTCTAGTCTTTCTGATCCATTTATTGTTAGAGATGGTGCGTTTCCGTAAATTGCTAAAAAATCTTTGAATGTAAATCCAACTGAAGATTTATCAGCATCCATTTCTGATATTCTTTTTAATGTTCCAAATGTAATCCTTTGTTTTTTTAATTCAGGTTTAAACTTTTCTAGTACCTCATTTTTTATTTGACCCAAATCGACACCTTTCAATTCTCGTTCTTTTTTATATGGGTTACAAGATGCTTGAACTATACCAATTGGAAGTCCTGTGACTAAAAACTCGGCGTTTGGATGATTCATAAATGGTGTATATCTATCGTATCCACCTGATTTTTGTGTTGGGCCCAAAGTATATTGAGAAATAATACCGTCTTCATATGTAACTCCTTTATTTTTTCTTGATTCAATGTATGACTCTTGATTTTTTATTAATTGATCTATAGGGGGATAACCCTCTTTTTCCATGATTTCTTTAATATTCAATAAAATACTTTGAAGAGATGGTTTGGAATCCATAACTAACTTTTTCAAGAATCCTGTTTTGTTTTTAAATGCCAATAACAACTTGTTAGCGACAAGCCCCATCATTTTTTTATTTTCTTTAACCCCTTTTGTTTTATCAAATTTAAATAAGTATTTTAAAACTTGTTCAGGAGTGATATCATGTTTAGCAAAATCAGCTGAGTCGATCATTGAAATTGTTTCTATGTCATCTTGACTAAAGATGTCTTTTGGTGAAATTGATTGTGAAATAGTTTCGACATTAGATCTTGATGGTTTAAAGTTTGTTGATGTTCCTTGTTCTACACCAGCTTGACTATCGTGATGGTCTGTATGAATGACAAACATTGGTTTACCATGAGCAAAATCAACTAAAACTGGCATTATATCACCTCCACCTTCAGGTTTATGGATTGCAAACTCTTTTGAGCCATATTGAATAATTTCAGCGTCAACGACTTTTATTCCATTGTTTTCCAAATAGTTTTTCATTGCTATTGCCGTAGTTACGCCATCTAAATCTTGATGAAAATATATTTTTGCCATTTGATATCTTTTGGCAAGTTTTCTTATATCTCTAATACCACTTTCGACTAATAATTTTTTTGACTCCTCAATCATAATTTTAATAATCAGATCTTTCATATTATATAAATACTTTTACAATTTTATTTAATAAAAAATTAATTTTTTCCATTCCAAACTGTATTTTTGTTTTTTATAAAGATAGAAAAAGTGATTGTTTCAAATTTGAAATATTGATATTATTCCAATTGGTACGTGTCAGTTAAACAAATACTTTAGGTAATTCGTCCCAAGATGTAGTATATTTTTGAGTAATATAGTCTTGTCTCATTTTCCACTCATGAGTTTCATTCTGTGGAACTTCGATAACTTTAACCTCATCTTCAAATAAGGACGTTTGAATTACGTTATCAGGTGTGAGTTCATTAAACACAATACCACACTTTTTATACTTCTCTGATTTATTACAAAGAATTTTATATTGTTCGTATATTTGAGACCAAATAAGGTCCGCATCTCTTGTTGAAGTTTGGAGTTTAATAGTTTTAGAATGGTGGTATTTGTCTCCTTTATGATAATTTCCTGAAACAAAAATAGTTGCTTTGTTTGCAAACAATTTGTTCTGTTTTAATTTCTTAACACCATTTTTAATATATGTAAACATTGCTTCCCCCAACTGATCAAAGTCCTGTACATCTTTTCCAAATGAACGAGTGGAAGCAATATTTCTTTTTGGTTTTAGTTTTTTTTGAATTGGAAAACAATACATCTCTGTTAACTCCAATTGTGTTTTCACACCATTGATATTCATTAACTTTCTAACAGTATACTCGTTTGTGTTTATGAATTGACCCACAGATTCAACACCAATGTTTTTTAGTTTTTTTGACCATTTACGACCAATACCCCAAACCTCATCAACATCAATTCCATAACACATATTTCTAAAGTTTGGTAAGTCCCAATAAGAACATACACCATTATAGTTTAGCTGTTGTTTAGCCAAATAAGATGTTAGTTTGGCTAAAGTTTTGTTTGGACCAACACCAATGGAAACAGGAATCCCTACTTTTTTTCTTACTTCTTCTTTGATTGCTAGTAAGGTTTCTGTTAGATCTTTAAGTGGAATGTTTGAAAAATCAACAAACGCCTCATCAATAGAATAAACTTCAATGTCATTTCCAAACTCACCAATCACTTTCATTACCCGATCTGACATATCACCGTACAAGTTGTAGTTTGATGAGTACACGCAGAATCTATGTTCATCCATAAACTCTCGACTTTTGAAAAATGGTTCACCCATTTTAATTCCAAGGGCTTTTGCTTCTTGAGATCGTGCAATAACACACCCATCGTTGTTTGATAATACAACGGTAGGTCTTCCAATTGATTCGGGATTAAACAACCGTTCACAACTAACATAAAAGTTGTTACAGTCAATAATTCCAATCTTTCTTACATTTTCTTTAGTACCCATGTTACTTTTCCCCATAAGTTTTTTTGTCCTTTATATTCTCTAAGTTTGAAGTGTGTTTTTTCTGTTAGTATTACCAAATCTCCATCTTTGGGATCTTCTGTTCTGTCAATTACTATTGTATCTCCTTGATTGATTCCAAAAACACTTGGTCCTGAATACTTGAAATAAAATGTCGTGTAATGATCCTTTACAATTAGATCATTTAAGTCAAGTCGTTTATCAACATAGGTTTCTGCTGGTGACGCAAATCCTGTTGTTGTGGTGTTAATGTGAATTGGGTTTTGGTGTCGTAACATATACTAAAATATAGTAAAAGTAAACGATATAAAAAAGAAAATCCCCAACTTTTTTAGTGGGGATTTCTATATTTTAGTGTTGTACTAAAATTATATTATGCTGGTTGTTCTTCAGTTTGTTCAACCATTTCCATCATCTGAACATCGAGTGTCAATTTAACCTCATCACTTAAAAGAAGTCCTCCTGTTTCAAGGAGTGTGTTCCAAGTAAGATTAAAATCAGAACGGTTGATTGTTCCTGTAATTTCAAAACCGTGTTTTGTATTACCCCAAGGATCAACACTTTTACCGTTATATTCAAGATTCAACTCAATTTCTTTTGTCGTATCTTTAATGGTCATCTCACCTTTCATTTTTTGGTTTTCAAAATTAACCATTGTTGATTCGAAATACATTCTTGGAAATCTTTCTGTGTTAAAGAAATCCTCTGCGTTCAGATGTGTATCACGGTCAGAGTTTCCTGTAGAAATAGAGTTTACTTCAGCCTCAAATCTTACTTCAGCATCGCTCATATCTTCCGCAGAATACTTCATACCACCTGAGTAGTTAGTTAATGTACCTTTCACATTCGATACCATTAAGTGTCTGATTTTAAAACCCAAATCAGAATGGGCAGGATCAATTACAAGTTGTTTCATTTTTTATATTTGTTTTTGGTTTATTTTCTATTGAAAGAATAGTTCTTATAAATTGACTTGTAAATTGATTTTTAATTGATATATGTTAAGAATTAACTTTGCCATAAGGTAAAATTTAATTATATTTGTTTTGTGATAACAGAGAAACTTTCAAACATTCCCCAATCTAGTGGCTGTTACCTTTTCAAGAACGAGAAAGGTCAGATCATCTATGTGGGTAAGTCAAAGTATCTTCCTAAACGAGTGAAGTCTTACTTTCAAAAAAATAACAAAGACCAAAAGACTACTTCTCTTGTGAGTGAGATTCGTGATGTTGAGTTCATGACTACGAATGATGAGTCTCAAGCTCTTTTATTGGAAGATGAACTTATCAAGTCACTCAAACCTAAATACAACATCAAAGCAAAAGACGACAGATCTCGTCGTTGGTTTATTACTTTGACTGATGAGGACTTTCCAAGATTACTTGTTTGTAATCCTTCTAACTTTTCAGGTCAGATCCTTCTTGAGTCCACAAGTTCCAACTCTTGTTATGAAATCTATGAGATGGTTCACGACATATTCAATTTACGATCTTGTTCTTACAACTTGACTGAAGAAAACATTTCAAACGAGAAGTTTAAAACTTGTTTGGAGTTTCATCTTGGTCGTTGTAACGCTCCTTGCGTTTCAAATATTCTGAAATTTTCCTACAAGAAGATAGTAAATGAAATGAAAGAATTATTTTCTTTTGAGTTTGACAAGGTTCGTTCTCGTTTGAAAAAATCTATGAAATACTTTTCTGATTCTATGGAGTTTGAGAAAGCAAATGAGTTCAAAACTAAAATCTCTGTGGTTGATTCATTACAGAAAAAACTTGAACCTTTTCGTGTTAGAAAATATAATGATGTTGCCCGTCAGTTCAAAGAGTCTTTGGGTTTAATCAATGTTCCAACTTTAATTGAGGCTTTTGACAACTCTCACACTGCTGGTGATTGTCAGGTATCTGCTCTTGTTCGTTACAAGAATGGTAAAACTGATAAGTCAAACTATCGTAAGTTCAACATCAAAACTGTTGAGGGACCTGATGACTATGCTTCTTTCTCTGAAGTTCTTTCTCGTCGTTTTACAAGACTTTTAAGTGAGAAACAAGAATTACCTTCACTTGTTGTTATTGATGGTGGTAAAGGTCAGTTGGGTGTTGCAAAACAAGTATTTGAGTCTCTTGGTTTGTTGTCTCGTATTGACTTAATTTCTATTTCTAAAAACGACAAACACCAGTCTCAAACAATTCATTTAGTGGATGGATCGTCATTTGATATTCAACGAAATGAGTTTGGGTTTTTGCTCGCTGAAGTTCAAAATGAAGTTCACAGATTTGTAATTTCTTTTCACCGACAAAAAAGATCAAAGAAAGTTATTGGATAAACTTGGTGTCGTAATAACCTGCGGTGTTACCCATGGATCTACAAAGAGGGGATAATCGTTTAAGATATAATCAATTTCGGAGTAAAGATTTTCTGTTTCCCAGTAACTTTCTTTATTAGGTAAAAATACTTCAGTATATTCTCTTTGAACAACTTTGGGATCCCACCATTCACCATTTTTTTCAGCTCTTACCACTTTTACATTATTGATTATGTATAAACTTTCCTCATCCCAATATGCCGTTGATACTCCAACCGACTCTATAAACAATTTGTATCTCTCATAACCAATAAAAGGAGTTCCTGTTGTAAACTCAATTACTTTAACCAAATCAAATACTTTTTGAATTTTTGATTTTAATTCTTCATTTAAATAAACTCCTTGTTTAAAACTTGGAACAAAATGAACACCAATTTTACTATTTATAAACTCACTAAAACTAGCTGTTTCATCGTAAATATAATTTTCAACTAATGGTGAAAAATATGAAACATCATTAGGATTTGTAACTCTAAAATACATATTGACTCCTTGTGAACTTCGATTCCATGGTTCAACTTTAATTGGTGTTACTATCAATCCATGAATATCTAAAGGATTTCCTGCAAACTGTTTGAATAATTTTAATATTTTTTCGTTATCCATCATACAAACATTTTATGTTCTCTTTCTCGTCTTGTTTTCAAACCGGGGTATTCGTTAAACATGTGAGAACTTGTGTTTAATATTTCTTCTTTGGCCGCCTTAAAGTCACCTTGTTTAACATATTGGATAAAGTCAGATGTTCTAATACTAGGTCCCATATTGTATGCCATTGAGACCATTGCATCATACATACTTTGAGTAATCTTGGGTTTTATACCCTCTTCCTCCCACTGATCAAGAATTCTATTAATAATACTTTCGGCCTCTTTAATATCGTCTTTAAGTAGTGTTTCTGCCTGTTCTTTTGTGATTTTGGTTTTACCTGAAATGATTTTATTATATCTTGGAAGAAAATTATATCCTTCTTTTTCTCTTGGAAATATAGCGTGACCAAAACCAATTGTCTTTGCACCATCACCAAGATTATAAGCCGTTAATACCGGTTCACCTTTATGGACTATTGAACCTTCTTCCCATTTCAAATGATCTAATAATTTGTATGATGACTTTCTAATTCTTAAATTCTTAACAACATTTTTAATAACTTTTTTTTCTTGTTTAACCGCAGTTTCAAGTGGTAAATCTAATAAATTATCAATTTTTTCGAGACTGATCAAACCTAAAAATGAAAATAATACGTATCTAAGTATTTTTCTTTTGACTTTTGGTGGTATATTTTTTATTTTGTTGAATAGTTTTTCAACAAACTCTTGAGCGTCTTTTTTAGTTTGGACCCATTTTTTGGCAAAATCAATATCTTGTTTTACTTTAATGAAATCCCATTCCATGTCGGGTTCATTTTTTCCATCATTTTCAGTAATTAATGATAATTTGAACACCATGTCATCTAAAATTCTTTCATACACTAATTTAGTTTGAATTCTTTCGAATTGTTTTTCTGTAAGAGAAACTTTCATGTTTATAAATATAAACAAGTTCTATTCGTAGGATATCTTTGATATACAAAAGTCAACAATGTTAAAATAAAATAACTCATCTTGAAATAATTTTTCCATTGTCCAAGACCTTACTCTTCGGTTTTTATATCGAATTCCTGTACGTCGGAAAATCCAACTACTTTTCTTAGTAGATTTAACTTTAACATCCACTTCATACACAAATTTATCGTTTGTAGCACGATACCAATTATTTACATATTTTCTAATATTTGTGATTTCAAACAAACAGTCATCTTTATTACCAATACTACCTTCAAAATTAATAGGATTTTTTTTCAAAAGTTTTTTTATAAACTTTTGGTCCTTATCAACAATTGCCCTCCCTTTTTTTCTTGGATGTTTCATATAACAAATATACAAAAAAAAATTGATCAACGCCGCGATCCTCTTAATATTTCCTGTAATTTTGCTTTTTTTAATGCTTCAGAAACTTTAGATTGGGTTTGATAATTTGTTATTTTATTTATTTTATCATAATTTATGGGGTTATTTTTTTTTTGAACAGTTTCTTTTAATTGGTTTCCAAAAATTACATCAAGTAACTCATGTTTTTTATTTTTTAAATCTTTTTGAAAGTTTTTTTGTTCATTTGGGATTTCTAAAATGGTGTTTGACCATTCATAAGTTTCAATATCAAGAATTTGATAATCATTTTTTGATAGAAAAGGTAAAGGGCCAAAATAAGATTTATTTTTTGAAAGTCTTGAGTATTCACCTCGCATATCTGAGGCATAACCAGTATCTTTTCTCTTTGTCAAACTTTTATTATGTATTCTTCTATGAAAAAGTATATCTTGAGTAAGACTCACTTTTCTACCTGTTTTATAGATACGTCCCATAAAATCTGAATCCGCAGCACATCTCCAACCCTCGAATCCATTCATCCCTAAAAATAGTCTTTTGTTTATTCCGAAAACACCTTCACCATATTGATTTGGCGTATTATCAAAATTTCTTACCCCTTTAAAGTCTTTGAAGTTATTGAATTTTGGTTTTACACATTCATACTTGTCCAATAGTTCATTTATTTTTTCTATCGCATTTTCTCCCATTATATCGTCTGAATCAAAAAAAAATATTTTTTCGTAGTTTGAAATTTCAGCTAAAGTATTTTTAATCTTATAAGGACCTTCATTTTTTACAAAATAATAAAATAAAAAATTATTTTGATATGTTTTAGATGAAAAGTATTCTTTAGTTTTTTCACAACCATCAATACCGATCATTACTTCGTAAGGTATTTTTGTTTTATTATTTATAATAGACTCAAATAACTCATCAATAAATTCTGTATTATCGAATGTGGGTATTATTATTGAAAGTCCCATTATCTCTTTTTATTAAATTTATTTAACATAGAGGTATTGGTTTTAGTAAATTGTGTTGATGAAATTTTATTTTGGTCATTATTTTTTTTTGTGTTCGAGTTTTGAAAAATTTGATTTATTCTATCATAATTATTTGTGTTCGAGTTTTGAAAAATTTGATTTATTCTATCATAATTAATTGTTGATTTTTTAATTTCAATGGTAGGTTTAATTCTTGTTTTTATTTCATTTACTCTTAACACTTCTTGATGGGTATTTTCTACAGTTTCCACTCTTAGATCCCCAAATACAATAGACTTATCAAAAATAGAATTTACCACTTTTGTTTGTAATCCGTCATTACCAATGTAATTACCGTGAATTGTTGTTTTTTGCTCAATATATTTTACAAATCCATCGTCATGTCTAATACAAAAAATTTCTAAATTATTTTCCATACAATATTTACCAATCCAAACATCCGCCATATTAGGATATACAAAGTATTCCAAGGGTAATCTGAATAAGGATGTGTGAAAGCACATCACTCCAGTACCACCAAACTGCACTAAAACATTTTTTTTAAGTCCCTTAAAACAAGAATATCTTTCGGTTGCCGATTTATAATAACTAATTATTGGGAATTTATTAAAACTTCTACCATGTAAAGTTATTACTCTTGTGTTATTATAATCTTTACATCTTGATATCATAAAATCAACATAATTAGGTGGATAAATTATATCATCGTCAATTGTCAGATAATACCCATCACTTTCCTGTAAGAAATAAAATTTCATGGCATCACCGTAAGAATTATCACTGAATACCAAATTTATTTTTTCATGTAAAAGTATTTTTGGTATGTCGTGTATTTCAGAATTTAAAACGACATTAACAACATCACATTGATCTATAATACTATCTAAAGTTTTTACTAAAGAATCCAAACGACCATATGAAGCAACATTTACTATTTTTTTTTCTGAAATCATACAATAAGTTTATTCTTAACTCTTTCTTGTTTATTCATTTTTGATTCGTGATCACCATGTGAAACAAATGATTCTTTAGTGTGATACATACCATAACCTTTATTATGTAGTCTTAATGACATTTGCCAACCAACACCAGAACTCAATAAAGGATTGTCGTCCCACCTTGTTGGGTTAATTGGTTCCATTTTATATTCTAAAGCCTCAAATATTTTTTTTTCACAAATAAAATGTAATTCTATCCATTGAGTTTTAATGACTTCTCCTCTAACTCTTGGTTGATAATTTGTCCAATTAGGTGACTTTATTCTATAATCGGATAAGAAGCTTAAGCTTATTTTTTTTGGGTCTTCAATTTCTTCATATTTTTTTCGTAGGTCGTTGAAAAAATTTTCTTTTATTGTTACATCGTCCTGTAAAAATATAAAATATTTAGCATCGATTTGTTTGATTAGTTTTAGACTAGTATCTATGATTTTCCAAAACTTTTTTTTACCCATGTTGGGGAAAAACTTGAAGTACGATACTTGATCTGACAGTTGGTATTTTTCATCACTACCGTCATCAAAAACTATTATTTTAAGTTTTAAATTGTTTCTTTGACTCTGTATCTGTTGAATTAAATATTCCAACATTTCAGATCTATTGTATGTTGTTATAAAAACACAATAATCAAAAACTTCATCCATTTGTGTTAATTATAGAATTACATTTATTGATAAAAAAACTATCTCTTTGTCTAAATCTTGATTCAAATGCGTGGTAGATTTCATTACCATAAGTTGTCCCGAATCCAAACTGTATTGGTCCGTCAAGTTGAGCATATGGTGATTCAACATGACTCGGGTATAACATTCTTATTTCAACACCCTTTTTTCTTGCAGCATGTGTCATTTCAGCACCACAGTCAGATCTCAAGTTTTCCTCAAAACTTGGTCTACCCAAAACATTATAGGTTTTGATACTAAATACCATAAAGGCAGGTGCGGCATGAATTATAGGGTTTTTTAACTTAACGGCCTTTTGCGCTAATGAAAATATACCAATATTATTTTTGCACCAATCAACCGCTTTCTGAATTATATTATTATTTAAAGGAATACAATCAATATCGAACAACACTATAATTTCATTTTCATCATCTATAGTCGATAAATATTGATTAACAGCATCACCATGCGTTGTCCAATTTTTTACATTTATTTGATCTATATTATATCCGTACTTATTAAATATCTTTTTTTGTAATTTAGCGAATGATGGGTTCACAACTTCGTTATAAAAAGTAATTACTCTCATATTTTATAGTATAAAAAATTTAACTAACAACTAAAGTTATATTAGTGCTTAACATTATAATAAATCTCTGAAGTTATTATAAAATTATGAGTAATATTTCTAAGTTTATTCACAAATTCAAAATCTTCAGAATCGTGATTATTATCAAATAAAGCCTCAGGAAATTTATTTTTAAAAGATATTGATATTCCTACCCTGTTTATTTTAATATTATTTCTTGTCAATTCAGGATAAATATTACCATCAGTGGTTTTCATTCTCCAAACAACAAAATCATATGATTGGTATTTTTGGAACAGTGTTTCAACATATTCACAATTTATTGTATCATCATCGTCGAGAAACCCAATCCATTCGCTTTCACACATTTTAATACCTTCATTTCTAACCAAACCAGCATTACCATGTCTTTCACCTTTTTTACCCAATTTGTTTAAATTCAGAGTTTTGATCCTCGGATCATCAAATTGTTTACCTACCACACCATCATATAATACAATACAATTCCAATTCGGGTTTGTTTGGTCTATGAGTGAATTTATTGTGTTTTGAATTGTAGGTCTATTTATTGATGGTATAATAAATGTTATTAAAGACATATTTTAATTATTTTTTTTCCTCCCCTGACAATGTGCTCTTTGACTAAATCCTTTTGGGTTGTTACAATCTATCGATCTTTTATATTTTTGAGACCACTTTTCATCTATCTCCTTTTTTGATAATTTGTTTTTCCAAAACTTAAACAGATTTTCTTTATCGTAAACTTTTTTATTCTGATCCCACCCACAATCATGACAAAGATTGGGATGTGGATCACTATTTTCTTTTTTCCAAGAGTGTTCACACTTTTCACATTCAACCTTATTGTTGAATATCCTATCAGCCTGTTTTTCTGTTAATAGTATTTTCATTAGTTACAATTTTTTACTAAGTCATTATAAATATCTACTAAATAGTCATAGAATTTTTCTTGTAGATATTCTTCTACCTCATCTCTAACTTCAACCATTTCTTCTGGTGGATTTTCATAATCTTCATCTTCATCATCGTTATAATAAAAATAAAGTCCTTCACCAATACAAAAGTCGGCATAGTCATTTTCATCCTCAAAGTTGCATGGATCTTGTATTTCAGTTTGATACTCAATTGATTCTCCAATTTTTTCAAGTTCAGCAAATCTTCTTTTAAGTTTAATACTCATTTCACGACCCTCAAAAATCATATCCTCTCCTTCACCATCATCTAATTTCATATCTCTGATAATAAACCCATACTTGTGTGTTCCTATTATATTTGCAACTTTAATTTGTAATGTGATTTCAAAATCTTGAAAGTCTGCCCTTTGAAACCATTCTTGGTCTGTGTGTATAGAAAGTTTTACATTATAATGGTCTTGTATTTTTGTTACATCTAAAACCTTGAGTTTTGTTGTTCCGTTCTTGAACCCCTTACAAAGTGCAAGTTCAAGATTTCTAAATGCATGTCTTCTAGAACATCCTTCAACATAATCATCAACCCCCATATCAACAAGATTTTGAACTGACTCAATTTGTTTTGATTCAACTAGTAAATTTTTTTGATTTTCCGTTATAATGATTTTCATATCAAATAAATAGTTTTAAATGTGAGTTACATAATCATGTCTGTCGGATATTGTAGCATCCCAAACACCAGTTAAGTTTTCTTTTGTATTTTTATTAACTTTTGGGAAATAGGCGGTAAAGACATCTTCAATTTTTTCATAAATTTCTTCAGCTAATTTCTCACTATAAAAATTATCTTCTGTTAGGGATAAATTTGTTTTTATATTAAAAAAATAATAAGGTAGTCCTCCCCAATCTCTTTCAATACTCACCTGTAACCCATCAAACCAAGAATAATCTTCCAATTCTCTTAGTATATTTTTAGAAACCACTTTTTTTAATTTTATGGCCCTATCATATAGTTGTTGAAGATCCATATCTACAATAGAATTTTCTTTAAGAAGACTAAGTTGTGATTCTGATATTATTATTTTCATATTCTATTATTTTATATTGTAGACATTAGATAGCATCAATTGTTGGTCTACCCAGCAAGGGAAGGGTTTTAACTCCCCTTAAATTGTAGACATTAGACAACCACTCCCTTGTAAGTTCCTGAATGTCAGGATTAAAAAGACCAACATCAAGTAAAGGTACCCAAATCTCTTCAAAATTAATATAAACATCCTTATTTTTCTTATTGTAAATCATCATATTTTTACCTTTTTTGTGACGAAATAAAGTAAAATAAGGATTTTCTTCACTCTGAACAACATCCAAGTCATCAAACAAATGAAGAAATTCCATTGGTGAATTTATATTAAGTATTTCTAATAAATTATCCAACCCATTAACAAGTTCAGCAGTATCTTTTATTCCAAAATCTTTAATTTCCTGTTTAAGATTTTGTTTCAATTTTGATTCAAAAAGTAAATTATATTGTGATTCTGATATTATTATTTTCATATTCTATTTTTCTAATTCTATACCTCAAACAATTTAGACGAACTTAACGCGAACTGACTTTTAGGTGTGACTCCCCTTATATTGTAGACATTAGACAACCACTCTTTTATAAGTTCCTGAATATCAGGATGAAACAGACCAGTATCCAATAAAGGTTTCCATATTTCATAGTAATTAATGTAAGCAATTTTACTTTTTCTATCGTAAATCATTAAATTATGTTTTGGTTTATATCTAAATAGAGTAAAATCAGGATATTCTTTACTTTGAGCCATATCTAAGTCGTCAAACAAATGAAGAAATTCCATTGGTGAATTTATATTAAGTATTTCGCATAAATTATCCAACCCATTAACAAGTTCAGCAGTATCTTTTATTCCAAAATCTTTAATTTCCTGTTTAAGATTTTGTTTCAATTTTGATTCAAAAAGTAAATTATATTGTGATTCTGATATTATTATTTTCATATTCTATTTGCTAAGTCTATCTATGTAATGTGGTATAGAATTTTGTATTTTAGGAACAATAAGATACGGATATTCATTATTCATAAAATCAACCAACTCTTGAAATGAATTGAACTGTTTTGGAACTAACTCGTAATCAACGGTCATTTGTAATCCATCGTATTCGTCATTATATTCATTTGTTGATAAATCTTCAAAATATCCAATCTCTACAGGTAAAGTACAATTTCCATCCCAGTAAGGAGTTGCCATTCCTTCAATATGAAAATCATTGTCTTTATAAATAAAGTTTAGAGTTCCTCCGAAATCATAAAACCCTAATTCCAATTCAATGTCTTTAATATTTATTTTTTTATTTATCAAATCGGTGTTATCTATTATATCTAAAATATCATAATAAGCAGTAGAACAGTTAATTTTGTGTTCTTTATCTTTCAAAAGAAAATAAAGTTGATCTTTTTTTATCCCAATCAATTCTCTAATGTCATTAAAAGACATACCATCATCCCACATCTTTTCAACCAACTTTTTATTTTTCTCATAGTTAGATTCAAAAAGTAAGTTATATTGTGATTCTGATATTATTATTTTCATTACCAATCAAATTGTTTTCTTGTGTTATTTTGATTATTGATTGAAACTCGAATATTATTTCCAATAATTTGTTTTGTTGCCCATTGAAGTTGTATTTCAAAATCAGACAAATCTCTATACTCTCTGATATAATTGTAGTCAACATCAATTTTTACAAGTAAAAAAGAACTTTCTTTGGTTGTTTGTGTTTTTACAAAAACTTTTTGAACATCAACAACTTTTATTTTTTCTACTGTTTCAACTTCTTCGCAAGTATAAGAATTAATTAAACTATTTTCACAATCATCCTTTAGATCATCAAATGCCTGATCAATAAGATTTTGTGCGAACTCAAGACTTTTTGACTCGTTTAATATTTTTTGTTGTTGTTCTGTAATTATTATTTTCATCCTTCTGAAATATAAACCACTGGTACATCTACCTCATACCCTGTTATAGGTAAAATTATTTCGTTCATACAATCCTGAACAACATCGTTAACTTCCTGTTGAATTTCGTAACCGATATCTTCGTCTTCTAATGCCTCTTCTAAAGATAAATGTCTACCATTCATCAAACTAACAGAACCTCCAGGTAATGTTTGACCATATAAAAAGAAATCAAAATCTTGATAATTCATTTGATTAATGATCCACTCAAAATCAAAACCCCCAACAATTCTATCACTGAAGTTTTTTGTTGAGAATGTTTCATCTAACAGACTTTCAATGGTTTTTTTTGCAAATTCTTCGTCTCCAACTAATATTTGAAATAATATTTGAGCATGTATTTTATCTGATCTTTTAGTAATCCCCCACATTTCAAGTTCGTCTTTATCGAATCTAATTTGTGTGCCGTTTTTAAGTTTTTTTCTCCAATGTTTTTGAAGTGCAGTAATATTTCTATTAACATCACTTTCGTTGATCAAATTAAATTGCCGTTCTGATATTACTATTTTCATAACTCAACAACTTCCTTTGTTTTATTATCATAAATCGTAAAAGGATCTGAAATTATAACCCAGTCCACATAAGGATATTCATCGGATTTATTCCAAGATCTATCAGAATTTTTCACTTGTATTGTTTTTGTCCCGTATTCAGGTGATGTCATAACTAGATCCGTTCCAAAAGACATATCAATTAAATCACCATTACCTCCAAAGTAATTGGTTGTAAATCCTTTTTTTATTAACTCATCTTCAACTTGTTTTTCACCAATTTCACCAATATATGTTGTTCTTTCTATATTCTTTGTATAATCAATTAACTCATTAGGATCCTTAAAATACTTATCAACTAATTCTGTTATTTTGGGTTGTATAGATGACAAAGCAGATTTGGGATCTCTAATAACATTTTGTATTATTGGTTTAGCCCTGTCTCCTCCTTTATAAATCATATCCGTTAACATTTCTGAAATATCATAATAATTGGTATTAAGTTTATTAACAAACTGCCAATTACCATCCACGTATACCAATTTACCTGTGTTAACTTTAGTGTTTATGAAAAAATCAAGTTGTCTTTTATTTATTTTATTTAGTGAATACAATAAGTTTGCCCCTTGAATAAATTGTTGTTTTAAGTTTTGAGGAATGTAAGTTTCTAAATCTTTGATTTTATTATTTATTACATTTTTCATTCCCAAACCATCATCTTTGTATAACCAACTTTTCAGTGATGCTATTTTTTTACAAACAAGTAATTTTTGCGCAGAGTTTGAAAATCTTGAGCATTGTTTATACGCCGATTCGTTAAGAATTTTTGTATTCATCAACTCGTTTATTCTTAGTATCTCTTCTTTAATTAACTTGTCCATTTATTCGAAAGAAAAAGATTTATAGAAGTCTTCAACTTCGTCTTCAATATTTTGATAGTGAGTCACTGAAAATGTTTGATCTTCAAAATTAAAATTCATTGATCCACTTGATCCTTCATTTATTTCCCACCCAGCATGAAACATTTCTAAGGCTTCGTATGCAATATTTTCAAGTTGTGGTGTTGATCTTTTATAACCTTTATCACTATTCACATTATTATCAATCCATCCACTATCACCACTACCATCATAGTTCAATTCAACATAAGAACCGTATTCTTCTTTCATTTTATTTAAGAAGTCTTCATTTGTAAGTTTGGTTAGTTCTCTTTCACCACTTCTCCATGGATTAGTCATTTCAGACAAGTCTTTGAAAGATCTTTCTATTCTACTATCTTCTGTAATCATGGTGTAATAGTAATATTTTACAATTAACATTTTCTTTTCTGCATTCACAATCAACTGAAGACCTCCAGTATAGTTGTCGTAGTACTCATTATAAAAAAGATCTGTATCAAAATTATCTTTTATTTCTTCAAACAAAGGACCTATTGATCCTGGTATAAAATCTAATTCACCTTTTACATTTTTATTTCTATAATAAGGTCCTTCAGGTTCATAACCCTCCCAATCATCATAATGTCTATACACATACTCAACACCATCTTCCATGTTCAAGGAATTTAGTATTAAAGAAAATCTTCTTAGATCATGTTTTTGTTTGTCTGTTAGTTCCATATAAACTTTTATTATAAATACTTTTAATCTTCAAACTCTAATTTTTTTGTTCTTGTTGCCCAAGTTGGTCTTTCACCTGAAATTAAAATTCTCATCCAATCAGACGCCGATGGTATAATTCCATCACAATCTTCTTTTACATGGAGCTCACCCACGTATCTAATATAAACGGTTTTCCCGTCACTATTTTTGAATTCTGACCCAAACCTTTGTTCCATCTCAAATATACCTTCAGAGTGGTGTCTCCACATTCTATGTAAAGAATGTCCATACCATCCTTTAGTTTCATCAAGATAATTATGAAGATGTATATAATCTTCCCATTTTCCGCCAAACTTTTTAGCGGAACTTTTTGCGTGTAAAATTGGATGTGCCATTTTATAGTTTTTTAATTTTATTAGATTCTTGTAAAAAATACTTGATTGTTTTATGGGTGTTTGAAATATTTTCTTTTCCTTCAACTAATTCTGGTTTCTCTTGTTCTATTAAATTATAGATCTTTTTTTTCAAATACTTTTTATTATTCTCAATTTGAAAGAATCTATCCTCCACTACAACATGGGGTTTATTTGAATTGAATAAAGAATTGGCCGGAAAGAACACTTTGTTGTGTCTTACCAAATAAAAGAATAAATCTTTATTAATTGTTGGAGTTTGTCCCATAACAAAAAAAATACAATATTTATTTATAAAACTAAACAATGTCTCTTCAACCTTCAAAATATAAAGTATTCACAAAACAAGTTTATAATCATTTAATTGATGAATATGGTGATGATAATATGAATGTTGGATTTATTATGAATCACATTAAGAATGACGAACTTTTAAGACTTCTTTTGAAAAATGTCAAAAGAATAGAAAAGGTTGAGATTTCCTTTATGGTCTATTTCTTTTCGCAGACTCACGATATTGAATCATCTTTTTCTAAAGTTCGTGGTAATCTTATAAACATTGGGATGTATCATTATAGAGATTTAGGAACTCGTATGGAAAGCTGCCATGAATGTGACGGATCAGGAAATGAGTATTGTTCTGAGTGTGATGGTAGAGGTGTTGTATATTGTGATAGATGTTCAGGAAATGGAACTGAAAATTGTAGAAACTGTGATGGTAGTGGTGAAGTAGATGGTGAACCATGTTCAGATTGTCAAGGAAATGGAGATGTTGAATGTTCTTGGTGTGATGGTGATGGTGAATTTACCTGTCATAGGTGTGATGGTTATGGATCAACTAATTGTGATTACTGCGATGGTGATGGTGAATATGAATCAATTGACGATTACTACACTGAAGATGAAATTGACTTTTTTGGTTTAGATCCTGAACTTAAGTCATTACCCGAAGATACATTTTTGAATGATAGTCAAATTAATATGATATATCATTCGGAACCAATATTACTTGAGATTAATGAGATTGACGACAAAGTTGAAGTTGACCAAGTATGTAGAAATTATGAGGGTGAATGTGAAGGAGATCCTTTAGTTGTAATAAATAATATTTACGAAATAGATTAGTTAAGGAATCTCAACTTATACATTGTTGAATAAATCAATTCTTGAACCGTATCAATTTGGTTTTGGATGTATGAATCATCACAACAATCTCTTTTTTCTTCGATACTATTCAGCAAACCTTTGAAGTATTTTAATACTTGATTTTTGTTTTTATAGGATTGGTTTTTATATGACTTATAATTACTTAATAGTCCGTATTTTCCCTGATAAGATTCAATCAAACCATCAGTTAAAGCATCGATACTTTCATAAAACTTTTGAAGTGCTTTATGTTCAGCGTATGATTTGGTTCCTAAATGAAAAATATGAACTTGTGTTTGTGAATGTAATAACTGACAAACCATTTCACAAAAATCATCGTTATGATTAGATGACTCATCTTGAGAATCATCATCGTCATTATCTTCTTCATCTTGATCTTCATCATCTTCTTGTTCCCAAAGATTTCTTCTTTTTAACTCTTCTTTTAATTTTTCGGTTAAATTAAACTTATTCATAACACGCATTTTATTATAAATACATCAAAATGAGATTAAGTTATAAAAACTTAATCTCATTTGTTATTGGATTCCAATCAATGTTCCATGGAAGGTGAGCGTAAGCATATCTTTCATTCAAAACAGAAGCATTAAAAAAGTGTGTGTGTCCATTGTAGTAATGACCGTAACCAGTATGAATATGCCCACAGATATGAATTTTAGGTTTGATTTGTTTGATTCGTTCTGATAGTAACTCACAACCAAGATGTTGTCCTCTACGACCCTCAACATCATCTAAGAATCCCCAAGCAGGGCCGTGGGTAATCAAGATGTCAGTATCTTCAGGAATCATATCCCACTTTGCCTTCAACTCCTCACCATTTCGAGGTAAGTTAAACGCCCAATCATAGAACTCAGGTTGCCAGGGACTACCCCAAATCTTAACTTCAGGTTCACCACTTTGTATTATTCCCATAAAACTATCTTCCAAATAATCAATGTCTTTGTAGGATCCCACAATCTCTTTTACCTTATCAATATTATTTTGAAATCCCCAATCGTGATTGCCTGAAATAAAAACTTTACTTGTGTAATTGTCCAACCCATTATACCATTTTGCAAACTCACGGATCTCGTGCTCGTAACCCATGGAACTAAGGTCTCCAGCATGAATCAGTAAGTCACCACCAAGTAAGTCATCTGTAATTCTTTTATGGTGATTGTGAGTATCTGATATTATTGTAAGTAACATAATTTATTTTTTTTCTTAATGTAGTTGTTATGAAAGTCGTACATAAACTCAACCATTTGTATTGGGTCGATTTTATTCTCCCATTTGGTTTTGAAATTTTTAAACATTCTTTGAGTACTTTCTAAATGTAGGTCGTTCTCGCATGATTCTAAAATTCTAAAAATGTGTTTAAGTTCGTTAGATGGGGTTATTTTCATTGTTTTCGATTAAATTAGATATTCTTTTTTTTGCCTTTTCTCCAAGTGGAATCGGATTACCCCCTTCATCAATTTGAACAAATGTGATTTGTGTTTTCAAAACCAAATCTTGTTTTCCTGTGTAAACACTGTGAGTCCTTGCTTCCATATACAAAGTTAATGAAGTATTTCCTAATTTACAAGGGTAACCATAAATTTTTAATAATTGACTTTCTTTAGCAGGTTTTTCAAAATTACACTGATCTATTGATACTGTGACCATTCTTGGCGTATCACAAAGTTGCATTGCATATCCTGCCGCAGAAGCATCCAAAAGAGACAATAATTTTCCACCAAAAAGATTACCATGAAATCCTAAGTCTGATTTTTTAATTGGGTGTGTTGTGATTAAATCCATAACCATTTATATTTTTATCCAATTATTATCGTGATTGTATTTGAAAGATCCGATGTGTTCAAACTTCCATTCACTTGGTGAAATAAGGGAAAGAAATATCTTACCTTCTTTATTATAATACAAATGATATATCTTACCAATTACAGGTTCAAAACTAAACTTTGCTTTGTAAACCAAATCGTTCCATCTATATTCTTCGATTAACTTTTCATACTTTTTTTTGAGTTCCAAAAACTTATCTTCGAATTGTTGATTGACAGACATAACTCTTGGTTCCTTCCAATGTTGTATGTCCGTTACGACTATTGCTGGTGCACCCACATTACTACCGTATGGTAACAAACCAGGGTTATCAGAAACATTATCAGGTTTTTTATCACTCATTAATATTTATCAATTTGTTTTTTAATTCTTTCAAGAATATCTTCATTCATGATTTTCTCATTAATTAAAATTTGTTCCAAAAGGTCTTTGATTTCATTTTTAGATTTTTCTTTTGATCGTTGTCTGTTACTCAACTCTACTTGATATAAATGAAACGCGACCTCATCAACCTTTCTTAGTTTTTGAAGATACTTTTCAATTCGTTGGTCGAGTTTTCTTTTTCTATCAATGTTGGTTATTGTTGGTAGAGCTTTGAAAAGTTCGTCTAATCTCCCTTTGAGATATTGTATTTCTCCGTATATAAAGATTTGCTGATCTGTCATAATGAATTAAATTTAATGAAATAAAAAAAATATGTCAAATAAAAAACCCCACGTTAATGTAATGGGGTTATTTGAAAGTTTTTTAATATTTTACAAAGATAACAACATGTCTATTAACTCTTGTTGGGGAAACATGTCGGACTTGTCTTTTCTTGTATTAGTGTGAGTCCACATTCCTTTTACTTTACCGTAATATGCGTCCGAATTAAATTCAAATCCATTAGCTCCTTTATTTCTTATTTCTTGTACCAAACCTTTTCTAACGTCAATACTATCCCTTTCTGCAATGTACAAAATGAATGATTTGAGTCTGTCTATCTGTTTGTCAGAATATCTGTGATAGAATTTAGATCCTCTAAATGGTTTTTCAAGTTCAACTATTTGGAGTGGATTAGCTTTTTGTCCTGTGTATGTTAAACCATTTTTGATTGGTCCAAAATTACAAACTTCAATCCCCACTGAGTGTGAGTGCATATATTCAGATCCATTATCGCCCAAATGCCAACCATAACATCCCTCAGGAAAACATTGTACTATAGTTCCATCATAAAGATCATTTCCATTAAAGACTGATTGTCCACCCATTATGAATTCCGTTCCAATTCTTCCTCGTGTATCGTTATTCCACATTGTAACAACCTGATATGGATCATGTCCTCCTGCGGTGTGGTGTAAAAACAAATATTCTTTTTTTGTTGGCCCTTGAAGGTATTCATCCTTATCTAAAAATTTTTTGTTAAAAATTAACTTTTCAGATGAAAATGTTGATTCTTGAAGATCGGTCGTAATACCAAATCCCAAAGCATTCCATGTTTTTTCACCCACCACACCATCTGCGGTCAATTTGTTTTCTTTTTGGAATTTTTTTACGGCTTCTTCAGTTTTTGGTCCGAAGTCTCCATCTACTTGGATTTTAAGGGATTCTTGGAGGTTTTCTACTTCTTTACCTTTTGATCCTAATTTGAGTACTTTCATATCAATTGTTTTTCAATAAATATACCTATAAAACTATTTTTACTTTACTCGTTGTTTATATGACAACTCTTGCACTAAAACTTAGTATGGGGTTTGAATAACATCCACTGCCTCCGTGAATAATTTCGGATGGTCCTAAGATTTCCACTTTGTTAAAAGGTCGTGCCATTTCCAACCCAAAAACAACTTGGTAAAGTATCTATGAATACCGTTTGGTTTCTGTTCGAAGAATATATGAAAACTCTTACCAATTTTATAATAGCCAACTTGTTTTGGCAATCCTTTGATGTTGGGGACTTCTTGAGATCTCATAACAAATTCCTCACTTAAATCAAATTTAGGTTCTTTTTTCTTTCCAAGTTTGTAAAACTTTTTTTTATATTCATTCGGTTTTGTATTAATAACCGTTTCTTTTAAAATAACTTTTTCCATTATATATTTTATTTTTTTTTATTTTGTTGTTTTAACAATGAAATCAAAATCTTCGACTGAAAACCAAGAAAAATTATTAATATTTCCTGATATCATATTATATAAATTTTTATTATTTCTAACAAATATGAAGATTTCTTTTGATGTTGTAATTTTATTATATCTTTTTATGAAATCATCAAAACTACTATTTTCATTCAGGTAAAAAATGTAGTAGTCAATTTTATTATTGGTTTCGTTGAAGTGCATGTTATGGTCGGACCACACTTCTTTTATTTTTCTTTTTTTATTTTTTGGTAGGTCGTTTGTTGTGATAAATGAAACAAATTGTGATTTTTTTTCTGAGTTAAGTTTAGTGTAATAAAACGCTTGGGACTCTTCTACAATCTCATTATAAACATCTAAACAACCTGGAATTTCTTTACCTTCTCTTCTTTTTTCAATTATATCATCGTAATTGAATATAGAGGCCTCAGAATAACTATTGTCTTCATCAATCTTTCTTGACACTGACTCCTGTCTTATTTTATAATTATAAAATACTCTCGGTAGATGTATAAAATTACCGATCTCTTCTAATCTGGTGTGAATAAAATAGTCGTTTGTTATTTCTCTACCATTCAACTGAACATCACTAATAAAATTTATGGGTATGTTTCTCCAAGCTAAAGGAACGCCCATGTTTAACCATCCTAATGGAAATAAATGTCTTTTGTCAAATATATTATTAAAATCTTTATAATCTAAAAAAGAACTATAAGCTAAATTTGGTGTAAAAATATTTGACTCAGATGTAATAAAAACTACTTCAGAATATTTTAAAAAATGGTTAACATATATTTCTAAAGTTTTGGGTGATATAGTATCATCACCACCAATTAATATAACAATATCGCCATTTGCATATGTTTGGGGATTCCAAAAAATTTCTTTTTTACTTTTTTGTTGTATGTAATTAATCCTTTTATCCTCTAAAGGTAAACTTTTTAAATAATCAACATGAATGGTACTTTCTTGACTAAAATCATCACTAATAATCCATTCCCAATTACTATATGTTTGATTCAGAATTGAATCTTTTAGTAATTGGATTTCTTCAATAGTATTATTATAAAATGTTGATACTATACTAAATTTCATTTTAATAGTTTTGTTTATACCATTTTATTGTTTTGTTTATACCGTCTTCAATATTTGTGAAATTAAAATCATTAAAACTCAACAATTTATCATTTTTTAATTTTCTATATTTGATGTTGTCAATCTTCCTTTCAGGTATGGTAATTATTTTTGAATCAGAGTTAGTTAGTTTTTTAACTAATTCCGCAATTTCTAAAATAGTTGGGCTAATATTAGTATTAAAATTGATATCTTGACCTAGAGTTTTATCCATAAAACTTAGATCAATTGTTAGGTTTGCAACATCATCAACATACATGAAATCACGACATTGACTTCCATCTCCGTTTATTTGGATGTCATCCCCTAATACCGATTTTTGAATAAATTTACCGATTACACCACAATATGGTGATTCTGGTCTTTGATTTTTACCATAAACATTAGTATATCTAATTACTGTAAGTGGTAGATTTTTAGTATTTTCATATAGTCTACATAAACATTCACCAGCGTATTTAGTGGTTGAATAAATATTTAAAAAATCCCTTTTAGAGTCTTCGAGAATATTAATACCATTACCGTAGATTGAAGATGTTGATGTATATACGAATCTTTTTACGTTTTTATATTTACTAACGATATCCAACACATTATTAACTCCTGTTATGTTATTACCAATACAATCCGAATAATCATTCTCAGCAGCTATTATATTAACAGTGGCTAAATAATACACAATATCTATTTGGTCCATGTAATTTTCTAATTCTATTGGGTTTAAAACATCCCCATTAATAAATTTGACCGGCAGATGTTCAATATTTTTATAATTACCAAATCTTAAATTATCAAAAACGATTACTTCAAACCCTCGCTCAATTAATTTTTCTACTATAATGCTACCAACAAAACCAGAACCACCAATAACTAATTTTTTTATGTTTTTCATTTATTAATTATAAATTAAATTGTATGAGTGTAAATTACTTCACACCCAATACTTCTTTCTTGTAGTAATCATCAAACCCTTCTAAGTAGTTTGTGATTGATTTATTTTTGTCCGACCCAATAACCTCATCAATAAGTCCAAACTCTACAGCTTCATCTGAACTATACCATCTGTCACGACTTGAGAAGTCTAATACCTCTTGGAATGATTTTCCACAGTTTTCCGCCAAGATCTTGAATAGAATGTAGTTATACTTTTCACCTTCCATTTGGTTGATTCGTGTGTCTTGGATGTTTCCTTGTGTTCTATGACTAACTTGGTGAGTCATTATTTTGGCATGGATCAATGATGATCGTTTACCTTTTGTTCCTGATGATAATAAAACAGATCCCATAGATGCACACATACCTAAGTTTGTAGTCACAATATCAGAACTCACATAGTTCATTAAGTCCACAATACCAAGACCACACATGACAGATCCTCCAAGACTATTGAGGTAAAGTGTAATATCTTTATTCTCAACCGAATCTAAGAACAATAATTGTGCTTGTACGATATCTGACATGTGTTGATTAACAAGTCCTGATAACCACAAAATTCTATCACGCATCAATCTTGAGAAAATATCAATTTGAGTTGCTCTCAACTCTCTTTCCTCCAAAATGTATGGTGTTAATGATGCTTCAAACTGGTCTAACGCCAGTGAACTAATTCCTTCGCTCTTTGCGAAACTTCTAAACTCTTATCCGTAATCCATATTAATTTGCTTTTTCTAATTGTTCTTCGTTAAAAATATGTAGTAATCCATAATCGTCCAACTCACCTACCACTCGGACATTTCCATCTACTGTTTTGAATACGGACACAATCGTACATGGAAACTTATACCCTTTTAGTTTTACCGCCTTGTCTCCTATTTGGAATTTTGTTTTGTTTTGTTGTAAGGAGTCTACATGTGATAATTGTGAATAATCCCAATTGTTTTGATTAGTCATAATTTTTTAATTTATTCTTTTTAATATATCATTTAATCTTGAAAACATTTCAACCGCAACTGGTACCGATAACAATGAAATCATAAAA